>Ga0172362_10001425_pt1 | contig 20450 bp, 13 predicted proteins | sample LakKivs1_kivu2a2_FD_114534 | JGI IMG/M metagenome (GOLD analysis project Ga0172362, IMG submission 114534) | Sediment microbial communities from Lake Kivu, Rwanda - Sediment s1_kivu2a2 | ecosystem: Environmental > Aquatic > Freshwater > Lake > Sediment | place: Rwanda: Western Province, Lake... | reverse complement strand
GGGCGTGACCTATACATATCTCGACTGTGAAGGCACTCCCACGCTCGTTGCGCGCCTGAGCGTGTGGCCAGGAGAGCTCGTCACGGCCGACAAACTCGTCGCGTTGGTCACCAGCCGCGAGGCTGAGGACGTGCGCCAGGATGCCGTGTCCAGGTTGGAGGTAGCCTCCGCCCACGGCTACGACGGTCTGCGGGCCGCCAACGACGCGGCCTGGGAGCCGGAGTGGGGGGCCTGCAACGTCGCCATCGAGGGGGACGATGGGGTTGACCTGGCGCTGCGTTACAGTCTGTTCCAACTGCTCATCGCCGCGCCGCGCCACGACGAGCGGGTGAGCATCCCGGCCAGGTCGTTGAGCGGTTTCGGCTACCGGGGCCACGTCTTCTGGGACACCGACGTCTTCATCGTGCCCTTCTTTGCGTACACGCGGCCGCAGATCGCCCGCAACCTGTTGCTGTACCGCTACTACACGCTATCTGGCGCGCGGCAGAAGGCGCAGGAGAATGGCTACGAGGGCGCGATGTTTGCCTGGGAGAGCGCCGGCACGGGCAGCGAGACGACGCCCCGCTGGGTACCCGGCCCCGACGGTGACCTGGTGCGCATCTGGTGCGGCGACATCGAGCATCACATCAGCGCCGACGTGGCCTACGCCGTCGTGCAGTACTGGCGCGTCACGGGCGACGATGGGTTTATGCGCGACTATGGCGCCGAGATTGTGCTCGATACGGCCCGTTTCTGGGGCTGTCGCGTCGAGCGGAACGCTGCGTGGGACCGCTACGAGATCAACGATGTCATCGGCCCCGACGAGTACCACGAACACGTAAACAACAACGTCTTCACCAACACGATGGCGCGCTGGAACCTGGAAGTTGCGCTCGAGGTCCTGGCCTGGCTGCGAAGGGAGCATCCCGACAAAACCGCCGAACTGGAGCACGGGATGGACCTCACGCCGCAGCGGCTGGCCCACTGGGCCGACGCCATCGGGCGCCTGTACGTCGCCCACGACCCTGAGACGGAGCTGATGGAGCAATGCGAGGGCTTCTTCGACTTGCACGACGTAAATCTGGCCGACTATGAACCGCGGGACATTTCGATGCAGGCGCTGTTGGGGATCGAGGAGACGCAGCATTACCAGGTCATCAAGCAGCCTGACGTGCTGATGCTGCTCTACCTGCTGGGTGATAGGTATAACCCGCAAACGCTGCGGGTCAACTGGGACTATTACACCCCCCGCACCGACTTGAGCTATGGCTCGTCGCTGGGGCCGGCAATCCACGCCTTGCTGGCCGCCCGCTTGGGAGACCCGCAAGCGGCCTATGAGTATTTTGTGCACGCTGCCCGGACGGACCTGCAGAACGTGCGGGGCAATACTGAGGACGGCATCCACGCTGCGACGGCCGGAGGACTGTGGCAGGCGATAGTGTTTGGCTTTGCCGGGCTGCGGCTAAATGGGGAAGGATATACTGTTACCCCCCGGTTGCCCGCCCACTGGCAGCGGCTTTCGTTTTCATTTGTTTATCGAGGCAAGCGAGTTCCCCTGGTGCTGTCTCATGCTAGTTCACCTGGAGGATCGCCCACGTAACACGCAACACGTAACACGCAACACGTACCACTTGTCCTACAATAGTACTCTGGTACTACCGGTTTGTTGACAGTTTTCCAAATTTGTGATATGTTAACATCGCCCTCCAAGTTCGTTGGTCGTGCATCGTTGCCACCATCGCCGAGGGCAGCCTTGGATAGAAAGGAGGTGCTCTTCATCAGATAATCCATTCTAGTCAGTGCCTATCGTCGTTCGTTCTATGTTGGTAAACCCATTCTATTTACCCCGTAAAGGAGTAAGGAGGAAGAAGAATGCGTAAGCTTATGCTTCTAAACCTGTTGGTCGCTGCTGTCATGGTGTTGGCAGCCTGCGGGCCGGCGGCGACGCCGACTGCGGCTCCCACCGAAGCGCCTCCCCCCGAGGCGGCTCCCACCGAGGCTCCCCCCGCCGTAGCCAAAGAGGCGCCGATGCTGGCGGAGTTGGTGGCGGCTGGCACGCTGCCGTTGCTCGAAGAGCGCTTGCCGGCGGAGCCGCAGGTAGTTCAGGTCGTCGAGTCCATCGGCGAATACGGCGGCACCTGGCACAACGTGACGTGGGATCCCGGTGTGGGCAACATCAAGATGGCGCTGTACGATCCGGCCGTGCGCTGGAAGTCCGACTACACCGGCTACGAGCCGGGGCTGGCCGAGAGTTATGAGTGGTCCGAGGACGGCAAGACCATCACCTTCCGCTTCCGCCAGGGCATCAAGTGGTCCGATGGCGAGCCCTTCACCATGGAGGACATGAAGTTCTGGTGGGAAGACCTGGCGCTGAACGAAGACTACAAGAAGGTCTCGGTGCCGTGGTGGGCCCGCAACACTGACGGGTCGCCCATCACGATGGAGTTCCCCGACGACTACACCTGGGTGCTCAAGTTCGACCAGGCGCAGTGGATCATGCCCTTCGTCCTGGCGCAGGGCTTCTGGGAGTGGGAGCCGCTGATGAAGCCCAAGCACTTCCTGATCCAGTGGCACCCCAAGTACACGACGGGCGCGACCTACGAGGAGCTCGACCTGAAGGACCGCTTTACGGAGACGCCCGGCTACCCCTGCCTGATGGCGTGGTGCTTGAAAGAGTACACCGCTGGCGAGTCCTGGCTATTCGAGCGCAATCCCTACTACTGGAAGGTGGATCCCGAGGGCAACCAGTTGCCGTACATTGACTACCTCCAGGTCGAGCTGGTGCAGGACCTGGAAACCCGCAAGCTGCGCGTCGCGCAGGGCAGTTACGACTGCACCTTCCGTGGCGTGGACGATCCCACCGAGATTCCCTTCCTGACGGAGCAGTCCACGAAATACAACTACCACATCGTGCCGGGCTGGATGAACGGCGCCGGCGCGTGGCCCGGCTGGATCGTCAACATGGACTACCACGAGGAGCAGCAGTATGACCCGGCGACGGAGACCGCGGAGGCCAAGGAGATCCGCGAGATGATCCGCACCCAGGCGTTCCGCAAGGGGCTCTCGCTGGCGCTCGACCGGCAGCGCATCGTGGACGTGGTGTGGGGTGGCATCGGCACACCGCAGCAGTTCACCATCAGCCCGCAGGCGTGGCACTTTGCCAGCCCCGAGGGCCAGCAGGTCTTTAAGGAATGGGCGGCGGCCGACGCGGAGTACGATGTCGAGAAGGCCAAGGCAAAGTTTGACGAGCTCGGCTTCGTGGACGCCGACGGCGATGGCTATCGTGACCTGCCCAGCGGCAAGCCCTTCACGCTCGTCATAGACCTGAACGACTGGGGTGGCGAGCGCGTCACGACCGAGGCCACCGAGGTGTACCGGCAGGGCCTGGAGGCGGTGGGCATCAAGGTGATCGTCAACAACGTCATCGGCCAGCCCGAAGGCTCGACGCGCGGTAACTATGGCGCTGGCTGGGTGCTGCGCAATACACACGCCTCGGAGATTGACCTGTGGACGTACCCAGACTGGGTGTTCCCACTGCGCGGCGGCGGCGAGGGCTCGCGCGCCTTCCCGATGCAGGGTCTGTATTACCAGACCGGCGGCGCGGAGGGCTGGAAGCCCGAACCCGGCAGCCCGGCGGCCAAGCTCCAGGACCTCTATCGCCAGGGCCTGCAGGAGCCTGACGTCCAGAAGCGCCACGAGATCGTGTGGGAGGCCATCCGCGTCCACATGGAGGACGGTCCCTTCGTGATCGGCGCGGCTGGCGACCAGCCCATGCCGGTCGTCTGCAAGAACTCTTTCCACAACGTGCCCGAGTACGGCGTGCTCGGTCCGTGGGCGCCCGGCAGCCCCGGCAACGTCCATCCTGAGCAGTTCTGGATGGAGCAATAGCAGCCGGTCGCTGTGTACCGATGTGGCGGGCGGGGTCACCTGCCCGCCACATCGCCAATCGCCGTTTGTACAAGGGTTCCGCCATATAACTGCTCACCCTCCCGCAGGTTTGAGCATTTTCTCGGCTGAAAATGGCGCCCCTAGACGGAATGCAGACCCGAAACGCCGCTCCAAGCAACCTGCGGGAGGGTAGGCTGAGTAGTTCCCATTCGTTGTTCTGGCAAGGAGGTGGACATGCTTTCGTACATCCTGCGCCGCCTGGGGTACGTCCTCATTATGCTCGTGCTGGTCTCCTTCGTCAGTTTCTTGATCATCGAGTTACCTCCGGGGGATTTCCTGACCCAGAAGTTGCAAGAACTGCAGGCGCGCGGCGATCGGAGCGCCGAGATGCGCATTGCGGAATATCGCGCGCGCTATGGCCTGGACCAGCCATTGCTGGAACGGTACTGGATCTGGGTTTCCCACTTCGTCAGAGGTGACTTTGGCGATTCATTCGCGTTCGAGCGGCCCGTCACCGAGGTGATCGGCCAGCGCGCTGGGATGTCGGTGATCCTGGCCCTCTCCACCATCACGCTGGTTTGGCTGCTGGCGATTCCCATCGGGGTGTACTCGGCCACCCACCAGTATTCCTTCGGCGATCAGGTCTTCACCACCATCAGTTTTATCGGCTTAGGGATGCCGGGGTTCCTGCTGGCGCTCCTCGTGCTGTTCTTCGCCATGGTGTTCCTGGGGCAGGAGGTGGGAGGGCTGTTCTCGCGGCAGTTCCAGGATGCGCCGTGGAGTTTTGGGAAATTCGTTGACTTGCTCAAACACCTGTGGATTCCGGCTTTGATCAGCGCCGTGACCGGTACGGCCAGCCTGATCCGCATCATGCGTGGGAACCTGTTGGACACGCTCGGGCAACCGTTCGTCGAGGCCGCCCGCGCGCGCGGTTTGAAGGAGCGCACGGTTGTCTGGAAGCACGCCGTGCGCGTGGCCCTCACTCCCCTGGTCGTGATCCTGGGCACGGAGGCTCTTCCCAACATCGTTGCCGGCGATGCGTTGGTCTCAACAGTGTTGAACCTGCCCACCGTCGGCCCGCTGTACGTGCGGGCCTTGCAGGTCCAGGACATGTATCTGGCCGGCACCGTGTTGGTGTTTATCGTGGGTGTGACGATGATCGGCAGCCTGCTGGCCGACCTGACGCTGGCGGCCCTCGACCCACGCATCCGCCTGGAATAAGTGGAAGGTGAAATCATGGCTGAGCAAGAAATCCCTGAAGTCAAAACCGCCAAGAAGCAGCAGATCAGCCAGAATTACTGGAGCCTGGTCTGGTGGAAGTTCAAGAGGAACCGGCTGGCCGTTTTCGGGGGGATTATGATCGTCATCTTCTACCTCGTCTGCGGCGTGTTTGCCGAGTTCTTCACCCCCTACGTCCTCCAGTACCAATCCAATTACCTGGAGGCCCGCCCCCAGCCACTCGTGTTCAAGAATAGAGAGGGGCAGTTCAGCCTGCGGCCGGCTGTGTACGGGCTGGAAGAGCAGATTGACATGGTGTTGCGCAAACGCTCCTATGCCGTGGACCGCACCAAAATCTATCCCCTCTACTTCTTTGTCAAGGGCCAGCCCTACCGACTGTTCGGGTTTATCCCGGCAGACGTTCACCTTTTCGGCACCGACCCGGCCGATGCAGAAGCCCACGCCTTCCTCCTGGGTACCGATCGCCTGGGACGCGACGTCCTCTCCCGCATCATCTACGGCGGGCGGCTTTCCCTGCTGTTGGGACTGATCGGCCAGGTCTTGACCTTCGTTGTCGGGACGGTGATGGGGGTGATCTCGGGTTATTACGGCGGGGCGACGGACATCGTCGTCCAGCGCATGACCGAGTTCGTGGGCGCTTTTCCCGACATTCCCCTCTTTATGGCGTTGGCGGCCGCCATCCCGGTCACCTGGTCGCCCATGTTGGTGTATTTTATGCTTACCCTGATTCTCGTCTTCATCCGCTGGGGCGGGCTGGCGCGCCAGGTGCGAGGGCTGATCCTCTCGCTGCGGGAGCGTGAATACGTGCTGGCCGCGCGGAGCGCCGGCGCCAGCGACATCCGCCTCATGTTCCGGCATCTCTTGCCGGGCACGATGAGCCACGTGATCGTCATCGCCACGCTGATGATCCCCGGCATGATCATCTCGGAGACGGCCTTGTCCTGGCTGGGGCTGGGCCTGCGTCCCCCGCTCACCAGTTGGGGTGTGCTGTTGCAGGAGGTCAGCAGCGTGCGCTCGATCCGCTTTGCGCCGTGGCTGCTCCTCCCGGTTCCGTTCGTCATCCTGGCCGTGCTCTCTTTCAACATGCTCGGCGATGGGCTGCGTGATGCGTTGGATCCGTACGGGGGTCGGTAGGAGGAGCGTGCCATGCCTGAACCATTAGTAGAAGTCAAAGACCTCAAGGTCGAGTTCGACGTGCGAGATGGAATCGTCCACGCCGTGGATGGCGCTACCTTCACGGTCTATCGGGGCCAGACGGTGGGCATCATCGGCGAAAGCGGCTGTGGCAAGTCTATCACCGCCAAGGCTATCCTGCAGATGGTCCCCAGACCCGGCAAGATCACCGGCGGCGAGATCTATTACTACCGCCGGGTGCGTGTGAATGGCTCGGGTGAGACTATTGAGCAGGTGAACGTCAGGGAGTTGCACCCGGATGGCCCCGAGATTCGCAGGATCCGCGGTGGCGAGATTGGCATGATCTTTCAGGAACCGATGAGCTCGCTCACCCCGGTCTACACCGCCGGCTCCCACATCGGCGAAGCGGTCACGCTGCACCAGCTCTTGCCTGTCCGTAAGGTCGGCGACCAGATAGCGGAAACCATCCAGGCGCACCGCTCAGTCACCCGAGAAGAAGCCCGCGAGATCGCCATCGAGATGCTGCGGAGGGTGGGGATTCCCAAGCCGGAGCAGCGCGTGGACAGTTATCCACACCAGTTGAGCGGTGGGCAGCGGCAGCGGGTCATGATCGCCATCGCACTCTCTTGCCAACCGGTGATGTTGATCGCCGACGAGCCGACGACGGCGCTGGACGTGTCCATCGAGGCGCAGATCCTGGACATCATGCGCGAGTTACAGGAGACGGTGGACATGGCCATCATGTTCATCACCCACAACCTGGGCGTCATCGCCGAGATGGCCGAGGAAATCTGCGTCATGTACATGGGCAAGGTGGTGGAAAGAGCCAACGCCGTCGAGTTGTTCTACGAACCCCGGCACCCTTACACGCGCGACCTGCTCAAGTCTATCCCCAAAGTGGGCAAGAAAAGCCGGGAACGGTTGGCCTCCATCAAGGGCATGGTGCCTGACCCATTTCACCTGCCGTCGGGGTGTGTCTTCCACCCGCGCTGCCCGGAGTTCATGCCGGGGAAGTGTGACCGTATCGAACCGACGTGGACACAGGTGGGAGAGCACCACTGGGCCAGGTGTCTGCTGTACGAGGGGGTGTGAGAAGCATGGCTGGACAAACGCAAGATAACGTGCTGCTCGACGTCAAGGGCTTGAAAAAGTATTTTCCGATCCAGCGCGGGATGCTGAAGCGGGTGGTCGGTAACGTCAAGGCGGTGGACGACGTCAGTTTTTACGTCCGACAAGGCGAGACGCTGGGGTTGGTGGGGGAAAGCGGCTGTGGCAAGACCACCGCCAGCCGCGCCGTGATTCGCCTGTACGAGCCGACCGCCGGGGAAATACACTTTAAGACAGACAGGTTCTCAGCCGACGGCAAGCCTGAGATGGTGGACGTGCTGGCGCTGGACAAAGAGCAGATGAAAGTGCTCCGGCAAGACATTTCGATGATCTTCCAGGATCCGATCGGCTCCTTGAACCCCAGAATGAGCGTGTTCGACATCGTTGCTGAGCCGATGGTGATTCACGGTCGGGGCGCAGGACGGGAAACCGAGGAGGCCGTCATCCGGCTCTTGGAGCGTGTGGGCCTCCGCCCGGAACACATGCGCCGTTACCCTCACGAGTTCTCGGGCGGCCAGCGGCAGCGCATTGGCATCGCCCGCGCGCTGGCTTTGAGCCCGCGCCTGGTCTTCTGCGACGAGCCTGTCTCCGCGCTCGACGTCTCCATTCAGGCCCAGACGCTGAACCTGTTGCAGGACTTGCAGGCAGATTTCAACCTGTCCTACGTCTTCGTCGCCCACGACCTGAGCGTCGTACAGCACATCTCCGATCGCGTGGCAGTGATGTACGTGGGCAAGATCGCGGAGATGGCCGCCGCCGAGCAGTTGTACACCTATCCGCTGCACCCTTACACCGAAGCGCTCATGTCGGCCGTGCCCAAGCCCGACCCTCTGTACAAATCGGAACGCATCATCATGCAGGGCGACGTGGCCGACCCGTCGAATCCCCCGAGCGGGTGTTACTTTCACCCTCGCTGCCAATATGCCAAAGACGTGTGTAGCCAACAGGCTCCTGAGTTCCGCGAGCTGAAGCCGGATCACTTTGTGGCCTGCCATCGCGCCGAAGAGCTGCAACTGAAGGGCGTGTAGAGGAGGGCTTATGCAACTAAAACAGATCTCGGCGGGAGTACTTGCGCTCATCCTGTGGATCGCGACGGCCGTCGTGGGCCTCGTGGAGATCGTCGTCGTCCGGGATATGGTACTCCGGCTCTATGGCCGTTTTGGGAGCAGCTATTGGTCGGGTGTGACGCTGGGCAATGTGACCGTGCTCGTCTTGGCCCTGGCGTGGCTTGCGCTCGTCGTCGGCACGGGAGAGTACCATCGCGGGCACGTGGGCCAGCGCAACTCCTGGAGGCTGTTTGGGTGGACCATCGCCGGTGAGATAGCCATTTTCCTTCTGTCGCTCTTCGTCTGACAACATGGCGGGGATTCAGGCATCGCAGCAACGACCTTGATGACGACTGAAGCCGTTATTACAGGTCATCAAAGAAGGATGGTGGGTTCGTAGTGGCGACTTCAGTCGCTTTGTCTTACTCGCGAGCGGCTGAAGTCGTTACTATCTTGCGACTTGCTGATTTGCCGATTTGCTGATTTGCCGATTTGCCTGTCGTTCACACAGGAAGGTTCAACGACTTATCAACAGGAGGGAGATCATGGTAGACGTAGAGAAAACGATGAACTTTCTGGCCCGGGTGCCGTTGTTCCGGGGCCTGAAGAAGCGCCAGCTCGAACGGTTGGCCAGGCGGTTCGTGCCGCGTGAGTATGCCGCTGGTGATATAATCGTGACCCAGGGCCAGGGAGGCGAGGGGTTTTTCATCGTCGTATCAGGCAAGGCTGAAGCCGTTCGCCAGCGAAGCGATGGCGCCAGCGTCGTGGTCAACACGTTTGGCCCGACCGACTTTTTTGGCGAAATGGCGCTGCTGGACGACGGCCTGCGCACGGCGTCGGTCGTCGCCACCGAAGCAACGCAATGCCTGGTGCTCCCGCGCTGGGACTTTCTCGCGGCGCTGAGAGAGGACGTGGACATGGCCATCGCGATCCTGGAAGAGCTGGCCAAACGCATCCGCATGGCGCTGGACGTTTTATAGAATTGCCCCGCAACTTTTGTATAGTGTCTGGCGATGAAGTGCCCAGGCTGTGGCTTCGACAATCCGCCTGAAATGAAGTTCTGCGGTATGTGCGGCACGCGCCTGGCGCGGGCGTGCCCCGCCTGCAGCTTTGCCAACCCGCCAGACTTTCGCTTCTGTGGCCAGTGCGGCTTGCCCCTGATCCAGGAGCCAGGCCCGCCGCACCCGGGTGCGCTGGTAGGACAAGATGCCACCTTGTCCACCGTTCCACCGGTGCAACTGAAGGGCGAACGTAGGCAGGCGACCGTCATTCTCGCCGACGTGAGAAGCTCGACCGACCTTCTGGAGCGGATCGGTACCGAGGCCTGGGTGGAGATCATGAATCGTGTCCTCCAGATCCTGGAGGCAGAGGTCTATCGCTTTGGCGGCGAGGTGGACCAGTTTCGGGGCGATGGCCTGGTGGCCTTTTTCGGCGCAACCTCTGCCCACGAGGACGACCCGGAGCGCGCAGTGCTGGCCGCTACGTCCATGCACAAGGCGCTCGCACCCTACGCCGCCGAGCTGACCGAGCGGGGAAACATTGACCTTCTGCTGCGCGTGGGGGTGAACACCGGGGAAGTGGTCGTCGCCAACATCGGTGACAGCCGGCAACACAGCGAAGACACGGCCATGGGGGCCGCCCTCACCATCGCTGCCCGCATGGAGGCGGCCGCCGAACCGGGTACCGTCCTGGTCAGTGAGCACACTTACCGGCTGGTAGAAGCGCAGTTCGAGTGGCAGCCGCTGGGTGAAATCACCGTCAAGGGTGTGAGCCAGCCCATTGCCGTCTACCGGCCGTTGACTTTCCGGGCCGGCGCCATGCGGGCGGATCGCCTGCAAGCTTATGGGCTTTCTGCTCCGCTCATTGGGCGCGAGGCCGAGTTTTGTACCCTTAGGGGCTGCCTCGAGGACCTGCGCGCAGAGCGGGGCGGTATCGCGATGGTGACGGGGGACGAGGGCATGGGCAAGTCGCACCTGGCGGCCCAGGTGCGCCAGCACCTCGTCCGGGATCGCGCGCTGTTAGCCGAGGCGTGTGGCGATGGTTCTTGCCCGGCTGACATGGCGCCGCTTGAGCTGACCTGGTTGCAGGGCCGTTGCCGATCCTATGACCAATCGTCGCCCTATTCAATGTGGCTGGATCTGCTGCGGGGCTGGCTGGGTATGCGCGAGGGAGAATTAAAAGAAGAGATGCGGAATCGGCTCCGTCATCGGGCCGAACTGCTGTGGGGGGATCGCCTGGCGGAGCACTACCCTTACCTGGCCACTTTTCTTTCGCTGCCGCTGGAAGAGGCCTTTGCTGAACGGGTCAGACACCTGGAGGCCGGAGGGCTGCGCCAGCAGCTCTTTCTGACCGTCCGCAGTTGGGTCGAGGAGATGGCCGCGCGCGGGCCACTCGTGCTGGCCTTTGAAGACCTGCACTGGGCCGCTACGACTTCGCTGGAGCTGCTGGAGTACTGCTTGCCCCTGTGCGACCACGCGGCGCTTCTTTGGTTGTTCCTCTTTCGCCCGGAGCGCACCTCGCCAGTGTGGGGATTCCGCCATCGTGTCGAGACCGAATATCCCCACCGGGTGACCACCCTGACGCTGCTCCCGCTGACCGAAGCCCAAAGTCGCGAGTTCGTTGACCGGTTGGTCGGGCCAGAAGTGCTGCCGGCCGAGACGTGCGCGCTGGTTCTCAACAAGTCCGAAGGCAATCCCTATTATATCCAGGAACTCGTCCACGCGTTGATCGAACAGCGCGTGTTGGTCCAGGAGGCCGAAACGGGCCGCTGGCGCGCCGCGCGGGCGGTGGTCTCGCTGGACTTGCCGGACACGCTGCACAGCCTGCTCTTAGCGCGCATTGACTGCCTGTCACCCGAGAACCGGCGCGTACTGCAGATGGCAGCCGTGATCGGGCCTGTATTCTGGTCGAACGCGCTGCAAGTGCTGGCCGGTGATGCCGTGGCGCTAAAGACCCACCTGACGGCGCTACAACGTGCGCAATTGATCCAGGAGCGCGGGCGTGTGCCAGAACTGGGCATGGAGTACGCCTTCAAGTCCACGCTGATCCGCGATGCGGCCTACGAGAGCATGCTCAGCACGCCACGGGTCGCGTATCATCGCCAGGTAGCCGAAGGCCTCGAAAACCTCCTGGGGCCTGAGACGTGGGTGCAATACTGCGGCATGTTGGCGTATCACTATCGCGCTGCCGGCGAACCCAGGAAGGAACTGTTTTACACGATTCAGGCCGCTGAGCAGGCCAAGCGGGTCTATGCCAACGTCGAGGCGCTGGAACACTATACGCGCGCCCTCGAGTTGCTCGATGACATGGAGGCGCAGGCAACCGACGAGAACCGGCTCTACGCGATCCGGACGCAGCGCTTCGAGGTGCTCAACGGGCGGCGCCAAGTCCTCCTGCTGATGGGTGATCTCGAGGCCATGCGGGCCGACGCCCAGGCGTTACTCCAGTTGGCGCACCAGTTGGAAAGTGACCCGGCCTGGCTGATTGACGCGCTGTTACAGCAACCTGGCGTGGCAAGCTGGCGCAGCAGGGAAGAACTGGACGCGGGAGTCTCGATGGCACAGCAGGCGCTGGCGCTGGCTCAACAATTGAACGATCGTCACCGCGAAATGCAAAGTCTCTTTGCTATTGCCAATCAGCTCATCACCCTCAACGATCTGACGTGGCAGGAAGTGGGGGAGCGCGCGCTTGAGTTGGCGCGGCAACTGGATGACCAGCATTACGAAGCACGCATCCTGATCACACTGGGGATGTTCTGCAGTTGGGCCGATCGGCCGGAGCAAGGCACAGCCTATCTGGAGGCGGCGCTGCCGATATGCCAGGCCCTGGACGACAAGGTGACCGAAATAGACCTGCTGAGCCAACTCGGCCTGCAGGCGGAACGCACCGGCGACTACTATTGGCTCCTGACGGAATATCAGCAGAAGCGGCTGCGCCTCAGCCGCGAGATCGGCTACCGGGAGGGGGAGGGCACCTCGCTGATGTTGTGTGGCCAGACCCAGAGCCTCTACCTGGGCGACTATGAAGGGGGATTGGCGCTATTGGAGGAAGCCAGACGTATCCTGCAAGGCACCCCCAACGAGATATACGTTTTGCTGCGCATCGCCCAGGTCCAGGCCATGCAGCGCAGGTACGACGAGGCGCTGCAGGTGGTCGAGCGCATGGGACAGATGGACGCATTGCAGGCCATTCTTGCTCCTGGGCGCGCCGGCCTGCATCTCGTCTCGGCCATCCTGTACAACTGCTTGGGCGACGAGGCCCACCCGGCCCTCGCGTTGGAACTGGCGGCACAGGCCCGATGCGTCGTGGCGGACACCCCGTTGTTCACCCGGCAGTACGAGATCGCCGTCGCATGCCAGTCCGCCACTGCGCACCTGGGGCTGGCAGAGTGGGCGACCAGCGAGGCAGGCTGCCAGGCGCATCACCGCCAGGCCCTGCAATCGTCTCAAGCGGCACTGGATCTCTACCAGTCGCTCGGGTTCGTCCAGATCATCGAGTGCGTCAGCGAAGAGATTTTTTTTCGCCACAGCCTGGCCCTGGCGGCCAACGGCCGCCAGACGGAAGCGGCCGAGTATCTCCGGCGTGCGAACGACGAAATGATGCGCAAACACGCGCTGCTCCCGCCCGACAGCCCCTTCCGCCATACCTACCTTGAGAACGTCCCGCTGCACCGGGATATCTGCGCAGCCTATGGAGTGTAGTGGAAAGTGTGAAATGATCAAAAATCCGCAAGCGAAAAGAGGGATTGCGCTGATTGGATCCTTCTTAGAGGAAGCAGCAAGGATCATCCTGCTGGTGTATCTGTCTCTGGCGCTGGCGATCTTTCTCAGCTATGAAATCCTGGCGGTCTCTCACCCCTATCCCCTCGACTATGGCGAAGCGCCGCTCGTTGACCAGGCCATGCGCCTGATCGCCGGGCAGGCCATCTACCGTCCCGACCTCTCGTTGCCCCCGTACACCATCTCCAACTACCCGCCTCTCTACGTCCTGGCGCTCGTCCCCGGCGTGTGGCTGTTTGGCCCGAATTTCTGGGCGGGGCGCGTGATTTCAGTTCTGTGCGCGCTGGGGACAGGCGCGTTGCTGGCGTTGACCATTGATGCGTACACGCAAGACCGCGCGACGGCACTGATGACCGGCCTGCTCTTTCTGGCCATTCCCTACGTCGTGAGCTGGTCTTCGCTGTTGCGGATAGACCTGCTGGCGCTGGCCCTCAGCATGGCCGCCTTGTACGTCCTGGTCAGGTGGCCGGCGGCCCGGTGGGGCACGCTTGTTGGGGCGCTGTTGTTGGTCGGGGCCATCTATACCCGCCAGTCGTATGCATTGGCCGCACCGCTGGCCGCCTTCGTCTGGCTGGTGGTACACGACTGGCGGCGCGCGTTGGGGCTGGCCGCCCTGGTCGGCGGGCTGAGCCTGGCCCTTTTTCTCGTACTGAACACACTCACCCGGGGTGGCTTCTACTTTAACGTCGTCACGGCCAACGTCAACGAGTTCGGCATGGAGCGGCTCGAGTGGAACCTGCGCCGATTGCGCGACACGGCCCCCTATCTACTCGCCCTGGGTGGCGTGTCGCTGTTCCTTGCGCCTGCGGGCAAAGTGCGCCTCTGGCCGCTCGTGGTTCCGTATCTGGTCGGCGCGGCGCTCTCGACGCTGACGATCGGTAAGGTCGGCTCGAACGTCAACTATTTTCTCGAACTTTCCGCCGGCCTGGCGCTGGCGGCGGGAGTGCTGCTGGCATGGAGCCGCAAGTACCCCTGGCTGCACGCCGCGCTCCTGATCCTCCTGGCGCTGCAGGCCGGAAAACTGATGCAGACCACGTTGGATGAGTACGCCGAACCGTTGAAAGAGCGGCGCGAGTCTTTCAGGGCGCTCCGCGACCTGGAATGGATCGTGGCCGAGGCGGATGGCCCGGTGCTGGCCGACGAATACATGGGGATGCTCACACTGCAGGGGCGGCCGCTGTACGTCCAGCCCTTTGAAGTCACGCAGTTGGCCAACGCAAGATTGTGGGATCAGACGTCGCTGCTTGAAAGCATTCGCAATCAAGCATTCCCAATCATTCTGATCCACTATTTCCCGGCGTATCAGGTGTACAAGGAACGCTGGACGCTGGAAATGTTGGCTGCTATCCATCAGGCCTATGCCCCGGCAGAGACGCTGGCCGATACCCGCGTCTATCGCCCTATGCGCATCCGCACCCCATCTGATGCCTGTCCTGGCGCGCCCTGGCGGCTGCCCACCCGGGGCATGCTGGTGGTGCAGTGGGAGGACCTGGGACTTGACTTCTTTGGTTGGGGCAGTGAGAAAAGCGTGCCGGTCTACGCCGTGGCCGACGGTTTGCTGGCACGCCTGGCGGACTGGAATGATACGGTCGCCATTCAACACGATGACCCATTGCGACCGGGCGAGAAGGTGTGGTCGTCTTATGCACACATGGCCAGCGCCGACGGCCTGGAGTCTTACGTCGTCCAGGATTTCTCGCCAGGCAGTGTCGGCGTGCCGGTGAGCGCGGGGCAGGTGCTCGGCTACCAGGGCCGGTGGAGTGGGCAGCCGTCGAGACCGACGTGGATGCACCTGCGCTTCTCGGTGGTGCAGGCCGCAGAGGATGGGGCGTTTCCAGGCGAGGTGACATTGGAGGACATTCTCGACTTGTCGCCCTACCTGGGTATCGCCATCAAGCCTGGTACAGAAGAGGCGGGCAGTCAGCCGCTGTGGTGCAAAGAATAGGGTGCCTGCTAACCCTCCCGCAGGTTTCAAATCATAACCTGCGGGAGGGTCAGGAGTTGGAGGTGAACGATGACTCACGAAACCCAGGCTCTCCAGTGGTGGCAGCGCGGCGTGGTGTACCAGATCTACCCGCGCAGCTTCAAAGACACGACGGGCAACGGCGTCGGCAACCTGCAGGGCGTCATCGAGAAACTGGACTATCTGAACGATGGCACGATGGCCTCGTTGGGCGTGGATGCGATCTGGCTGAGCCCGATCTATCCCTCGCCTATGGCTGATTTTGGCTACGACGTGTCCGATTATTGTGACGTTGACCCCCTCTTCGGCGACCTGGCGACGTTCGACCGGCTGGTGGCCGAGGCCCACCAGCGGGGCATCAAGGTCGTCATTGACTACGTGCCCAACCACACCTCGGATCGACATCCCTGGTTCGTCGAGTCCCGCGCCAGCCGCGACAATCCCAAACGCGACTGGTATATCTGGCGCGACCCACGGCCCGACGGCTCGCCGCCGAACAACTGGGGCAGCTTCTTCGGCGGCCCGGCCTGGACGTTCGATGAAACGACGGGCCAGTACTATCTTCAGCAGTTCGTCAAGGAGCAGCCCGAACTCAACTGGCGCAATCCGGCGGTGCGGGCGGCGATGATGGACGTGCTGCGCTTCTGGCTGGAACGGGGCGTGGATGGCTTCCGCATGGACGTGGTGGGGCTGCTGATCAAGGACGCCGCACTGCGTGACAACCCGCCGAACCCGGACGCACCTCCCAATCTGCCACCCAATGATCTCTTCAACCGCCAGTTGCACGTCTACAACCAGGACCAGGACGAGGTGCACGAGATTGTGCGCGACTTTCGCCGCTTGCTCGACGAGTACGGGGAGCGGTGTGGCATCGGCGAACTGTGGTTCGAACTGCCGCGCTGGGTCAAATACTACGGCGAGCACGGCGATGGCCTCCATCTGCCGTTCAACTTCCGCCTGATGTGGCAGCCCTGGCAAGCCCAGAGCATGCGCCGTTCCGTAGATGAACTGGAGGCAGTGCTCCCTGGCTTTGCCTGGCCCAACTATGTGCTGGGCAGCCACGATTTCGGACGGCTGGCGACCCGCTTCGGCGGGCAAGCGCAGGCGCGCCTGGCCGGCATGATGCTGCTCACGCTGCGCGGCACGCCGACGCTCTATTATGGCGACGAACTGGGGCTGGAAAACGGCGTCATCCCGCCGGACAAAATCCAGGACCCGCAGGGCCGGAACCTGGGCGCGGAGCGCACGCGCGACGTGACGCGCACGCCGATGCAGTGGGACGCGGGGCCGAACGCGGGCTTCTCCGCCGTCGAGCCGTGGCTGCCGGTCTCGGCCGACTATGCCACGCGCAACGTCGCCGTCCAGTCGGCCGATCCTATTTCGATCCTGAATCTCTACCGGCGGCTGCTGTGGTACCGCCGGAACAGTCCGGCGCTGGTTGGGGGGAGTTACCAGCCGCTGGATGTGGGTTGTGACGACTGTTTCGTCTATCTGCGCGTGGCTGGCAACGAGCGACGCCTCGTCGCGCTCAATTTCGCCGCCCGCGCGTGCCGGATCTCGGTCCCGGGCCAAAGCGCGGGCCGCGTCGTCATTTCCACGCACATGGATCGGGAGGGGGAGGAGTCGCTGTCGGCGCTCGTGCTCCGGGCAATGGAGGGCATGGTCGTTGAACTGTGAAGAAGGGGAAGTCTTGTGTTTGACCAGGTGTGTGGTATACTAGGCATTTGACTAGTATGCTGAATGACTAGGAGAAGAAACGAGTGTTGGACTATATTTACCCCGAAGAAGAGCAACAGATCTTTACCGATCGGGAGCATCACCTGGCGCTATTGGCGTTGAGCAGGACGTTGCTGGTTGAAGGCACCCGCAAACACCTGGCACTGAGTGGCTTGCGGCGCATCGGGAAAACGCTCATCCTCAAGGAGTTTCTGCGCCGTCACCTGCTTGAAGAAGCGGATGACCGGGTGTCAGTGGCATATCTGGACCTCCCTCGCCTGGCTTTCACTCCCGAAGGCTTCGCCACCCAATACATCGGCAGCATCCTCTACTGGCTGCTTGAACGAGGCGAGGGCAGGATCGAGCCCTACTACGACACTGCCTTCCAGTTGACCGCCGTCGGGCAACCGGGCAAGAAAGCCCTCTCCGATTTCCTGTACGCTTTTCACCAGGAACTGCAGAAAGAGAAGCCGAGCCAGCACCTGTTGCTGGAGATGGCTTTCAACTGGCCGGAGGTGTGGGCACGGGAAATGGACTGCTGCGTCATGCTCTTCCTCGACGAGTTTCCTGAAATCCTGGCCCTGAACAACTATCCCCAGATCGAAAGCATCGTCGCGCTGTTTCGAGCCGTCCTGCAAAGCCAGTCCCGCGTCTGCTACGTGGTGGCAGGCTCGATGTTTAGCCTGATGGAGCGCGTTTTTCTGCGCGCCGATTCGCCCCTGTTCGTTCATTTCCAACTGGAGACGGTGGGGCCGTTGGGCCGGGATGATAGCGATAGCCTGGCCCGTAAGCGGCTGGCAGCGGTGGGAGCCGCTGTTTCTCCTCAAGTCCTGGCCGCCGTCTACCAGGTGACGCGAGGTCACCCTTTCTACATCTACGCTACCACTATGCGAGTGCTGGAGATGGCTTTCCTGCTGCGCAAACCCCTTACCGCTCAGACGGTGCAGGAGGCCTTTGTACTGGAGACATTGGGCACCACCGGCCGTATCTACAACCTGTGCCGGTACGTGCTGGAGGATTCGCTCCAGCGGGCACGCGGGGAGACGATGCCGCAGGCTGTCCTGCAGGTGCTGGCCAGGGAGATGGAGGGGCTCAGTCTGACCCGGTTGGCGCGCGCCTTGAAGCGGCCCAGCGGCGCGATCCGCCAGGTGCTCAACTGGCTCATAGAAGTGGATCTGGTTCAACAGCAGGCAGACAAGACCTACGTCTTCCGCGACCCAGTGCTTCAACTGTGGGTGGCCTACTACTACGCCGGACTGGAGTTGACCGGCATGCCCCGGCAGAAGGTGCTCGACCAACTGGTGGCTGAACTGATGGACAAGTACCAGCGGGCCACGGCAGAGTTAGGGGTTGCCAAGGAGAGCCAGGTGCGCGAACTGCTGCTCCGTTTCGCCGGGCAGGAGGTGGATGGGGCCTTACTGGGCCTTTCTGGGCGCGTGCGGTTGCCCACGTTCCGCCAGGCGACTCCGTACCGCTCCGACGATGGACAGGTGGAGGTAGATGCGCTGGCTGAGGGTGAGGAGCGATGGGCAGTGGAGGTCAAGTGGCGGGGCCGGCTGGCCGGAGCCAGGGAATTGCGGAGGTTGCGCAGGGTGGCTGAGGCACTTGTGGCCCGGCCCTGGTTTATCTCACGGGCAGGGTTCACGCCTGAGGCAGAGGCGTTTGCCCGGCGGGAGGGGATCATGATTTCTGACCAGGCAGAGGTCGAGCAATTGGCGGGGATCATCCATCGTGCTGGAGGGTAGGTGGTGAAATGACTCCCTAGACCTAGAACAGGTGCGCTTGTGGGGCCACCTGACTCCCGGTCAGCGTATCCAGGCGGTGCTCGATGCACGAGAACTGGCGGTAGGGTTGATCCGCGGCCGGTTGCATCGTCAATAGAGGAACGATGATGGAGGTCAAGTAGTAGGACCGGTCGGCCATGACGGGATCGGGGGAAAACGCGATGATAGATGCTTTCACTGTATACGAAACAGGGCTAAGGCGACTACTGGAGCGGATGCGTGTGAGCGACCGGCACTATGCCGAAGTGCTGACGCTCCAGGCACGTCTGCTGGAGAACATCTCTGACGTCCGGCAGTATGGCGACAATGAGACCGCTCGCTCCGACCGGGCCAAGATTGTGGGTGCACTGACCCGGTTGGCGCTTGAGGTCGCAGGCACAAGTCTTCTTAATTTAGGAAGGCAAGAAGTATCACCTGAACTGTCCACGTCACGCCGTTCCAGATTGTTCCCGTTCTTGAGTTCTTGGAAACAGATGATGCAGATATTTTCTTCGGACGTGACAGAGAAATCAAAACGCTGGTTGCTCGCATCGAGCGAGATCCTGTAGTCGTCGTCAATGGGCTTTCTGGGTGTGGGAAATCTTCACTCATTAGGGCAGGGGTGATACCGGTTCTCCGGAAATCAGGGTACCAGATCATCTATACTCCTGTATTTGAGAATGTCATCGAGGACGTGCTGCATGAAATAAAGCGTGTCTCGGGTACAGGGGAGATGCCTGAGGACTACGTTGATGCTTTACAGGAGCTGTACCAGAGACAGCCCCAGCAAGACATTGTACTGATTGTGGATCAGTTCGAGCAGGCACTTGGTGTATCTCATGACCCTCAGGCTCTGGAGAAATTTGTTGAGGGGATTCCCCATCTGGTAGGCCAGGCGAACCGATTTGTCACAATTGTAATTGTACTCAGGGCGGACTGGCTCTATTTCTTAGACACCTCTGTCCATAGGCTTTACCCACAACTGGATGTGTCCTCTTACCTTTTCGTTCTTCATCCACTGACCAAGGAAGCAGTATGGGAGGCAATTGTCGAGCCCCTTCAAGCACGAGGTATCATGTATGACGAGAGTGCAGTTGAAAAAAGAGTAGCCTACTTGCGCAGACTCTTCGATGCGCTGTGGCGACAGGCAGCCGATAGCCCTATTGGTTAGATCTTGTGCAGTGTGCGAAGGTGGAGCGCACGCGCGACGTGACGCGCACGCCGATGCAGTGGGACGCGGGGCCGAACGCGGGCTTCTCCGCCGTCGAGCCGTGGCTGCCCGTCTCGGCCGACTACAGGACACGCAACGTCGCCGTCCAGTCGGCCGATCTCATTTCGATCCTGAATCTCTACCGGCGGCTGCTGTGGTACCGCCGGAACAGTCCGGCGCTGGTTGGGGGGAGTTACCAGCCGCTGGATGTGGGTTGTGGTGACTGCTTCGTCTACCTGCGCGAGGCTGGCAACGAGCGACGCCTCGTCGCGCTCAACTTTGCCGCCCGCGAGTGCCGGATCTCGGTCCCGGGCGAAAGCGCGGGCCGCGTCGTCATTTCCACGCACATGGATCGGGAGGGGAGAGAATCGCTATCTGGCCTGGAACTCAGGGCATACGAGGGTATCGTGGTCGAACTATGAAAACGTGTTGCGTGTTGCGTGTTCCGTGGTCCGTTACGCAACACGCAACACCCCCCGTCATTCCGAGCGGAGCCCCACCCGTCATTCCGAGCGCAGCGAGGAATCTCGCTTCACGTGGTCCAGAGACCCTTCGACTGCGCTCAGGGTGACGTGCCCTTCGACTGCGCTCAGGGTGACGTCCCCTTCGACTCCGCTCAGGGTGACG
>Ga0172362_10001424_pt1 | contig 20471 bp, 16 predicted proteins | sample LakKivs1_kivu2a2_FD_114534 | JGI IMG/M metagenome (GOLD analysis project Ga0172362, IMG submission 114534) | Sediment microbial communities from Lake Kivu, Rwanda - Sediment s1_kivu2a2 | ecosystem: Environmental > Aquatic > Freshwater > Lake > Sediment | place: Rwanda: Western Province, Lake... | reverse complement strand
CTCGTGCCGGGGAGTAGGTACGGCCGCTACGGACGGGTTGGTAGAGAACCTGAACATCGGCGTAGCCACAGTGGACTTAGCCGCCACCGGCGGCGGGGCGGGGGCGGGGACCGCTGAGTTAACTCGACTGCGGAGTCTGGTAGTCACCGGTGGAGATACAGGTGGTGGCAGTGCCTCCCTGGAAACGGTGACTTGGATTAGTATGGCAACTACCGGCGGCGGCACGGGCGGGGGATCAGGTTTTCTTCTTTCTCACGTTTGGCTGGATGAATCTTTCCCCAACAAACGGCTCGTGGTAGCGGGCAATGATCAACTCTGGTATGAGGGTACGGGCGTGAGCGCAGGAACTATGATCGAATTGACGGACGCGAAAAACGATATCGACACGTCCGACCAACTCAACATCTTTTCCGCCTACGGTAAGGTCTTCGTCGTCAATGGGGCTAACCTCAAGGTTGCCGATTTTCAGAACACCAAGATCACCACTGAAAACGTAGGGACCAATCCTCCGGATCGTGGCAACATTTTGACAGAGGCCGATGGAGCGCAGATGGTCGTGGACTATATTACCGCGCTTTCTGGGGCCTGCACGATTTACGGTTATCGTACCACGACTAAGACGTTCCAGAATAATCATGTCGTGACCGGACACGACGATGATGATAACGATATCTCTTTCACCACGTCCGCTGCGGAAGATGCCCCACCGCACTGGTACGACTGGACGGTGTATGGAGGCAGCACTACGTTATACGGTTCGATGCCGGCCAAAGCCTACATCGGCTGTCTTTCGGGCGGGCGTTGCGTTCTTTCGGGTAACCCTGATTATCCGCACCAAGCTCCGACTTCAGCGGCTGGAAATCCGTGGGACTGGAATATCTACCGCACTGATTCCGACCGGGCCACCGTCATTGGTTCGGGAGTAGCCGGACAGATCGGCGATGTCGTGCGGGCGTTGATCCCGGCGCGGGATGGGCAACTCATTATAGGGTGTGCCAATTCCCTCCATATCATGCTCGGTAACCCGGCTTATGGGGGGCAAATGGTAGACATCAACGGCGTCGGTATCTTCGGGGCGAACTCATGGTGCTTCGACGCCGACGGCAACCTGTACGCCTACGCGACCAACGGAGTGATCCGTTTGCCACGGGGGGCCTCTCAGGTGGAGAATTTGAGTCTGATTCCGTTGCCGAAATTCATTGAGGACAATGCCGCTGACCCGGCTACCCATCGTGTGACGATGGGCTACGACCCAGTACGGCATGGGATTGAGATTTGCATTACCAAACTCACTGATGGGACCAGTAAAAATTATTGGCTTCCTCTCGCGCTATCAGGTAGTTTTTTCCCGGAAACGCGGATCGCCGGGCATGGGGTCTACTCGATTTTCCAGTATGATGCGAATAGTCCCACGTATAAGGGTCTACTCTTTGGTTGCACCGATGGCTATATTCGTCTACATAGTGATGCGGCAGCAAACGATGATGGTACGGCAATTGATAGTTACGTAACCTTTGGCCCGATTCCTCTGGCCGAGAGCGGGCGAGACGGCTCCATTGAGGCGTTTGATATCGTGTTAGCGGGCGGCGCGAGCGGTAGTTTGGCCGATTCCGGCGATGCCACGGTGCAAGTGTGGTCGGAGGACGTGGCCGAGACCGTGATTGAGGACTTGAACGCCGGGACGACTCCCAAACTCGCCATGACGTTTACGGGTCCGGGGCGGGCGCACGGAGCCAAACGTCGGCGCGGAGTACGGGGGGCTTTTGCCGGGATCAAGGTGGGGAACAATGTTGCAGGCGAGACCTGGGGGATGGAGACAATCACTTTGGACGGCGGTGCGCCGGGTAGGAGGATCAGATAATGGGATGGTATAAGAGTTCTACGGGAAATTACGTACAGGCTAATGAAGCACCGGGTCTGGAATGGCGCGCTGCTTCAGCCCCCGCCGCTACTACGTTTACAACTTACTCGGGTGCGAATACGTTTAGGCCTACCTACAACACTATCTCCGGCCTATTTCAACAGGCCCTTAACAGTCTGACCGGTGAGGCTGAGAAGACGTATCAACAGGGCAAGCGCCGGACGCTGACTGATATTGCCATGCAGTCGATAAACTCCGGTATGGCGAACACCCTGAACATGCCGGCTGCGGGAGTTGCCTACGATGAGGCAAACCGAGCAGCCACGAATCTTGCTCTTGGGCGGGAGAAAGCCGGCCTTTTCACTGGACTTGGACAAATAGCGGCTGGAATGTATGGGCAGAACCTTGAGGCGTCTGTGAATGAGGCCAATTCGATTCGGGGGGCAGAAGCTAATTATGCCCAACAGGCGTTGCAGCGTTATCTCGGACAATTAAATTACGATCTCGCACAACGGGAACTTAACGCGAAACTTGCACTTGCAAAACAGTCGAGCGGCGGTTCCTCGGGATCGGGAATGATCGCACGATGACCGAACTCGCCAATACTATCAATGTCCCGATTCCGGGTTCATCGCGATTCGAGCAGGATACTACCCTGGCCCTGACTCGACTGCGGGAAGCCCTCGGGCCGAGCGGACATCCGACATTTAGCGCAATTGCGCTTCCGACCTCAGTATCTGGCATACTCAAAGCGACCGATGGCGTTGTTACTGGCAACGCCTTAACCAAGGATACAGACTTGAAATGTCTGGTAACGGAGATTTAGAACATGACGACGCAATATAGAATTCCCGAATTGAGCACGTTTAACTGGCAGCAGAACGTACTGGAGCAGCTGGACACGCCGCCGGGCCAACCGGATAAAGGAGACCGCTATCTCGTGATTGCTGAGGCAAGCGGCGACTGGGCGGGGCATGAGGCTGACATCGCATGGTGCAGTAACGCCACTGGCCCGGTGTGGTCGTTCGACACCCCGGCGGAAGGCTGGATTACCTGGGACGAGGACGCGAACGAATACTATTCATTCAACGGCACGACTTGGGTAGCGTGGGACCCTTCTTTGGGGCATACGCAGAACACTGATACCGGGACTACGTCGGCGACTTTTCAACTGAACAGCGGCAGTAGCGGCCCCAAACTCAAGGACAATAGCGGCGTATTGGAGGCCCGCAACGCCGCCGACGATGCCTATGCCGATATCAAAGGCAAAGACCTCGTGGCTGGTGGTAATATCACGGATGGCACTTACGCAACCAGTCCAGCCCAGATCAAGACCGCGTATGACACGCGGGCTGTTTACGATTCCGATTTAAAGTGTTTGACGTTTACCCTATGACGACGGATTATAAAATACCGATTCTGAACAATGGTAGTTTCAACGCCTCTCAGACTGTCTTAACAGACGCCGATAAGAAGCTGGTGACGGCCGACTATTTGAACCAAGCGGTTAAGACCACGTCCAGCCCCACGTTTTCTAAACTCACGGTAGGTAATGCCAGTACGTATAATCCGATAACGTTGAGTCGTTATGCTGATTCGCCTTATTGCAACGGGTTCCTCATGCTCAAGGCCCGTGGCTCTTATGCCTCCCCCGCCGGGGTAGTGGCGAACGACCAACTTTTTCGGATGAGTACTCAAGGTTGTCAGAGTAACGGAGCGTTTCCATCCAGCAGTAGTTCGGATGATGTGGTACTGGGTTCCGCTACTGAGACGTGGACTACTACGGCACATGGCCGAAAAACTACGTTTCTAACCATTGCCAATGGAGCGACAGCGGCGACGGCTCGAATGATTATTGACCAGAATGGATACATCGGTATTGGGGTTACTACACCATTGGATTTGTTGCATGTACAGGGCAATTCACGGGCCGCTCTCTTTAGGGCAGTAGATCAATCCACTCTTGCCTACAATTCATTGAGTAACGGCAGTCTGACCGGCGGCACATCGTGGACGGCAACGAATGATTGTGCCTTATCCTCGAACGCAGCAAATTGGTCATATACGACCGGGCTGGAGTCAACCCTAACACAAGCGTCGGATACTATGACAACGGCGGGGAAGCCGAATCGTTATTACAAGCTAACGTATACGGTTACCAATTCCACGGGATCGCCGACAGCAGCCATTACCACTTCGTTTGCAGCTACAACAACCAGTCTTGCCGTAAGTACAAACGGTAGCGCGTTGGTGGTCTATTTCATTTCGGCAGCATCGCCCAGTGATTTCGTGATTTCCGCCACACTTACAACGGGGCAGGCATTTACTTTAGACACACTAAGCCTACAAGAAATAATCGGCGGCGATGTGCGAGCATATGGTCTCTTCACCGGCGGCGGCACAGAGGGCATCAAGGTCATGGGTGACGGCAAAGTTGGCATCGGTAACAGCGCGCCTAACGAAGTGCTGGAAGTCACCGGCAAAATCCGCGCCAGTACCGGTTTCAACGTGAACGGTACGGACGGCGTTACTCAGGCAGCGGCAGCGGGCAAGGTGTGCGACGTGACGGCGTTGGCGGGCGGGATTGCGACGGCCCAGACGCAGATTACATATGCCGCCGATGGCACGTATGATTTTGAGGCGCCCTCATCGCCGGACAAAGTACGGTCTATTACGATTGCCAACGGGCGAATAACCAGCATTACGACTACATAAAGGAGAGATATTGTGGCAGGATTACCCTTTCCTCCCTTGGTTGCGCCGAGTCAAGACCCCGCTGTTGTCGCAGGTACGGCTGCAATCAACGCCGATATCCGGGCGGGTCGCCCGTGGATTGAGTCGAAATGGGACACGCCGCGCACTCAGGGCGCGGACAAACCTCCTGCTTACGACGATCCGTTAGCAATCCTTGCCTTCACCAGCAAAACGGCACACGATCTCACCATGAAGGGTTTTGAAGACCAACAGACGGCGCTCCAAAGAAGTATCGCCCCGGATATTGACGCCGCCTATGCCGCCTATGGGATTGACTTTCACCGGATTGAGGATTCCAACCTTGATTTTGAGGCGAAAGAGGAACGAAAGAAGGATTTGGCCGCCACTTACAAGAAAAAGAAACTAAGTATTCAAAATAAGATTCAGACCGATATCAATGAGTTGACCCAAAAGCGAGTCGCTGCGATGACCGCACTCGCCTTGCATGAGGCCAAAATGCGGGGAAACTTAGAGGGGATTGCCAATGAGGGCAAACGGCTCGGCTGGTCTGAAGAGGATGTTCATCGAGCGCAGCTACAGGAATTGGGGATTAGTGTGCCATCGGAGTCGGCCGCTACAAGGGCACAGACACCCATCCAACGGCTTCGAGAGTTGACACCAATTCTGAGCGCTTATGACCGGGAGGCCCTGCGATATCGCATCAATCCCAAAACCAAGAGACCGCAGATACTCGCCCCGGAGTCAGAGTGGAGAGGAGACACAGCAACGGAAGCAGATTGGCGGGATATTTCAGCAATAGACTTACCTGATTTCTGGCGGTTTCGCCGGGATTATCTTACCCTCACCAAGGAGGCCGCTGAACTACGCCGAACGGTAGTCAACCGCCCGACTCCTGATTTGGTGTCAGCGGCCCGTACCACGTTGACCCCTCTGGCTCAGACCGTGACGCAGGTCCGATCTGAGGCGAACTCAAATGATCTGAGTAGTTTGTCCGATGCTGAACTCCGTCGTATTGCGGGGATGTAATCCATGCCGATCACGCCAGAAGATGCGCGTCGAGAACTCCTACGTAGACAAGCCGTGGCTGAGTTACAACGGCGGGCGACTACTCCACCCCCTGGCGGTTCACCCCCACGTACTATAACCGTAGAGGGCGCTACGCCTACTGAGGCCGAGGATGCCAATACGGCTCTGCGTGAGAAATACCCGCAGATGTTTCAACCAGGCTGGGCACCGGGATACAAACACCCACTGCGGGAAGTCGCCCGGCGTGCTGTGCGGCGGGTTGCCGCTCCGATGGCCTCTGGTGTGTCCGGAGGCGTGGCCGGGATCACGACACGGCTCCCCGATGTCCTCGATGAAGTCCTTGCCGTGGTCGGCGTGCCTGAGGATAAACGAATTACACCGCTTAAATTGCTCAATACTGAACTTATAGCCAATAACGCTTACTGGGAAAAGACGATCAAGGAAGAGGGAGTCTCCGGCGTTGAAAAACTACTCGGCAAGGCTATCGGCGGGTTTGCCCCCGGTATGCTGAATTGGATGGGCGGAGTTCCTCTCGCAGCGGTAGAAGATGGAACTGAGGCCGCGAAAGAGGGTAAGGGACCTGTTGGAATTATCAAAGGTGCGACCAAAGAGGCAGCTAAGCGGTTCGCCCTCGGTAAGCTTCTTGAGGGCATTGGCCTGATTAAAAATCCGATCCTACGTCGCGGATCGAGCGGGGCTACTTTGGCGGGGTCAGCGCTCCTTGAGGGCGGCACGCCCGGCGAAGCACTCATCCAGGGGGCCGTGGGCGTCGCTATGGGTAAGCCAACCAAAGGCAAACGGGTATTGCACCGCAAACCCGTTGCCGAGACACCGTTGATCTATGCCCAACCGGAGACTGTCTCATCGGTGGGGGCCAAGGCGGGACCGACGTTCGAGCCACGGGGAGAGACGGTTGCCCCACAAAAGACGATCTCCACACCGGAAACCACTACCGACTCGTCCTTTTTAGAGGCAATGTGGAGTACTGTTCGCGATTATGTTCCTGGCAAACCTTTGGTTCCCACGCCACAGACGTTTCGTCAAGCCCTCGTAAATCGTCACATCGCCCTATACCAAGCCTTTGATCGGGTTCATCCCGGTGGTCCGCTGCAACGGCAGTTAGGCAAAGACATCTATGAAACAATCCGTGCGATCAATATGCTCGACGGTGTGACTGATCCACTTGAAGGACGACCTACTGTACCGCCGGAATTAGAACGGTTGCGGGCAAAGAAACCGTCTGTTTTAGAGGATATATCACGAGCTGAGAAAGCGGTCGCTGAGCGAAATGCAGCCTTTGAGGAAGTTCAGATCAAGGCGGCTGAGAAACGCATACAACAAGAGGAGGCCGATGCATGGCTTGCTACGCGGAAGAATCCGCCGGTAGTGCCGGAGGGCGCACCTCCGGTCAAGCGTAACATTCGTAAACAGGAAACTCCACCTGTTACTGAAATCCCGACTCCCGTAGAGTCGGTTCCCACTGGTATTCCGATACCGGGCCGCCCGCCTATCGGCGTATCCTCTGCCGGTGCGGGCGAACAAGGTCCTTCGATCCGCTGGGTCTACCCCTCAGAACCCTCAGCCACCGAACCTATTTCTGAAGGCGGGCATTCCCCGATCTCCACCCGCAACGTCGATACAGCGCGAGTGCGAATGGAAGAGAATTTGCCCCCGCGCGTGCGCCCGAAGCGGCAGTACATCGACGTGAAACAGGAAATGTGGGCGACGGAAGCGGAGAAAATAACCCCGGTGGAGGTTGATGCCCTTGCTGAGGAAATGAACAAGACTCCGTATCCGCTCGATAAAGTACAGGAACAGGCGTTCCGGCGTGAGATCGACAAGACCCATCGGGAATATCTCTCCCTGATCGAGGCGGCTGATAAACTGTCTGCGGGTAGTCCCGCACTACGGGCGAACCTTGCGGCACAGGGGCAACTTCGGGGTCGGAGCGAGTCCTTGATTCGAGCCACAGAACTCGGCGGCACGGAGGAATCGGCGGCGTTTTCCTCCCGCAAAAATCTCAAGCGTGTATTGGAGAATGACGCTGATCCGCTGGCGGTTGCGGCGCGCGGGGCACAGGCCAAAGGTGACAAACTCACTGAGCCAGAACGTATGAAGTTGGAAACATCGGCCCGTGATGTCAAGGAGACTGCCGATAAAGTTGACAAGTTGGAGTCGGAAGGCAATCGCCGGATGGCGGAAGAAGTGCTGCGGCCGAAACCTCGTAAGCGACGTTTGCGGAGGGGCAAACCTATGTCGCGCGGTGTGACTCGCTACGAACGCATGACGGAGGCCGAGAAAGACGCCGAGTTACAGGACCTGTTACAGCGGGAGAAGGATCCCGCTACGATTGCTCATATCGCTGAGAATATCGCCTCCCGGCCTGAATTCGGTACGTTCGAGGATGTTATCAACCGCGTCGGTGTCTTGCTTCCCGATATGGGGCAGAACACCATCATCGACGCCATCGCGGAGTCAGGGCGGCGACAGCCCCACGTCGTGAACGAGATGACTGCCCGAATCAGGGGCCTACTCAAGGGGCCGGCCAAGACGAACAAGACTCTCGCAGATGACTTGAAAGACATTCTATACTATTTGGAATCGGGAGAAGTCCGGCCGAAGCCAGAGCGCGGCCTGCGCACTGAAGCGGACATTAACCATAGGCTGCGAGAGGCCCGCGATCTGATGCGGGAGATGCAGAAGAGCAGTCTGCCGGAAGTGCAGGCAAAACTCGAAAGCCAAATCAAGTTCCTCGATGCCCGGATCGCCAACGAAGATTACGGCCCCCGCCCCCGGCGCGTGCGCTCGACGTATCCTCAGGAGTTGTATCGGCAGCGGATGGAACTTGCCAGACGACAGGCCATTGTGCGGGCAAAAGTAGAACAATTACAGCCAAAGACCTTAGCTAACCGGGCGGCTGTTGAGGCAAGTGAAGCGTGTAAACTTCTGCAAAGTTGGGACAGTTCTTTCGATGACAGTGCCCTATTGAATCAAGGTGGTTGGCAGGTTGTGACTCACCCGATCCGTTCCCTACGGGTGCAGCCAGGGGTTTTACGAGCGGCGATCAGTGACGCTGCGGCACTACAATACATGGATGAATTGGTCGGACAAGCCCCCGATGCGTGGCGGTTAGCTCGCGATAAAGTAAAACTCTACCCGGTCGCCGGCCGAGACGTGTTTACCGGAGGGGCCGAACAATTACGGTCGGACTGGTTGGCGGCCATTGCTCAGCGGTTTCCTCGAATGACCCTGCCTTTGGGTTTTGGACAACGGGCCTATGCCCTCACTCTAAACGTCTTGCGGGTGGGGGCCTATCGTGCTTTTGCTCGTGCTTATCTGGCCGATGGCGGCCCTACACCAGCGCAAGGTGAGGGAATCGCGTTTCACGTCAACTGCACCACGGGGGCGGTGCCGCTGGGGGGTCGCGGGGAGCAGTTGGTCAAAAACCTCAACGGTATTCAGTGGGCACCCCAATATCGAATCAGTCAACTCCTTAATACGGTCTTTTATTCCGGTTGGCGGCCTGATATCCCGCCAGAAGTGCGTAGTCAGATTCTTCTTGACCACGCACTGCATATTATCAACGGACTTCTGATCGCACGGACACTTTCACTTCTCTTAGGAGAACCGGAACAAGACCCGAACTCGTCCCATTTCCGAGCGTGGCTAATCCCCGGTACGCACACTTATTACAAACCATTTGCACAGGAGGCTCGAATTACATCCTTAATTTGGCAGTTGGCCTCCGGTGAGCGCAAGAATAAGGCAGGACATACTGTTCCAATTCGCGGAGCAGATATAGGCTTTGGCCAACCTACCGGCGTGGACCTGCTAAAAAATTACTTTCGTTCCGGGCTGGCTCCGGTGCCGGCAGCGGCGTGGGATCGTTTCTTAACCGGCACAGTGTATCCGACAGGTGAAGAAGCCACGCTACTGAAGGTGGCTCTTAAAGCAGTGCAACCGATTATGTTTCAAAACCTGCTTGATATAATGCACGATGATATGGGACTTGACACAGCGACAGGACTGAACGCCCTTAACTATTTCGGGGCGTCCCTACAAACTGAACTGAACGAGGGGAAGAGTGCCGGGCCAGCGCGGAGAGTGATACGTAAGAGGTTGCCATGACACATCAGGAGAAGGTAGAATTACTTGTCCGGATTGACGAGCGGACGGAGCAGTTGGTGAAGTGGACCGAGCGACATGTTGAATTGCACACCCGGTTGTCGCTGGCGTTTCTGGGAGCGGCGGTGTCGGCGTTCCTGGCACTGGGAACAACGGTGGTGTCGTTGTTGATTCTACTTAAGTCGCATGGTTGAACGGTCGATAAACGGATATGCAGCAAAGTCGGATGGATAGTATAATGCTTTGGATCGCTGTCGGTATCACGATGCCGTGGGCGATCCCGCCTTATTTGTTATGGCTGTGGCTACGGCGGTATGTCAAGCGGAATACCGGCGAACGAGTTTCTCCAAAAAATACCGGCGGGTAAACCACTTATACCCGCCGGCACAAGGCACTTTGATGAGGGGTATCTCGCCTTTGCTGATCCACCGGCCGATTCTCATTTTCGACACCAGTGTTCCCGTCATTTTGAGAAGTGTCGCCTGAATTAGGCCTTTTTTTATGAGATCAGGATAGAGAGGTCGCTTCACGATAGTATCTTTCCGGCGCGCCTGTTACAGGATGCCGTACCACGATGACGCAATGTTCCACGCCCCTCCGCGATCGCGCTCTGACGCGCCAGCCTTCCGGCGTCTCTTCTACTGACTGTACGTGATCGAGGGCCTGCTGGAGAAGCGGATCGTTCTGGACGTACCGTTTTAGCCACTGGATAGGTTTCATCACTAACCGCAATCCCCCAACAGTAACTTATCTCCGAATCGCCTCTCCAACTCTGCTTGCATACTCGCCAGTAGTAACCCCGCCGCGACTATCTCGCGAGCCCTTTTGCGAGCCCCCATCAGTAGGTCGTAATCCTCAACTAAATCGGCGATGTGTAACTCTGGTAGACCGTGTTGCCGCGTACTGAGGAGATCGCCGGGACCCCGCTGGCGCAGGTCAGCCTCCGCGATCTCAAAGCCGTTATTAGTTTGCTCCATCGCCTTCAATCTATCGCGCGCTTCCTGAGAGTCTGAACTACTAAGCAGGAAGCAATAACTCTGGGCTGACCCACGGCCCACGCGCCCGCGCAGTTGATGGAGTTGGGCCAGACCGAAACGCTCGGCACCCTCGATCACCATGACAGTTGCATTGGGGTTGTCCACGCCTACTTCTACAACAGTCGTCGCAACTAAAATCCGGCCGTAAGCCGAGGGACCAGACCACCACTCGACGACAGTCTGCTGCTCAGTAGGCGTCATGCGCCCATGTAACATCGCCACACTGGCGTCGGGGAACAGGGTGCAATATTCCTGCCAGACCTCCTCCACCGCCCGTATCTCGTCATCGAGGGCTTCGATTCTGGGACAAACGACATAGACCTGATGGCCGGCGGAGAGTTCGCGAGCGATGATGTCTCGTGGAGTATCCGGCGACGGGGCGTGGTGTCCGATAGGCCCGCAACTGAGACTGGCCCGCCATTGAGTTCTTACAGGAATACGCCCCGGCGGCATCGCCCAGATAGTAGACACATCAAGATCTCCGAATACAGTCATCGCCATTGTTCGCGGGATCGGAGTCGCGGTCATCACCAGTACATGTGGGTTGCCGTGACAGCGAAGCGCAGCGCGTTGTTCAACGCCGAACTTATGTTGTTCGTCGATGATAACGAGGCCGAGATTCGGAAATGACACCCTATTTCCAAGGAGGGCGGTAGTTCCCACGAAAATCTGCGCCGCCGGTAAAGACGCTTGCGATTCACGCACTGGCGCTCCGGTTACGAGCCGGCAGGTAACTCCCGCCCTCTCGAAATATCCTTTTACCGTTTCGTAGTGTTGCCGCGCAAGAATTTCCGTGGGACACAGGATAACCGTCTGTCCACCATTGAACGCCATCACGATAGCGGCGTAGGCGGCCACGGCGGTCTTGCCGCAGTTACCAGTCACGAACACTCGATCATCGCGGCGGAGAATGAGGTAGGACGACGGCACGGTGAAGCAGTATTTGTATCCATCCGCGCTCGGAACGCGGGTCACGGCCGTTTTGGGATTTGACATCAATCCTGTCTTTGTCTCTTTATGACGAAGGACTACGTAATCGGTTTTATCGCCTCGGCGGCACGAGCAAATAGTAGATCTGTATCCACAGGCTGAGAAGGTATATTGAACGAAATCGGCTTCTGGCTTTCTGCGGGTGTAGAACGTGCTTTTTTGGTCGCCATCCCAAAACAATACCTCATCAGCAATCACTCGAAGCTGCGCGGGCGACGCCGCCCAAAATTGCTCAAGGCCCTTTTGTAATACTGGCAGGGTAAACCGTAGACGGGTATATCCCGCAGAAGTGGTCTCGTAATAATCTATGCTGGCCTCTGCAAGTAACTGCTTGGCGCGGACAATCTTCCGTAGTTTCTTCACGCTGACAACCACTGATGTATTGTCTGCTATATGCCCATCTGCGCAGGCCATCACCATGACCCGGAGTTGCGCGTCGGTGAGCGGCATTGATGATTCTCGTTCTACGGTAAACGTGGTCTCAAACCTTCCCCGAAAACCGAACTTATCGCGGTTGTGCTCTTCTTCAAGCTCCGCCGCTGTCAGTTCGTCAGCTCGGTCGTACTTGCCGGTTGCCTTTGAGAATCTATATACGAGGCAGCGATGGTCAGGGGATAGTACTTGTGACACCCCGTATTTAGTATGGAGGCGGATGAACTCCGTACACGGGGCTTTGATATACCGCATGGGTGTAGTGAATGAGGCCACTCTGATTTGCGCGTCATATTGCATCACCTGTTGCCCGGCCCACTCAGAGATCGGAATCCATCCTGTAGGCGACAGAAACTCGGTTGCCGCGTCTACGCAGCCGACATCGCCTTGAAGGAGGCGATTCATCGCGTGGAAAGAGCAGAGATCACCGAGAATTTCTTCAGTTGCGCGCAACTGATTCCCAGTAAATCGAAATGGAAAGTAATGTCCAATGTTCTGTGGTGGTACGATGCATCGCACATTGGGCGGTTTCTGTTCCCGCCGGGCCTGTCGCAAGGCAAGGGCCAGCTGCATGTAGAGAAGTTCGTCATATTTCAGTTCCCGTCGCGCCTCATTCGCCTCCGCTTGATTGCGGGGGCGATGAACCCGTATCAACACTGAAGAGGCTGGAATAATATACTCGGCAGGTAGTCCGATGAGGCACTCCTTGACGAGACGAGCAATGTCACGACTGGTGATCCCCGCCGTTACGGGGTAAGTAACCACATTGAGTAGGGACTCATCAACCCGGTCCCCTTCCCTCACCACCCGCCACTCTGGATTTGACAGACCCCCATTCCGCACGATACCGGAAGCAATGAGCGCAACCCCACGAAAGATACTGGAACGGAGGTAGCCCCCACCATACCAAATAATCTCTACGCCGGTATCGAGTTGAACCGCGAAATTCCGATCCCACGTGCGTATATTGCGAACGATTCCGCCAATTGTGGCGGGCTGTCCATCGACCAACGGTCCATTGGTTTTTGCGGGTGCGAAAAAATAACCGGATGGATAATGGTGGAGTAGATCGTCCACAGTCTCGATTCCAAGGCGTCTAAGCCCGGCAAGTTTCGTCGGACCAATGCCTTTAAGCTCCTTGATGGGTGTGGTTAGAATCATCATACTGATAGCCTTACATCATTTGGAAGTTCATTGCCCCAGATATCCCAACCGGGAGTTTTCTGACGGGCGAATATCTCAACGCGGGAAATATCACCCATCAAATCAATAATTCGATCTCGAACTATTGCTGGTTTTTCACTATGCCGGCCGTGCGGCTCGATAATCAACTGTGATACAGCATTTGATAGACGATGCGGCTTTCCTCGTGTCGCCAGTAGACACGGTTCTGTGTTGCCACGAGTCCATCGGCCTAATCCATAGAAGGGCGTGGGAGTTCGCGTATTCATTTTGATCCACACAAATGCTGAACTCTTATAGGTGAACCCCCACGCCTTTATTACGGATAGAGCCTCTTGAAGCATGGGATAGGTAGCCCAAAGGAACAACACGGAGTCAGGCGCACAAATGCTTTCGATTGGCAGGCTACAAATCTGACTCAATGACATCGTACTATAGTGGTTGGCTGTCGCCCCATTGCAATTCCAATCACTATAGGTCCACGGCGGGTCCGCATAGATTATGCTGTAGCGCTTGGGGCTACCCAACACATGTGGCACGGGTATCATGCCAACCTCGCCTTCACAGTAGCAATGGCGGTAGCGGTATCCGACGACCGGGCAGCGGTGATCGCGGCCTTGAGGCCCTTAGCAATTACGCCAGGGTTAGCATCGAGATAGGACTGCACACCCTTAACCAATTCCGCAAACTGCCGATCTTTGGCTGTGACCGTACCCTTGATCCCGGCCATTGCTGATTCCATCTCGACTGGTGTGATATCGCCAGGTCTTTTACGCATCAAACCGAGAACTCCGCCGAGACCGCCCACGCCGAGAAGCGAAAGACCCATCGACAATAGCCCGGTCTCACCGAACAGTTGCTCTTCGCGGGCTTGAGCTGCTTTGACGTTATTTGTCACCACGCCGCGCAGAATGCCATAATCGAGTTGGTTCTTCTCAATTATCTGATTCAGGGCCAGGATTTTAACCTGGTACGCTGACTCAACTGCGACTTCAAGCCGAAGGGCTTTATCGAGGTTGGCGAAACCCTGAAAGTCATTTGAATCTGCTACGCCCGCGCTGACGGCATAGTCTACGGCCTTCTGATCCACGGTGGCCGGCGTCACGTAACTGGATAGCGCAGCGCAGCCGAGGCCGCCTGTGATACACAATAAACAAAGCACGGGTATAACTGTTTTCATTTTTCCTCCACTGGGTAACCGAGGGTCTTGAGAGCCTTGCGCTGATCGATAGTCAAGTCCTTTTCACGACGCTTGATCTCTTTGCCGCAGTTCCAGCATTTGAATACGTAGGTCATGCGCGAGACAAACCACAAATCGAGATCAGCTACGATGGCCCGAACAAATCGCCAGTCATGTTCACGACACCCAACTTCCTTACGAAGTTGGATGATTTCTAGCTCATGGACCTTCATCTGATTGATGAGGTCTTGTACCTGTCGTCTCAGCCTCATACATTAAACCTCTTTCTTATCAAAACGATGTCATCGCTACCACACGCAGGGCAGACCTCAACTTCATCCTCGATTAAAGTTTCGTTCGCATAAGTGTATTCACAGGCAGGGACCTCGAATTCTTCGCCACAATCATTACATAGGTACATACTTTCTCCTATTTCAGTAGATATTTTTGCATCGCCCAAGAAAAGATTTCCAAGCCTTGGTACACATACTTTCGCACACCCGCCGTCTCCACCCGCCTACGGATCAACGGCTTCTCCATGTGGGATAGTTTCATGCCAAACCCGATGGCGTTCAAATTCGTCTTGATCCCAGTGGAGTCGCACCATGCCCGCCATAGATCGTATAGATCTCCACACTCGGTGTAATAGGCCATAAACCCCGACCCAATATGCAGTTTCGTACATTCCTCCAACATCACACCGACTGGATTGGTAAGCTCTGCCAACTGAGCCAAATGGTTCTTACTCTCAGTGGGCACGGTAAACGTATCATTCGTCAACAGGCGTTTGAGACCCACAATGGACCATAGGGCAATACCCGGCAATTCCTCTTTGAGCTTTTGTTCGAGCATTCGGTCAGGATTCTTGCGCCGGTAATTATTTGGAAAATAGAGCAAATTCATCCGATTCGCCATTGCCTGTGATACATCATCGAAAGGAATGGCTTCATTCGCTACATAGGTCAGGCGGCAGAACAATCGGGCGTCCACGGCGGCCTTGTATTTACGGGCCACGTTAATCATGTCTCCGCCGGTAATGGCTTTCCACGTCTGTAGTAGTTTGTCAATATCACCTTTGCCGGTGTCGCGAGACTCGGACATAATCGTACTATATTTATTGAGTAACGTTTCCTTCCCGAAAAGACCCTTAAAATTGTCGGTGGAAGCCCCGCAACAGCGGGCTGAACCCATCATGGCGGATAGGACGCCCGCCATCGTGGATTTGCCCGAACCCGGCACACCGAAGAAAAACATCATGCTTTGCATATGATTCGAGGCAATAAGATTGTAACCGAACCACTCCTGCACCAGATCAACGCACTCCTGATCCCCGTTGAACACGTTCGCTACGAACCACTGCCAAAGCGGGCAGGTATGCGCTGGATTGTAGTCATAGGGCAGGGTACTCGTCAGGAACACATCCGGGGTCAGCGGGGCGAGCCGGTCATCGGCGAGATACAAGATGCCGTTCTGAAATACGACGGCGCGAGCCAAGTCCATCGGGGCGCGGGCCTTGATTGAGAACGGCTCGTGTACCCCGTCCTCGACGCGAACATTACAGTAGGCTGATGCCGCATCGTGGATGTCGGCACAGAATTTGCGATCAGGGTGTAAAGTCGTAATTTTAATGTCGTTGCCAGCCTTGACCCTAACCTGCCGATCCGTGAAGAACTGATACCAATCGCCTCGAATTTCCTCTTGGTCAATCTTTCGGTAAACAGTGCCTTCCCAACGGTAATAATCACCGTGCACCCGCCGGAGCAAGGGAACTCCATTACGCATCTGAGTTTGCTGTATCCACGATTTGACCAACGTGAGTGGTGCGGTATCCGGCAATACGGAGCCATCGTCGGCCGCGTCCCCTGATGCCTTGACGTGCGCCTCGAACTCTTCACGAGTGGGATGCCAAATCCGAAGGTCTTTACCCTTACCTTCCGGGGGCAGAACCTTGACTATCGACCGAACAGACTCCCGCAGCGATTGAAAAGTCGCTTCCATGCCGCGCTGCCCGGCACCGTGCGGATCACGGTCACCGACAAGGATGACATCTCGGCCTTGGAGTAGCCCCGCGAGATTCTTGCCGCCTGTGTCGTTAGACTTCCCGACCGCCACGTAACCCATCGCCATCGCAGCCAGGCAGTCACTCGCGCCCTCAGTGACAACCACCGGCTGATCCGATATAGGCAGTACAGATACGGTTCCTCCTCGATAATTAGGCTGGGTATGACGACGATGGAAGTACCCAGCCCCAGTTTCAAGGCAACGTTCCGCGCCTTCGGCGGTTCGGACGCAAATGACGCAGGCGGGGTCCTCTGGGTCCTCATCAGACACGAGACAGCCATCCCGCTCTCTGTGGCAAATCGGACACTGTACTCCAGCGTCCCCCACTCGAATGAATCGGGGCCGATACTCCGGTATTGCTGCGTTCTTTTGTTGAGTACCTAGACATTCATAGTAGAGTCCTCTTTCAGAACCTTTCCAAGTATATTTCTTTCCATCCGCATAGCGGCGGAGGAGGCCGGTCACATTGCCGTCACCATCCCGTTCGGGAAATATCCAGCACTGTTCCGCCGGATAATAGCCGACACCGAGCCGATGCACGGCATCGGCGGTAACGCCGAGACTCTGCGCGAGATCCTCGGTCATGCCGGGGAGCATGTTGGCCTGAAAGGTCAAGGCCAGGTCCTCGAAATCCGGTTTATCTTTCTTCATAGTAGCCCCGCAATCGTCCCACGCGGGCGGGAATTTCACCGACCATCGGGGATCAGGTGAGCGGCGAATGGGTCAAACTCGTTGTAGTAGTTTCTCGCCTGATCCCCCGTAAGACAGAGAGTTATACGCCGAGTTCCTTAAGCGTTGCCGTCGCAATCGCCGTCCAATTTCCGACCTTCTCATCTCCACCAGCTTCATTGACGGATTTTACCCATCCGTTCGTGATATCGAGGTCCGACTTACCAGCCTTGTTAGCGGTGTTGTAGACGTATTCCCACGCTTCGGCTTGTGTCAGCAGTGCGGGCATAGGAACAGCCGCCGGGACTGGAGGCTGCGAGACAGCCGGCGAAACCACGGCAGTCGGTTTCGGAGTCGCCGGGCGACCGCGCTTCTTCGGCTTGGTGACGGGTTCAGTCATAGCAGTGGTGGGGGCAACAGGTGCAACCACTGCTACGGGAGGGTCCGGCTGCGCCGGGGCCTGCGCCGGAGTCTGCGCCGGAGTCTGCGCCGGAGGAGCCGCCGGCTTTGCCGTCTTGGGCTTCGGTCCGCCGCTGAGATTCTTCAAGATCGCGGCGTACTTGGCGTCGATGGCCCTGGCGTCGGCGACATCGAGCTTTTCGACTGCGCGACCCGGCGCGGCATCGAAGGCGGAGATGCCCTGTACTTTACATCGTTCCTCCTCGTTGTAAATCTCCATACCCATCCGCCATTGAATCTGCGTGGCGAGACCGTTATCGGGAATGTTCAGCGCTGCAAACGACGCGCCGTCCCAATTAAAGGCCCGCATAATCTGACGGCAGTTAATAGCGTTCTCCTTCTCTTTGCTGGTGACGAGGTTTAGGAAGGCTTGCGCCTCGTTATCCTCGTACTCGTAGGAGGTCCAAACTTGATTGTTCGGGTCCCATTTCTCCGTCGCTTGCAGATTTATTACCAGTTGCAGATAGCCGCCCGACGACTTACTCAGGCCACGATCTAACACGAGACCACGATAATCTCCGGCTTGTCCGATGTTTGACATAAACTATTGCTCCTCCACAATGTGGGCGTTGACGAGAGTGACCAAGTCCTTCCCATAGTCACAGTACCCAATTTTTGATCCTGACACAACCTGAGCAAGCTCGTTACCATAGCCTTTACACCGCTGATACAGAACCTGCCCCTTACGGAAAAACGCACTGGGCTTGATCTCCTCGAACGGTACTTTCTTCATGTCTACCCTTCCACAAACAATGATTTCAGTCTTGCAAGTCCCTCTGGGATGATCTTGCCACAACATTTCTTGTGCCCGCTTCCGCACGGACACGGGGCATTACTGATTAAAAAGTAAGGACCACAGTGAATCATCGTCCGGTCGCTCGAACGAGACGGCCTCACAATCGGCTAATGCCGAGCCACGGCTCTTAGCCTCGAACGTAGCATCGGGTTTGACGTTGATGACGCGGCCACTGACTGGGTTAATTTTACGGTCCTCGACCTTGGTGTTCGCCCAAGTGATACGAAACACATGATCGGCCCAAGCAATATAATCTTTACGGACACTCTGCTTATCGCTGTGATGGAGATCGGGACCCGCTTTTAGATAATTCTCCCCAGAGGTATTGGTCTCGGTCATCGCAGCCTCTTGAGCGATCAAAATGATATTCTTACCCATACGCACGAGACGGTCACAGTCGGCGAGAATCAAGTGCATGACATCAAATAAGTGTCTATAACCTTTTCCCCACCCCCACCCCTCTATAGACTTGACCACGCCACCTTTCTCGTGCGGGATCGTAGCGAACATATAAGGTAAAGCCCAATGCTGGAGCATGGTTACGGTATCGAGGACAACCGAGGCGTAGTTATCAAATACGTTGCTCTGAAGCGCTGCACGAACATCACCAAAGGTCTCAATGCCTGGAACATGGTCAAGCACTTTCCCGGTTTTTGGGTGTTTGATCTTCCGGCCACCGTCATCGATACCAACGAACACTGGAGTAGGGGCCATTGCGGCGAGTGTGGTTTTGCCCATTCCCGAATTACCGAATATAATTATCTTGTCTCCCTCCCCATTCCCAATCCAGGGGGCAACCGCAAACGATTTGAGTGGTTGCTTCGGTAAGGAAAGAACGGGCGCTTTGATACGAGGGACGGGCGCGGTAGCCATTATTGATTCCTCCAAAGGTGTTTCCAAGATCGACCTGTACGGCCGCAACCATTTCTTTGCGCGGTAGCTCCATACTCCCCCGGCGTCTGTTACCGCGTATTCCGGCCATCCGGGAATCCTCCTCATTCCAGCGGTATTTCCTCGGCCTGCGGGTGCTTCAACTGATATCCCACCGGCGCTGTTCCCGGTGTCACCTGAACTCCTGCTTGACAGAGGGGCCGGAATTCACAATAGAACGGATTCTCACAAGACCTCCCATTCTCCACCCAGAGATCGCCTTTTTCTATTGCTCTAATCTGTTTGGCAAGCTTAAACAGTCGGGCTTGAAAAACCTCAAGCTCCTTATCTGTGCGGGAGACCTCGCGCTGAGCAAAATAGTGCTCGGGGCGTTCGCCAATATCTTGAATGAGCCGAGCGCCGTACATCTCGGCGGTCTCGATTACTGAGTCACCTAATGGAATCGATCCTGTAATGTGAGTCCCGCAGTATTCCCCAGTATCCACCAGCATTTTAAGATCGGCTTTTGAGATTTTTTTTGGCATGATATCGGGTTTGTGCCATACGTCGCACCACGCCCCGGCAATCGGAGTATCCTCAGGTCTAATGCCGTAGGGTCGTAAACACCCAATGCGTTGTGCGTGCCGGCCACCAGCAAGATAACCACTAATCTGATCGCCCTGCGTAAGTGCGGTCCAATAGTCTTGGCTCGTGATTGAATGACTTGTGGATTTCCGCTCCCATACATACACGAGTCCAGTATTTTTATCTCGCACGAGACGGTCAATTTTGCCGACAAATACGACTTTGGACAAAGCCCGGCCCGTCGTGGGATTCGCAACGGGGACCTCGAATTTAATCTCCGATTCGATTACCTCCCAACGGCCCTCCTCCGCCGCATAAAGCCATTTCCAGCCGCTAAGAGAATAGAGTAAGATCGTGCGTTCGAGTTCCCAATCGTCACGAGTCTTATTGTCGGGCACGATGGCATATGCCTGTGTAAGGTAACGAGCGACCCGATCCATTTCATCAGGGAGGACATAACCCGTACCGCCGCAAACGTAGCAT
>Ga0172362_10001418_pt1 | contig 20525 bp, 16 predicted proteins | sample LakKivs1_kivu2a2_FD_114534 | JGI IMG/M metagenome (GOLD analysis project Ga0172362, IMG submission 114534) | Sediment microbial communities from Lake Kivu, Rwanda - Sediment s1_kivu2a2 | ecosystem: Environmental > Aquatic > Freshwater > Lake > Sediment | place: Rwanda: Western Province, Lake... | reverse complement strand
CAACATAGAAATTTCTCCTTTCTTATATATTTTAAAGAACTAAAAACCCTATCATAGGGTCTATATATTATATCACTAAAATAAAATATCGTCAATGAATTATTGTATCAGTTAAGGGGAGGTTGTCGTGGTTGTTTCTTGAACAATCGGCGGAATATGGAGAAAAACTATTTTAGGAATTTCTGATTTTAATCCTTCACTGTCTTGAGCTTTAATACCAAAAAACACATCAAGAACGACACCAGGCAATCTTTTTGCTTTTAGATAATATAAATTATTTATGGATACTCGAAGTGAAAATCTATTTGTTTCTGGATTAAAAGTTGGTTCTCCTAAAACATTTTGCGATGAAGACCACTCCCAAGTTTGCCGCGTTAAATTATTATTATTTAAATCATCCCCTTGTTCGGCAAAAACATAATGAAGATCATATTTTAAAGTATCCTGAATATCTTGATCAGACGCTGATGTCCAAGAAAAAATTAAATTATTACACGAACCATCATCACATTTTGCCTCAAGATTTAAAATATTAGTTGGCTGATGATAATAATTTGAAGAATTAAAATAAAACTTAGCGTTATCATAAGCAATTAATTTTAAATAAGACCTTAAACTATTATCGTAGCCATAATAACCAATAGTTATGTATTGATCAGAAGCAAAATTCAAATCTTGACCATTAGTAGTTCCTGTAACATTAATTAGAAAATGATTATCTTTAGGTAATTGCCACCAATTATATGATAAACCTCGTGAACCGCCGGGCGCATGACACCAAGATTCGCTATTAGTAAAGACTAAAGCGCTTGAACCCCTAGTATAACCCTGACAATTAGGATAACTTACTATTAAAGCTGGGGTGTTTTCTAAACCCCAACTATCTTGACCTCCTAAATAATCTGTAGGGATACCAAAATTTGAGGAAGGATCGTCTAAATCTGAATGAAGATAAAATGCCATTGCTGTGAAAACATTATCAGTATAATTTGTTGGTGGAATAAAAGGATAAGAATTCGTTCTAAAATCAATAACAATTTTTGACGAATTTTCTTGAAAAGGGTGCCAAGAAAATTCAGTAATGTAAGGAATTGCTGGAGTCTGAGTAATCGGTGGCTTTGTTGTAGTAGTCGTTGTTTCTTGAGAAAAACATTCATTAATTAGACCTTTCGGACTGGGGCAATTTAATAATTCAAAATCATCTTGATTATTATCGGTATCAATAGGCCCCAGGTCATTTATTTTCCGTTGTATACTTTGACCAGAATCAGGATTTAGGGCGCAACTACCCTCGCAGTCATTAGCTTCTCCACATCCTACTTTATCAACAATTTCTCTGTTAGGATTTTTCAAGATTATGGCATTGTTATCCGTAATAGAATAATTTGAAATTAAAATATCTGAAATTTGGGTATAAGTGCTTGAGGAATAGCTAATTAAAAAATAATCCATAGCAGCTATTGTTTTATTTTCTAACAAAGCAGCTGGTACCAAAGAGGAGAACTGTTCTCCTTCACTTGTTTTCTTTTGTAAATACCACCCTGTTAAATCAACTTCATATTCATTTGGATTAAAAAGTTCTATAAATTCATCGTAAACATTAGTTTTTCCGTCAGAAGACAAACCAGCAACCTTAATTTCATTAATAAGAATTTTTGGATAATTAGGTTTAGTTGTTGAAGTAGTAGTGGTTGTGGTAATCGTAGTTTGAGTAGTTGTTGGAGTAGTAACTGTAGTGGTTGTAGTTGTATTTGAAATATTAGAAGATCCACCAGAATTAACAAAAACATAACCATTACTATTTTCTTGCTTCGGTGTACCGTTAATTAAAGCGCTAGTCTGCCAAGTGAAATCTGATTTTCTTTCCATGGTTCTTTTTGAGATATTATCGCCAGCTGGCCAGCCTGGATCAGCAATCGCCCTATCCTGCAATTGGCAACTGCTATCAAAAAGTTCTAATTCTTCATTGGTGTTAGCTAAATTACCTACATAAAGAAAATCTGCCTTAATACCTAAAATACAATCATCATCCGTTCTCTCCAAAAGCAAGATTCGTCCGGGTTCCATTTTAGTATTTTGGGGGAAAATCATCTTTATTTGTTTATCCCGGTCAATCAACTGCCAAGAGGTAATATCTACTGTTATTGGAGACGTATTTTTAAGCTCTATCCATTCATTATCAGCGCTAACAGAGTTTCCCATCCAGGCGATTTCATTAATAATTATATTGTTTCTTTGAGGCTCTTGATTGGCTCCGTTTAGACACAACCCAGAAGAAAGAATTGTTGTAGTCGTAATTTGTTTTGTAGTAGTTGTGATTGGCTTTGTGGTCGTTGGCGGTTTAGTGGTGGTTGTGGTTTTTGTGGTTGTAGTGGTCGTTACTCGAAGTTTGGTAGTAGTAGTTGTAGTTACAGGAGTAGTTGAAGAAGATGAAATGCTGGGTTTGGCCGTAGAAACCACATTCTGATCGCTAATGTTATTAGGTATTTCTAGGGCAATGTAATCCGGTTGATTTTGAAAAATATCATCAATAAAAGAATTTACCCCCTGAATGGCAGCCAGAAAAATATTGTTTTCATTGTTTGCAATAAAACTTGGGTCTTTTTTATTTTTTTCCACTTCTTTGAAAAATAAATCTATAACTCCAGCGCTGATTAAAACTGCCTTTCTGGATAATCTTCGCCAGTAATCCTGGAGAACCAAATCATCTTCCAGGGAAAATATAGTAGGTCCGGAGGTTAAACGCCATCCTATATTATTTTTTAAAACGAGGACTAAATGAAATAGGGCTTGGTTTTCATCCTCTCCCAGAATATAGGTTATTATCCTACCGTCTCTGATTTCAGAAGTTTCCATCACGGGTTGGGGGAATTTATATTGAGAATTCAGGATTGTATCCGGGCTATAAAAATAATGATTGGAATAAGAGGAAATATCTTCAAAAAATTCATCGAGGGTATTTTTATAAACAACTTTAAAATCGCGAATATCTTTTCTCAGCTGCTCATAAAAAATATCATTGTCTTTGGCTGTGTATAATTCATAAGGACTGTTAGCGCTTCCTATGAAAAATATATGGATGTTCGCTCTAGTATGTTCTGGAACGCTCATATCCTGAATCAAATGCAAAACATGACCAAGCGACTTGAAGGCAAGCTCTTTATTCCCTTTTATATATTCGTAGATCGCCCTTTGCCAAGTAAAATTAGTTCGCGAGAAAACAGGACTTTTAGTAAGCGGACCTATCAGGGCCGTATAAAGAGGGTCGTAAACAGCCTGAACAAAGGGATTTTGGCTCCACTCTTTTGCAGTAAGCGAGGGAAAAACTTGCTCTATCCCATTTAATTGCCAGGGCTGGTTAAAAATCGGATCGTAGAAGTGATTAATACTCCTTATCCCCTCATCTTCTTCAATACTTCCCTCTTTTACCCAATGCCTTTCTTCCTCATTCAAAAATTTATCGGGAAATTGTTGGTTAAACAAATCAATTGAGATATCCGTCAAAAAAGGGTGGGTGGTTTGACAATCATAAGACAAAGCTGAAAAAAATAGCCAAAAAAATAAAAAAATAATCAAAAAAACGGAGGGGCTTTTCTTCATATAACACTTTGGATAACTCTCAAAAGTTTCAGAATTCTACAATTTTCCAAATATCGCTAAGCTGCTTTCCTTTTTGTATAAAACTCTTCGTCGTTCGTAAAACGGCCTGAGCAATTAAATACGCCTGATCGTTATAAACACGAACCACATAGCTATCGTCCTCTTTCATCTCTCCTTGTTGGTTCTGAGGTTTAAGCAAATCCCGAAGCATCTCATCCCATTTATTGTTATTTTTTATATCGCCGAAAAACCGTTTATATGTTTCCTGCTTATCTAAAATAAAGTACTTGCTTGCTAAATCAATATTTTCATTCTGCAGAGCTTCAAGAAACATCTGATAGGTTTCTTGGGGCGCTTTCCCTCCATAGGGATCGGCTCTATATTTTTGCTCTTCTGACTGTAGGGATTCCTTCAAATGCTCTGCTTCTTCTTTCAGATAACGCGCTACCCTGTTTTGGGGATTAAAATACCAAGTACCGAAAACAACCAAAAAAAACCCAATAAAAAGAAGGGCGAGGGCAATAAAGAATTGTTTTTTAAAAGGTATCTTCATCTTTCTGGAGTCCTAAATATCATTTTTCCTCAAATTCTCTGCCAGAGTTCCGGAAAAGAAAACGGTGGGGTAAACTTTCCAGAACCCTGGAAGAAAATTCCAGGATTTATCCCACCGTTAATGTTTAATTATTGAAATCAATTTATTTTATTATATTTTCTATTTTAGGCTAAATAAAAATATTTGTCAAGAACAAATTGTGGATAACTTATTTCGAACAAAGCGAGAAAAAAGGTTCTGCCAAACGGAGTGAGGCAGATTTTTATTTTGAATCCACGTCTTCTTTTTCTTCTTCTTTTTGCTCTTCGGGTTTTTCTTTCTTATTTTCTTTTTTCTCTTCTTGCTTCTCTTCTATTTTTTCTTCGGACTTAGATTCTTCTTTGGATTCTTCTTTTGCTTCCTCCTTTACTTTAGGTGCTTCAATAATTGGTTCTACAGGAACTTCTTTCGGTTGTTTTTCTTCTGCTTTTGGCGCTTCAACTTTAATCGGAGTCTCTTCTCCTTCTTTAACCTTTTTCTTACGAATAACTACTGGTCGTTTTTTAGCCTCAATAATTTTAGCTTTCACTAAAAGATTAAAACAAGAATCAGAAGCCTGGGCTCCGTTTTTGAGCCAATATTCGATGCGCTCTTTTTTCAATTCAAATTTATCTTTTCGCGGATCCCACCAGCCTAAAATTTCTTTCATTTTCCCGGATTTAGAAGAAAAGCGCGAATCAACCGCGACTATCCGAAAAGTAGTATCATGAGTCTTACCAACTCTTTGAAAACGTAAAGTTAACATATTATCCGATATTAACAGAAAATTTATTTTTTATCAAATATTTGTATTATTCGTACAATTCGTATATTGGTATCGTGTTATTAAATATCAAGATTCTTCACTTTCTGGGCATAAGCTTCAATAAATTTCTTCCTAGGCAAGACTTCCTCACCCATTAAAATATCAAATAATCTATCAGCTTCTTCAGCATCTTCAATAGTAACTTGTTTCATCGTCCTCGTTGATGAATTCATCGTTGTCTCCCATAACTGATCGGGATTCATTTCTCCTAAACCTTTGTAGCGCTGGATATTAATACCTTTGATGTTCTCCCCTTCTTCTGATTTTTGTTCAGTTTCAGTTTTCACTTCAAAAACTGCTTCTTCTTCGCCTTCTGTTATTAATTTTAATTTTCTGACTTTTGAAGGTTTGGCTGTTATTGTAATTTCTTTTTTACCAGTCAAGCTATTTAAGATTTTGTCTTTTTCGCTTTCAAGATAAGCATAGAAAATCTCTTTACCTTTTTGAATCCTATACAAAGGGGGCTGGGCAATGTACAAATAACCTCCTTCAATAATCGGCTTGAAGTAGCGGAAAAATAAAGTTAAAAGCAGGGTCCTGATATGAGCGCCATCTGTATCAGCATCAGCCATAATAATAATCTTGTGATAACGCAATTTATCAAGATTAAAATCTTCACTGATGGATGTACCCAAAGCAATAATTAAATTTTTAATTTCTTCCGAGGCCATCATTCTATCTAATCTTGCCTTTTCCACGTTTAAGATTTTCCCCCGCAAAGGCAAAATCGCTTGGGTATTTCTATCCCGAGCCGATTTTCCCGAGCCTCCGGCTGACTCTCCCTCAACAAGGAACAATTCAGAATTTTCCGGATTTCTTGAAATGCAATCCGCTAATTTACCTGGCAAAGAAGAACCTTCAAGAACTCCTTTCCTTAAAATATTTTCCCGAGCTTTTTTTGCTGCTTGGCGAGCTCGAGCTGAAAGCAAACATTTTTCAATAATTCTTTTAGCATCGTCTTTATGAATTTCCAGCCATTCTTTAAGGCTTTCTCCCAAAACTTGTTCCACTGCTGTCCGAGCTTCAGGATTACCTAATTTAGCTTTGGTCTGGCCTTCAAACTGCGGTTCTTTTAATTTAATACTCAAGACAGCTATCAAACCGTCTCTTACGTCATCACCAATAAAACCATTATCATTGTTTTTCATTAATTCATTGGTTTTGATATAGTCATTTAAAACTCGAGTTAAAGCCGAACGGAAACCAGTTAAATGCATTCCTCCTTCAGGAGTATTGATGTTATTGGCAAAAGCTAATTCTGTACTTTCATTGTCATCAACGTATAAAAGAGATATTTCAACAATAATATTATCTTTTTCTCGATTAACATAGAAAATATCAGTTAAGGGTTTAAAATTTCGAGCTAAAAAGCGAGCAAAAGTAATAATCCCGCTTTCAAAATGAAAAATATACGAAGGTATGATTGCTTCTAATCTATAATCTTTAACAGTAATGGTCACCCCGGAAGTTAAATAGGCTTGTTGGCGCAAATGATCGAGAATTTTTTTTATATCAAATTTAATTTCGTTAAAAACTTCCGGATCTGGTTCAAAAATGATTTTAGTGCCGGTATGAGAACTTTTTCCATCTTTTTTAACTTTAGTCGTTGATTTGCCTCGAGAATATTCTTGAGTATAAATAGCATTATTACGATAAATTTCTGCCTTAAGACATTTTGACAGAGCATTGACTACGGAAACGCCAACTCCATGGAGACCGCCAGCCACTTTATAAGATTTGCCTCCAAATTTACCGCCAGCATGCAAAGTACAAAGGACAGTTTCTAAAGCAGATTTTTTTGTTTTTTGATGAGTATCAACAGGAATACCACGACCATCATCAGTGACAGCAATTTTATTTTCAGCCAAAATTTCAACCTGAATATTTTTGGCAAAACCAGCCATCGCTTCATCAATAGAATTATCCACTACTTCCCAAACCAAGTGATGCAAACCATCAACACCAGTGGAGCCAATATACATCCCTGGCCTGCGTCTCACTGGCTCTAAACCTTCTAAAACATAAATATCTTTGGCAGTATAGGAATTCTCGCCATTATAAGAATCCCCCACGCTTCGCTCAGGAGAACCTTTTTTCTCGCTTCGCTCGAAATCAGCAATGGCATTTGAAATAATCTTCTTTTGTGTTTTTTTTGCTTTTTTAGCCATATATAATTAACGGATTAAGGCGCCTAATTGTTGTAAAGCTTTATAAATTTTTTTCATTTCTTTATCTATTTCTTCGGCTTTTAAAGTTTTTTCTGAAGAACGAAAAATTAAATGGAAAGACAAGCTTTGTTTTCCAAAAGGTAAATTTTCTCCTTCATAAATATCAAATAAATCTACATCCTCTAAATACGAAGCAGACTCCTGAATAGTCTTTAAAATTTTATCAATTAAAATATCTTTTTTAATAATGAAAGAAACATCGCGAATCGCTGCCGGGTACTGAGGTAGAGGTTCATACTCCCTCTCTGCTTGCTCTAGAGCCATTAATGGTAATATTTTTATTTCCCAAAAGGCTACTTCACCTTCTACGTCATATTTTTTTAAAAAATTCTTTTTAGGTATGCCTACAACCCCGAGAAGCTGATTTTTGACATACAGCGCCATGCCTTTTTCTAAGATTGAAAAGTATTCTGTTTTTTCAATCGATTTAATTGAGTAATCGTCCTTATCAATTCCTAAATCGGTGATTATTCCTTCAATAATGCCTTTGGCCTCATAAAAAAGAGGTTGCTTTAATATTTTCTCTTTCTTCGCCAGAATTCCCCCAAAAACAGTTTCTTCTTTTTCTTTAGTTGCCCAATGATAAATTTCGCCTATTTCAAAAAATTTGATTTTATCAGTAAAACGAAAATTATCATTAATATTTTTTAAGAAATTTAAAAGAAGAGTTGGCCGAAGATAACAGAACAAGTCGCTAATGGGATTAGCTAAGGCGATTAATTTGCTTTGCCAATCCTTGGCTAAAATTTCTTTATCTTTTTGAGAAATCAAGGAATAATTATAAACTTCTTCTAAACGATAAACTCTTAACCAATCTTTAATTTTTTCCTTGAATTCCCACAACTCGTTTTTAACTGGAAAAATAACTTCTTCTTTAGGAGATAAGCTAGGAATCTGATCAAAACCTTGTAGCCGAGCTACTTCGCCTATCACATCTTCATCTCTTTCTATATCATTCCTGTATAAAGGAGGCTTTACTAAAAGATATTTTTTTCTTTCTATTACACTAAATCCTAACAGCCTTAATTTTTTTATAATTTCTTCCCTCGAAATAGACCAACCAAGAAATTTTCCCCAACTGGTAAAATTAATTGGAATAACAATTTTGTGAGAAGAGTAATTAATGACATCTATTTTGCCTTTTAAAATTTCTCCGCCAGCTACTTGCTGAATTATCTGGGCTAAAATATCAACAGCATAGGTTGTTAAATCAGGATCCAGATGATGTTCAAATCTCCAGGAAGCATCGGTTTTTAATCCTAATTCTTTAGAAGTTAAATGAATATTGGCTCCGTCAAAATTAGCGCTTTCAATAATAATTAATTGCGTGTCTTTATCAAGTTCAGCCGCCAATCCGCCTTTAATGCCAGCAAGAGCTAAAGGTTGTTTTGTGTCACAAATTAATAAATTATTTTCTTTAAGTTGATATGGTTTTCTTTCAAGAGTGGTAATTTGTTCTCCTTTCTTAGCCTGGCGAATAATAATTTCCTTTTTCTTTTTTTTATTAAAAGCAATTTTTTGAAAATCAAAAACATGCAGCGGTTGACCAGTTAAAAGCATAGCGTAATTAGCAGCGTCAACGATGTTGTTAATTGGTTTTAAACCGCAGTCCTCAAGCCTTTCTTTCAACCACTGAGGAGATGATTTAACTTTTACGTGCCAAATAGTTCGAGCCACATAACGCCTGCAATAGGGGCTTTTGATAGTGATCGTGATCCATGATTTTGCTGTCTCTTTCTCTTCTTTAAATTCTGGTTGAGGATAATTGAATCCTTTATTTAAAATCGCTGAAATTTCCCTGGCTAAACCAAAATGGCCAGAAACATCAGCCACTCGATTAGGTAATAAATCAATGTCTAAAATTGCCCTTGTTCCTCTAAAAGAAACTTTTGTTTCAGCTAAATATAAAGTTAAAAGCTCAGCCAGTTTTTCTGATGATTCTTTGAACTTTACTAATTCTTTAAGCCATTCAAAGGAAAATTTCATAATGAGAATTAAAATTGTCCAAGAAAACGAATGTCTGAACCAAAAAATAAACGAATATCAACGATGCCGTATTTTATCATAGCAATTCTTTCCACTCCCAATCCAAAAGCAAAACCTTGCCATTGGTTAGCTTCATAACCAATATTTTTAAATAATTGAGGATGGACCATACCCGCACCCATAATTTCCAGCCATTCATCATTAGATTTTGATTTTATTTTAATATCAACTTCGAGGCCTGGTGTGACAAAAGGAAAATAGCTGGGTCGAAAACGAAGCTCTACTTGATGTTTGAAAATATCTTCGATAACTCCTCTAATGATGAATTTGAAATTGGCTAAACTGATATTTTCACCTACCATTAAACCCTCAACCTGGTGAAATTGAAACTCATGATGAACATCAGTGGCTTCAAAACGAAAACATTTACCAGGAATAATAATCCGAAAAGGCGGCTGATGTTTTTCCATATATCTGATTTGCATGGGACTGGTATGGGTTCTCAATAGTAATTTTGACTTTTGGCTTTTGCCTACTTGCGCAGGCAGGACTTTTGACTTTATCCAAAATGTATCCCACATATCTCTAGCAGGATGATTTTCAGGAATTCTTAAAGCATCAAAATTATAATAATCTGTTTCAATCTCCGGACCTTCGACGACTTCAAAACCTATCTTTTCAAAAGAATGAATAATCTCCCGCAAAACTAAGGTCAGAGGATGAAGATGTCCTTTTTTAATTTTTTCCCCGGGCCTGGTCAAATCAAAAGACTCAAAATCAGACTGTTTTTTCTCTAAATTTTGCTTCTTCTGTTGGTAAAGAGAAAAAAGAAATTGCCTAACTTGATTAGCTTTATTGCCTTGCGTCTTTCTTAATTGAAAAGGAAGATTTTTTAAAGAGTCAAAAAATAAAGAAAGCTCGCTTTTCCGGCCTAAATATTTTACTCGCCAATTTTCTAAATCTTTTTGGCTAATGATTTGGGAGACTCTTTTTTCAGCCTCAGCTTTAATTTGATCAAGTTCCATTTTATAATAGTTCTTATATTGTTCCCATATTGTCCCTATATTTAAATTTTACTCTAAAATTACCCTTTTTTCAAGACAAAAAAGGAAAGTCGTTTGCAAAAAACAGCAAAAAATTATAGAATAACGTAGTTAATAATTGATTTCTGCACTATGTCAGGACATTCTAAATGGGCAAAAGTAAAATATCAAAAAGCCGTCAAAGATCCAAAAAGAGGAAAGGCTTTTTCAAAATTGACTAATTTAATTACTGTGGCTGCTAGAGAGGGTGGTGATATGGAAACCAACCCTAAATTGCGTCTAGCTATAGAAAAAGCCAAAGCTTTAGGCATGCCAAAAGATAATATTGACCGCGCCATTCAAAGAGGCACTGGTGAAGGATCTGAAGGAAAGCTATTGGAAGAATTAATTTGCGAAGCTTATGGCCCGGCTGGAACTGCTATTTTAATTCAGGTGATCACTGATAATAAAAACCGGACTTTAGCGGAATTACGGCATTTGCTTTCTAGTTTTGATTCCAAAATGGCTAATAGCGGCAGTGTTCGCTACATATTTCAAGAAACTGGAAAAATTACTGTGCCTAAAACCAGCTGGAATGATAGTCTATCTTTAAAAATAATTGAAAAAGGGGCTGAAGAAATCAAAGAAAAAGATGAAATGGTGGAAATTTATACTTCTGTTTCTAATCTCAACAATTTAAAAACATTCATCGAAAATAATTTACCAGGCGTTCAAATAGAAGCAGAGATTGATTTTGTTACTCAACAGCCTGTACAAATTAATGACGAAGAATTAAAAAATAAATTAGAGGCACTTTTTAATGCTTTAGACGAAAATAGCGATGTCGCAGAAATCTATTCTAACGCTGAATACGAAATATGATAATTTTAGGCATTGATCCCGGAACAACACGTATTGGTTGGGCTATTCTTAAAACCGGTAGAAAAAAAATTTCTCCCACGGCTTATGGTTGTTGGGAAATTAAAGCACTAGAGCAAGGAAAAAGATTGCTGAAAATTTCTCAAAATATCAATAAGGCTATAAAAACTTATAAACCAGATATTTTAGCTGTCGAAAAAATTTTCTTTTTTAAAAATGCCAAAACAGTAATGAGTATTAGCGAAGCCACAGGAGTTATTCTTTTAATAGCTCAAAAAAATAAACTTGAATGTATTCGCCTAACGCCTTTAGAAATTAAACAAAATCTAATTGGTTACGGCCGAGCCGATAAAAAAGATGTTCAAAAAGTAATCCAATTGGTTTTTTCTTTAAAAGAAATCCCAAAACCAGACGATACGGCTGATGCTTTAGCAGTAGCTTTGGCTGGCATTAATAAAATTAACCATAACAAACTTGAAAGGCACAATTAAAGCTTTGACTATCCTGACAGGTATTTTAATCATCGGTGGATGTTTATTTGTTTTTATTTTATCTCGCAATTTACCTGATCCTAAAAATTTCCAGGAAAGAAAAGTTATCCAATCAACAAAAATCTATGACCGCACTGGCAAAATTTTGCTTTACGAAATTCATGGAGAACAAAAACGCACTGTAATCAATTTAGATCAAATTTCTCCTAATGTTATCAAAACAACTCTAGCTGCCGAAGACCATACTTTTTATGAGCATCACGGTTTTGTTTTCAAAAGCTTTGTGCGAGCTATTATAAATGCCATTGTTTATTATAAACCAATACAAGGAGTATCAACAATCACGCAGCAATTAGCGCGTAATGCTTTTTTGACAACTCAAAGAAGCATTATCAGAAAAGTCAAAGAAGCAATATTAACCATCCAGATTGAGCGTCATTACACAAAAAATCAAATTTTAGAAATGTATTTCAATCAGGTTAATTTTGGTGACAATAACTATGGCATTGAGACTGCTAGCCAATACTATTTGAACAAATCAGCTAAAGATTTAGATTTGGCAGAAGCTGCTTACCTAACTAGCCTAATTCAGTCACCTAGCTATCTATCCCCTTATGGCTCTCATACTGACCAGTTAGAGCAAAGAAAAAACTGGGTTTTAAGCAGAACAGCAATTGTAAACTATTTTTCTAAAGATGAAGCGGCTAAAGCTCAGGCTGAAAAAGTAAATTTTGCTACTCAAAGTTTTGGCTTTAAAGCCCCTCACTTTGTCATGTATGTGCGAGGCCTTTTGTATGATAAATTTTCAGAAGAAGATTTGGAGCAAGGGGGTTATACCATTATCACCACTCTGGATATGAATCTTCAAAATATTGCCGAGGAGACTGTAAAAAAATACGGGGATTATAATGGAAAAAATATTGGAGCAAAAAATTTAGCACTTTTAGCTGAAGATCCGCAAACAGGACAAATCTTAGCTATGGTTGGCTCGCGTGATTACTGGAATATGGAAGCTGAAGGAAATATCAATGCCACTTTAAGTATCCGTCAACCAGGCTCTTCCTTTAAACCCATTGTCTATGCCACAGCTTTTAAAAAAGGGTTTCTCCCGGAAAGCATCATTTTTGACACGGCCTTAAATGGCGTTACAGCTAATTTTTCCACTGACCCTAATAATCCCTATCCGGTAACTAATTATGACAGTAAAACCAGGGGCCCGGTTACTTTTAGACAGGCCTTATCTCAATCTTTGAATATTCCTGCAGTCAAAGTGCTTTATTTAACAGGAATCAAAAATGTCATTCAGGCAGCGAAAGATTTTGGTATTAGCACCTTAACCGAATCTCCTGAACATTACGGTTTAAGTTTAGTCTTAGGAGGAGGTGGAGTGAAATTAATCGAAATGGTTCATGCTTTTACAGTTTTTAGCCAGGAGGGAATTTTCCATCCTCAAACAGTAATTTTAAAAATAGAAAATAGCCAAGGTAATGTTCTCCAAGATTTTTCTCTTCAAAGCAAACAAATCATAGAATCACAAATTACTCGCCAAATAAATAGCATCCTCTCAGACAATATCAGTAGAGCGCCAACTTTTGGCTGGGATAATAAACTTTATTTCCCTAATTTTGATGTTGCTGCTAAAACTGGCACTGATTCCCAATACCGAGATGCCTGGACTCTGGGTTATACTACTAATTTAGCTGCTGGAGTTTGGGCGGGAAATAATGACCGATCTCCAGTAGCACTAAGCGGAGCCCCAGGCGCTATGGTAGCTGCGCCTTGTTGGCATGAATTTATGGAAAAAGCATTTAAATTTTATTCTCCGGGACAATTTACCAAACCTTTACCTTATGATGTTTCCAAAATTTCCAAACCAATGGTTAATGGTCAATATCTCATTAATAGAGAATATAAAAATATTAATACCAATGAAATAAAAGTCGTCAAAGAACTCCATAGTATTCTTTTTTATGTGAATAAAGATGATATTTCGGGATCAGCTCCTACTAATCCTAATAGTGATCCCCAATTTGTAAATTGGGAAATTCCAGTTTTGTTATGGGCTCAACAAAATATTCCTAATTTTAACCAAGAATACAATATTAACCCTGGCCCCGACTATATTCCTATAGATCTTTCTGGAGACCAAATAATTACTTTTCCTGATGCTCCTAATATTACTCCTCTTTATCCTAAAAATGGTGATTTTCTTAACAATAACCTTCGCTTAGATGCTGTTATTACTAGTTCAGTGGAAATTAAAAAAGCGGTTCTGTATTTAAATCAAGAACTTTTAGGTGACTTAGAAAAAGGGAATGATAATCATTATTATTATTCCCTCCCTCCAGAGAAAATTAGAGATCAAAATGAAATAAAAATTGAGGTCACTGATACTTTAGACCAAATAAATTTCCTCACAGAAATTGTTTTTAGATAACTTTGTAAAAAATCTTTTAATTTTTACTTACGGAGTTCTTTCTTTGAGATATAATCTTAACTCTCTTTTTCCCCTCTTTCAAATTTTCATCAAAAAACTTTTTCAACTTCCTTTTTTTAAGCCAATCATTTAAAACACATCTTAAAGAAGTAAAGGCCATAAATCTGAAAATTTAAATTTTGATTGGCATCAAAACATAAACAAAACTATTATCCTTGTCACCTTTAAATAAACCGGGGTTATTTTCTTTATTTAAACCAATAATTATTTCCTCGCCTCTAATCGAATTCAAGGCATCTAAAATAAATCTGTAGTTGAAACTAATCTCTAGGGTTGTGCCTTTAATTGTTTTAACAGAAAGAGTATTTTGACTTTTTCCCAGAGAAGGATCTTGAGCTTCAATGGTAATTTTCTTCTGATTAGGATTGATAGTCAATTTGATATCATTAATTTTACCGCAAAATAAACCCGCCACTCTTACGGCATCAGCCAAGTCTTTTTTATTGGCTGTGATTTTGTTCTCAAATTCTTTCGGTATAATCGAGCTATATTCTGGAAAACGACTATTAATTAAACGGGAAACAAGCCTTATTTCTCCGCTATTTTTAAAGGAAAATTGAACCTGGTTAACTTCTGGATAAATTTTAGTAAAATTAATATCTTCTGGCCCTTCTTGGCTAATCCGATAGACCTCCTGCATAGTTTTCAAGGGAACGATTATTTCCAAATTATCTTTAATATTTGTTTTAAAATCTTTGTCAGTAATAGTTTTTTCCGCTAACCGAAAACTATCTGTCCCCACTAAGGTTAAAATATTTTTTTCAAGTTTTAAATATACTCCACTTAATTCTGGTTTAGTGGAAATATAACCAATGCTTGGTAAAACCTGACTGACTGCGTCACAAAAAATATTTTTATCAACTTCGATGTATTTTTCCGTTTTCACTTCAGGAATGATAGGAAAATCTTCCGGATTAATACCCTGAAAAAGAGCTTCATAATTTTCGCTTTTAACTTTCAAAGATTGTCTATCTGCTTCAAGAATAATTTTCTCTTCTGTTAGGCTATTTAAAAAATTAGAAAAAGTTTTAGCAGGAATTACTACCTGGCCTTCTTTTTCCACTTTTCCACTAACAGTTAATTCAATTCCTAACTCTAAATCAGTAGCTAAAATACGAAGTTCGTTTTTATTAGTAGTAAGACAAATATTATTCAAAACAGGAAGAGTTAAATTTTTTCCAGTTATTCTTTCAGCTAAATTTATAGCCCTTTTTAAATTTTCTACTAAAGAAATAAATTTCATATTTTTTTTATTTTTTTTATTTTTTTTATTTTAATTATTATATAATTATATAAATATATATTATTAATATTATTATAAAGGAGAGAAAGATTGGGGATAAAGAGTATTAATGTTTTATTTTAATGTTATTTTATAAGAATTTTTTTGGAAAAGACGTGGATAAATGATCGATATAGATATTATAATTTGGGGATAAAATTTGACTTTAATTTTTTTATTTCTTTTATAATATTCTGTCAAGATGGTTTATCCTATAACTATCTACATTTTATCAACATCTTATTATACTATTATTTTATTAGTTTATTGATTATATAACATTTCTTTAAGTAAAGTCACTTCTTGAGAAAAAACAGGATTTTTATTGATTTCCCTTCCTATTTTTTTACAGGCGTGAATAACAGTGGTATGGTCGCGATGACCAATCTTTTCAGCAATATTAGTATAGGAATATTTTAATTCTTCCCGCAGGATATACATAACAACTTGTCTGGGTTTAACTAATTCTTTTTTCCGAGAATGACCGAAAAGTTCATTTTCACTTAAATCATAAAAAGAAGCTATTTTTTTAATTATCTCTTTTAAGGGAATATATTGGTGTATATTATTAACGATTGAAGCGAGAACTTTTTTGCTTTCCTCTAAAGATAAAGGATGATTTTTTAAACGACTGTGGGCGATAACTCTATTGAGAGCACCTTCTATTTCCCGAATATTTTTAGGTATAATTTCGGCGATGTAACGCAGAACTTTTTCGTCAATAGCAACCCCAACGTTTTGGCTTTTGGCCTGTAGAATGGCTAATCTTGTCTCAAAGTCAGGATAACCGATATCTGCAATCATTCCTCCTTCAAAACGGGAACGTAATCTTTCTTCTATCGAAGGGATAGCTTTAGGCGGACGATCAGAAGCAAAAACTATCTGTTTATTTTTTTCGTATAAATTATTAAAAGTATGGAATAATTCTTCTTGAGTTTTATCCTTACCAGCCACAAATTGCACATCATCAATTAAAAGCAAATCTATATTTCTAAAACTGGTTTTAAAAGCATCCATAGTTTGTTTACCAATAGCTTTTACTAATTCATCAGTAAATTTTTCAGAAGAAGCATATTTGATTTTTAATTTTTTGTTCTCTTTTTTAACTTTATTACCAATAGCTTGGAGAAGATGGGTTTTTCCCAAACCAACTCCTCCATAAATGAAAAGAGGGTTATACTTAGAGCCTAAATTTTCTGTGACTGCTTCGGCGGCCGCATGAGCCAATTCATTATTTGAACCAACAATAAAACTTTCGAAAGTATATCGGGGATTTAAATTAGTTTCAGGATCAATAGCAAATTCTTGAAAATTCAACTGCTCATCTAAAATTAGTTTTTCTTCGTGTTGCCGCGAACCACGGGCCTTTTTTATTTTTTCTAAAGAAGGATTATTTTGAGAAACAATATAATCAACTTTAAGGATTTCTGGATTTAAATGATTTAAAGCTTGCAGAATAGTTTTATGATATTTGTTTTCCAACCATTCCCTGGCAAAATTGGAAGGGACACCGATATAAATAGTCTTGCTTTTTTGTTCAGCAATAAAAGTGTCTTTAAACCAAGTAAGAAAATTAGCTTTAGAGATATTCAATTGGATTTCACCTAAAGCAGCTTTCCAAAGTTCTTTTGAATCCATAGATAAATAACTAATTCTTTAAAATTATAAACAAGTTTGTAATTTCTGCTAAAATTATAGCACTTTTTATAAATTTTCACATAAAATAAATGTAAGTTTTGCCACTAATTTTCTTTCTTTTGGGGATAAGTTGTTGATAATTTGTGAAATCCTTTCAAGCTAACTTGGCTTTTTTCAAAAATTATGATATGATGACATTAAATACAAATTTAAAATATGAGCGTTACATATCAGCCAAAAAAGAAAAAGAGAACAAGAATTCATGGCTTTTTAAAGAGAAGTTCTTCTGCTTCAGGAAAAAGGATTCTCAAGTCTCGTCGTCATAAAGGTCGAAAAAGGATTAGCGTTTAATATATTATGCTCAAGAAAAAATATCGTTTAACTTCATCAACTCTTTTTCAAAAAATCTTTGAGCAGGGAGAATTCAAAGAGAACAAATTTTTTGTTGTTATTTTTATGAAAAATGATTTAACTCATCCCAGGTTTGGCATTGTAGTGAGCGCAAAAACTTTTTCTTTGGCTGTTGACAGAAATTCCTTAAAAAGAAAAATTCGGGTTATTTTAAATAATTGCGTGTCTTTATTTAAAGAAGGATTTGACATTGTTATTTTGACTAAAAAAGGAGAGCTGGATAAACCTTCGCAAGAAATAGAGGAGGCTTTGAATGAGTTGCTAGTGAGTTTATCTTAATTAATGGCTTATCTTTTAATCTATCAGCCTTTATATAATATTTTAGCCTTTCTTTCCTTTTTGTTCAGAGGTAATGTAGGTTGGGCGATTTTTATTTTAGCTGTTTTGCTTCGCTTGGCTCTTTTGCCGCTCAATCGGAAAACCATGCTGGAGCAAAACAAGTTAATGAAAATTCAGCCCAGAATGAAAGAAATTCAGAAGAAATACAAACAAGAACCGGGTCAGGCTAATAAGGAAATTATGGAGTTATTTAAGCAAGAAAAAGCGAATCCCTATGGTTCGTTCGGCGGCGCAATTATTCAAATTGTTCTTTTTATTTTTTTATTTATCTTTTTTACTCAAGCCATAAAATCCCCTGATTGGACCCCCCATCTTTACTCTTTTATTAAAATCGCTCCAGAATTAAATTATACATTTTTGGGATTCATTGATTTGCGATTGGCTAATTTTTCTTTAGCTGTTCTTTCGGCTCTGGTTAATTCTGTTTTAACTTTCCTGCAGCCAGCAGCCGCTAATCAAAATAAAACGATGTTTCTCCTTTTACCTTTTATCATTTTGTTCTATTGGAGAATTTTTCCAGCAGCCGTTATTATTTACTGGATAGCAATGAGTTTAGTAGGCATTATTGAAGCGATTTTCACCAGAAAAGTTTTACAAACTCAACCTCAAAAACAAATCTAGATTATGGAAATGATGGAAATCAAGAATTATTTAGAAGATTTATTACAGACCATTGGTTTTAATAATTTTGAAATTGAAATCCAGGAAAATCCCGAAGAAAAATTTGCTAGATTTATGATTAAAATGGATTCTCAAGATGATTCCAGCGGCATTTTAATTGGTAAAGGCGGGGAAAATCTTTGGGCTTTTGAATTAATCTTAAGAAATCTTCTTCAGAAAACTAAAAAAGACTCTTCTTGGCGAGTTTCTCTTGATGTGAATAATTATCGAACCATCTATGAAGAAAAATTAAGAGAATTTGCCAGAAAAGCAGCTTATCAAGTGGCCTTAACAAAAAAAATAATGGAATTACCACCTATGAAAGCGCGGGATAGAAGAGTTATCCATTTAGAGATTGCTTTGAGAAGCGATGTTAGTACAGAAAGCGTTGGAGAGAGGGATGAAAGGCATATTATAATAAAACCGCAGGAGGAATAAATTCTCTAAGTTTGATCTTAATTAGCACCATACCAACATCCTTCTGTTATACAAGAATTACTACCTGGATATGAACCATATCCATCTGCTTCCATTAAAGCTACATGAAGATGATCCACTTCGTCTAATACTGCCAATCCTGCATTATTAAATATTTCTATTAACTTTATATTGTCATTATAGTTACCAGAGGCCGCATCTATATCTACACAGGTGCCATCAAGATGACAATCATCAGATCTCCTGTCCGGCTCGCTTGTGCTTTGGCATTTAGGATCAATACAGGCATCAGTCACCAACCACGCTGGTGTTTTATCTTTTAATGTGAGTAAAATATCGGCTAATGTTTTATCTAAATAAGCTTCTGATTTACCAAGCGTGGGAGCATTTACTGGAATCCCCATCTCTATTATATTAACCAAATTTTTTGATGGCTCTTGGCCTGGCGGAGTAACTGCTGGCGGAATTGGAGCTGCAGTTTCAGGAGGACTTTTCAAAATATCAGGATTAATGGTGTTGAGAATAATATAAAAGGCAAATAATAAAATAATTCCCACAATGGCGCCTATAATCTTTTCTTGAGCGTCTTTTTGTTTACTAGTATTTCCTCCACTGGTAGTATATTCAAAACCAGCAAAAACAATCATCGCAAAAGCTAAGATTCCAGCAATTTTAAAAGCCCACTCAATAATTATTTTTATTAAGGAGCTTGGAGCCGTGGCAGCATCAAAAATGAGTATTTCGTATGGTGTCGGAGAAGTCGTTTTTGCAAAAACTGATATTGGATGAAAATACAATATAGGAAGAAATAAAAGTATTAGTAAAACAGCACTAATTATTTTCATTTTTTTATTTAAACTTAGTAAACTGACCAGGTTTTATAAATCCAGGAATTCCTACTTCCCATTTGTAATATTCTAAAGTAGGTACTATGATTGTTTGTGTACTTTTACCAGCTTTATTTTTTTCCTCAAAAAAACCCAAATTAGTTAAGAACGTATTTAAAAGTGGAGGGCAGGCAAATTCTATAGCAGCAGAAATTGCCGCACCTGCACCCCATGGTAAACCTGTTACCGCGTTTGCAAGTCCCAAACATATACTTTCGACGTTTAATCCAGAAAGCATTAAATCTAAAAATTTATTTTTAACAAGCCCTACAGTATCTTTAAGATTTTCTATCATAGTTGTCATTATTCCTTTCAAGTAATCTGGAATAGGTTTACCCAGTTCTATTAGATTGATAAGAGTCTTTTTTGTGGTATTTGTGATATCGTCGTTATTTTCTATTGCGCTTATCATAAATTCTTCCAAATCTTCTGGAATAGGCTTACCTTGATTTACTAGATCTATAAGAGTTTGTTTCGCTTCATCTGCTAGTCCAGTGACATTAGCTAAATCTTCTAAAGTATTAATTCCTTCTTGAGCTGCAGCTTCTGCTGCTGATTGCTCGGTTGAGCCAACTATATAGACATCAACAGTGCCTCCTCCTGTTATCGGTGCTGATCCGCATCCACCAGAGGAAGTGCTAGGAGTTGTAGAATTAGAACAAGCGTTTGCACACGCTGTGGGACACGTATATGAACCGTTATCATCAACAAAGCATTGACCAGTTTCAGGATCACAAGAATAGTGAGTGGTAGCAGCCTTGGTTTGCATT
>Ga0172362_10001417_pt1 | contig 20541 bp, 11 predicted proteins | sample LakKivs1_kivu2a2_FD_114534 | JGI IMG/M metagenome (GOLD analysis project Ga0172362, IMG submission 114534) | Sediment microbial communities from Lake Kivu, Rwanda - Sediment s1_kivu2a2 | ecosystem: Environmental > Aquatic > Freshwater > Lake > Sediment | place: Rwanda: Western Province, Lake... | reverse complement strand
GCTAATCTATTCAAGAAAATTTGTTAGCGAGAAGAATGAACTTCTATGCAGGGTTTTGGCTTATGACACAGAAAAAATAGTAAATCTTTCTAAAATAAAGATTTACTTTCTACAAGACTCTTAGTATATAAATCTTTAAATATAGTGAATTTATACGTAAATCATGGCAGGAAAATATGCTGTTGTAATGAATGGAAGGAAAAGGGAAGTTAATGCAAGTGTTCCTGGTAACAATGGGGTTAATTATAGCGTGAACGTTAGAGAAGCTGCAGGAGCTTATGAAGATATAAGAAAATATAGGAATGGATTAGTTGAATGTTTGAGGGAGACGGAGTTAGAATCTACCGGAGACGCAGTATTTTCTAGCTCTCCAATGGAAGATACTTATTATTTTGTGTATGCTGAAGACTCGGGAATAAATGGAGAAAGAAAACAGCCCGTATCTATTTCATTGAAGGAAGGAGAAGTTTCTCTTCATTTTACTTCTGGAATTTCTAGAAGAAGAGATGAAGCAGAATTGTTGGCTAATGCATGCATTATTTTAAATAGAGTTGTCAGTTATGTAGAGCAAGCAAACAGATAATTAACCTCTAATTTCTATGTATAGTTTCTTTATTCCTTGTTCTATCCTCTTCGTTATTTTTGCCACTATTTTATTATCTGTATTGTAGATTTCAACGTTCTCTTCGTCAGGTGTTATTTCTTCTGTTATTAAAACCTCTTCCTTTATCTGGCATCTTTCTTCATAAATGAAATCTGCCATGCATCCGGAAGAGTCTTTACACGACTTGTATTTGGTGCCATAAGTTAAACCTGAACTGTCATATAAGTCATAGTTTACTTTACATTCAGACCAAGGTCCGCATACAAATAGTGGATTGCAGTCCTCCTCCAAATTAACAGTATATTCTTTTAGCTCTTCTACATTTCTTATCGGCGTCTTTAAAGAAGCTACGCCTAAAGGAGACCACGAGTAAAGAGAAAATTGCTGGGTGTTGTCGTATTCTAGCATTTTTTCTATTTCTTCTTTTTCAAGGTCTTTTACTTTTCCTATGCTAAATACAGACTCCTTAGTGTAAGTCCCGTCCTGCCATTGGATTACGGGAGTGAAGGTAAGAGAAGAATTTTTGATCTCTCCTATTATTTTCCCGTCTTTTTTATAAATAAAATCGCCTACGCGGTAAGAAGAGTAAATGTAGAGAAATCCTATGCAGAATATAAGAACTACTGTCAAGAAAACAGATAGGATAATCTGCTTTTGGGCATCTGTTTTTTTCTCGATGACTCTGAATATTTTGTTTAGTGTGTAGAGTATTAATATTATTATTAGAAGTAATAAGCTGTACCTGTATTTTGGCGTTGGCAGAGACAGTATTTCAGGTTCACATTCCCATGGGCAAGGCCCTTCACAATCAACTCCTTTTTCTCCCTGGTTTTGTATGCCATCGCTACATGTTGGACATGGGTCACAAGGACCTCCACAATCAATTAGCATTTCACAGCTTCCGCTGTGGCAATTTTTTATTCCATCGTTACAGCTTGCATCGTATGTTTTCAAGCACCTTTGGATTTCTGTTTTTTCTAATGCGTTGGTGTCGCATCTATTTATGTCCCTGCATACCCTTTCTTTAATCCCGCAGGAATCTTCATCTAGCCCCCCTTCTTCGCATAGCTTTTTAGCGAGGCGATAATCTTCTTGGGATATTATTCCTTGTTCGAGCTCTTCTTTGACGCTTCTGCATGGTCCCCAGTCTCCACAAGCCCATTTTGGAATACAGGCTTCTTTAACTGCCCCCCCTCCCCCTCCAGGTGGCTGTTCGCAGCTTACATTTTGAACAGTAACAATCCATTCAATAGAATCCTCTTCTAAACCATCTGTTGCTCTTACTCTTATAATATGTTTGCCTGAAAAATCACAAGAGAAAGCATAGGAGAATTCTCCAAAGTAAGAACTTGAGTTATATTGGATTAGCCGATTGTCCACATACCAGTAAATGTCGGGAATAGTCCCATCAGGGTCTTCAGTTGTTATATTCATATAGAAAGGGGCTCTTGCTACAGCATTAAAATTATTTAATGGCCAGTAAGAAGTTATGTTTGGAGGTCTATTTTCAGATGTGATTGTTAAAGTGAAGTTTATGCATGTGCTAGAGTTTATTCCTGTTTCGTTGCATAAGCTTGCATTTTCGTGCAGATTTTGCAGACCATTGTCAGCGACACAAATGCTTATGTTTTCTACTCCTGACTGGGAGGAGTTGGCTGTAAAATTAATTATTCCGTAAGTAGAGATGTTAAATAATTTCTCTCCATCAAAACTTATGTTAACTGATAAATTTCCAGCTGTTATGTTTCCATCTTCAACGTCTTCTGCCCATAACTCATGATAAAAAGTAGAGTTTTCTCCTTTATTGTAAATTGTTTGAACTCCCGGATTTGTTACATTGGGAGGGCTATTAATTTCTATTACAGTTATGTAGACTGTTTTTGTGTCAAGGTAAGTTCCATCGTAAGCATAAATAGTCCTTTGATGGGTGTAAGAGCCACTGTTAGGGCCTCCGGCATGGCTTTTGTTTAATAAATCTGAAAAAATCTCATGGGCCCACGTAGTGTAATTAACTCTGTAGTTGTATTCGTAGTCGTCAGGTTCAGGAGTGGAATTGGACAAATAAAAAATATTATTGATGTTCAGGCTTGTCGATTCCATATATTCATTAAAGTCTGTTACATTAAAGAAATGAGACACATAGGAGTTTTCGCACGTAAATATGTTAGTTTCTGAAGAGATAACAGGGGCTGTGTTGTTTAGCTTAACATAGAAGTCAACAGAGTCGTTAATAATCCCTCCTGTGGAGTTGTTTGCATAAGCTACTAATTTATTTTCCCATTTTCTTGCTGTGAATGTTATATCTGGGATGAATGTTATATTCTCATAAACAATCTCGCTGTGATTTAAGTCATAAAGAGAAAACCACCAGGTGTCAACTGCAAAGTTGGAAGTTGTGCTCAGGTTTAGTAAAAATGTTTCATATACAGCAAAGTTGTAGGTTGTGTTTTCAGGCTGTATTATTGAAATATTGTTAACCACAGAACCCACTGATATGTTAAGATGGAAAGAAGTAGTAGTAGCCTCTCCTGTTACAGATTCTCCGGTTATTTCTTTTGTTGCTTGCCCACCAACAGATTTTCCACTTATTGTTCTGTTTTCAATGACTTGTATTGCTTGTATGCTTGTAATAAGCAGCAAAGCAACAGCTATAATTATACCTGCTTTTTTCATTAATAAAAAAGAAGAAACATCTATTTAAAACTTATTAACAGGCTGTCAAGGCAGTTTACTTCCTGAACTTTTTGCTTACCAGAATTATGAGAATAACTGCTGCAATTACTATCATTAATCCTATAAACAGCAGGAACATAAAATTAGAAGCCCCCTCTGCAACCTCTTCTTCTTGCTGTGGCTTTGGTTCTTCTATTATTAAAACATCTATATTTGATCCTGTTGCAAAGACAAGACCCATGCCTTGTTCTTCAGTGGACTGCGGGATGAACCTTAACTTTATTCTGTAGATGTCACCTATTTTTGCATCTTTTGGAGCTGTGAAAGAAAGGTTTACCTGAACAGAGACTTGGTATGGAACAAGATAAGTGTCTGTATTATCTGTTATTTCTGCTATATTGAAATCCTGAGTTATTTCTGCCTTGGCAGTAATGTCTCCTTGCTCTCCGTTGTTTTGCAGGGTTACGTATATGTTTCTTGTTTGTCCGGGATACAGCTGGAGAGGTCTCTCAAAAATATAAGATGTTCCAAATGCAGAGACAAAACTACATAGTAAAATTATCAATAAGCTTGCTGTTGTTATATATTTAGTTTTCATTTTATTATTAAGGCATGATATCTACTTCCCATGGCCCTTCATCTGCTGATGAATAGGCTTGGGCTGAAAGATTACTTTCCAGGATTACAAGGCAAAAGTACAGCTCTTCTTGTCCTTCAATTTTGTCGTTTTTTGTATAGTTTCCTTTTGTTAAATTAGCTGTTTCTACTTGCCTGAACAGTGAATATTCCATCCTGCTTGAGCCGCATTCTGCAGGAGGGCTTCCTCCTTGATCCCATCCTATAGAGAAGTTGCCTGCCCATAATCCCTGGGTATTATCTTCTTCTCCCCTAAGATGTGTTGCATTTATTGAAATGTTTTCTGAAGGGAAATTTCCGGTATTGTTTATTAATAATGGATCGTTAGTTGCTGTAGAGTTCCATGCTCCTGGAGAAACTCCTCCTGCCCATAAAATAATAGAAGGTCCTCCCTGCACCGCCTGCTGCTCTCCTAAATCTTGTGTTTCGCTGTTATTAATATATTCGTTTGAAGCATTATCTTCAATGTAAGCAGTTATTGCCCATGTGTCATTAATATCCCACCACCACATTGTTACATTGCAGGTGAAATTAGCATATTCTCCTGAATAATCTGTTACCTTGCAGCTGTTGTTAGTTCTTGTATCTTCTCCTGCAAGAGAAAGGTTTAATTGAGCTGAGCTTGTGTTGATTTCTTGCGCACCAACTGGAGAATAAACTGAAAAATTGATAATAACTTCGCTTTGTGCAGGCCCCTCATTTATTGTAACTGCTGTTGTTTGGTTGTAAACCATATTTATCTGGAGTCCTCCTACTGTTATATTAAGGTCAAATGGAACAGTCGTTGCTTTTCCAGTTACTGTTTCTTTAATCCAGCCGAGAACGCCTGCTGAAGCCAAAGACATGAAAAGAATACCTAATATCAAAGACATTACTATAATCGTTTTTGCCTTTTCCTCTCTTTTCATGTTCTTTTTAGGTTAACCATATTTTTAAACTTTCCCCTTTTTTTGACTTTAATGAATCCCCCTATTGTGCACTAAAAAGTTATTAGGTTAGTGAAACACTCTTTTGTTTTTTTAATGCCCTTGAATAAATTGTCCATATGTTTCTTTGGTTTCTGTTTAATAAGCCAGCTATTTCAATATATCTTAATTGCTTTTGTTTAAGGTAAGAAATAACAGCTTCCAGTGCTGTGAGGTTTTTTGTGAATGTTGATAGCGGGATTAGTATATCTTTTTCAACTGTTATAGGTTCAGGCATTTTTTCTCTTGATTTATGGTATGCTGTCCATACTGTTCTCTGGTCTCTTTCCAATAAATCAGATATTTCCTTATACCTTAAATGCAGATTTTCCTTCATGTACTTGACAACAGCTTCCAGTCCTCCAAGCTGTTTGGAGAATATAGAAATTGGAATTAAGATTTTTTCTTTATCTGATTTTTCTTCTTTCCATTTAGTCTTCTTTATGGCATTGTTATAAATCGTCCATATATTTCTCTCATCCCTATTTAGGATTTCTGCTATTTCCTTGTTTCTGAGTTTTTTCTGTTTTAAGGAGGAAATTACAGATTCTAATATTGTCATTTTATTGTTGAATATGCTTGTTTTTATCATTTCTCCCTCTACTTTTATAGGTTCAGGCATTTTTTCTCTTGATTTGTGATATGCTGTCCATACGGTTCTCTGGTCTCTGTACAATAAATCAGATATTTCCTTGTATGTTAATTGAAGATTTTCCTTCATATACTTGACAACAGCTTCAAGGGCTCCTAGTGGACTAGAAAAGATGCTTATTGGAATTTCTTTTTCTTCTAGTACTGCTTTCTTTCTTAGTTTCCTTTTCTTCTTTCTGGAAATTATTAAGACAGCAAAGCTTTCTATTATGCTTAAAGTCCATGGGCCTTCCTGCGCAGTAGAATAGGCCTGGGTTGTTAAGTCGCTTCCCACAACAGTAATGCAGAAATAAAATTCTTCTTGGGCAGAAACATTTGAAGTATAATTGCCTTTTGAAATATTGGCTATTGCTATTTGGGTGAATAGTCCGTGTCTCATGAAAATAGAGCTGCATTCTGGATTTAAGACTCCTGTTGAAATTCCTACAGAAAAATTGCCTGCCCATAAAGCTTTTTCATTGTTTATTTCTCCTCTGAGATTTGTTGCATTTATTGTTAGGTTAGTTATCGGGATGTTTCCAGTGTTATTGATTAGAAGAGGGTCATTGCTGGAGGTTCTGTTTTCAGAGCCTGGCGGGCTTCCTGTCCATAAAATCATTGAAGGGCCTCCTTGCACTGCAAGCTGCTCTCCAATATCCTGCATTTGAGTGTCATTAATGTATGAACTGGAAGAATTATCTTCAATGTAAGCAGTTATTGTCCATGTATCATTTATATCCCACCACCACATAGTTATATTACATGAGTAATTAGCATAGTCTCCTGAAGACTCAATTTCTGTGCATCCCGATTTTTCTCTTAAATCTTCTCCTGGGAAGGAAAGATTTGCATAAGAAGAAGTGCTATTTATATCATCAGCAGAGTCCGGGTCATAAACACTGAAATTAATAACAGCCTCGCTTGGCAGAGGAGCCTCGTTTATTGTTATGGCAAGGCTGTTGTTGTAAACTTTCGTTATTTCAGGAGCAGTGTTTAAAATCTCAAGCTTGCTTGAATTAACCCAGTCGCTGTACGATGCCCCGTCATAAAGCCTTATGCCGCAACTCCAGTTATCTCCCTTGGTTGTGTTCTCGCTTTCAAGAGTTGCATTGAACAGGTTTCCGGAAGTGTAAGAGTTATTATAATCAAATCTGAGCTGATAAGCATCTTCCTTATACCACTCTACTGAGACATTCAAACTGTTTGACTCAGGGTCAGAAATCGTGGAAAAACAATGCAAATCCTGGAGGGTTTTGTTGCTTAAGTCAGTTGAATTAATTAAGACTACAGGATTGTTTGGAGGGGTTGTGTCAACTGTAACCTCTTTTTCTTCAGTAGAGTTAACATTTCCTCCATAGTCTTGAGTATATGCTTTGAATGTATGAGAGCCATCTGCCAATTCGGTAAAATTATGTTCTAAATATCTTGTTGAAGTATTTGCATATAAAGCTTCTATTTCTTCTGCAGACAAGCTTCTGTTGAAAATCATTACATCATCTATTGTTCCGTTCCACTGGTAAGTGCCGCTTTGCATTGAGCCAATCTCCCTGCCAGTTGTTCCTGAAGAAAAATTTAAAACACTTGAAATGTTATAGCATTTTTCAACTCCATTTACATAGACTTTTGTATGCATTACGCTGCTACTATTTTCATAAGAGGTTAAAACAATATGGTACCAGTTGCTATCTTCTGGCACAATTGCATCGTCACACTCAATTGTTCCGTCATACCATGCCATTGGCTGATACATAACAGTATTATCTCCATAGCCCAAAACATAGAGCCTATTTTGTAAAGAAGAGCCCCAAATATGATTAACAATTCCTTTGTTGTTATTTGCATCTGCACCTTTTGATTTTACCCAGACTGAAACAGTTCCGCCAGCTGTAGCAGTGAAAGGGTCTGCTGGAGCACTAGGAAATGAAATGTAATCATCGTTCCCATCAAACTCAAACCCTTTCCCTAACTTTCCAGCATCTGTCTGTGCAGCCCCTCCTTTTCTGCTTCCGTTATTAATTCCTTTGTAGTCATAAGGGTCCCCACTTGAATTGATATCATCCATCCTCCACCATCCCACTAAACTATTATCAAAATCAATGAATGTAGAAATGTTAGAAGCTGCGTCATTTGCAGTTACATTAACAAGAATATCGGTGTTAGATTGTGTTGAGTCATTTGAAGGGGTAGGGTCAGTGAAGTTAATTAATGGGAAGACAGTGTCTATGTAGAAGTAATAGGTTGATGAATAGCTAAAATTATTATATGTATCATTGCAGCTTACAATAAAGTTATAAAATCCATCTGCAATTGAAGAATTTGTATAATTTGCTCCTGTATTGCTTGAATTTATTGTCATTGTCTCATTCACAGCCCCACTAATTGATAAGCCGCACCAGGTTACATTTTTATCAGCAGAAATATTAAATGTCACACTACTTATATTGAAATTGCTGTTATTGGAAGGAGAGATTATTGTTATGTTTGGAGGGTTATCTGTTTCATTTACAGTGTAGCTTCTTTCTACTGACTTGTTGTAGTTTTCATCTGTCCCGTTTCCCCACGAATGCCATCTATAAGCATAAACTCCTGGTTTATCGAATGTATAAGATGCATTAAACACAGTTGCTGATATGTTGCTTGCAGTTATGTTAGTGTTATTAATCTCTAAAATAACAGTTCCGTTTGTTGATTTCACGCTAACATTGAAATTTCCTGTACCACTTCCTGATAAACTTGCATTGTCATCCCAATAATCAAAGAAGAGAGGATATTCTGTGTCTTCAATTTCTTCTCCAGTAATATTAACAGTCCATGTTGAAGTAATATTTCCTATAGACATCTTGCTAGTTTTATTGGCATAAGCGAAAAAAGTGTAATTATTGCCTACAGTGCCTGTAGCATTAACCCAGAATACAATTTCCTGGCTTTCTCCGTTATTTAAGCTTATATTTCTTGGATTGCTTTCATTGGTGTAGAAAGGTATCGCACCTTCTGTTGCGTTTACCAATCCTTTTACAATAGGGTTAGATTCTCCTCCATACCATACATCGTAAGTTACACTGCCGTTTAAAACAGGAGAGTAAAATGGATTGGAGGAATTTCCTGCTATGAAAGTGTAGTTTAAAGTCAGGTTTGTTGAAGCTGAGGAAACATTAAATATATGGACAGTCCCAGCTGTTATAGTTTGAGGATCTGTATAGCTCCAGCTTCCATCGTAATATCCAACAGACAAATTAATTGAGCTTCCAAATTTAGCCTCAAAGTCAGTTGTAACATTGACTCTGTTGTTTCCAGATGAAATGTTCAATATTGATTGGTCATTCATTTCCTGATTTCCAGACGTCTTGAATCTTGAAGATTGGTTCTTATAAAGATCTGAAATCTGGGAAGGGGTTAAAGAAACATTAAAGTACATAAATTCGTCCATAGTTGCGTTAATGTGCCTTTGTGGAAGGGATTCATAGCCAAAAATAAGGTAGCCATATGCTCCTCCTACATTTCCATAAGTAGTTCCATAGGTTCCTGCTGTAAAAGTTAGGTCACTTGCGCATAAAGCCCCGTTTTTATAAATATAGCCTCCTGTTTCATTATGGGTGAAAGTAAGATATACCCATTTGAACTTGTCATCTATTATAGAGCAAGAACTTTGTATACTTAAAGTATCTCCTGACTTATTGTAATAAGTTGCTGATACGCCTGTTACCCCTTCTCTTATAAACGGGTTGCTTATAAGTGAGAAATCAGGATAAACAATCCCAAGATAAGATGAAGATATACTGGCATTATAGCTGTAATACCAGAAAGAGAAAGTTCCTTCCTGGGAAGAGTCATTTACATAGCCTGTTTTAATTTTAGAATCAAGTCCTCCCCTGTCGCTGAAATTCATGCAGTTTCCATAAACACAACCATTTGTAATAACAGTAGTGTTTCCGTATGCTATTGCATTTGTATTGTTGTTTGACCAGTCATAAACAACAATGTTTGAATCAGGGCTATTTATTTTATCCCCATCAAAAGGATAATACAAAACCAGATTGTTATAAGGAGCGGTTGCTGAAATGTTTAAGTGAGTGAAATTCATTTCTCCTGTTTCTGCAACAACATCACTGTATGCAGAACCTCCAATATACTGCTCAGGGGCTATTGTTGGATCTACAATGTAGTCAAATTCAACTTCTCCAAGGATTTTTAAATAAAACACATCTTCTGTTACTTTTAATTCAGTAAGGTAAACAGTGTACCAAGCTTCTTGGCTTACGTTTTCAAATCTTGCTATAAGCTGGTTGTTTTTAGTATAAACTTCAATTTCAGAGTCATTGCCTTTTGCGTATATTGTTATGTCTTTTGTATTGTCCAGCTCTCTTGAAAAAGTTACTTTTGCATATTCCTTGTTGTTTATGGTTGTCCAGATATTATCTTTCTGACTCACTTCTTGATAAATATCTTTTATAAACAACTTATTTTTGTCCAGATGCTCTGCTGCAATTATTTCTATAACAAGCTCATAAGTCTGCTCAGATAAGTGAGGAACAGTCCATTCAATGTAATCAATCAAGCCGTTTTCATTTAAGTCATATTTGTCTATTGCTACCCTCTCCTTTCCTTTTTCTGTTAAATGGTAAAGATTTATTGTTTCAGCAGGAGCTTCTGTTGAAAGTTCAGTATATGCCAGGACATTTGTATAATTCAGCTCATCTGGAGCAGAGATTGTGATTCTCTTTCCTGTTCTTGAAATCTTTTTTTCAGATGATTTTGGAGAAATGGTTTCATATTTAATTTCGTATTCTGTTGCATTGTCTTCAATTACAAGTATCTCTTCCTGCTCTTCTGTTATAGCTCTTCCAGTTATTGAAGAAAAAAGCTTCCTTAGGAAAGCCAGGATGGAGTTTCCTTTGTTCTCTATTGTCATTCCTGTTATCTGGGCTCTTTCTTCTCGCTCAACAATTTTCTCAATGTTTATGTTAGCAGCCTGCCCAGGAAGGGCAACTCTTAAAGTGCCTTTTGGCTCTTCTAAGTGTATACTTTTTTTCCATTTTACAGGCTCATTAATTCTTGCTTCGTACTGTGTTGTTATAATGTTTCCTTCTGTATCTTCAACCGTTTCCTCAGGGTCTAGGCTGACATTAATCTCTCCGCAATTTGCATTATAACAAGAAACATTTACAGTTACATTAAAGAAAGCGTTTTGTGGTGCATTTACAGTTTCTGTTGCAGGGAAAGTGAGAGTTAGTCCTATTAGTCCTTCTGTTGTATTTACAGTGTAGCTTCTTTCCACGCTCTTATTGTAAAGTTTATCTGTTCCATTCCCCCATGAATGCCAACGATAAGTGTAAGTTCCATTTGCTGAAAAATCATACGAAGCATTGTAAACATTTGCAGTCATATTAGTTGCAGTTATGTTAGTGTTATTAATCTCTAAAATAACTGTTCCGTTTGTGTTTATAACTGTAACATTAAATTCTCCTGTGCCTGAATCAATTAAAGAAGCATTATTATCCCAGTAATTAGAGAATATAGGGTAAATTGTATCACTATTATTTACAGTGTAATCTCTGTTAGCTGAAATATTCAAGTTGTATTTTGTTCCGTTTCCATAAGCTGTCCAATTGTATAAATAAGTTCCGTTTTTTTCAAAATTAAAAGATACATTATAAACATAGGCTGTAAGATTTGTTGCTAGGATATGTGTTCCATTTATATGCAAGATAACTGTCCCGTTTGTATCCTTAACAGTAACATTAAATTCTCCTGTTCCAGAGCTTATAAGAGTCGCATTATTATCCCAATAATTAGAAAAAACAGGGTAAATCGGGTCAGATATATTTACAGTATAGCTTCTGGTTACACTAATATTAAAATTCTCACCTGTCCCGTTTCCCCACGAATACCAGCGATAAGTGTAAACTCCTCCTGAAATGAAATTATAAGATGCATTATACACATTCGCAGTTACATTAGTTGCTGTGACGTTTACTCCATTAATCTCCAGCAAGACTGTTCCGTTTGTTGATTTTAAGGTTACATTAAAGAATCCTGTTCCACTTCCTACCAAGCTCGCATTATTGTCCCAATAATTGCTGAATACAGGATACTCGTTGTCTGTTGTATTTACAGTGTAGCTTCTTTCTACTGACTTATTGTAGTTTTCTTCTGTTCCGTTTCCCCACGAATGCCATCTATAAGCATAAACTCCTGGTTTATCGAAATTATAAGATGCATTATACACATTCGCAGTCACATTAGTTGCAGTTATGTTAGTGTTATTAATCTCTAAAATAACAGTTCCGTTTGTTGATTTTAATGTTACATTAAAATTACCTGTTCCTGAATTAACTAAACTTGCATTATTATCCCAGTAGTTAGAGAACACAGGATATTCTCTATCTTTGTCAATAGTCACTTTAACATACAGATAGGTTTCTGATGATATTGAGTCGCTGTAAGAAGAGGTTGTTCTCATGTCACGTGTAGCTACAGGACTTGAATAGGTGCTGTCATCTTCATAATAAACAAAGGTTCCTGAAAAAACAGAACCTGCAAGCGAGTCCCATTTGAATTCTATTGTGCCTGTTTGTGCATCTGTTATGTGGTATACTAGATAAAGTATTCTTGGCATTGTTGATTCATTCCAGGAATCAACAGACAGATTATTTGTTTGAATGTTGGAATAAAATTCTGAGTAAGGTTCGGGAGGAGGGGAGGTGTCAAAGTCATAGGCGTCATAACCTGAGTGAGAATCAGAATTTGTTTTCAGCCATACGCTGGAGTTATATGCTCCAATAGAACCATTAATCTGTATGCTTAGGTTTTCAGCATCATTATATGCATAAGCTTTTATTCCTCCAAAGTCAAATTCTATGGTATGAATGCCTTCTGTTAGAACTTTGCTTGTTTCATATCCTATTTCATTGCACTCATAGTCCTGTATAAAAACAGACTCATCATTTATCCATTCATAATCTAAGATATCAGAGCCGCATTTAATTTCTAAGAATTTTAAGTCATGGTCTTCATTGGTATTTGACCATTTTGTTCCATTGGCGGCTGTTATTGTTAAATTAGCTATTCCTGTTGTGTTAAACATTACAGTCCAGTTTTTTCCAACCATTGGATAGCTTTGCACGTTAATTATTGTAATTTCCAATTCATAAGTTTCGTTGCTTAAGTGAGGGACAGTCCATTCAATGTAATCGATTAAGCCATTTTCATTTAAGTCATACTTGTCTATTGCTACTTTTTCCTTTTCTCTTTCTGTTAAATGATAAAGGTTTATTATTCCAGAAGGATATTCTTTCGGCAGCTCGGTATAGGCAAGAATGTCTGTATAAGCCAGTTCATCTGGAGCAGAAATCGTGATAAGTTTCTTAGTTTCTCCTATAGTTTCTTCTGTTGCTTTTGGAGCTTCTGTATAATATTCAATTTCATATTCTCTTGCATTGTCATCTATTGTAACTTCTATTTCGCTTGTTGTTTCTTCTGTTGTCACAGCCCTTCCAGTTAAGGATAATATTTTTCTGAAGAAGCCAGACAATCCTAGGTTTTTTTCAGTTTCTTCTGTTACTAGTCCAGTTATGCTGAAGACAGCTGGCTCGCTCTGCTCAGAAGATAAAACAGGTTCTTCGCTCTGCTCAGAAGATAAAACAGGTTCTTCGCTCTGCTCAGAAGAGACAGGCTCCTCTTGGGAAGGACTGATGTTTTGAGGAGCCTCTTCTGAATATGATTCCTTTATTTTTTCATCTGCACTTTTAATTTTAGTAACAGTTATGTTTTCAGCTTGTTTTGGGAGAGTTGTTTTTATTGCTCCCGGCTCTTTTAATTTTATTTTTTTAGTCCATTTTACAGGCTGCCCTATAATAATTCTTTCACTTTTTAAAGTCACATTTGTGATGTTGCCAGTTAGATTTTCTATTATGCTTGGCGTTAGGTTTTCTTCAGGAATCGTTATATTTTCAGGAGGAATTTCTTCTGTCAGAAGTTGGTATTTTATTTCATCTAATTTAAGCGTTGCATTGTTTATTTCTATTTTTAAAGTGTAAGAGGACTTGTTTAAGTTTATTTTACAGGTTTCTTCGCACAAGTCTTTGAATTCTTTGATTATTATCTCTACAGATTCTGTTGGCTGCGTTATATTTTCAGGAAGTTCTTCTTCTGTTATGTTTTCTTCTTCTGTTATAGGCTCTTGCTCTATTGGAGGTTGAACAGGAGGCTTTTCTTCAGTTACCTCCTGTTCGCTATCTGCTGGTTGAGTAGAATCTTGCTCTTCTGCAGGTTCAGAAGGGACAGATGGCTCATTACTTTCAGATGAAGTAGGTTCTTCACTATGTTCAGAAGATAAAGCAGGTTCTTCACTATGTTCAGAAGATAATGTAGGTTCTTCGCTCTGCTCAGAAGATAATGTAGGTTCTTCGCTCTGCTCAGAAGAGACAGGCTCCTCTTGGGAAGGACTGATTTCTTGAGGAGCCTGTTCTCCAATTTCTGAATATGATTCTTCTGTTTCGTCTATAGAAAGTCCAGTAATAGAAGCTTTCTTTATTTCTATGTTTGAGCTGTCAAATATCAATAAATCATCAAGATAAACTTTAACATATCCTTCTCCTTCAACTGCCCCGGAAACCTTTACAGACTGCAGTTCTCCTGTATGTTCAGGAGTCCATTGATATTCGTTTGTTTCTGTGAATTGAAGGTTTATTTTGTCTGTGAATTCGAGATTTTCCTGAACAATTAGCCCAATAATAGCTGGCCTTAAAAAGAAAGCTAAAAAAATTAATATTAAGATAACAGCCAGAGAAACAGAGACAATCATAATTTTCTTTATAGCAATCTTGTTTTCTTGCTGTTTTATTTTCTTTTCGCATTTTTTTATGCAAGAATCATAGGAATCAAGCCACTCTTGAACCGTCTTTCCGTTTAATTTTTTAGCAATTAGTTTTTCATATTCAGAGTAGGTTATTTGTTTTTTAAGATACTTATTTTTTATGTTTTCAACATGATTTAGAACTTGCTTTTTATTTTTTTCACAGGTTTTAATCTTTGTTTTCAGCTCTGCTATCACTATTACTGATTCAGTCCTTCCCATACTTATTATTTGTTAAAATTAGTTTATAAAACTATGTTTTTATACTTATTATTTATGTATTACTTAAAAATTGCAATAGAAAACCAATTTTTTACTTATTTTATGTTAATTATATATTTAAATCTTTCTATTTTATACTTATTATTTATGTATAAAATAGCCGAAAAAAGAAAAAGCATGAAAAATAGTTCAAGCAAATATAAGTTATACTAAGATAACAGACTAACTGAAACTTATAACAACAGTTTCATAAACTACTCCTGAATTATAAGTGCCGCTTAGATTAGGAAGAGAGATGATTCCTGTTCCATTACCATCAGAAATAACCTCTCTTACGTCATAATCAACATTATTCACCGTTAAGGTTATTTCCTTGCCATCAAAATCATAAACAGTATCTTCTATAGGAAGAAACTTCAATCTTAATTCATTAGCAGTTGAAGTTGTTATAGGGTTTCCGGATTGTGAGATAAGGCTTAACTCAAGGGTTATAGAAGAGGTGCTGTTTAGTGGTCGAACGTCAGCATCTAGTTCTGTGCCTTGTACTTTTGAAACTATTTTTGCAGAAATTCCAGACGGAGTGAACATTGCATAGTATCTCCCATCATAATTATCCAGCCCTTCTGATGCGCCTTGCCAATGGAGTATTAAGCTTGAAGCGCTCGAATAAGAATAAACTCTATTAATAATCTCTAATTTTCCGGCAGAAGAGATTATTTCTTCTGTTTCATTTTCAGAACCGTCTCCTCCTCCCCCTCCTTCGCTGGCTCCTACAGTTGTTAAATTATCCTCTTCAGGAGTTGTTTTCCCGCTATTTTTTTTAGGTAATAGAGAGCTTAAAACTCCTTTAGAATCTTCCTGCGAATCGTTTGCTCCAGGTAAAAATCCTTTTCCATCTTCATTTGAAGGAAAAATTAAGATTATTATAACCAGAACAATTAGAGCTGATGCAATAATTCCTATAATCAGAAACTTGCGATTAATCTTCTTTTTTCCTGTTTCCTCTTCTTTAATATCCTCTTTTTCAATTCCCAGTTCTGTATCATCCATACACAATTATAGAAGGAATTGTTTATAAATGTTTTTGGAAGAAAAAAGGAACTATAAAAAGATATAAAACTGTTATGAAAGATGCTTTACTCTGCCAATGGGAAGGTTATTCGCCTTATTCCTGATCATTTAGATTATCCAGCATCTCCTGAGCATCTTTTGCCTGCTCTTCAAATCTCTCTGCCTCGCCGAGCCAATAGGAAGGAGTTGTATCTTTTTTTCCGGGCTCTGTTTCTGCCTTTGCTCTGTGCTCTTTTGCCCTTTCTAATAAACTTTCTTTCTTTTTAATCAGCCTTTTCTTTCTTGCTCTTTTTTCTCCTTTAGCCATTTTTCTATCTCCTTTATTTTTTTATTATTGTAATCCATTAATTTTTTTGCTTCCTTAACTGGCAGAATAAATTCTTTTGTATTTTTATTTTTTGATTCAAGATACCTTTCATAGGCTGTTAAAGAGCCGGAAACTCCTTTAACTAAACCTAAAAACTCTTTTTTTGTCCATAATTTTCCTTTTTTTAAACAATCAATAATGTAGATTGTTCTGAGCCTTAGAATTAAAGAGTAAGAAGCAGCATCATTTACCTTTTTTCCGGTTTTTTCAGCTATTTGTATGTATTCTTCTACGACATTCATTGCAGATTTTGTTGTGTCAATATGCCATTTAAGGTTATAAATGCTTAAGAGAGTTTTAACATAATCATTTAATAATGATTTATTGACAATTGGCTTAGCCTCAATCATCATAGGAAGGAGCGGGAGTATATTTTTTCTCATTTTTTCGTCAACCAGGTCTTTAGAAACTATTATTAAGTCATATTTTCCTTTTTCTATTTTATCATTAAGATTATCTGTTATAACTAAAATATCAACATCACTTTCAATAGTCTGCTCTTTTCTTGCATAGCTGCCGACTACGTAAATTCCAAGGACGTTCGGCAATATTTTTCTCTCTGACAAAATATTCAGAACATCCTTTTCAATATTTAATGGTTGCAGGACTACCTTTACTTGAGTGTTCAGGAATTCTTTAGGAAGGAGCACTCCTGCCGAGTTCCCAAGCCGGATGGTATTCTTAATTAATTCCATGTTGTTATAACATGTTATAACTATTTAAATGTTTTGTTTAAATGTCAGAATTCCGCATGTTTTTAACATGCGGTGAAGGAGAGTATGTGGAATTCTGAGCATGCTCAAAAACCACAGTAAATAAACATGCCACAGGTCTTTGACCTGTGGTTTTTGACAAAGAGCAAAAATCCGCAGAATAATTTTTAATGTCAGAAAAAACTATGCTTGATTTTATCAAGTATATTTTACTCTGCCAGCGGAAAAGTTATATTGTCGAGCCACGCAGCTTCTCCGTCTGTAATAGTCTGGTCCTGCTTCCAGAAAAATACTAGTTTATTGTCGCCGGCTGGTACTTGATAAGAGACTTTTTCCCAGTCTTGTTTATTGAAATTATCCCAAGAATTTTCTTATATGCGAGATAAAAATTACAGCATTGTTTAAGGATTCTTCTGCCGGAGCCTTATTTGCCTGCGGAATTGTTTCGTATGTAAATTCAGTTCTTTTTGCTTTTTCGCTCTTTAAAATATCCAGCAAAACCTCTGCCTTCAGCTTATTTTCTTCATAGAGCCTTAAAAGCTCTTTTTCTATCTCTCCATTTTGAACCAATGCCCTAAACTTAAAGTATACTTGCTGATGCTGCCCCTGCTTCGATTTAAGAAGAATATTCCTAGACAAAAGATGGGCCTTTGCAGCATAAAATATCGCATAATAGGAGTGTGATATCACTGAGCTGTAGAAAGTTGTATCTTTAGGAATGCTTAACTCCTCTTTATATTTTGCTTCTTCACTTAATTTTTTTAAAGATTTAGCAGCAAGAAGTTCTGTATCTGCCCTTTTGATGAATATTTCAACTTGTGAATCCATTTTTAACTGCCTCTGCGATTATATTGTAGTAGATTTCCCCTCCAAATAAAATAAGATTTTTATTTGCTATTTCTTTCCCATAATTCGTGTTTTTATTTAACAGCATGTTTAGGAACTCGGATTCCTTAAATACATAAAGATGTATAAGAGGAATATTTAACTCGCAATCCTGTTTGAGCTCAGCATAAATCTTTTTTGGTTCGAATGTATTTTCACATATAATTACGACATCTAAATCAGAGTCTTTCTTTTGAGTGTTATTTGCGTAACTGCCAGTGATTATGAATATAAAAAAACTGGTAAGTATTTTGGATGCAATTTTTTCCAAATCTCTATAAGGGATTTGTTTTTTGTTCCAGCTTAGATACTCTAATACAAACCCTGCATACGCAAGAGCCTTATGCGAAGAAAGGTTTAGAGAATATAACACTACATTGCCTGCTCTTTCTTCTCTAAGAACATTAATCTTAACGAACTTCTTTAATGAATCATATACATAGCTTTCAGACTTCTTTTCCGAAAGCTTTTTAACTTCTTTGAAAGTAAACTTCTTCCAAGGTTTTTTTACAAATTCTTCAAGTATCTGGTGCCCTTTCTTTAACATTTTTATCCATCCTATTTTAAAGATTATTTAATCTTAATAATAGGATTATTATATTTAAACCTTTCGCTCATAAATAAATCAGCAAAAATAAGAGAAATATCCTTTTTACTCTGCTAACGGAAAGGTTATGCTGTCTATCCATGCAGCTTCTCCGTCTGTGACAGTTTGATCTTGCTTGTAAAACCATATGAAGGACCATTTAAATAAATGAAAAAGTAGCAATTGGAATAAAAATTATATTTTCTTCTTTTTTTATTTTAGGACAATCGCATACTATCATACCATGCTTAGAATTGTATTTCTTTATAGCTTTCCTGACTTGGCCAGTATCCTTTTTCCCATATCCAACTTCAATGGGGATTATATTGTCTTTTGAATCCTTAACAAGAAAATCCACTCCTTTCTCTCCTGGATCATAAAATATTCCTAAAGGCAAATTCGTCGTCTCCTTTATCCTAGTAAGGCACGAGGCAACCATATTTTCAGCTAAAGCCCCTAACATCTCTCTATTATTTTTATTATAAGTGCCTAGTTTAAACCTTATTGCAGTACTTATTGAAGGGGATAAAAAATAATATTTCCAAGGCTTTCTGATAACTTTTCCAGCTCCGCCATACGGCTTAATGCTAAAAATGAGATGGGTTTTTTCCAATATATCTAAAATGTTTCTTATTTGCTTTGAAGAGGTTTCCAAATGCTTGGCTAATTTAGAGTCTGATGTTCCACCTGGGCTTTGAGAGGCTAAAAAATAAATTATTCTTTTTATAGTTTCTTCGGATTCTGATTTAAAAGATTGGATTGAAAAAATATCTTTTTCTATTATTCTGTCTATCATGCTTAATACTCTGTCGTAAACTACTTTTTCATCCAGTTCCAAACTAAACGGGAGGTCGCTTAATGAAATAAATGACAAAAATTCTTGATTGATGCTTTTGCCTATTTTAGATGATTGTTTTATTATTTGGAATTCTTCTTCTTCTGCCTTTCTTATATCTTGTTCGCTGAAGCTTAAAATTACTGATCTTATAAATCTGCTTATATCTTCTTTAATTTCTATTCCATGTTTAATAAGCAAGTATTCAGAAAAGCTTAATGGAAATACCTTTTCTTTTACGGACCTTCTTGCAAGGTCAGGACTTATCTCTATATTAAGTGCAGAGGAGCCTGTTATTACTAAAAAGATATTTTTTGACTGGTCATATAATATTTTTGCAACACTACTCCAATTAGTATCGAAATGAGCCTCATCAATTAAAATAAAAATCTTATCTTTGAGATAAACAGGTGTTGTTTTTATAATGCTCTCAATATATACGTTGATTGCATCAGAAATTGCCGCCCCCAAAAAACCTTTTAATTCATCAGTGGAAAAATAAAGGACTCTCTCTTCCTTTATGTTTTCCTTTTTTACCAAAAAGTCATATAACTGCAAAAGCATTGTTGTTTTTCCAACCCCCCTAAGTCCGGGAAGGATAATAATCCTATTTTCATTTGCTCCTTTTTTTTCGTCAATAAAATCTTTAGCATATTCCTGCAACCTTAAAGAAGTTCTTCTTGATGGAAGGGGCTTATCATTGAAATTAATCCTTTCTTTAACAAAAACAGGAGCCTGGGCTATCTTTGCATATATATACTTAAGGATTTCTTCTTGTTTATTTGTTTCTGCTTCAGCCATGTTTATTTTCCACAATAAACAATTATTTATAAATACTTATTTCCTATAAGAAACAATACTTTAAAAACCTTTCGATGCACAATTCTGTAAACTTAATAGATGATAGAAGAAAGAGTAATAGTAATAACATTGAATCTGTTAAAGGCTGAACACTATTCACTTTATCTGGAAGAAAAAGTATAATTGACTTCTCAGTCTGTAACTTCGCTGTCTTCATTGTAAGAGAACATAAGAGCAGACTTGGCATCTGCCAATGGAAAAGTTATATTGTCTATCCAGGCAGCTTCCCCGTCTGTAACTTCCTGGTCCTGCTTCCAGAAAAATACTAATTTATTGTCGCCGGCTGGTACGTGATAAGAGACTTTTTCCCAGTCTGATTCTCCTCCCCAAGAACCCAGCATTGTTCCTCCTTCTGATGCACGTCCGCCTATATAAAATCTCAAACCTTGGTTATAAGATGAAGAAACTTTCTTCCAGAAGGATATTTCTCCTTCTTTGCAGTTAACTGTTACTGAAAGATATGTATTTCCACCTTTATTATTATTAACCGCTTTTGCGCAGAAATTACCAGAATAAGGAGCATCAGATGCAATTGTCCATGGTGCAGAATTATTATAATCATTAGGATTCCAATTGAATTTATTAAAGTTTCCTGTTTCAAATCCTTCAAAATTGTCTGCCTGAGGCTCTGGAGTTCCT
>Ga0172362_10001416_pt1 | contig 20552 bp, 17 predicted proteins | sample LakKivs1_kivu2a2_FD_114534 | JGI IMG/M metagenome (GOLD analysis project Ga0172362, IMG submission 114534) | Sediment microbial communities from Lake Kivu, Rwanda - Sediment s1_kivu2a2 | ecosystem: Environmental > Aquatic > Freshwater > Lake > Sediment | place: Rwanda: Western Province, Lake... | reverse complement strand
GCTCATGCATTGACAGATGAACGGAATGCTTCGAAAGCCAGTGTGGATTGGCAATTTCGAACTGATAATGCTCGCATCAAATTGAAGCAACTCTATCCATCCATTTCAGCGTGACTGACTACTTAGGCAATTCGGATTGATTTTATGGATTATGTCTGGCTTTATGCCTCCACGCATCTACTTTGCGATTCTGCCATCACATTCATCGGTTTAATCATCGTAAGTAGGTGACACCTGATGATGATCAATTCCTTATGAATGATCTTCAACAAGCGGGTAAATAATCCCGATTTTGTTGATTGCTGTTCGTACCAGGTTCCCATCTGATAAAAATGAGCATTGTCGAGATTTTGCATTTTCCAAGTTACCCAGATATTATTAAATTGGCTTAGCATTTTTAACCTCCATGCATAACACATTTCATGCGAATATTCATCTTCTTCAAGAGTTTTCTATCACCTCGAATATCTCATCCGCGGTAAGGCCATGAGCTTCTCGGTGTACTCGTTCGGCAGCTTCTTTGTTCGGTGCCTCGACCAGGCAGAAAATTGTTCCGCTGCTCTCTTCAATCCAATACTTTTTATAATTTACCCCATATCTCGATTGGACTTTGAGATCTTTCATGTGAGCGTCTGCAACTGCCTCAGCGGTTGCTCCATCTACTTTCTTGTGAATATCCATATAAAGTGGCATATTATTCTCTCCTTTTTTATGTCAAATTTACCATGCGTAATCTCACCTGACACTACTCTATAGACAATGACATCAATATCAGTCAGATTATCTACACACCACATCCGGGTTCCACTCAAAGAAAATACCCGAAGGATTGTTTTTCCAGATCCAGACATGCAACTCATAAACCCCAAGGGCTGGCTCGAGCCCAAAAACCAGGTCATACAGTTTAGGTGGTTGGGAGTAAGCAGCATCCCATGCCTCAGCTGGAACAATGTATTCCACAGCGGCAAGCTGAAGTTTCTCGTTCGGTAGCGGAGCATAAACTAAAGCCTCAGGTCTCAACGGATCGATAGTTGTGTCGAGCAAGTCAGTATTGATATAGTGGTAGCCCATTCCGCCAACCCCAGGATTATCGAAACAATAATCCAGTCCGGGAACCAAATCGAAATTGTCGGCTTGAGCGATTGCAATCGTATGATACTGAGCAGTGACGGCCCGGACCATACCCAATTCGTCTATGCCGTATATTGCGCTAAAATCACGTCCTGGCAAGGGTGCTGGTCGCGGAACCTCGAGTGGGAGGGTTAATGGCCCGAGTTCAGAGCGTCTGATGATCTTCTGTCCAGCAGCCCAATAGGTAAATAGTGGAGAGCCGTCTTGGATGTTGTTCACAGGATCAACACTACCATAGGCTTCATTTGTGCCATCTTGGGCCAAAGCAGGATATGCAAAAACGAATATCATGATCATGGTCAAAATGGTGGTTAAAACAGTTTTGTTTTTCATTTTAAATCTCCTTTTTAGATAAAATATATTGGCCATATCTTATCCAAATAGGCGCAATCAGGCATCGATTGAATTGACTATTTTGCATATCCATTAAAACAATAGAGTGATTGTGACTCTATCGTTAAAATTAACTACTCTCATTACAGCTGATAGCTTTTGTGGAAAATAAAAAGAGGTGTAAAAAAAAAGCCATCAACCTAAATGAGTTGATGGCTAAATATGTAGAATTCAATCCTGAAATCAGACCAGCCCTAATTCTATGGATCGGCGAACAGCAGCAGTCCGGGTCGTTACACCCAGCTTATTAAAAATCGAGCGCACATGCGCATTGATGGTCAAAGGGCTGACGACAAGATGTTCAGCAATCTGTTTATTTGTTAACCCTTGTGATACAAGCTTTAGCACATCGATCTCGCGTTCAGTCAATCCACCGGGCCCTGGTTTGGCATATTTTCCATACTTACCCAAGGGCGACAATTTTAGTACTTTGCGGACATCTCGTACCAAAGGTGAATCGAGGAAACTCGCCTGGTTCTCTGGATCAAGCTGATCTGCCAGGGAATCGAAGAGTTGCATTGCCTGGTTCCAGGCTGTCCTCGCTTTGGCAGTATCTCCCAGTGACACAAGAGCGTGACCTAGCCCTACAAAAGCACGGGCCTGGTCGTACGGACGCCCGATTGATTCCCATTTATCGGCAGCCTGGCGAAAATTCTCCACTGCCGTGGCTGAATCCGCGGCGGGGCTCAGGTAGCCTTGGGCCTCTGCCAGAGCAGCTGCTGCTTCCCCAGTATCATATCGTTTTGCTAGTAGATGAGCATGTGCAAGGCAGCGCTGCTTTATATTTTCTATGCCTGGTTGGTTCATTTTTGCCACCTGCTGACAGGCAAAGAGAAGCGGCATTATTTGTTCTCCGGAAACGTGATCGATATCTGAAACGAAGTCAAGTATCTGGATGATCGTTTCCAGTGTTTTCGCAGTTTGTCCAGAAGCAGCATATGCCCGCACCAGTTGTCCAAAATGAGAAATGGTTGTCTGCATGTCTGATGCACTCAGGGCACTCGGAAGGCTCTCTTCCAGCCCACGTAGACCATCTTCAACCTTGCCTAGATCCAAGTCGATCATGGCGAAGATCCTTTTTGCCCATGTGGTATACAGACTACTGGTGAATGCTGACGTCAAAGAACGGTTAGAGAGCACTGAACCCCAATTCCCCTGCAACCAATCAATCCAGGTCATGCGATAGATCGCAAGGTTGACATAGTTCTTGGCGTGAACTTTTTTAGCCATTGAGTGCAGGTCCTGCATTGACTCTCTCGCATCGGTATAACGGCATTGCCTCTGGCGCATGACACCAATGGAATAATAAGAATTGCACGCAGACCACGATAAGCCGGAATCGATGGCGCGCTGTAAGCTTTCCTGGATAATCTCGATCCCTTTTTCGAAGTTACCCGCACAAGCGTAGCACGTGCCGATATTTTTTAAGGATTCCACGACAACATCCTCTAATCTGAGACGCTCCGCTAAATTAAGAGCACGTTGTCCCCAGCCAATCCCAAGATCGTCATTTGGTGCTAATGTGTACATATGCGAAATCTGGCTCATTGCCCGCGCCAATTCTGGTGTCTCGTGACCTTGTTCCTGAATAGCAAGCGCCTGGAAATAATGTTTCAAAGCCAGTTCTCGGTTCGCTTGTTCCCAGTGCATCCGTCCGATCATGCGTTCCATTTCTCCCCTTTGAGTATGATTTTGTAGCTTTTCGAACAGGGCAAGAGCGTCTTCAAAACATTTCATAGCACCTGAAATATCAGCGATCAAATATCGAATGTGTCCAAGCTGCGCAAGGATTTCTGCTTTTCCTGGTTGGTCCTCTTCTTCTGGCCAATTCTCCAGTGCAGCCTGGTAATAGTTGGCTGCATCACTCGGAGCAACCGATTGAGATCGTCGACCTGCACGTATATAGTAATCACGGGCAAGTCCATCCTCTCCTGCTTGAGAACATTGATATGCCAGGGCTTCGAAATCGTCAGGATGGGTGACTGCAATAGCTTGGATAGCTCGTTGGTGTAACCGTCGGCGCCGGACATGAATGATACTCTCACGCAAAGTAGATGGGATCAACGGGTGAACAAAGCCAAACCGTAGGGCTTTAGCCTGGCTTGATTGGATCTCAGCAATCAGCTGGGCGTGCACAGCGCTCTCGAGTGCGGTAATAAGGGTTTCATCGTCGAAGCTGCTGGCGCGCTTGAGTGTCTCGAAATCAAACTCGTATCCAAGGATCGCAGCCATGTTCAGTGTTTCTTGAGCGGATTTAGGCAATTTATCCACGCGCGCCTTTATGGCCGTACGTATTGTCCTTGGGATAATTATTTTAGTAATTTCTGGGAAATGCCAATCTCCATCTCGGAAGGAGAGCTGACCTTCTTCAATCAGGGCTTTGCAGATTTCTTCTACAAAAAATGGATTGCCATCTGTATGGCGATAAATGCCATCTAGAAACTCTGGCGTGATCGCCTCACCGAAAATAGCTGCTAGCAAATCGTGCGTTTCTCTTTGACCTAGACGTTCCAACTTTAACTGAAACGCCAGACGTTCGCGGTTTAAATCAAGTAGTACATTCGATAATGAAGTAGCTGCATCCAGTTCTGCGTCATTATATATCATCGCAATCATCAAGGGCAGCTTATGTGCTTGACGTGCCAAATTTAGTAATAGATATAACGTATCACTATCTGCCCAATGAACATCATCAACGAATAACAACAATGGCTTTTCGTTGCTCAAGGCTGAACAAAAGGACGTAAAACTTTCGAAGATTCGCTGCTGTACTGATCGAGGGTCGGGGTTTTGGGTCGGAAGCAATTCAGGGAAGTAGGTGCTTAAAGAGGGAACAATCACCAGCAAATCACTCAGGATTTCATTAGATAAGCCAAGATTGGCATAGGCGTTTGCCTCGAACCCATCATTGATTATGTGCTTGATGGGTAAATAAGGTGCGCTGCCTTGAGCGTAGCATTCGCTTTTAATTACGAGAGCTCCATCATGCTCGGCTACTGATGCCAGATTATGTATGAAGCTGGTTTTTCCCACACCTGGCTCACCGTAGATCATTAAGATGTGACCTTCACCGGATACAGCGCGCTGCCATATTGTGTATGCCTCATTCATCTCATACGTCCGGCCTACCAGTGGGTTGTTTCCAAAATGTGCGAGAAAGCCAGGTAAATTGCCTACTTGCTTATACATTGTAAAAACCCCTTCTTGTGCGATGAATCAGATAGATAAGGTAGCAATCAGACCAACATCAATCAGGAGGCAATAATATATATAGACCACCTTATCCTATACTTATAGTACCCCTAAAAGATAATAATACTACAATTTCTCGTCAATACAAAGACGATAATTTAACGGATATTGTTTATATGTTATAGATTTGATTATTCAATCGCTGTATGTGCAGTCAGTGCCCCAAAACTTCGCCTTATGCGTGTGCATCTTTACTTACGATGGTTTCCTTGCTGTAAATGCCAATAATTGATGTAATTAACCGCGATTTTTCGATCGTCACCTATAGTTTTATCCATTGGACTGATGACAAAGCGGATGCGAGTCCTCCGGAACTGCCTAAAGGCAAGTGACGGTGACCCCACCTGGTACAATAGATCCCCCCAACCAAGGGGGATTCTTATTCAATATGCCTAAATATGGGGGTATGAAGTTGATATTTAGAATAATAACAAAATTCGGGCGCAATCATGCGCTATTGCCGGTTGAGTTACCCTCTATGCAGATCACATACAACCTTTGGTAGGAATAATCGTAAAAAAAGGTAAGCGTGTCCGGATAGGATCAGATGGTAGATTGTCAGACAATGTTGTCTAGTCAAATATTGTTGTGATATGATAAAATCCTCAAGTTGATCACGGCACCCTCACCCCCAGACGAACTGAATACCTATCGCTTTACCATTCGAGCGAAACTGGCAGGTGACCCTCGCTCAGCTGATTTGCTGCATGATGCACATGCCTTGGGGCTGACATCTGTTACCAACCTGGAGTGCAGCGACCTCTATTTTATCGAAGGCCAGGTCAGCAAGCTAGATCTCAAGCGCCTGGCGATGGAACTGTTAAGCGATCCTATATCACAGGTGGCTCAGTGGAGCAAACTAACCTCCGGTAATATTACCCAATCCAGCGGAATGCGAAATTGGATCGTTGAGGTTGCCCTGCGCCCAGGAGTCACTGACCCTGTGGCTGCCCAGATAGTGCGGGCCTGCAAGGTGTTGGGCATCCAGGGGGTGGAACAAGCTTCCACCGGAATGCATTTCGTGATCAGTGGTGAAGGGCTGACAGGAACTGACTTGCACCTGCTCTCGCACCGCCTGCTGGCAAATCCAACCATCCAACGCTATGCATTAGGCGAGCTGGAAGTGGTATTTCCTCATCCGGCCGAGTCTTCTGGGCATGTGGAACTCCTACCGATAAGAGAGCTTGACGACGAAGGGCTGCTTTTTCTCTCTGCCCAACGCCGGGCTGCCCTTGATCTGCCTGAGATGATGGCGATAAGAGAATATTTCCGGGCAGATAAGCGCGATCCGACTGACATCGAATTGGAAACCATTGCCCAGACCTGGAGCGAACATTGCGTACACAAGACGTTCAAAGCGCATATCGAAGTGCTTGAAGGGTATGATGGGGATGAGCGGACGACGGAAATCGATAATATGCTGCGCACTTATATCAGGGATGCCACCGAAGAGATCGCGGCTCCGTGGGTACGTTCAGCTTTTGTGGATAACGCAGGGATCATCGACTTTGATGACCAATTCGAGGTCTCATTCAAGGTGGAAACCCATAACCATCCTTCTGCCATCGAGCCATTCGGCGGAGCGAATACAGGCATCGGCGGTGTGATCCGAGATATCCTGGGTGTATCCGCCAAGCCTATCGCAGCCACGGATGTGTTGTGCTTTGGTCCGCAGGATTACCCCATCCACGAGCTGCCTGAGGGAGTGCTGCACCCCCGCCGGATCCAATCTGGCGTGGTGGCCGGCGTGCAAGATTACGGCAACAAGATAGGGATACCCACTGTGAATGGTGCCATCCTTTATGACCCAGGCTATATTGCCAACCCGCTGGTCTTTTGTGGGTGTGTGGGTATCGCTCCAAAGAACAGCCACCCGCGCCAGCCGGTTCCCGGTGACCGGGTGATTGTCTTGGGGGGAGGTACCGGCAGGGATGGGTTGCGCGGAGCTACCTTTTCTTCGATGACGATGGACGCCCAGACAGGCGTCGTCTCCGGTGCTTCAGTGCAAATTGGTGACCCTATCACCGAGAAAGGCTTGATCGAGGTGATCACGCGGGCGCGCGACCTCAGGCTGTACCATGCCAATACAGATTGTGGAGCAGGTGGGCTTTCATCTGCGGTGGGTGAAATGGCTCGCCACACGGGTGCTGAGGTGGATTTGCGTCTCGTCAGGCTTAAATATGCAGGGCTAGCTCCATGGGAAATCTGGCTTTCAGAAGCGCAGGAACGCCAGGTGCTGGCAGTACCTGTGGATCGGGTGCCTCAGGTTCAAGCCTTGTGTGATACTTTTAATGTCCAATTGACTGATATTGGGGCGTTTAACAATACCGGACGCCTGGTGGTGCATAATGGTGAACACGTGGTGCTGAACCTGGCGAATGATTTTTTACATGAAGGCATTCCTCAGCGAAAGTTAAAGGCAAAATTACCAGGCTCCGTCAAAAAGCAGATGGAACCTTCAGCAGGGCAGAGATTCTCCCATGGTACTGCCAGTGAGATATTACTTGGGCTCTTAAGCCAGCCCAACATCGCCTCAAAGGCGGACGTGATCCGCATTTATGACCACGAGGTGCAGGGTGGTACAGTGGTAAAACCACTGACAGGCTGGTTGAATGATGGTCCTTCGGATGGATGCGTGCTCAAGCCAATCGTTGCAGGGGGTTGGCGGGGAATCGTGCTTGCCAATGGGATCAATCCAGGATATGGCAAACTGGATGCCTATCGCATGGCAATCAGTGTAGTGGATGAAGCCGTACGCAATGCAGTCGCGGTTGGGGCTGACCCCGAGCGGATAGCGTTGCTGGATAACTTCTGCTGGGGGGACCCAAAGCGACCTGAAACGCTGGGGTCATTGGTGGAGGCAGTGCGTGGCTGCCATGATGCAGCCCTGCACTACCGAACGCCATTCATTTCAGGAAAGGACTCACTTAACAACGAGTACAAGGGTTCTGATGGACAACGCCATGCCATTCCACCCACCCTGCTCATTTCTGCCATCGGCATCATCGAGGATGTGAGGCGGGCAGTGACGATGGACTTGAAGGAACCCGGGAATGCGTTATACCTCGTAGGAGATCACAATCCCATCTGTGTAGCTCGCGATGAGATTGTTCCAAGCCTATCGGTAAAGGCTCTGGAATCGTACCGGGCACTTCACCAGGCGATGCAGGAGGGCTTGGTGCGTGCCTGCCATGACCTGAGCGAAGGCGGGTTGGCGGTCGCCGCAGCGGAGATGTGCATTGGAGGGCGATTGGGACTGACGATCACGGTAAATGCAGAAGACATTGAGCGTGCTTTGTTCGGCGAGACGAATGGCTGTTTGTTGGTGGAAGTGCGTCCCAGCTCTTATGCCAGATTTGAAGACATACTCGCTGGTTTACCCTTGCAGCGCATCGGGACCGTCAGTTCCGAGAGACGGATGGAAATCTCTACCCATGGGCATCCGAGTACGATTTCATTACCTGTATCCGACTTGTTGGCAGCCTGGGGAACATGCCCGTGATGAAACCCAAAGCACTCATCCTGCATGCTACAGGGACCAATCGCGACCTGGATGCGGCCCAAGCATTGGAGCTCGCTGGTGCAAAAGCCGAAGTCGTTCACCTGAACCAATTGCGTCATAAGGAGCGCCGCTGGATAGACTACCAGCTGCTCATCCTGCCAGGAGGGTTTTCTTATGCTGACGCACTCAGTGCAGGCCGGTTGCTAGCACTCGACTTGATGGTCTATTTTGCTGAAGAAGTGCGCACTTTTGTGGAAAGTGGCAAACCAGTCATTGGAATTTGCAACGGCTTCCAGGCCTTGGTTAAATCGGGAATCTTGCCCGGCGGGCAATCTGCACTAAATGCCGGCAAGACTTACAAGCTCAGAGATACAATGCAAGCCACACTTACCTTCAACGCTTCCGGTCACTTTGAGTGTCGATGGGTCACAATAAAACCTGTCTCGCGTACCTGTATTTGGACACACGACCTGTCTGAGCTAATATACTGCCCGGTAGCACACGGAGAAGGGCGATTCATCCCATCCGGTGGATCTGATCGCTCGAAATCCATTGTCCTTGGGCTACAGGATAGTGATCAGGTCGCCTTGCTATATACCTACGCGGATGGCACCCCAGCGGGCGGGCATTACCCAGAGAACCCGAATGGATCCTATAGTGATATTGCTGGTGTATGCAACCTGCAAGGGAATGTGCTGGGATTAATGCCGCATCCGGAAAACCATATTTTTGACTTTCAACACCCACGTTGGGGGCGTGGAGAAATGGGTAGATCAGGGCTACCCCTTTTTATGAACGGTGTGCGATATGTCGCATGAATCGCGGAGGTGGAATGCTGGATATTGAGAAGCTCTACGAATTGCTTCCCGTGGCCTTCAGTGGTTCTGAATTACCCCTGCCGAATAAGGTGACGGGCAAAGTGCGCGATAGCTATGACCTGGCTCAGGGGCGCCTGTTGGTGACCACCGACCGCTTATCCGCCTTCGATCGCATCCTGGCGTGCGTTCCATATAAGGGACAGGTGCTTAACCAGCTTGCCGCGTGGTGGTTTGAGCGCACCGCTGATATCATTCCCAACCATGTGCTTGCTTTACCAGACCCGAACGCCACGCTGGCGATAAAGGTTAAGCCATTCCCGGTGGAGGTCATCGTGCGTGGGTACATCAGCGGTGTAACTACCACTGCCCTGTGGTACCGATACTCGTTGGGTGAGCGCGATATCTATGGTCATCACTTTATGGATGGATTGCGCAAAAACCAAAGGCTGCCTGAACCGATCATCACCCCAACCACGAAAGGTGGCTTAACCGGGCACGATGAACGTCTCACCTGTTCCGAGGTCGTCGAGCGAGGTTATGTGGATGCAGACACCTGGGAACAAGTCCAGGTTGCTTCAATGGAAATCTTTAAGCGTGGCCAGGAAGCTTCGTTAGGAGCCGGGTTAATCCTGGTGGATACAAAGTATGAGCTTGGTCGCGCACCTGACGGTCATATCTTGCTTATCGATGAGGTGCATACCCCTGATTCTTCACGTTTTTGGAATGCGGAGACTTACGATGAGCTCTTTGAAGCAGGTGAGGAACCCGAGAACTTTGATAAGGAATTCGTGCGCCTGGCATACGCCGAGAAAGGTTACCGCGGTGATGGTGATCCACCCATCATGCCAGCTGAATTGTGGGTTGGTGCCAGCCAGCGCTACATCGCGATTTACGAGATGCTGACTGGCCTATCCTTCCAGCCAGGTAGTTATCCGATTGAACCGCGTTTGATTGAAAACCTGCAGAAAGCAGGAATTTTATAGTCAAAGGACAAGGTGGAGTCAATTAAGATGAACACAGCACCTCTGGTCGTTATCCTGATGGGATCAAAGGCTGATGAAACGCACTGCCGAAAAATTCTGGTTGCGTTAAGCAAGTATGGGCTTGAGGTTGAGATGCATGTGGGATCGGCCCATAAGACGCCTGAACATATTTTAAATTTACTCGGCAAGTATGAGGCTGACCAACGCCCGAAGGTGTATATCACGGTGGCAGGACGCAGCAATGCCCTATCAGGTTTCGTCGATGGAGCTGTGAGTGCTCCAGTCGTCGCATGTCCGCCACCCAGTGAGTTATTAAACAGTGTGGATATTTTTTCATCCCTGCGCATGCCTTCGGGGATCGCACCGGCTGTAGTGCTGGAACCCGATAATGCTGCCTTACTGGCGGCCAAGATCCTTGGATGTTGTGATGCAGCTGTGCGGACGCAGGTGATTGCTCTCCAGAAAGAACAGGTTGTGAAGATACTGGGCGATGATCAGGTAATCTATACCGAAAAAGTATGATTCTCTGATACTCAATTTAGACATAATAAATATACCGGACCGGTCTTTATGCCAGATATCCAGGGTGCACAAGTTGATGACCACCCACACGAGGAGTGTGGTGTCGTTGGTGTCTATGCACCAAACGAAGATGTAGCCAGCATGGCTTTCTATGGTCTTTATGCGCTGCAACACCGCGGGCAAGAAGCAGCTGGGATTGCCGTTTCGGATGGCGAGCTGGTTCGTTTACACAAAAATACCGGGTTGATTGGGCAGATTTTTAATGCCCAGAACCTGGCCCCGCTCAAAGGACATTACGCCATCGGCCATACCCGCTATTCTACGACTGGTTCATCTGCCAGCAATAACGCTCAGCCATTCATGATTGAGACCCAACATGGGCCACTGGTAATTGCCCATAATGGCAACCTGATCAATGCAGCCGAGCTGCGCAGGGATTTATTACACAAGGGGGTTGGGTTGTACTCGTCCTCCGACTCTGAGGTTATGATCATGATGCTCGCAGGTGCAGAGGGCGAGGGAATGATTGAGCGCATCCGCAACACCATGCCCAAGTGGTATGGAGCGTATTCTATGGTAGTGCTTACACGGCAGTGTGTGTTTGCCGTGCGCGATCCGTGGGGTTTTCGGCCGCTGAGCATTGGCATGCTACCCAGTGGAGGGCATGTGGTTGCATCCGAGTCAGGCGCATTGCGCACTGTGGGTTGTATAGCCATTCGTGAGGTGAATCCGGGTGAGGTGATCGCATTAAGTAACCACGCCCTGAGGGTCTGGCAGGCGTTGCCGCCCGCTCCAAATTTGGCACGCTGCGTGTTTGAGAACATCTATTTCTCCCGACCGGACAGTTTTTGGGACGGTCTCAGCGTGCATCAGGTGCGCCAGCACCTGGGAGAGCAGCTTGCCGTTGAAGCGCCCGTAGAAGCAGATGTGGTTATCCCGGTTCCTGATTCTTCGATCCCTGCAGCGATCGGTTACGCACGCGCTTCGGGCATTCCATATAATGACGGCTTTATTAAAAATCGTTATATTGGGCGTACATTCATTGAGCCAACCGATTCGCTGCGCCAACAAGGTGTGGCGCTCAAGTTCAATGCCATTGAAGAAAATGTGCGCGACAAAAATCTAGTGGTCATCGATGATAGCATTGTGCGCGGTAACACCGCGGGGCCTCTGTTACGACTTTTGCGCCAGGCTGGAGCATGCCAAATCCACTTGCGCATCACTTGTCCACCTATCGCACATCCCTGCTATATGGGGGTGGATATGGGTACATATGATGAGCTGATTGCGCATCGCATGCCGGTAGAAGAGATTCAACAACATATTGGGTGTGATTCCCTGCATTATCTTTCACTGGATGGCATGATGGCTGCCATCGGTCGCAGTGATGGCTACTGTGACGCCTGTTTTAGCGGAAATTATCCGCTCACGGTGGATGCTCATAGCACCAAAACGGGGTTTGAAAAGGGATGGAGCGTGACATGAAGGCAGTGTCAGGGATTGAGAAGAGCAAGCTGCGTAAAGTGCTTCTGGTTGGATCGGGTGGGCGCGAGCATGCCCTGGCATGGAAACTGGCTCAATCCCCACACCTTTCACATTTGTGGATTGCTCCTGGCAATGCAGGCACATCTGAAGTGGGAGAGAATGTTCCCATTTCAGCTGAAGATAACGCTCAGCTGGTTCAATTTGCCGTTTCGAAAGCGGTTGACCTGGTGCTTGTTGGCCCCGAGGCGCCGCTGGCGAATGGATTGGCGGATACCATGCAGGCTGCAGGCGTGCGAGTTTTCGGCCCATCCCGGGCGGCAGCACAGATTGAAGTATCCAAAGCATTTGCGAAGGCTTTTATGCAGCGCAATGGCATACCCACTGCCCGTTATGCCACTTTTTCGCAATTAGATTTAGCGATTGCATATCTGCGTGATGTGGATTACCCCGTGGTCATCAAAGCTTCGGGGCTGGCAGCCGGGAAGGGTGTCATCTTACCAGAGACGCGGGAGGAGGCAAAAACCAGGTTGGAATCAATCCTGGAGAAGGGGGAATTCGGAGCAGCCGGTAGGCAGGTAATCATTGAAGAACGGCTGTACGGCGAGGAAGTATCACTGCTGGCGTTCACCGATGGTCACACCATACGCCCGATGCCACCTGCACAAGATCACAAGCGCCTGTTGGATGATGATCAGGGTCCGAACACCGGTGGGATGGGCGCCTTTGCTCCAGTTTTGGTTTGCCCTCCTGAAATGGTCACAACCCTGGTGCGCACGATTATGCAACCGGCGGTGGATGGGTTGCGCCTAGATGGTTTTCCTTTTATTGGTGTGCTTTACGCTGGATTAATCTTAACCCCCTGGGGGGCGCGCGTGCTGGAGTTCAACTGTCGCTTCGGTGACCCTGAAACCCAGGTTATCCTGCCCCTACTTGAAAGTGACCTGGTAGAGGTTGTAGACGCCTGTGTGGATGGGCGGTTGGGAGAAGCTGAAATTCGCTGGAGAGACGTAACCGCGGCCTGTGTTGTATTGGCTTCAGAGGGTTATCCGGGCAAATACCCAACCGGGCGGGTAATTCATGGACTAGACCAAAACCTCCCAAATACTTGCATCTTTCATGCTGGCACAAAGGCTGATGGCAAACATGTCGTCACTGCGGGTGGGCGGGTTCTGGGAGTGATCGGGTTGGGAAAGGATCTGCATCAAGCGCTTGAGCGAGCCTATGAAGCAGTACAACCTATTTCTTTCGAAGGCAGGCAATACAGGCGGGATATCGGCAATAAGGCCCTTGGTTTAGTAGAGACTGAACCAATATTGGATGCCTCACCTGCTTACCTTGCCTCGGGAGTCTCCATCGATTCTGGCAACCGCGCTGTGGATCTCATGAAGGCGGCAGTTCAGTCAACTTATGGGCCGCAGATATTGGCAGGAATAGGCTCCTTCGGTGGGCTGTTTGAGGCTGGCGAGTTAAAGGGTATGCGGCAGCCAGTTCTGGTGGCATCGACAGATGGAGTGGGGACCAAGGTGATGCTTGCCGCCGAAGTTGGGAGCTATGCATCCATTGGACAAGATATTGTAAATCACTGTATTAATGATATTCTGGTGCAGGGAGGCAGACCTCTATTCTTCCTGGATTATTTTGCCTGCTCAAAGCTTAACCCTGAAATCGTGGCAGAAGTTGTGAGGGGTATATCGGCTGCTTGCCGTGAGGCAAATTGTGCCTTGATTGGTGGTGAGACGGCTGAAATGCCAGGAGTGTATGCTGATGGGAAATTTGATTTGGCGGGCACTATAGTGGGTGTCGTCGAGCGAGATTGTATTCTACCCCGGGCGGATCTACATGCGGGAGATATTTTAATTGGGATAAGTTCCTATGGCCCGCACACCAATGGTTATTCACTCATCCGGAAGATATTTGCTGGCGTACCAATGAATACCGTCGTCCCAGAAATTGGGCTTCGCCTGGGAGAAGCGCTACTTGCTCCGCACCGTTCGTACTTATCCTTGCTCCACCCTCTCATATCTCAGCACGATTCTCCCATTAAGGCATTGGTGCATATCACTGGCGGTGGATTTCTGGAAAATATCCCTCGCATCCTGCCGGATGGGTTGGGAGCAGTAGTCTGCCTGGAAAACTGGCCTATTCCACCCTTATTTAAGCTCATTCAAAAGCGAGGTGGGATAAACCAGGATGAGATGTATCGCGTTTTCAATATGGGGATTGGCATGATTGCCGTGGTTGCCCCGCATGATGTGGATGCTGTTTGCTTTTCCATCCCGGAGGCAACCTGGAATATCGGTGAACTTGTCAATGGCAAGAAGCGGGTGATCCTGATATGAGAGGGGAGTTAGAACCCGTACGCGTGGTCAGGCCAGGTGGGACGACACTCGTGGTTTTACTCTCGGGTTTCGGTTCCAATTTACAGGCTATTATCGATGCCTGTGCAGGTGGCACTTTGCATGCCCATGTGGCAGCGGTCATCTCGAACAACCCCGACGCATACGGATTGGAACGCGCCCGCCAGGCAAATATCCCGGCGATCGCTTTTCCAAAACCGCGCCAGCTGGGGCGAGGTACATATGATGCTGAGCTGGCCAGGCTGGTGATGAGCTACCAACCGGACTGGGTGGTACTGGCGGGCTGGATGCGCATCTTATCGAATAGCTTCCTTGCCTGCTTTCCCAATCGAGTTGTCAACCTTCACCCTGCGCTGCCTGGAAATTTCCCTGGTACCGAAGCGATCCACCGGGCATTTGATTCCTATCAGCGTGGTGAGATCACCCAAACAGGTGTTATGGTGCACCTGGTGCCAGACGAGGGTGTTGATTCGGGTCCGGTGCTGGCGCAAGAAATTGTGCCCATTCATCCCGAAGATCGCCTGGAAGTGCTGGAAGCTCGCATCCATATGGTTGAGCATCGCTTGCTGGTCTCCACGCTCCGCTCGCTTTGTACTGCAGACTATTTACCATCTGATCATTAACTCAAGACCATTCACAATTTATAGGAGATCTATATGCCGAAAGCCATCCTATCTGTATACGATAAAACCGGGCTGGTTGAATTTGCACGGGGTCTGACTGGCGCAGGTTGGAAGTTAATTGCCTCAGGCGGAACGGCGCGAATATTGCGTGAGAACGGGATGGCAGTTACCGAAGTGGCGGATTACACTGGCTCACCTGAGATCCTGGGCGGGCGGGTGAAAACCCTCCACCCGGCCATCCATGGCGGGCTGCTTGCTCGTGCCACGAATGCTGACCAGGCTGAGCTTAATGCTTTAGGCTGGGATAGCATAGATCTCGTTGCGGTTAACCTGTATCCTTTTGAGCAGACAATTACTAAAGCAAATGCTGCCCTGGAGGATGCTATTGAGAATATCGATATTGGTGGGGTGACCCTCATCCGCGCGGCTGCCAAGAACTATGAGCGGGTGACGCTGGTTTGCGACCCGCGGGATTACCCGGATGTACTGGAGGAGATCAAAACTGGAGGCACCTGTGCTGAGACCCGCGGGCGATTAGCCGTGAAGGGTTTTGCTCATACTGCGCATTACGATGCACGGATTACCAATTACCTGGAGAAGCAGCTGCTCGAGGGTAGTGATGAACAACAGCCTCTCAATCTTAATTTGTATCCCATCTCCCGCCTGCGCTATGGTGAAAACCCGCACCAGGAAGCGGTGCTATATGGCTACAAACCAGGGGCTGGCCCTCTGGGTGGAAAGGTGCTCCAGGGAAAGGCTCTCTCGTACAACAACCTGCTTGACCTTGATGCTGCCTGGCGATGTGCGGTGTCGTTTGAAGCGCCGACAGTGGTCATTGTCAAGCATCTCTCACCCTGTGGGATTGCTTCAGGTAAAACATTGGCTGAAGCATTTCCGCTAGCACTGGCTTCTGACCCGATCTCGGCTTTTGGAGGGGTGATTGCCACGAACACGCCTTTTGATGGTGAAATTGCCGCCGCATTGGGGAAGCTGTTTGTTGAGTGTATTGCTGCTCCCGGATTCACCCTTGAAGGGCTTGAGATCCTGGCCACGCGCAAGAACCTGCGCCTGGTGGAAATGCCGGATGCCACCATTTCACCCCTCTACGAGTTGCGTTCGGTCAACCAGGGAGTGCTGCGCCAAACCGTGGATATGGGTGATCCAGAAGGCACCCAATGGCGTGTGGTCAGCAGGCGCCAACCGACAAGCCCCGAATGGGCTGCCTTACATTTTGCATGGAAGGCATGCCAGCATGTTAAATCCAATGCCATCGTCTTTGCCCGAGATGAGGCCACCGTGGGGATCGGCGGGGCGCAGCCTAACCGGGTGGATTGTGTGCGCATAGCCGTAGCACGCGCGGGTGAAAAGTCGCGCGGGGCAGTGATGGCCTCGGATGCGTTTTTCCCCTTCCCAGATTCGGTGCAGGTGGCTGCCGAGGCGGGAATAACGGCGATCATTGTGCCGGGTGGGTCAGTACGCGACGAAGATTCTATAACTGTAGCCGATGCGAATCATATCGCCATGGTGTTTACGGGTATAAGGCATTTCCGGCACTAAAGAAATATTGAAGAAGATACCATGTGTAACTAATTCACGTGATGCCTATAAATCTCGATGGGATACAACCAATATAAATGCGTTGCATTATGGGAGATCGCTATCCATGCTAGAGCTAATCATAGAAAGATTTAGGATGTGTTAGAGGCAAAATGAGAATCACAAGATTTCGTCACGGTCTTATATTCTTGGGTACGATCGTCCTAATGGGTATACAACTGTCCTCGTGTAGTGGATCTGCTCCTGCACAATCATCAGCATCGACAATACCGCAGGCAACCTCCATTCCCGCGCCCCACATATCGCGAGAATTGCCTTCTCCGCTTGGCTGAACGACCCAGCTAGTACTAGTTTTGAGATCTTCAGCATGAATACCGATCAATCTGGGCTAATGAATCTCACCAATAATCCAGCGCGAGATATGTATCCTGCCTGGTCTCCAGACGGGAATAATATTGTGTTCTGTTCTGACCGGTGTGGAAATAGCGAGGTATACCTGATGAATGCAGATGGTTCAGATCAACACTTGCTGACCGATAAAATCATAGATTGTGCAAATCCCAGCTGGTCAGTGCCGATCTGGTCTCCTGATGGCCAATGGATTGCAATTTCGTCAGCACTAAGTGCTGCTTACACAGAAGGCAAGCTGGACATCTTTCTGATTCGTCCTGATGGTTCACAGGCCATCAATCTTACCAATCATCCAGCCAATGATAGGGGATACAGCTGATCACCTGATAGCTCCCGTATATCATTCAGCTCCGATCGGGACGGAAATGAGGAGGCTTATATTATTGCTGCTTACGGGAAGGACTTGACGCGCTCGACAAATGGCCCCGCTACAGATAGTGGAGGAGTATAGTCACCAGATGGCAATCAATTGCTTATCATGTCAAATCGAGATGGCAATTGGGAGGTCTAAATGATGAATGCAGACGGATCAAGACAAATCAATCTGACAAATAATTCCGCGTCTGACCAAAATCCGGCCTGGTCAGTGGATGGTAAATTTATCTATTTCACCTCGTATCGTGATGGCAATACCGAAATATACCGCATGAATGCTGATGGCACAGGTCAGGTGAACCTGACGAACAGTCCGCAGGAGGATTATTGGTTTCGGTTGTCCCCCGATGGGAGCCAAATTGCCATCACCTCATGCCTGGAAAAATGTCAAACCTCAGAATCAGTCTGGAAGACCTCAATCATGAATAGCGATGGGACAAACCAGCGCGAGGTTTTAGATGTCGCGTCTAGCGTTTTCTGGCGGCCATAGAATAATATTCGAAGTTATAACAACTTTAGCGAATTCATGGACTAAGTGGATATCTCTTCGAATAAAATCCTGTGCATCAGACTTCCAAGGTTCGAAACCCTGCAATTTAGAATCTGCTGTATTTTTTGTGTTTACCGCCTTGGACAGGAGTGCAAACCGTCTTTCATTCCTTCTTGCCGCGGTTATAACGAGGAGACAATTGGGTACGGATATGCTGAAATTGACCGTTGATTTTGGGCGATAGTCGATGTAAAAGACGGCTATTTTCCCATTTTTCCCCACATTTTTTCCATTGGACTAAAAGTAGCGGGTTCGAATGCGCCGGCGTCTCCTGAAGGCAGGTGACATTGGCCACGCCAGGTCCACAATATCACGACCATTGGCGGCTAGCAAAAAAAGAATTGCCCCTATGGCTCGGTGGGCAATTCTTGTTTATGGTCTTCAGTGTAATATTGAAATGTCTTTTAAGAATGAAATGTTCTGAAATCCATCAACCTGACCGCAGTTTAACTATAGAATACCCATTTCTCGAAGTTCACTCTCAGCCCTTTCATACAAGGATGAAGGAATGTCCTGATAAGGGCGGCGCGGGTAGCCAGGATTTATGCCCCTCATGCGTAACACTGCGTAGGTCATGGTGAGGGTGGGGCCATATTTCAAGATGGATCTTGCCTTGACCACCTGCAATTGATAGTCGCCAGTTTTGCGTGGATTGCCCTCCTGCCAGGTTTTATAGAAATCAGCCATGAACTCTGGAAAGCAATTCGCAAGCCCCGAAATGACCCCATGCGCACCAGCATTGAGGGCAGCAGCCGCAATTGCCTCGGTGCCAATTATGAATGTAAAATCAGGCTTCCTGACCTTTAAGAGGTACATGTAAAAAGCTACCAGGTCAAATGCCGAATCCTTCACTCCGGCTAGCCCTTCATCTGCCAGCGTTGCGAGCATCTCCGGTGTGATTGTATTGCCTGAGGCCCCTGGATTGTTATATAGAAAAACCGGAATATCGACCGCCTGGATAATTGCCCGGTAGTGATCCAGTAGCTGGTCGGGAGTGTATTTGTAATAGTAAGGGGGTATCGCTCCCACACCATCCGCTCCGATGGACTGCGCGTGCTTTGCCAGCTCGATGGTCTGGCTCGTATTAGCCGCACCTACGTGCACGATGACCGTACAGGAGCCTTTTTCCTCGACCACGACATGGGCTACTCGTTTCCGTTCTTCGGTGCTCATCAGTGGGCCACTGCCATATGTCCCACATGGATAGAACCCATCGACATACTGTGCCTGGAAGCGGATCACATCCCTTTGTGCAGCTTCATCGAAATTTCCATCTTTATCGAAGCATGTAATTGCCGGTGGAATAATACCTTTGAATTGTTTTTTCATGGATAGCTGTTCTCCTAGAACTATGATCTTTTAAGCTCGCTCAAAACTTGGGGATTGAGGATATTTACGCAAATTTCACCTCGTAATGTATCAATGATGGTTTGGGCACACACGTGGTCCATCCGTTCCATGGATTCGTAGGTATATGCAGCAATATGGGGGGTTGCCAGAACATTATCAAGCCCAATCAGTGGGCTGTTCTGCGGTGGCTCGATATCATAAACATCCACTGCTGCACCGGCGATACGATTTTCCTGTAGAGCTTCACACAATGCAACCTGGTCAACCAGCTCACCCCGCGCCAGATTCACTAGGTAAGCCGTCTTTTTCATCAGCGTTAACTCTCTGTGCCCGATCATTTTATTGGTCTCGGATAGCAGGGGTACATGCAACGTAACAATATCGGAGTGCTTCAGCAATTCGTCGAGACTGACATATTGCAGATTGGGCATGGTGACAAGCTGGTCGCTATATACAATGTCACAGGCTAGAATATTGCTGCCGAAACCCCGCAGGCGGCGGATCACGCTTTGACCTATTCTCCCGGTTCCTACCACACCAATCGTCAGCGCCCTAAGTTCATGCCCGATGAAGCGTTCCCAACCACCAGCTTTCGTCGAACGAACAGCTTGATAAACCCTCCGCAATAATGACAGCATAACAGCAATGCTAAAGTCAGCCACTGCCTCTGTATTTGTTCCGGGGGCGTTTGCCACTAAGACCTTGAGCTGGTTCGCAGCCTGAAGATCGATATTATCCACCCCCACACCATGCTTCATGATCAGAAATAGGCGAGGGCTGGCTTCCATTACGCTGCGGCTCATCAATTCAGCACCACAGATCACGATATCAGGATTCTCTCTCCCCATTATCTTGATCGTCTTTTCTTCCGTAAGGGGTCTATCACTTAGAGCAACCTCTTTTACATCTAATCCTGCTTCTATCAACATTTTTTTACCAACACCAGAGACCCCACCAAATGAACGAGAGGTGATTAAGACAAGGTTCACTGCTGCATCTCCGAATGCTTATTGAAATCACTCTTATCCTGTATGATCAGACCGCCAGGGAATAGTAGATATCCAAACGCTCGAGTGCTTTACGGATATTGTCTTTTGCTTCAGGCGTAGCAGCGACAAACGGAGAGCGAGGGTAAGCCTGGAGAATGCCCCGGATCTCGAGCATGGCGTATACCGCCAGCTGGGTGGATTGGGCTAAATACATCACTTCGCGCATCTGATTCACCACGAACTGAGTCTGCCGG
>Ga0172362_10001415_pt1 | contig 20556 bp, 19 predicted proteins | sample LakKivs1_kivu2a2_FD_114534 | JGI IMG/M metagenome (GOLD analysis project Ga0172362, IMG submission 114534) | Sediment microbial communities from Lake Kivu, Rwanda - Sediment s1_kivu2a2 | ecosystem: Environmental > Aquatic > Freshwater > Lake > Sediment | place: Rwanda: Western Province, Lake... | reverse complement strand
TCTGTTTTCGCAACCGTAACTCTTCCTATCAGCGCATCAACATTGGTCTTCGCCGTCGTTTTGACGTTCAATCTGCCCAGTAACCCGCCTCCGTGAAACTCGTTAATTGTAAAAGTGCACTCTTTCAGATGATTCAGTCTACGCACAAGTTCGCCGTAATCGTCCGTGTTGATTTCTGCTCGGAAACCATCTTTCTCTCTGACCAGCCTGTAGGTTATCTTGTAGGTTTCTGAAAACTTGGATAACAGTTGCATCAGCTTTAGCTCGTCAGCATTTATGGTGAGGATAATTCTCATTGTCTCTCGCTATTTAGCAGCAGTGGACAGCATATATAAGTATTGCTGCTTATCTGCGCTTATCAGGGCGCATTGATCATCAAAAAGAAAGTCAAAAGCTGCAAAGCCAAGCCTGATGTTCCAAGAAATTCTTGAAAAGAGAAAAGGAAAGTGCGCCAGTCTTACTTGTTAGTCATTTCGTTGATCTGCTGTTCCATCATGTGACCGCGGCAGTATATCAAAGTCTTCTTGACACCATTAACCGTCAAAGCACTCTTCTTAATATCCATCGCCAACTTAAAGGCAATCGGGCAGAAGGGACTTGACGGAACAAACTCCACCTTAACAACGCCAGGTTCTTCCTCCTTAACATTAGTAATCATTTCCATCTCAGCGAAAGTCATCCCAGTTTCAGGGTCAACAATTTTGCCTACTGCTTCGCGTACATCATCTTCCAACTTTGTCATATTCTCACATCCGCGCCGTTTTCATGAATAGAACACACGCATAATATAAACTGTTTCATGACATCTGCAGATTTGGTCTGTTCTTTTTCTGATGCATTCGCCAACTCAAAGCCATAGTTCTAGGATGAGAAGCTTTAACCTCGTCCAGACGCGAAACAGCCGTGTTATGCGGAGCCGTCAAAACATTTTCAGGATTCGTGTATGCTTCTTCGCAGATTCTCTGCAAAGCATTGACGAAACGGTCAATTTCCTCTTTCTCAAACGTCTCCGTAGGCTCAATCATCAATGCTTCATCAACGATCTGCGGAAAATACACCGTTGGCGAATGCAACCCGTAATCCAGCAGTCTCTTGGCAACGTTCAAGGCTGAAACCCCAGTGTCGCTTTTCAGGGGCTTAGCACTGAAGACACATTCATGTTTCCTCGGTCTCCCAGCATCATACGGAAGCGCCAAACCTTTCACATTTTCAAGCTTCTTCTTCAAGTAATTAGCATTCAACACCGAAATCTCTGCCACTTCTTTAAGTCCTTCAAAACCCAAGCTCAGAATGTAAGCGTAAGCTTTCAGCAAAACCGCCGCGTTTCCATAGAAGCCTCGAATTTTGCCTACACTGCTCGGTCTTTCATAATCCAAATGGTAACTCTCTCCATCAAAGGTTATGCGGGGAACAGGCAGAAACTCGCAGAACTCTTTAGAAACTCCAACCGGCCCAGCACCGGGACCACCGCCACCGTGAGGAGTGCCAAAAGTTTTGTGTATGTTAATGTGAACTATGTCAAAACCCATGTCTCCCGGCCTGGCCTTGCCGAGTAGAGGATTCAAGTTTGCTCCGTCGTAATACAGCAGTCCGCCTGCACTGTGAACTGTCTCAGCTATTTCCTCGATGTTCTTTTCAAACAGTCCGAGCGTGTTCGGATTCGTCAGCATCAAGCCTGCTGTGCGTTCAGACACCGCCGCCTTCAAAGCATCCAGATCCACGCAGCCATCATCGTCTGACTGGACAACCAACACTTTGAAGCCAGCCATGGTCGCGCTTGCAGGGTTTGTTCCATGCGCTGAGTCTGGCACGATTATTTCAGTTCTTTTCCTGCAGTTTCCGTTTGACTTGTGGTAAGCATGCATCAGCAAAGCGCCAAGAAACTCGCCATGTGCACCCGCAGAAGGCTGAAGACAAACTTCGCAGGTGCCTGTCAATTCGGCGAGCCAACGTTCCAGCTTGTAAAGAATCCCAAGGACACCCTGCACGGTGGTCTCGTCTTGGTAAGGATGAAGCGCCGTGAAGCTTGGCAAGTTAGCGAGCAACTCGTCTATTTTCGGGTTATACTTCATCGTGCAGCTTCCAAGAGGATAAAGGCCTGAGTCAACGCCGTAATTCATCTCTGACAACCGCGTGAAATGCCGCACAACCTCGACCTCCGAAAGCTCAGGAAGCCCAAGTTTGCTTGAGCGTCGCATACTTTCTGGAACAAGCTCGCAAGCATCACCTGTTCTGTTTCTTATTTCCTGTTCTGCAGTCGGTATCAAGTGTCCTCTTCTGCCTTTTTTTCCGAGGGCAAAGATTACAGGTTCATCCCAGCGTGCCTGTCTGAACATCATTTTTCATCTCCGCTCCACAATTTTCTGCAACGTCGCCGTTAAGCGGTCAATCTGTCCCTTTGAATGAATTTCAGTAACGCAGTAAAGCGCGGTCTCGCCGAGTTCTGGAAATTCTTTTGAGACATCTTTTCCACCGTGAATCTGATGTTGCAGGAGCTTCTCGTTTATCTCCCTAACCGTTAAGCCGGTTTGGTCAAAATTCACCGTAAACTCTTTGAAACAGGCTGACTTGAAAACAGGCGCCTTTACTCCGCCCATTTCTGAAAGCAGTTTCAACGCGTAGTTCGTGTTGTATATTATTGTTTCGCCTAGTTCACGCAGGCCTTCAGGTCCAAGCAACGCCATGTAGACGGCTGAGGCTACGCCGCAGAGGGCTTCGTTGGAGCAGATGTTTGATGTTGCCTTTTCGCGTCTGATATGCTGCTCACGTGTCTGCAAAGTCATGCAGAAACCTTGGTGAGCGCCGTCCAGAGTTGTTGTAGCACCTATTATGCGGCCGGGCATTTGTCGGATCAACGTCATGTCGTCGCGGCAGGCAAGTATTCCCAGAAGCGGGCCGCCGAAGCCCATGGTGTTTCCGAGAGGCTGAGCCTCGCCTATTGTGATGTCAGCGTCGTATTCGTTTGGAGGTTTCAGGATTCCGAGCGATGTTGGGTCAATGCCAGATATGAAAATGGCGTTGTGCGCGTGTGCTTCTTTGCCGATTTCTTCGGCCTGTGTTTCGATGAAGCCCAAGTACGACGGGTTTTCGATGTAGACTGCTGCTGTTTTGTCAGAGATTTTCCTCTTCAAATCTTCAAGGTCCACTTGCCCATTTTCAGCATGGTATCCGACTTTGTTGACGGAGATTCCTGCTGGTTCAGCGTAAGCGTTCAGCGCTGCAATCCTTTCGGGACTAATAATTTCTGGAACTAGAATTTCGTTTCGACCCTTTATGCGAGCTGCCATGCGTGCAGCTTCACCTAGTGCGGATGCCCAATCATACATTGAGCAGTTGGCAACTTCCATGCCTGTTAACTCGCAAATCATGCTTTGATATTCGAAAAGTGCTTGAAGCATTCCCTGCGAGATTTCAGGCTGGTACGGCGTGTATGCGGTGAGCAGTTCGCTGCGGCTGACAATTTCCTTGACAACTGCGGGAACGTAGTGGGGCCAGCAGCCAGCACCCAAGAACGGCGCACAGTCATCGAAAGTCTTGTTTTTTGAGAGCAGTTTTTCCACGTGTTTTCTTAGTTCAAACTCGGTTAAGCCTTTCTCAGGCAGATTCAGGGGCTTTTTCAGGCGGTATTTCTCTGGTATGTCTGCGTACAGTTCTTCAATGTTCTTTATTCCTATTTCTCGCATCATTTGCTGTTTGATTTCTGGCAGAGAATTCGGAATGTAGGGGTGACTGTGCTTTCTCAAAGTGTTCACCGTTGAGAGTTAATCTTCTAGTTGTAGATGTCTTCTTTAAGTTTTTCAAGCCTCAGCACAGAAGTGTCCGTCTAATATTGTATTCCTTTTGTCGTAACCATTGTTTTTGGGTATTTGATGTCTTTGACTTCGTTTACGAATTCGGCGCGGTCAATTAGCTCTTGCGGCGCATTTCGTCCTGTCAGGACAACGTCAGTGGTTTTTGGAATTCTGTCCAGGAAGGCTATGACTTCTCGTACGTCAAGAAGCCCGCAGGACAGTGCCAAATTGATTTCGTCCAGAACCAGCAATTGCGGCTTCTTCTCCTTAACAGCGTTCTCAGCAAATTTCAAGGCTTTGCGGGCAAGTTGCGCGTCTTCTTCTCCAAGGTTTCCCAAGCCAATCCATCCTTGGCGCCCAAACTGGTAAATCTCGTAGTAGGGTTTGAGCATGTTTCTGATTTTGTATTCGCCGGTGTTTTTCCACCATTTTAGAAACTGGATTATGAGGACTTTTCTTTTGTGTCCGACTGAGCGGAGTGCCATTCCTAAGGCGTTTGTGGTTTTTCCCGCGCCTGTTCCTGTGTAAAGATAAACATAACCCATGCACGGTTCTCCTCATATCTACCCTTTTTCTTTCGGAGCGTTTAAAGGCTTTGAAACGCTCACCATGGTCTTTTGATGAGATGATTTGTATACGATTTCGGATTTGATGTCACCGTTAGACTAATATGTTTAAAGGCTGAGGTTTATTGTGGAGGGGCTAGAGCATGAATAGCATGACTGCTTTTTGCGGGATAGACTGCGCCGAATGCAAAGCCTTGATCGCCACAAAAAAGAACGACATGAAGATGAAAAGAGAGATTGCTGAGGAATGGGGAAGAGAGTTTGGGCATCAAATGAAGCCTGAAGACATCAACTGCGTTGGCTGTTCGGTTGTAGGTGGACCGCACATTAACTACTGTGGCATCTGCGAGATTAGGAAGTGCGGTGCCGAAAGGAAGGTTGAGAATTGCGCTTACTGCGTTGAATACAAGTGTGAGAAACTGGCTAAATTCCATGAGCATGCACCGAAGGCCAAAGAGCAGCTAGACGGGATACAAGCGAAAACAAAGAAAGAATAAGCGTGATCTCACGCGCAAGCTAGCTGGAAGCAGAGAAATCGTCGAAAAACGTTATAATCAAACCACCTGTATAGCAGCCCAGTCCAAACTATAATCCGAAGTACAGGAAAGTCACGGCTAGAGACAAGTTGACCCCTCCCAAAAGTAGAAACGCTGTAAAAGCGTTCACAGCCATACTCTTCTCTTCGTCAATTCCTTACTACCTCCGGTTCGTTTCTTATCCCTAAGCTCTGGCTAGACAGCAATACGCTTCGAAGTCAGCATGTTTCCTATTCCAGCGTTAATCTTTGTCGGCAATTCTATGTCGCGATAGCTGTATAGTGTCCTTCTGCGTAAAGTATGAATGTTCTTTCTTCATCTTGATTGTTGGGCAGCCAGAATGTCAGTTGCAATTGCTGGTTTGGTAAGAGTTCGGCGTAGTTGTCGTCTTTCAAGAGTAGCTTAGGCAGTACATTTCCTTCTGTGGAGTGAGTCGCAGACGTCAGTACGGCGTGGTGGAGAGTGAAGTCGTCTTGTGGCGTGGTGTCAAGTCCAACGTAGTCCAGTCTGTGTGGCGCTGTCCACAGCAGCCTAACAATGAAGCTGCCTTCTTCAGGTACGTATGTTGCTAGGTTCACGGCTTCCACGGCCCAGTAGTCTCTCGGATGAAGCACCTCAACTGTCTGCCAGCCGCCAGATTCGCTTGGGATTTGCACTTCTATACATACATCCATGCACTTCCTGTCGTCTCTCAAAATCAGTTTCGCGTTTTCAGCATCAATGTCTCCAAAGTCCAGTACGAGATAGTCGCCTGGATACCCATCAAAGTACGTTGTTGTATCTGAAACGTTTCCATTCATAGAAACAACTTCGTCTAGTCTGCTGGTGCCGTTGTTGTCTGTGCATGATATCGGTGCAAGTGGCTGTCTGTAGGCTAGAATCTCTCCCTCAGGCGTTACGGCAATGTTCACGTCTGACGCATGATCTATGACCGTGAGCTTGACTTGATCTATAAAGTCGTGTTCATGTTCAAATTCGCTGATCTGTAGTGAATAAGACGAGAATAGCGTGCCTTCATGGGTTGGAACGAGTGGTGACTCAAGTTTGTAATAATCTTCAACGTCGGAGCCGTTACTTTTCTCTGACGCAGGCAAGAGATTGTTGTCTTTGACATATTGCTGGCCATTCCAAATGTAGACGTAAGGACAGCCTCCGCCAACGTCGTCAGAGTATACGAAGCATGCGTATAAGTCGTGGTGACAATTCATGGTAACAGTTATGGGGTTGTCATAGATCATGTTTCCGTCGACAAGCCAATAGTAGAAGGCGTAGTGTGAATATGCATTTGCCAAAACAAGTACAGACGAGCCATACTCATACGTATAGTTTCCTGGAGCGGGGTTGGTTGTGCCACCGGAAGAAGCAGAGATAGTCAAGGTAAGTGGTGATGGATTTCCAGCACCGACTGCGTCGCAAAGTGTTGAAGGGCCTAGTCTGAAGTAGCCACAAGCGAGAAAGCTCTGCAAGACAAATGAATAGGCTGCAACTGGACTTGCCAGATATAGAGGACCGAGCCACCAAGCATTATTTACGAGCCAATTGAAGAACGATATGCTAATCCAGAACCATATACAATCTTCTTCATCCTCCATTACAAAACCTTCTACTGCAGCAATGGCTCCTAGAACAGCGCCCACTAGACCGCCTATTGCGGCTCCATATGGGCTTCCAGAGCACATAGCGCCGATAGTTAATCCAATGACAGAGCACGCTAAGGGTAATCCTCCCCATAAGATCTGTGCAGAAGTATCATGATTAATCTGGTAGTGGATGAGCTTGGTGCCCGTCATTATCCAGTCGCTGGATCGGGAGATGTCGTAGTAAGTTCTATCAGGGTGCGGATAATCGATGTTTGTGCCTTCAACATAGTGAATGTTATCCCATATGTAAGTTGTGATTACTGCGTGAGCCGGTGTTAAAAGCAACGAACTTATCAGAATCAACGTCACGATTACAAGACAATTTTTTTTTCATTCTGGCTTCACCACTAGATTTATCATTAATCTGGCGAATCCACCGCTGAAAATGCCAACGCCTGTCCAGGCAATGAACATCCAGAATGTGGTAAGAGGTGGCAGAAGAAACCATCCCAGAACAGCAATTGTCGCTCCAGAAAACAGAAGTGCGGTAATTATGTAATTAGCATAAATCTTGCATTTCAGATATGACAAACCCACAGACATCATCATCAAACCGATTGCATAGTAGCCAATTCCTGGCCATAGCCCAAAATGCATGAAGACTGCAGCTAGGGACAGAAAGATTCCTCCGAAAACCAGAAACACTATGATTCCCTTTTTGGTCTCATTCTTCTCTTCCTTCACTTCTCATTGCCTCGTGTTCAGTTTATGTTCTTCAATTCTTGCTAGACAGTGAGTGTCTCTGCCTCCGAGGATGACGATGAGGTTACATATTCCGCCAGCGAGTAGACCCAAACCTATTGCGCAGACGAGAAACTCGTGCGTAGCATATGCAAGATTTATCCCTATTACTGTGGATATGGTTCCGCAAATCAAAACGCTTGGAACATAATATTCGGCGTACATCTTGTATTTCGTGGAGGAGACAGCAACTAGAATCAGTGTCAAGCCTCCTACATAACCTTCTCCTGATAGCCCAAACAAGTCGAATAAGCCTACACACACAAAGAATGCTCCAACAATGAAAACCATTAAACCGATTATCTCAGTTTTCTCCTCTTCCTTCATTATCTGCTACCTTTTGCCTCTTTTCTACCCTTTATTCTTGATTCGGCAGTAGCACAGTTTGAATACAGTTAGCGTTGACCCAGTTGTGGATTGCACAGTTTGTCTATTGTTTGTAATCCTAGATAAATGTTTCCATTCTTGCATCGATTGAAATCAAATAGTAGCCATCTGTTCTAATTGTTGAACGGTTTCCAAAGTCTCAAGATCTGGCTGGTTTTTGGCTTGTAAGTTTTAAATAGTATCCTTCCATTGTTCTCTTGTTGGCGAACATAAATGAAGTACGACTACAACGAACTACTGAAAAGAGCACGCTCACAAATCCCAGAAACCCACACAAAACAGGAACGACTAGAAATACCGAAGATAAAATACACCATCGTCGGCATGAGAACCATAATCTTCAACTTCAAAGAAATCGCCGACGCACTAAACCGAGACCCACAACACGTGTTGAAATTTCTAACAGGCGAAATGGCAACCGCCGCCACAACCCAAGAGTCAAGAGCGATTTTTCAAGGAAAATTCCCCGAAGACACATTAGTCAGACTGCTGCAGCGGTACATGGAAAATTTCATCACTTGCCCCGTCTGCAAAAGACCAGACACAAAAATCGTCAAAGAAAAACGCCTTCTCTTCCTCGTGTGCGAGGCGTGTGGAGCAAAATCCTCTATTAAGCAGTTGTAGAAGAGCGGCTTTGCCTTGAAGGCGTACGTGAACATTAAGAAGGTCGGCGGAAACGTGCTCTTAGCCATGTGCGACGCCGAAATTCTTGGAAAAACGTTTTGTCAAGGAGACATAGTTTTTCACGTTAAGGAAGAGTTCTATAAAGGTGCAAAAATAGACGTTGAAGAGGCGATGATGATGATTCAGAACTCAACGATTGTAAACATGATTGGTAAGAACGTTGTTAAGAAAGCCGTGCAGGAAGGCTACGTGCATCCTGAGGCTATTCTGGAAATTGACGGTGTTCCGCATGCGCAAATCGTGAAACTGTAAATATAGTTCTCGTTTTTCCGTTTCTAAAGATTCCGTGCCCATTTCCCTCAGTCAATATGGCAGTTTTCCATGCAGTTTGCATGTTTGTATACAAAAGCATCAACCAAACTCCGTTTTTCTGCGCTAACAACCAAAAAGCAACCATTCAACCCAGTTCTATAACGAGAATTCGTCTAGGCAACAATTTTAAGCAAGATGCGCTTCTCTCTCTAGCTATACATTGAGGTGCTTGGTTGGGAAAGAAGAAAGTCCTAAGCGAAGGCGAACTAAGCAACATGCTGTACCCGTCTCCAAACGACGTCTTAGGAGTGGCTACAAAACTTCTCGGCTACGACCGAATTATGGTTAAATGCCAAGACGGACGCGAACGGCTATGCCGCATCAGAGGCAAGATGAAACGGCGCGTGTGGATACGCATCGGAGACATTGTCTTGGTCTCTCCTTGGGACTTCCAATCTGACAAACGTGGAGACATCTTTTGGCGCTACACGAGATCGCAAGCAGAAACGCTCCGCAAGCGGGGCTATCTGACCGTCTAGCCTCTTAATCAAACGAGCAGTTGGAGAAGAACAGGTGTCTTTTGAGAAGCGCATCAAAAAGAAACTCTACAAAAGAGAGAAACAATACGAAACCGAACGCTTGATGAGGGAAAAACGAAGCGAAGAATACGAGGCTTTAGAAGAAGTTTTCGACCGCTCAACACTTATGGTGATCTACGAGTTCATGAACAAGGGCACGATAGGCGAAATCCACGGTGTTGTCAACGCTGGAAAAGAATCCCGCGTATACTGGGGTAAAGACCCAAAGGGAAAGGAATTGGCAATAAAAATTTACTTGACTCTCTCGTCAGAATTCCGCAAAGGAATACTGCGCTACATTGAAGCAGATCCACGATTCAAAGGCGTGAGAAGAGACACCCGCTCTCTGATTTTTGCTTGGGCACAGAAGGAATACAGAAATCTGGAACAGGCAGTAGCCGCAAAAGTCAAAGTGCCTAAGCCAATCGCCGTCAAAAACAACGTGTTAATAATGGAATTTGTTGGAAAAAACGGAGAAAACGCCCCTTCACTGAAAGAGAAACCTCCCACCAATCCACAACGAACCTACAAGAGCCTATTAACCCGCCTGAAAAGACTCTACTGCAAGGCTGGACTTGTTCACGGCGACCTAAGCGAATACAATATCATGCTCTGGAATGACGATCCCGTCTTGTTCGACGTTTCGCAGGCTGTTCCAATCACACACCCGATGGCAGAGTTTCTGCTGCGGAGAGACTTGTCCAACCTAAACAAATTCTTTATCCGTCTCGGCGTCAAAGTTCCTTCTATCAACGAATGTTACAAGAAGGTTACAGACTGTGGTCAGACCTAGCACGTTCGTAAAAGTTCCAAAAGAGCGAGTAGGAGTCCTAGTTGGGCCAGACGGCGTCATCAAGAAAAACATCGAAGCAAAGCTTATGGTTGAGCTTCAGATAGAAAGCGAAACAGGCGATGTCGCAGTGTCGCTGGCTGAAAACGCAGAAGACCCATCAATGATTTTGAGGGCAAAAGATGTCATAAACGCCATCGGCAGAGGCTTCTCGCCTGAACATGCTTTCCGCCTGATTCGCGACGAAGAAGCCGTTCTGGACATCATAGACCTGCGAGCAGCTTTCGGCAAATCTGAGACAGACATAAACCGTGTTAAAGGCAGAATAATAGGCATGGACGGCAAGACAAGAAGAACTATTGAAGAGCTAACGGACGCAGACATATCAGTATACGGGCACACGGTTGGCATAATAGGCGCAATAGACCAAGCGGAGATCGCGAGAGAGGCAGTACAGATGCTGGTCAGAGGAAGCATGCACAGCACAGTCTACAGGTTTCTGCACAGAAAACGCAGGGAACTCAAGAAGAAAATGCTTGAGCTCTGGGAAAAGCCCGAAGAAAAATGAGTACACTTGAAAGCGGGCTCATCGCACTCAAGATCCCAATCATTTTGACTTCAGCGGGGCCAGAATCGTCATCGTCCGCCTTTCAAAAATGTATTGGACGTAAATAAAAAGTTATAGGAACAGGATGCGTGTCTGAATATCATGTTGAAAGACGTAAAAATCATCCCGTTGGCTGCAGAAAGCCTCGGTGTCAGGTCAATGTGCACTTACGTTGAGACTCCAGACGCAAGAATACTTCTGGACGCGGGAGTTGCCTTGTGCCCGAATCGCTTTTCTCTGCCACCACATCCAGAGGAGTTTCGAGCCATAGAAAAGTGCCGCAGAGAGATTGCGAAAGCTGCGCGTGAAGCTCAGATAGTGACGATCAGCCACTACCATTTCGACCATCACACGCCCTCCTATGAGGATTGGCTTTGCAATTGGACCGAAGCAGATGTAACAGCAAGAGAAGTTTACAATGGAAAAATAGTCTTGATGAAAAACCCCAGACAGGAGGTTAACTACAGTCAAAGACGCCGGGGATGGCTGTTCCAAAGAACAGGTGGAAAACATGCTGAGAGACTTGAAGTTGCTGACGGAAAAGCCTTCACTGCCAATGAAACGGTGATTAGATTTTCTGAACCAGTTTTCCACGGACCAGAAAACTCTGCACTGGGCTGGGTCTTGATGACAACCATCGAATTCCACGATGAAAAATTCATGTTCGCTCCCGACGTTCAAGGTCCAATGTCAACATACACGCTTGAACTCATCTGCAAACAAAAACCTCAACTGATAATGATCGGCGGGCCACCGCTGTACTTGTCGCAGTCAAGCGTTGACGAAGCCCAAATACAAACCGGACTCAGAAACCTAGCAGCTGTGACTGAAGCCGTGCCTCACGTGATCCTTGAGCATCACATTTTAAGAGACATCAATTGGCAGCAGAAAACCCGAGAGGTCTTCGCTGAGGCTCATGGGAATGGGCATATCGTGCAGACGGCCGCTGAATTCCTAGGAGAACACAACACCTTCTTAGAAGCTGAAAGAAAGAACCTCTTTGCAATGAATCCGCCGTCGAGAGAATTCCGAAAATGGATGAACACGGCTGACGAAGCGAAACGCAATGTTAAGCCGCCGATTTAGTCCCGACATTTTCTCCATTTGGACAGGCATCATTAGCAGTTTTCCGCGCGATGATTCTTTCTTTCAATATCCTTTGGAATTGCATAATTCTTTTATGCTGAAAAACAAACAGTAAGTGAGGAGAATAAATTGCCAACAGCCTTTGTGTTGATAAATGCCGAATTAGGCTCAGAGGAAGAAGTGCTTAAAGACCTGAGGAAAATTGAAGGAATAGACGAAGCCTCAGCCGTCTACGGAACCTACGACCTGATCGCAAGAGTAAAAGCAGACACCATGGACAAACTCAAAGAAATCGTAACATGGCGCATAAGAAGGCTCAGCAAAGTCAGAGCAACCCTGACTCTAATGGTTGCCGAAGAAACAAAATAACACCCTCACCGAGAGCTCGTCTCTGGCGGCTGGGCACAGTCCTTGTACAGAGGGCCGGGACTGGGATTTGAACCCAGGCGCTAGGCTCCACAGGCCTATAGGCTACCAAGCTACCTCATCCCGGCCGCTATTTTGTTGGCTTTAGCAATGTTTAGATGAGGGATGTTATTTACTTTTTCTGAAACCCTTACAATCTTCGATTCTGCATTTTTGATTATATTTTCGGTTGGAAATTGGGCATGTGCGTTTTTGTTCTTTTGGGCAGGTTCAAGTAAATGTTTTATAGTGAATGTGCACAGAAAACGATATAGGTGGAAAAGGATGAAGAACAAACATGTTTTCAGCAAGATTCTTGTTCCTACAGATGGTTCAGATCCTTCAATAGCTGCTCAAGAAGTCACGGCAATGATCGCCAAGAGATTTAACTCGAAAGTGGCCGTAATCAACGTAATCTCGCATGATTTCATGAGCCCACAACTGCAGAAATTTGCGCCTAGGACTCCTGAGATTGCCGCAACAAGTGCGCGTGAACAAGCAGTGTCTTGGGTAAGGATTTCACAGCCGAGAATGAGCCCTCATATCATTGAGTTAACGTCTTGGCATCGTCAGAAGGGCGAAGAAGCACTTGCAGACGCGGTGGCTTTCTTCAAGAAAGAAGATGTGGCAGCTGAGAGAAAACTTGTGGAGAATTCTGATCCAAGTGACGCCATCATAAACGAGGTTGAAACAGAGGGTTACAGCCTAGTAGTCATGGGTCAAAGCGGAGAGAAGGAAAAGGAGCCGCACTTAGGAGGCGTGGCAAGGAAGGTTTCGATGCATGTCAAAGCTCCCGTCCTGCTTGTTGGTCAGAAGCGAGAAATATCAAAGATGCTAGTTCCAGTTGACGGATCAGAAGGAGCAGAGAATGCTCTACGATGCGCTGTTCTGCTGGCCAAGAAGACTGACTCCAAGATGACGCTGCTTCACGTTCAAGAAACTGGTCTCTTCAAGATAAAACCACAGGTTACCAAAGGAATTGGCTACTGCATATTAGCTGGAGCGGCGCAAAAAGCCAGAGGAGTGAAAATCAGCAAGAAGTTAGAGTCAGGAGATCCAGCAAAGATCATTACACAAACGGCTGAGAAAGGCGACTACGATCTAATCGTGATGGGATGCAAGGGCCATGGAACCATAGCGCGATTTCTGTTGGGTGATGTTGCTGATCACGTGATCAACCATACAAACCGTTCCGTATTGCTAGTAAGATGACTCGTTTGCAGCCACAAATCTGGGTCTAGCCTGAGCTTTCTCTAACCAATCGTCTATGCCCTTCTTCCATAACACTCTCTCGCAATGTTTCACAGCCTAACAGTTTGCTGACAGAACTTGACTGAGCATAGATTTCCAGAAAAGACAGGAGTCTTCCTATCCTGAACCGTGGTCTGAAATACTGCAATCTTTGTTTAAGTGGCGGACTTTGCGGTTTTAAAGTTTGTTAGAAGAATCAAGTTTTCTGTTTCCCGAAAACCCTAGGCGCTGCAAGATAAAGACAGTGCTTGTTGATCGAACATTACCGAAGCTTATAAACATGTAAAAATGCCTGAAAATCTGACATGTTTCAGCATGACATCACGAACTGAAATATAGACAAAGAGGCTTGGCACGACTGTGTGCGACATTCTAGCGTGGTATGGCAATGGTGTTTTCGTAGAACGTGAGAGTTCGTATTCTGCGTTGCTTGAGCGAAATGAGAGCGAACATGAAAAACTTGCAGCAAATAGCTAAAAGCCACCGTCCTCGTATGAGCAAATGGCACTGAAAAGTTAAATCTAATCGTGCTTCCGCCAGTTTTCTGCAACGAACCTCGAGTGTTTGGCAGTTTTCCATGTTAGAAGCATCCTTGTAGCAATCGAAGATATGCATAGATGAAGCAAGAGTCTAGTTTGGTTAACCGTTCTCTGGAGATCGGGCGTCAAGCGTGGAAATCAGGAACCGTGTGGTGGAGCGCGCTTTTGAGGATGGCGAAGTGTGCAGTTGGAGTTTTCTGCGATTGTCTCTTCGCTCTTGACTCGATATGGGTCATGCGTTTCAGTCTCTGAAAAGATTCATATGAACTTTCAAGCGTTCAAGATTGCCACAATCCTCTTGGCGGTTTGACGGCGATAGATTATTTTATGTTTGATATGACGTTCGCTGGTAGTGTTCAAGTCCCAATGTGACGTTTTTGTGTTTTACCACTTGTTTTCAAGCGCAGTTTTCACTGTTCCCCCATCACTTGAATTATCACTATTCTCTTTCTTGGGTAGACATCCGTCTCCACGAAGACCAGCGACTGCCAAGTCCCAAATTCCACGCAGCCGTTGACCACTGGCAGCGTCTTATCTGGCGGAAACAGCATGGATCGGAGGTGTGAATGGGCGTTGGAAGGATGACTGTAAGTGCCTTTTCTCGGAGCAAGCTTCTCCAAGAACTCTTCAACGTCACTCAACAAGCAAGGCTCATCTTCAGTTAGCACAAGCACGCCTGTGGCATGAGGAGCAAAAACATGAACCAAACCGTTCCTGATCCCTGAATCTGAAACTGCTTCTCTAACAATGCTTGTTAAATCCACAAAGTCTATTTCGCCCTTCGTTTGGAAGGTGTGTTTTAGGTTGAAAACTTTGAAGCTGGACAAATAGTTCCCTTGTCCCTCTTTCTTCGTTTCTTCCGCATATTTGCTTTTCCGCAGAATAGTCAACTGTCGCGTTTCCTGCATGGTCCCCCTGTTTCTTCGGGCAGAGCGGCTCGAAAAAACTCTAATTTCTTGATTGCTTGTTCTGCTCGCATCTTGGCTACACAGATTCTAGTTTTCTATCCACTTTAGTCTCCACTGAACCAGCGTGGTCATGCGGAGCTTGCATCCTTCGTTGAGAGTGCCTACTGCTTTGATTGGTTTAGGCTCTTGTTGAGCGTACGCTTGAAACGAGGAGTTTCGTTGATGCTTTTGTATACAGCTCCTTCTTCTCTGTTCTTCTGGAGAACGCTGGTGACCAATAGCCGCGGTAAGTAATACCATAGCAACTGACATCACCGAAAGGTAGACAACTGATCTGAAGAAGCGCAGTATATTGACAGTTTAGCCTACTGTAGGCGCTGCAGTTTGCCGCATTTGCCTGAAATAGGCTGAAAAACCGCCTTTTGCCGAATTGTTTCTGAAGCCTTCTATGCTGGTGAGAAACAATTTAGTTGGGAAAGGTCATGTTGCGTGAAGTGTATACAGAAGCATCGACAGATATCAGAACTAACTATGTGCGACTAGCAACCATTTCCAGACAAGAAAATACGGCGCCTACAAACTGATCTGTTGAATCGATTTTTGTCAAATCTTCAAACTGATCGTTATATCACGCATGAGACATTCTCCTCGAACATCTGAGAAGAAATCCCTTGAAACTCGTCGATTTAGAGCCCTAACGAGCAGTATCCCTCACAACTACAGGTAAAAACTCGAAGTATTCTCGAACGAGAAGGCTTAGATTTTCGGATGGAGATTTTCAACGGTTTTTATATGAGGCCACGGTAAACTCCATGCCAGCGGTTCAAGCTGACACAAACTGACTGCAAAATTGGCTTCTTTCATGTTTTGCTGCCTGAAAAGGGGTTTTAAATTTTTGCTGCCTGAGTTAGAATTTGCGAGTTTTCTTTGGCAGGTTAAGTTCGATCCGAAACAGCCGTTGCTTCTGTCGATTGCGTGCAGAATAGGCGGAAAACTGGTTTAAACTGGAAAATAGCAGGTTCGGGAGCGTTTCAGCCACGGCGTGCTCAGTTTGTTTTTCAGCGATGTTGCTTGTTTCTTCATATTGCAAATTCTGAAATAACCGATTTAATTGCTCGCATCAATCTTTTCTGGTAGAGAGGGCAATCACAAGGTGTCATGCTTGTCGCTTAACTATTTTGGAAGCGATGTTGAAATACTTGAAAGAAACGTCAAGGGCAGAAACGTCCACGTAAAATGGGATTGGGGAAACTTCAAAACTACAGAGGGCTTCCCAATTGATGACAATCTCATAAACTGGGCCGTCGGGCAGGATCAAGCGCTGAAAGAATGTTTCCTATGCTTGGATGAGTGGGTCCACAAACTGAAGTATTTGGAGAAGACAAAGTGGTACGAAAGTTGGAGCGACCCAAGCAAACCTAAAACAGCAGCCAAGACCGTAATAAGCCCCGGACCATACTTGCTGTTGCTGGGAGACCCAGGCACTGGAAAATCTCTGATCGGCAGAGCTTTGGCGGAGAAGCTCACTCAAGTCTACAAGGAAAATGGCATAAAGCTTCCTGACGTTTTGTGTTGGAAGAATTCCCTGTTGCCCAGTCAACCGAAAATCTCAATTCAGAAGGGAGGAGGAGGAAAAAAGATCCTCCAAGGCGAACAGCTGAAGGAACTCAAAAGAAAGTTCATCACGAAAGTGGGCTTCAAAGCATTACAGATTCTCTTAATTGTGATGGGCTTGTTTCTGATTTCACTCGGCTTCTACTTCCTGTATCAAGCGTGGCAAACATGGGTGTCTAACCCCATGTTCCTCGGAGAACCGTTGCAGCAGTACTATGACGGTAGCTTTTTAGATTTCCTAGTTGGAAAATTCGTTAACCTCGTACCTTTAACCTTCATTCCAGGCGGCAGTCTCATATTCTTCGGAGTGTTCATGTGGTGGTTCTCAAAACTTGGAGGTTTAGGAAATCTGAAAGGGATTGGAGGAGCTTCACAAACAGATGTTCCGAAGTTGATAGTTGACAATGTTTCAGGGCATGCACCGTTCGTTGACGCGACAGGGCACAGAAGCGCGCAGCTCTTTGGGTCAATAGCTTGGGATCCATATCAGACTGGAGGTTTGGGCACTCCTGAACATCAGAGAGTAACCGCGGGGGACGTTCACGTTGCTTCGTTGGGAATCTTGTACATTGACGAGATAAAGAACCTTGATCCCGAAGAGGCTGTGACACTTCTGACGGTGCTTGAGGAGGGACAGTTGCCCATCACTTTGAGGGGCAGAATGCACGGTGGAGACACAGCGGCAATGGCGGTTTCAACAGAGCCAGCTCCTGCCATAACGTTTCTCGTGGGCGCAGGCAACTTCGACAGCATCAGCCAAATGCATCCCGCGTTAATGGACAGGATATATGGTTATGGCAAAGTTGTTCGGATGAACAACGACATGCCTAACACGTTGGAGAATAAGCGCAAATATGTCCAGTTCATCGCGCAAGAAATCAAGCGATTCAATCTTCCTCCTTTCAGCATAGGTGCATGTGTTGAGATAGTTGAGGAAGGAAGGCGGAGAAGTAACAAGAAAGATGCGTTGTCAACGAGATTTAGACCGTTGATTTCACTCATCAAGACTGCGGCTACTTTGGCAATGAACGAAGGTTCGAAAACTGTTGAAAAACGTCACGTTAGGGAGTCTATTGAACAACACTGCAAGACTATTCAGAGGCAAATATTGGAGCATGAAATGAACGAGCGCGGAAAACTGTTGGAAATAAAGACCAAAGGCGTCAAACTTGGGCAGATTTATGGCTTGGCTGTGGTTAGAGACCCATATAGCGGAGAGATGACGGGCAACGTTTTGTGTGTCAAGTCACACATGGTTCAGAGAAGTGAGCTTCCACGCACATATCCGCTTAAAGGCTACTATAAGGTCACTGGAGTTGCCAAAGGTCAGAGTTTCATTTCAGACAGCATCGCCAAAGTGAGAAGTGTGATTCTGCAGAGATACGAAGTGGACATAGCTCAAGACTATCTGACGCACATCGATTTTTCCCAATCCTACGGCGTAGATGGCCCATCAGCAGGAGTGACAATGGCGATTCTACTGTGCTCGCTGATAGAAGGCAAACCAGTCAGACAGGATGTGGCTGTGACTGGAGAGATAAACTTGGGAGTTGGAGATCAAATCCAGATAACTGCTGTGGGCGGTGTCTACGAGAAGATTAAGGCTGCCGAAGCGTGGGGTTTCAAGAAAGTGGTCATTCCTCAGAAGAACTATGAACATTCTATTGATGTCAAGGACTATAAGATTGCGGTTGTGCCAGCAGCTACTTTAGATGACTACCTGAAAGAATGTCTAGTTGAGAGTCAAACAATCAAGATTCCAATCCAAACTTATAAGCGTAGAAAACCCTAATTTTTAAGCATAAGAACGCCTGTTCAGCAGTGATTGCAGGCTTCCTCGCTGCAGAGGTTATGCTATGGTTAGGGAGGTTGACAAAGCTGAAATTCGAAGATGGCGCAAAAGAGGCTTCTACAGCGAAAACGTTCTCGTGAAACTTCTGCAGAAAAATGGTTACAACGCCGTGCGAGTCCCAGTCAGCAATCCAAGCCTCAATCCTTTGCCTGACGTGATAGCCAGAAGAGACATACACGTCTACGCTTTTGAAGTCAAAAACGCAAGATACTACGCTTACTTTCCAAAGCAGCAGATTGACAAACTGTTCAGATTTCTCTATCAACTCGTTCCCGTTGAAAATGGTCGCAAACACGCCATACTTGCGGCGCATCTAGGTAAAAAATGGCTTTTCAAAGAAGTACAATGGAAAGAATGGGAGAAAGACAAGATTCCTGAAAAGATGAGGATTCTGAAGAGAGACAGAGGAAATTTCGATTTAGAACATGGGAGTTAGAGAATGACGCTAGCAGTGTTAGTTTCTTCACTATGCAAGACCTATCAAATCAGCGAAGTCGGCGTTGAAGTTTTGAAAAACGTAGGTTTTAGTGCTGAAAATGGCGAATTTGTCGTCATAGTTGGCTCATCAGGCGCTGGAAAAACAACGCTTCTCAACATTATTGCGGGCATTGACAAGCCTACAAGTGGAGAAGTAGTGGTTTTTGAAGAAAGCTTAGGTGGTAGAGATGAAGATTTCTTGGCAGCCTTCCGATGTCGGAATGTTGGATTTGTTTTTCAGTCATACAATCTAATATCCACGTTGACTGTGGCTGAAAACGTAGCTTTCCCAATGGAGTGGATGCGAAAATCTGAGGAACACATTAGAAAGAGAGTTGAAGAACTGTTGGAAACCGTGGGATTACAGCATAGAGCAGAGCATTTCTCTTCTCAGCTAAGTGGAGGTGAACAGCAGCGCTTGGCTTTTGCTCGTGCGTTAGCGAACGATCCGCCATTGATTCTTCTTGACGAGCCCACGGCAAACCTTGACACGAAAACAGGCTTCAAAATCATCCAGATAATTGAAAAACTGAAAGAAAATGGAAAGACGATCATAAGCGCGACGCATGACGAAAGAATCTTCAAGCTGGCGGACAAGAAGCTGCATCTGGAAGACGGAAAGCTGGTAGCGCCAGATGAGTGAAACCTCCTTTCCTGTCAACGATTTATTGCGTAGAAAACTTCAGACAAGCTTGATTGCCATCAGTCTAGTTTCGTCCGTGGCCTCAACGGTTTTCCTTCTTCTATTTGCTGACAGAATGGGACTCGGAATCTCGCTGATTGTTGAAGACAAGATGACATCTGGCTTCTCAGTGGTTTTCGGACACTTCACCATTTTTGTGGCATTATTGATCTTCATCGTTGGAGCAGTGACGGCTTCTTTCATGGTTTTCGTCATGATGTCGCAGAGAATGAGGGACATTGGGCTCATGAAAGCGGCAGGATGCCCCAACGATCTTGTCTTCGGATATTTCATGACTGAGCTTCTAATAATCGCTTTTTTAGGCTGCTTCTTAGGCGTTGTTTTGGGAACCTTAGCTGACTTCGCATTAGCCTCATTTTTCAGTAACGCTGAACTTGGAATAGCTCAAGGACCACCTAACATCTGGGGTGTCCTCCTGATTTTTGTAGCGTTCTTTGCTCTCATTCTGATCTTTGGTGCCAAGCCAATTCTTAGCGCGACAGAAGTTGAGCCCGCCAAAGCTCTTTCACATACATATGTCCTCGGCCTAACCAAGGAACACGGTTTTAAGACCATCACAAAATTCGGCTTCACAACGAGAATTGCTGTGAGAAACCTGTCCCGCCGCAAATCTGCAACTATGCGGATTCTGCTTTGCATGTCAATAATCTTCATCTTGCTGACGGTTGTCACGGCAGGAGGCATCATAGCTGACCAGACTTCCAAAAGCTGGATTGAGAAAGCTGTAGGCAGAGACATTGCTTTGATAGCGCATCATGACCTATGCAGCCAATATCGTCTTCTGCTGTCAGAATTCTACGAGGGAAAACAGGACTTGCCCTTCAACTACACGACTGAAGAATACTTAACGCCGGAAACTCTTCCACAGCAACTCAGTCTAGTAGCTAATGTCGAGAAAGTCGATCAGCGTCTTGTTCTAGAGGCACATATCCGAGAGGTCAGATCTTACATTTTTGACCCTAAAACGCAGCATACGACACCTGTAGGCGACGACCGTGAAGGAGAAGCATTAGTCATCGGCGTTGATCCTAAAGTGGTAGTGAGCAGCTGGTTTGTTGATGGTGAATTCTTAGAAGAGAACAGTTCATGGGAAGCTGTAGTCGGAGATTCCGTGGCTCAGAAGATGTTTTCTGCACCGCTGAGCCAAGG
>Ga0172362_10001413_pt1 | contig 20566 bp, 11 predicted proteins | sample LakKivs1_kivu2a2_FD_114534 | JGI IMG/M metagenome (GOLD analysis project Ga0172362, IMG submission 114534) | Sediment microbial communities from Lake Kivu, Rwanda - Sediment s1_kivu2a2 | ecosystem: Environmental > Aquatic > Freshwater > Lake > Sediment | place: Rwanda: Western Province, Lake... | reverse complement strand
TTCAATGGACTGATGCAAATCATCACTCTGAAACGTACGAGTACAATGAAATGAATCTCGTGACCCAAGTTACTGACGCACTCGGTTACACAGTCCACTACCGGTACGACCCACAAGGGTACATCCTTGAATGTGAAGATAAAGACGGTTTGTTCACCTTCTATCACTATGATCAAATGGGGAACCTGCTCGAGGTCTCAACACCAGGTGTGTACTCGTTTTATACGTATGATGAACGAGGCAACCTGGCCACGAGGACCGATGGGAACTACCAAACAACGACCTATCAATATGATGAGCTTGACAGACTCCTCAGCACCTCGTACCCTGATGGTTCGCAGATAGCCTATACCTATGATGAGAACAGCAACCCGGTTCAGATACAAAACCTCGGAGGCGCGTACGAAACCACAACCTACCAGTATGATGCTCTTGATGAACTCAGCAGAAAAACCGTTGCCTATGGACCGTTTATAAAAACCATTGATTACACCTATGATCCTGTGGGAAATCTCCTCTCCACTCTTGATTCTGATGCATCATTGACCGTCTATTCCTACGATGCACTCAACAGGCTTCAGACACTCATGGACTCCGTGGGTTTACTCACCACGTACACCTATGATCCCGGAAGCAGACTCACCGAGGTAGAGTACCCGAATGGCGACCATACCACCTACGATTACAACGAGCTGAATCTTCTGACTAATATGATGATAAAGAAAGCAACAGAAGAACCCTTGGAATGGTATCAGTGCACGTATGATGCTGTGGGCAACAGACAACTCACACTCTCTGACGAAGGGTTTACCAGCTACACCTATGATGAATTAAATCGACTGAGTCGCGTCAATGAAAACGATCTGATTGAAACATTGTATTTCTACGATCCGAATGGCAACAGGGTACTCAAAACCGTGAATGGCAATCCAACCAATTATGTGTATTCCAACAACCAACTCATTTCCGATGATGCGCATACGTATTTCTATGATTACAATGGGAACCTTGTGTTCACATCAGAACAAGAAAGTGGAACAACACAATACTCGTATGATTTCGAAAACAGACTCACCATGGCGTTTCTCCCAAACGGAACCATGATACGGCACCAGTATGCTGCAGAAGGAGACCGACTGAGTAGCGATGTCAACAGCCAGCTCACCTACTATTTCTACGACGGGTACAACTTGCTGAATGAGTACGACGTGTATGGTACCACCCAAGCATCCTATACCCATACACCCAATGCTCTTGACCACCCTGTGTCCATGATGCGAAATGCTATTCCGTATTACTATCATTATGACCCGCTGGGAAGTGTCTCGTTGATGACTACCCTCAGTGAAGAACCAGCTGCTGTGTATTATTACGATGACTTTGGAATGCCAACCAGTGGTTTTTCAAATGTACAAAATCCGTATCGATACGCAGGTCGTTTCTGGGACAATCTTGCCCAACTCTATGATTATCGAGCACGAGCCTATGATCCCATTTTAGGCCGTTTCTATCAACGTGATCCTCAAGGTGTTGTCGAGGAGAACACCTATGTGTATGTTGAGAACAACCCGATAACGTTTATTGATCCTCTTGGGTTGGAAAAAACCTTTGCTACTGTTCAAATTCAGCCGCGAGGACCGTACCCGGTATGGTATTCAAATCCAGCAGCAAGAAATGCATTACTATCCGGTCAAGGTGAAAAAACAATTGGACAACCAGTAGGAGGTGTCACTGATTATTATTGGGTCCCGCAACCACCAAAAGAGCCGACCTACGCAGGCAAACAACTCTGTGGACAAACCTGCTGCTGGATCACTGACCCGGGAGCAGCAAACATGGTGATTGTCCCAAAGATGGTGCAAAAAGGGAAACAAGACGACTCGACAGTAAAACTTAGTGAGCATGCAGCGACCGCGATCAACAGACATGAGATGAAACACGCGAAGCTTGCGAAAATGGCGTACAACACGTTCATGAATCCGTTGAAAAAGAGAATAGAAAACTACATGGGGCAGGATAAGGGCTATAAGATTCAGGGAGGAACCATTCAGGAGTGTATTGATCAGTTGAAGAAGATTATTCGCTTTGATGATACGATTGATGCGATCCGTAAATGGATTGATTATTTAGGGAAAAAATTGGATGAGCCACGGGAGATCGGGGGAGATGGTAACTATACTGAGCTTTCTGGTGCCACCAATGTGAAAAAGACGAATCTCAAGGGGAATTCCAAAGGCCTCGATCAACAAGCACAACGTCATCAAAAATTACAAAACCAAGCCAAGAAAGATATCGAAAAGTATCTCAAAGACTCTGGTCTTGATGCTGAGGATGGTCCTCATGGGAGATGCGTTCAATGCCCAGGGCCACCGCATCCAACGACACCGGCAACACCTGCACCACCACCAACAGTTCCAACTCCGGTCCCTATTCCCCCACCAAATCCAACTCCTGTACCAACACCACAACCAACACCAAAACCACGGTACCCCTACGCAACACCGTACCCAGTTCCTACCCTCCCTGATTTAAATCCAATACCACCGTACTACACCTCAGCTCATATCTACTTCCTACCTGAAAACGACACCGGTGTTGGTGAACCAACCAATGTTCACCCTGGAGATTATTTCAACCTTGGTGACCACACCCTCTTTACCACGATTACGAATCACGGTGATTACCCGGTTACTACTGAAGTCGATTTCAAATTAGAACGAGAGGCATTCGCACCCATCGTTATCGGGCATGAAAGTTTTGATGACCCCTTGTGGTTCCCACCGCAAGGATGGGTGAGCTACCATCTTGGGAATCAAAACCCGTGGTACCAGGATTGGGTGCTCGGTCATAATTCGCCTGCATCTGCGACCGTCTCAACAGCCTGGCCACCGACCCCACCGTTGTTCTACAATGAATGGTTGGTCACGAAACAATACGACCTGCGTGATGTCGACACCGCGACTCTTGCGTTCTGGAATTACAACAACTGGATGTACCCCCCACCGAATTTCAACTGTCACCTCCAACTCTGGGTGACGACCGATGGTGGAATTACACCAGAAGATTTCCTCCTCGACGGAACACTCCTCTTTGATCTACCCGTGCTTCATACACCAACGTGGATGATGTATCCTGTGGACCTGTCAGCGGTTGCTGGGGAAAGCAACGTTCATCTCGCGTTCGCGGTCACTGGACAAAACACGCTACCTCCATTCAACTTCATCGAAGTCCTAGTTGATGATATCACGATAGAAGGGTTGGGGTTCGGCTGGGAAGAACTTGAGCTGGCTACAAATGGACCATACGAGCTTGATCCTGAAGCTTGGGTTGAAAGCTTCTTTGATGTTACCTTCCTTGATGAAGGAGTGTATCGTGCAACATTTACTCTTGATGAACCTCTACGGGGACGCGGTTGGTATGATGATGACCCAGAAAACGATCAATACCAAACAGTCTTCACAGTTGTAAATGATATCATACCACCCTCTATTTCTGATATTGAAGCGCAACCTCTCCTGCAAAATGCTGGTGGATCGGTAAACATCACCTGTATCGTCCAGGATAATATTGATGTTAAAAACGTCAACGTAAACGTCACTTACCCCGATGCATCAGTTGAGAATAATACTATGACCCGACGTGGTATATCTGATGAATATTATTACACTACGACGTATACGATGGCGGGGGCATACTCGTTTTATGTATGGGCTGAGGATCTCTGTGGAAATAGCGACACAACTGATACGTACTTCTTCACGATAAACGCCCTGCCTGTTTCGAATTTCAGCTGGGGTCAGGTTCCCCCACCAGGACAACAAGGAGCTGGTATTCAATTCACTGATGAATCGTATGACAGTGATGGTATTATTGTGAACTGGACATGGGATTTCGATGATGGGAATAATAGTTATGAGCAGCATCCGCTTCATAATTATGATCAGTGTAAAACCTACAATGTTACCCTGACTGTTCGTGATAATGTTGGGGCAGAGGATGATATCACCAAACAAGTCACGGTTATTCCCATGGGGAACGTTATCAACCTGAATACGGGCGAACACTTTATTTATATCCAAAGTGCAATCGACGACCCTGACACTCTTAATGGCCATACCCTCTTCGTCGAGAGTGGGACCTATATTGAGAACGTCATCATCAACAAAAGACTCACGTTGCTTGGAGAAGATAAAGACATAACCATTATCCATGGTGGTCTTCTTGATGATGTTGTCACCATCACTGTGAATGATGTGAATCTCTCAGGGTTCATGATCCTTGGTGGTGGACCGAACTATAACGGTATCCTTCTTGACCATGTGGATTCTGCGTCTATTTCCGATGTGATAATCACCGAGAACTTTAACGGTGTTGTTCTCAAAACATCCACCAACTGCAAGATTAGCTATGCTCTCGCGTATAACAACACGGATGACGGTGTTGATGTCTGCGAAGGATCTCATCATAACACCATAACTAACAGTAGTCTTATCTGGAATGCTGCAGGGGTCTTTGTGAACGCTTCTACCTTTACACGAATTGAACATAATATGATTGAGAACAGTACCGTGTTCGGAATTCAATTGTATAACCATGGAGATAACAACACGATTTGGAATAACACCATCCGAAGAACACACGAGGAACTGTATCCTGATTTCGCTGGAGTTGGTATCTTCCTTTCGGTATACAACTACGACAACATTGTTCAGAACAATGATGTCTACGAAAATAAAATAGGGATCTCACTCTACTATCATACCCGCCGGAATACGATCGCCAAAAACTCTATAAATAATAATAGAGAACAAGGTATCCGTGTTTACTCCACATCAGATTCTAACACCTTCTATCATAATACATTACTCACTAACCCACTTAACGCTTATGACGAATGCACCAACACCTGGAACCTGAACTACCCGACGGGTGGGAATTACTGGTCGAACTACACTGGAAACGATCAATGGTATGGTCCTAACCAGAATCTGACTGGGAGTGATGGTATCGGAGACACATCAGTCCATATTAGCGGTGGACAGAACCAGGATCATTACCCGTTTATGGGACAGAATGGATGGGAAAACCACTTTGTGTTCATCAATGGGTATTGTTATTACCCCGGGATGGGACCGGTATCTCAGGTTGCTGTTGAAATCACCAATCTTAATATCAGCGAACGCTGGAACGCTGATACCATCTCGCACTACTACTCTGAAATTCTCTTTGTTCAAAGTGATATTCATACAGAAGACATCCTTCGCATCATTGCACGGGACGAGAATGAATCAGTGAACGTCACCGACCATGTGATCACACAAAGTGAAATTAACACTGGAATCCTACACCTGGATTTGATACTCGATATTCATTATCGTGATCTCAAAAGCTTCCCCTGGTACCTCTCACAGGTGAACACTGGTGCTATGACAATGAAGATGATGATGGACTACCTCATGTGGAACAGTACGACCCATCCCAATGGACCACCCGACGTCTACTCTGAACAACACATGTGGGACACCTACACCAATGGCGACTATCTCAACGGCACAGAACTATCTGTCGGATTAAACACAGAAATCGATGACCATGGTCACAACTGGATCTACGGATACTTCTTCGCCCCGTACGGTAACACCAGTGCAGACCCAGTCCTTCGCTCCATCTGCATCTGGCTCGACTACCCAGTCAATTATTACAATTACGCACGTGATGTGGACGTCGCCAAACAAGGACACCCGAACCACGTCCCCATTGCCGTACCCACACAAGGGAACTACAACAACTGGATGGTCATACGAGGCATACACACCGACCGCAACGCATGGCTCCCACCAGAACAACTCACGGTCTATGGGTTCTGGCTGAATGATCCAAAATCAGATGGACTAGGAGCAAACACGTACGTCACCACATCCCGTTTCTTAAGTACGTACTACCGACCATTGAACGTCCCAGGCGACATCTACAACGGGAAATACCTTGCGATCACGGATCCACCACGAGACATCAACATTGAAACAAAAGACACCGCGGTGACCTTTGCTGAGACCAAAGCTGGTCTGAGCACACAAGAACTCAACATCCTCAAAGCAGCTGGAACACAAAGCACGAAACAAACGAGCGACATCCTGATAAAAGCAGCATACAACCAAGCATGGAACATCCTTAAAAACGATAACGTCTTTGCATCACTCTTCAAAGACGCAATCCTCATTGGAAAACCAGTTGCGCAAAAAGGAGAATATCTTGTCACCTTTGGTTACAAGGGTTTAACCTTCAAAATCACCCTCAACAAGGTCGCTGACCTGCAACAAATACAGATACGATAACCACCCTATAGTGAAAAAATAATCATCTAGGCTCTCTTCAACGAGTCTAGTTTTTTTTGTACTGCATCACTGACTAGTTTGCCGTCAATCCGATGACGAGCAACTTTCATGACCTCACCCATGATCATATTGGTTGATTGGTACGTGTTGTGAGGATTGAACAGGTGAGTCGATGTTTCATCGACAAGAGCGTGTAATTCTTTCACCGTCAGAGGTTTGATCTTCAGTTCATGCACAGCTCCTTGAACCGTCATCGTAGGATGGTCTGCGAGATATTCGAAAATTGCTGGGATTGCTTCTTTTGTTATGGTATGCGACGCTAGGTGCTTGAATGTCTCGTACAGTTTATCGTCATGTATTGCATCGATGTTCTTTCCTTTTCTTCGTAACGATTTCATCTGTTCTTCGAAGGCCACGGCGACGAGAATGGGATTGACATGGAGTTCTTGTACAATTTTATCAAAAAGAGTGAGACGGGGTGAAATGCTCAGGGAGGTAACAAGCGATGGGGGGAGCCCTAATTTTTCTAACCGTTGTTCACTTACCCATACCGGTTCTCGCATCATGCTGCGTATTTTCTGTAACGCATCCTCGGAGATAGCGGTCGGTGGTGTATCCGTGTCAGGGTACATCCTATCAGGTCCTGGTAAGATGCGTTCGAAATCATTTGATCCATCAGGGAACACCTGTCTGGTTTCTGATGGAACACCCTGGGTTGCTTCCACCGCACGTATTTTAATTTCTTCGACCGCTGTTTTCACGTCAGTGTCGTCTCCCCAGACGAGCACAATGGCGTCCGTGGATCGAACGTTGAAGAGTTTCTCGAGTTCGTTTATTTCTTTTTTTGTGAGCCCGAAGGATTCAAAATGGGTGTTTGTCACGATATTAGGCATGACGTCAAGACAGGCGATGACGCGCACCCTGCCTGCAAGTTCATCATAAAACGTTTTATGAGGTTGCGTTGATATGTCGACGATACCCCCAAACAGACGCAGGACTACTCCGTAGATGATACCTTTCTTTTTTAACACTTCTTTTAGTTGTTTATTTTTTGTTCTTTTTAAGAGTGCAGTCACATTACGTGACTCGCTGTGAAACGTGGTGTCAGTCACACCTCGTAAGCGGAGTTCATCACGGATGTCAAGGAGTGCTTTTTGTCGTTGCACCTCATGGGCGACTGCGTTTGCTATGTACTGTAACTTTGGTATTCCTTTGAGCTCTATGCGTGTGCTTCCTTTAACACTCACGTTGACATCTTGACGGATACTTCCTAATCCTCGTCGTACTTTTCCTGTTGACCGCAGCAAACGTCCAAGGAGACGGGCGACTTCCTCTGCTTCTGTTGGTGTGCGAATGTCTGGGTGGGTGACGACTTCGACGAGAGGGATGCTGAGTCGATCTGTTTTGAACACGATTTTGTGGCCTATATCACTGATTTCTCGGCAAGCATCTTCTTCCAGTCCAAGCTGTATGATACCAATGTTCCGGTCTTTATAGGGGATTGATCCTTCGACGCCGATGATTCCTGTTCGTTGAAAACCTGTAGGTATACTACCATCTAAATATTGTTTTCTGCTGATGTGGATTTCATCCACAATATGACAGTTCAAAAGAAGAGCGATTTCTAGTGCGATGTCTAATGCTTGTTTGTTGAGACGGAATGGTGGTGTATCATCCATCTCGTAGGTGCAGACCGTATCATTATACAGCTGATAGATCACATTTTTTTTGGTTTTAAATTCCATTAACGCGGTCCCATCATATTTCCCAAGCTCCGAAAGGGTGGGTCGCATGTGCCGCAAGATCGTTGCTGTTGGTGTGTCCTTATGCAGATGTGCTTTGCAACGGCAGAACAGTTTTTTATCCGTAAGTATCTGTTGATGAATCTCAAGACCGCACTTTACTCCTAAGTCGTGATAGTACTGATCCGGTTTGATAATATTGTTTGTCATTTTGATAGCGCAAACACGTAACCTCTATCTAAAGATTACGGGACCCTAGGGTTATTATACTTCATTCTTTTTTCAGGTCTCAGGAGTCATCTTTTCTCAAGGGTGAACACCATGGCTGATGAAGATACATTCAAAGGTTATCGCGGGGCTGCGAAAGAGAAACTCAAAGAGCTGCAGGTGAAAGTCTGGAGCGACGTCATTATTGAATCGACCCGTGGTGAGTTCAAAGGTGTTATCCTGCCACGAGCAGAAACAGAAGATGACCAACACATCGTCTTAAAACTTCATAATGGGTACAACGTGGGCATCAATATCCATTCCATCACCTCTGTGAAAGAAGTCGGGTACAAAGAAGGGCATTACAAGATCCCTGAATCAGAGTTTCCTCGTAATGAAAAAAAACCGAACGTGACCTTGTTTGGGACAGGGGGAACCATTGCCTCACGCTTAGACTATAGGACTGGTGCTGTCATCCCCGCTTTTACTCCTGGTGAGCTGTATGGTGCCGTCCCTGAGCTTGCTGGTATCAGTAATCTCAAGACCGAAAAACTCTACGGAATTTTTTCTGAGAACATGGGTCCTGAACAGTACATCACGACTGCGAAAGCGATCGGTCGGGAAATCGAGGCTGGTGTCGATGGTATCATGATTGGTCATGGCACCGATACCATGCATCACACCGGGGCAATCCTTTCGTTCATGGTGCAGAAACCACCGGTTCCTATTGTGCTTGTTGGTTCACAGCGTTCCTCAGACCGGCCTTCGAGTGATGCTGCCCTGAATTTAATCAATTCGACGCGGACTGCTGCGTTTTGTGATATTGCTGAGGTCATGGTCTGTATGTTTGGACCTACCAGTGACCAATACAACCTGCTGCACCGTGGTACCAGGGTACGCAAGATGCATAGTAGCTATCGGAGTACGTTCCGAACGATTGGTGATATCCCTCTTGGTACCGTGTCTCCCACTGAGTTTCGGTATTTCAGAAAGGATTACAACAAACGCAGGAAAGACCGAGACGTGATCATCAACACCGCGTTTGAAAGTAAAGTCGCTATCGTCTATTATTATCCAAATATGCAACCTGACATGATCGAGTCACTCATTGACCATAAGTACAAAGGTATCATTATCGCGGGTACCGGGTTAGGGCATGTGAACAAACCGTTGTATGCGCCGTTGAAACGTGCGATTGAAGACGATATCGCGGTGTACATGACCGTGCAAACCCTGTGGGGGTACGTGCAGATGTACGTGTACGATACTGGACGGGACTTGTTGAAAATAGGGGTGATTCCTGCGGAGAACATGCTTCCTGAGGTCGCCTATATGAAGCTGTGTTGGGCGCTTGGTCAAACAAGAAATACCAAGGAAGTCAAGAACATTATGCTCACACCGATTGCCGGTGAAATCACCGAACGAGAGCCGCACAATGGCTACGTTATTCTTCAAGGTGGTCTGCCTGAGGTTGATGAGTTCGTCGGAAAATATATGAGATAAAAAAAATTTTTAGTGGTTCTGTGGTGGGACGGTCTCCCCGATAGCGACCACGGTGACCGTGACAATAATACGTTTTCCAGCAAGCAGATGATTCATGTCTAAGGTGTACGTTTGGTCGTCAATAGCTAGCACCGTGCCGACAAAGGATTTCCCGTTTGGTGCATCGATTTTTACCCGGGAGCCAACCGCAAGGTCACAGTCTGGGCGGAACGCGGTTTTTGGGACTTTGATAACAAGATCATCCATGTGAGGACCAAAGGCTTCCTCTGGTTGAAGCGTGAGGGTTTTCGTGTCTCCTTCTTTCATGTCCTGGAGTGCTTTTTCAATGGCTGGGAAAAACTTTCCTTCACCTACGATCAAATCAATAAGGTTGTCTTTATCATTTTTATAGCACACTTCACCGTTCTCCAGCTTCGCTTCACAAATGATTTGGACTCTATCCCCTTCTTTAATGGTTGTCATAGGTGTTCCTCATTGATACGCATCCCACTAAACAAAAACAACACACCAATGGCTCTCGGGTTTGTAGTGCATCAATTTCATCCGTAGGCTTAGGATAACTTATCATGAGAGCGTACTTAAAGATTTGTGTAGATTGCTTTTTTTAAGGAACGATCACAATGGATTCAGTCCCGTAGGCTTGTCACCTGTAAAGTCAATGGTGGTCACAATCGGTTTACCAGTGCCGAGGTAGAGAACCTGTTCTGGCTTACTCCCATACCGATAAATCGTAATCCCCTTGCATTTCATTTTCCAGGCGAGAAGATAGATGGTTCGCACATCAGCGATAGTTGCGTTTTTAGGCAGATTCACGGTTTTACTGACCGCATTGTCAACATGGCGTTGGAACGCTGCTTGCATACGAACATGAATCTCTGGAGCAATGTCCATGGCGGTTTCAAAGACTTTTTTCATATCTGAAGGAAGGGTGGTATTCGTGATGCTTCCCGTTTTTGAAACCTCATGGATCAGCGTGTCTGAGTACAGGTTTCGTTTAATGAGCTCATGTTGAAACACGTCATTGATTTCTGGGAGCTGTTTTCCTTCCATGACGCGTCTGAGAAACGCCAAGGCGAACACTGGTTCAATGCCTGAGGAACAATCAGCAATGATGCTAATCGTGCCTGTAGGTGCTATCGTGATGCAGGTGGCATTGCGCATCGCAGGGTACCTCTTCCAAGTGCTTTTCTCAAATGAGGAAAAAGAGCCTCGTCCTTTCCCAAGTTCCACTGATTTTTTCCGGGCTTCTCGGGCGATGAAACGAATAAGTTGTTCCCCAAGTCGTACTGCCTCATCACTCGTATAAGGGATGTGAAGCTGGTAGAGGAGATCAGCAAATCCCATGACACCAAGACCAACCTTTCGATGTGCTTTGGTGATTCGTTTTGTTTGTTTGAGCGGGTAGTTATTCACATCAATCACGTTATCAAGGAAATGAATACCCAGATGGGTGGTCTGCTGTAGTTTCTTCCAATCGATCTTGCCGTTTTTCACCATTTTTGACAGATTGATGCTTCCTAAATTGCAGGATTCATAGGGAAGAAGCGGTACTTCGCCGCAGGGGTTGGTTGCTTCGATGACACCTAGGTGTTTCAAGGGATGTTTCCTGTTGACTTCATCGATGAAAATCAGACCAGGATCTCCACTGTCCCACGCGTTTTTTATGATCATGTCCAGTAAAACCGTGGCGTCTATCTTTTGAATTATTTTTCCGTTTTTTGGACTGCGAAGCATGAAGGTCTCGTGGTTCAACGCTTTTTTCAAGAATGCGTCGGTTGCCGCAACTGAAATATTAAAATTCGTCAGCCGTCTCCCTGTTTTTGAGACGATGAATTCCACGATATCGGGGTGCGTGCAGTGAAGTATACCGATGTTTGCGCCACGTCGTTTCCCTCCTTGTTTGATGACATCGGTGGTGCTATCATAGATGCGCATGAATGAGACAGGACCACTGGCAACACCTTTGGTGCTTTTGACCATGGCGCCTCTCTCTCGCAGGTGGCTGAAACTAAACCCGGTGCCTCCACCAGATTGTTGGATGAGCGCCATATGTTTGAGCGTTGTAAAAATACCTTCAAGGTCATCTTCAATAGGGAGGACAAAGCATGCGGAGAGCTGTCCGAGGCGGGTTCCCGCGTTCATGAGGGTTGGTGAGTTAGGGAGAAATTCGAAGTTACGCATCATGGTGAAAAACGCTTCTTCGGTTTGTCGTGGGTCACCACCATATTTTTTATCGACAGCAGCAATGGTTTTTGCTACTCGGCGAAAGAGTTGCGTGGGTGTTTCAATGATGTTCCCCGCTCCATCTTTGAGAAGGTAGCGTTCTTGTAGCACTTTCAAAGCGTTGACACTCAGCTTCAGATCATCTTCCATTTTGAAGTACCGTCTGATCTCACGGGCGATGCCTCGTGAGCGTCGATAGAAGGAGTACACTTTGTACAATCGTTCATTGCGACGCTCGAGGATTTCTTCCACCGTGTCTTGAATCTGTTCAATATCAGGGATACTATTGTGGAAAGTCGATTGCTTGTTGTGCAGTGTTTCTACAATTTCTTTGGTATAATTCGCGGCGGCACGTCGGTTGTTCATCTCAAGAGCAACCATTGCCTTTTCGATTGCCCTCGTAATTTTCTCAGCGTTAAAAGGGACCAGTTCTCCTGTTCTTTTTCGTACCTGCTTTATCATCAGTATCGTCTATTTGTTGAACCCTTATAAAACCTACCAGCGTGTATTAAATAAGAGGATATCGATGACAGGGTTATACAACAAGAAGGAGTATGAATTTATGTTCCAGGAAGTCACGTACTATCTCATCTTTGGATTACCCTTCATCCTGTATCTCGGCATTATCACTTTTTCGTTATTTTTCATAACAGCATTGATTGCATTCTTGCGACGAAAAGGAAAAACGAAACTCTCGGTGCAATGGCATTATCGTCTTGCGTATGTCTCCATAGGTTTTGGGATCATCCATGGTCTGTTGGGTCTTCTTGGGTATTTCTAGTCGATGCGTGACTTGTTCAAAACATTAAAATAAGACACGGTTATTTGAAGGTCATAATCAAAAAAAAAGGGTCATGTTTTATGAACACATCAGATGAACTAATAAAACGACAACACAAGCGATTGTTTCTTCTATCATACATGGTTGTTGTAGGGTTTCTTTTTGTAATCATATCATCCAGTACTGTTTCTGCAAATGCACCAGCGTCTGTGAGTGTGTCGTATGAAATTATTGTTTCGAAGTTAGACGTCAATATCACTCATCCGGTGGATGATCCTACCGTCCATTACATTAATATGGTTGTAATCAGAAAGAACGGTGAACTGTATAATCGGTCGATGTATTCGAGTCAACCATTCCTGACGACGTTTACGTATACCTACAAGGTTATTGCACAAAAGAATGATACTATCGATGTTACTGTATCATGCAATCAAGGTGGATCGAAATCTGTTCACTACATTGTTTCCTACGGCACAACGAACCCTCCTGAGCCTTCATCGACCTCGACCCCGGGATTTGAACTTGTTGTTTTGGTAGCAGCGATGTCTCTCGTTTTTTATCTTTATAGAAAGACAAAGGATTAATGACTAGCATGTATTTCTCGTAATCCTTTGGTAAGAACTTGTAATGCTTCTTGGAATATTGAAGGAGCACAGCCACATGAAATGCGAACGTGTCCTTCTTCTCCAAAAAAAGAGCCTGGATCGATGAGTACCTTATATTTGTCAAGTACCTGCTGACAGAGAGCCATTGAGGAGATGCTGAGACGATATTTGGGAAAACAGATAATCCCACCGTGTGGTTCGACCCATTCTACGAGATCATCATTGCCATGTATCCATTGTTTGAGGAGAGCCATATTGGTTGTTGCTATTTTTTGAAAACGCTGGATGAGCGCGTGTCGTGCTTTTTGTAATGCTAGTGCGGACATAATTTCAGAGAGGTAGGGTGTCACCACGGTGGAGTGCATTTTTAGGTTCTGGCATGTTTCTGCGATAGTTTCTGGTGCAAGAATCCAGCCGCAATGAAGTCCGCCCAGTCCATAAATTTTCGTCATACCAGAGGTGACAATGGTGTTAGGTAAACCGAAGGAAGTCGGTTGTTTGATCAACGAACCATCTAAAAAGATTTCATCAATGAGAACAAACATGTTGTGGCGTTGGGCAAGGTCTGCGACTGTTTCAATATCAGCGTGGTTTGCAGCAACACCGCTTGGGTTATGGAGATTCGTTAACACAATACATTTTGTTTTGTGATTGAGTAATTGTTTTAAGCTGGGGAGATCAAGTTGGTAGTTATCATCGTATCGTCGATACCAAGGTCTGCACTGGGCGCCGAGGAGTTCAGGAATCTGTTGCATGGGTTGATACCCTGGTTGTTCGACAAGAACTTCGTCACCAGGTTGCAACAAGGAGGATAACACAAGGTAATTTGCCTCTGATGCTCCAATCGTGGTCACAATATGTTCAGGGGTGCAATGATACAATGAACACAATACCTCTTTGAGGAGTGGAGCTCCTCGGGGATATCCTTGGTCGAGATCAAAGGTTTTTAAAAGAGAAAATCCTGTGAGCTGTTGGAATTCTTCATAGAGAACTCCTTGGATGTTACTGCTTGCAAGATTGTAGGTTGCTTTGTCAGTATTATGTAACAACCATTCGAAGAAACTGAGAGGCTGAATTTTCATAGATGAACTGATAGCGTATTCAGTATTTTAGTGTATGGAAAAAGGAAGAAAAAAAAGACTGTTACCAGTCTTCTTGGAACGCGGTGAGGTCCATGCGCTCCGGACCCCAGTCGTTAAAGTCATTTATAGGCCGGGAGCCGTCTGAATAATCAACCGTGGTGTACATGTAACCGTAGTTCATGCAGCTTTTGTAGGGGTGCCAGTACCACCAGCCGAGCTGCCAGGGGTAGTACGCATTGGTGCTGTGTCCACCGAGTCGACCCTGGATGAGGGTATGACCGCATTCATGCATGTAGGCACTTGCGTAGACGACATCATGATTTAAGAGTGGTGAGCTTGCCTTTTTTTCCATCTGCTTACTGGAAATCTGATAACGGTTTGGTCCAAACATGTTTCCACCAGCAACCAGGCAGTTGTAGACAAGGACGCCATAATGGAAGACGCCTCGGCGCCAGGTGTGCTGATCACCGTGAAGGAAATAATTATAGTAAATAGTGTCAAGGCCTTCATAATCGGTTTCCTCTTCGAAGGGGATGGTTTCAGAACCAGTCTCGCCCCATGATCCATCATCCAGATGATAGACGATGTTGCGGCGATCATACGCGGTCCGCAGGATTTCCTTTGATGCCTCGGGGAAGATACTGGTTTCTCCGCTTGGTCCTTCTGCCATGTGATCGAGCTCAACGAAGAGATCGTCTCTGAAAGGATCAGAAGACCATGCTGAGGTACGATATTCTTCGTAGTTATTTATTCCGTCAATGTCAGGATCTTCCGAAGCATGGTCATCGTTGGCGAACGGGTCGTACCCCCATTTCCAATCCCACGAAATCGGGATGTCATCATCATTGGGATCATTCAAAGTATCATTCGCAAGAGGATTTGTTCCGTACACATTGGTTTCCATCCAGGTAGGGATACCGTCACCATCAGGGTCTGGTTGGGTGATGGTAAACCAGAGTTCACAATCTCGGTCACGACTGCGATAGATCTTCCCATCGTCACAACCGTTGAGTCGGCCATATCCACTAGGATCGCCAAGATAGTCATCACCGGTCCAATGACCTGTATATAGATTATAGTTTACGGAAATATCGTAAAAGCCGGTGCCGTTTCCTCTAATATCACACTGTAAGTCTCCGCTGGGGCTGGTCGTCCATAGCTGGATTTTCACGGGTACCGTCTCTACATCACCGGGGACGTTCTGTGTCGCTGACCAGAGGGTGTAGATATAATGTGTCTCTGGCCATGAGGGGCTGGTGAATTCTTGATTATTGATGGTTACTTTTACAAAAAACGTTGGTATGCCATCTTTGATGATGTATTGGTAGGAGGGTATTTGAAGATCTTTTTTCTCTAATGATCTAATGGTCTGAATCGTCACAGTAATCGGCATATCCTCGAATCGCTCAAGGGTGGTGGTTTGTTGAGGTATATCGATCCCGATAGTCGTTGGAACGATTAGGAGCAACGCAAGAATTATACAGAAGCCTAGTTGAAAAAAATTTTTTATTTTCATATTATCCCCAACAAGATATGAATACTATTATCTATATTAAATTTCTCCATATATATTACTTGTGCTTATATACATAAAGATGAGAAGAGAAACGAAGGTTCTCCTTGTATTTTAAAGGAATTTTTTTACTGGGAGTTCTATAGAGTGACTGTTACCTACGTTGTCATAAGCAGTGATTGTTATCATCTGTGTTTTGAATAGTGATCCTGGTTCATCCCAGAGCCATTGATAGGGTGGTTCTGAGATATTTGCTTTGAGGGTATCATCAATGGAAAACGTAACAGCTGCTATACCTGATTCGGTGTCTGACGCTTCAGCTTCAACGGTGATTGCTTTGATGATTAATGTGTTCTTGAAAAGAAGCCGTTTCATGATCTCTTTATCGTTCAGGTAAAGGTATCCTTCTTTTGGTTTGATGAGGTTGACTGTTGGCGGGGTCATGTCTCGTTGCGTGGTAAACGACCAGACAGGGCCTTCACTTGAGGTATCATGGTTATCCCAGCTGATGATCTTCCATTCATAGGTTTGTTGGTAGACGAGCGTTCCTGGGTCGTAGCTGGTTTCTGTTTGGTTAGGAGACACCTTTGTCATCTGTCCTGATGGGCCAAAGTAGACATCATAGGTGACGGTGTCCTCTGGGTCAGGGTCTCCTCCAGTCCAGCTTATATCAGTATCTAGGGTAACATCAGTTGCCCCGTTACCTGGAGTAGGGTTACTGGGGGTCAACGGAGGGTTATTGGGTGTTTCTGGTACTGCTGCGCATGCTTCATCAACATATTTGGGTTGTTGATTGAACATCGCTGCGATCACCATGGTGTTGTTTTGGGTGATATTGCCGAAGTTATGACCATGTCCATCATTGTACTGATGTCCATCCCAGGTGGTCGTGTTAATCCATGAGCCGCTAGCAGGAAGAGTAATGCTCTTATTTTCAGCATAATCGAGGAAGGTAAAATTGAGTGGATCGCCATGAATGTCGGTCCATCCCATGGACGAGACGATTTCGGTGACGTACACACGAAGATATCCTTGGTACTGTGTGGTATTATGATTCACCGCTTCGGTGGTCACACTCAAGGTTCCTGAGCCTAGCCACAGAACGGTGAGGTGGAGATCGATGTCAGCAACGGTCCTGTTCCCACAGGCTTGAATACTGGCATTGTACCAGCTTTGGCAGGTGGGAACACTCGGCCCACCACGGTCTATTCGATACCCGCCGTCCCAGAACACGACGGGGCAGCCGCCAGCACCGAGTTCATTGAACCGTGCTTTTGCCTTGAGATTCCCTGATCCTGTTGGAATATCTACATTCAAGGTCACATAATAGAATGGATACCAATGTGCATTGTAGATCGTGTCTAACGCTTGGTGAGCATTAGGGCAGTACCCGCAGCTGTGAAAGGTTGCGTACTCGCCAAAGACCGTATGAGAAAACAATCGGTCTTGTGTTGGTGACGTCACACTGTTCTGATGGGTGTGTTGATCATAGTAGAGCGCACTGCCTAGTTGACTAACACATACAAAACCAATGACCACTAGTATGAATGTTGGTATTGCCTTCTTCATAGATTACCCCCAAGTAGTCTACACTAATATAGGATGAACTTGTATATAAATACTTTTCCGAAAAAAACATCATGAAAAGGAAGAAAGAGAATGAAAGACTAGTATCTCAGTTGGAAGGCTCCCAGCCGTACTTGAACACCCATTCCATATAGGGTTGTCCTTCGGGTACGTCGACGTTCCCACAGTTAATCTCGTTCTTCCCGTCGTTATCACAGTCTCCGATGCAGACGACCGCCATCCACCCATAAGTGGGCAGGGTTGCTTCTTCGACGTAGGTGTTTCCATCCCATTGTAAAAGATAGGTAACACCAACCCCAGCAGCTACCTCGTTGAGTCCATCATCATCGGTGTCACCCACATCGATACCTTCGATGACTGGTTCACCATCAGGCCAGGTTTTATCAAACTGGGTTTCGTAGTCTGAACCATTCCATTTGAAAATCATGATGTGAGGAGCGTAAAAACCAACCAAGATCTCTGCCTTGTCGTCGTTGTCGCAATCCTTGCAGACGATGGAGAATGGTGAATCCCATTCATCATGGCTGCGATAGATTTCTGTTCCCTCAAAAGCCTTGGTTTCTGTGTTCCATTCAAGAACCATGACCTTATTTGAATACGCAACGACAATCTCATTGTTCCCATCTTCGTTCACATCACCAAGACCTGCCATGTACGCATATCCTGGTTCTGCGGTATCCTTCCATTCTGCGACCCGTTTCAGGAAAAGACCATTCCATCGGAATACTTCAATTTCACCGACAGGACTGTTCGGATTCCATCCGCCACCACCGCTGAGGATGAGTTCGTTCTTCCCGTCGTTATCGCAATCCCCTATCAGACAATCAGGGCTGCCCCCTTGATTGAAGAAAATCCAAGGGTTAAAACCAGCAATCCAATACCGTCCAGCAAAATATTTGTATATCGTGGTGTACCATGTCGCTGCGATATCGTTTTTCCCATCGTTGGTCACATCACCAATCGCCATACCACCTGCATCACATTCTATGAAGGGGTAGAAGGGTGTATGCAACGCTTGATCCTGCTCATAGGTCTGGGTGTTTTCATTCCATTTCATGACACGGACTGCTGCATCTCTTCCACTGATGAGCAGCTCGTTTTTCCCATCGTTATCAGCATCACCAATAGGCTGAGGACCTTGGTAACGAGCGCAGTTACGATCGTCAGTTCCGAATTCCATCTCCCATTGAAGACCGTAGGTTTCAGAGGTATTTCGTTCATTGATGTTCTGTTGTAGAATGTTGGTTGATTGTGCCATTCCGACGTAGCTAGCAGCCAGGCTGAAAATAAGTACGATAATGATGAATTTTTTCTTCATACTAAATCCCCATTAATAATAATATATAGGAATAAGTGCTATAAAACATTTTCTTCAAAAAAGCACATCTGGAGGCTAGTATGCTATCTCAAAATAATGAGAAAATGTAGCATTGTTTGGTTTTGACCAAACATTTTCCAGCCATTTATATACGAAAATAGAGAATAATAATTTTGGTGATAAAAACTATGGAAAGAAAAAATGTGTTAGCAATACTCTTAACCTGCATCATTCTTGTGGGAAGTCTTGCAGGCATATCGATGGCTTCACCTCCCATGGAGCCGCAAGCAGCTGAAATACTCGGATCAATCACGATGCCAGGATCTGCAGAAATACAGACCATGCCAGACTGGATAGTCATTCTCTTGAACATTCAAGCACGAGATAAAAACTCTGCAGTGACTGCAAAAGATAGAGTCGCACAAATCATCGACAGAGTCCTACAAAGTCTGAGAGCATTAGGATTCACAGACGATGACATTGAAACAACCGCCTATTCGATCCAAATGCAATATGATTGGGTCAACGGCGTTCAAGTTTTCAGAGAGTATCTTGTCTCTTGTTCCATGAAAATAATAGTCAAAGATTTTGACAAAGCAGGAAAAGTCGTTGATGCCTCGGTGAACGCTGGTGCGTTTGTGACAAGTATCACCTTTGAACTCTCCAAAGAAAAACGAGAACAATTGAAAACCAAGATGATGGCAGAAGCAGCAAAGGACGCACGAAGCAAAGCTAGTGCCGTCATGGCCGCTCTCAATCAGCATCTTGGACGAGCGACCTCGGTTTCTGTTCAAATGAACTATCAACCAGTTCGGGCGTACTATGCGGAAGCAGACGCTCTTGGCAGTCCATCTTCCGAACCACCAACCACGATTCTGCCCACTGACCTCAAAGTGTCTGCTACATTAACAGTGGTCTTCGAAATTTTACCATAAAACATCGAACGATAAGGGAGTATCCCTCCTCCCTCTTTTTTTTTAATTTTATTTTCTAAAAAATAGCAGAACCATAAAATCAAGAAACCATATAAAAAAAACGCACATAAACATCGTTGTGTGGTTCGAAAAGTAAAAACCCTTGTTTTTCTCCTAATAACGGCAGATGACCGTGCCTTCGCTGTTCCGGACGATATAATCTTCCTGCTGCTCATCGAAATCCACGGTAAGATAGCTCCCGTCGGTGTTGAATATCACCCCGGTTTCTGCATCAAAAGAAACATCAGTGAAGATCTTGTTGACCACATAATAGTCTCTCCAGTCTCTGACCATGCCTGCGCACGTCCGGTATTCACGTCGCTGGTCAAACGGCATGAGTCCGTCTCGTGCCCTCCAATCCCACAGCATCATGAGGAACTCTAAATCTTGTATCGTCAGTTGTTTGCAGATCTTGTCAACCCAGTAGCGCAGCTTGCTTCCTTTGGCGTTTCGATGGGTGATCTCTTGGGTCTCAGGGTTTTCAATAAAATAGAACCACTGAAGGGCATGCATCCGTTGTTCTGTATGGCGCTGCTGGTCTTGCAGTTGTTTTCGTTTCTTACTGCACTGTTTACATCGAACCGTGTTATGATGCAATGATGAAATATCTTTTCCGCAGTCAATGCAGGTGTGAACCGTGGTTTTTTTTACTGTTTTTTTCATTAAGGAAAACCTCGCCCCTTGACGAAGAAT
>Ga0172362_10001412_pt1 | contig 20587 bp, 24 predicted proteins | sample LakKivs1_kivu2a2_FD_114534 | JGI IMG/M metagenome (GOLD analysis project Ga0172362, IMG submission 114534) | Sediment microbial communities from Lake Kivu, Rwanda - Sediment s1_kivu2a2 | ecosystem: Environmental > Aquatic > Freshwater > Lake > Sediment | place: Rwanda: Western Province, Lake... | reverse complement strand
TAACCCCAGGTGTGTTACTTGGTGTGTTACTCGGAGTATTTGTTGGCGTATTTGTTGGGGTTTCAGTAGGGGTGACCGACGGGCTTACACTTGGCTCAGGCGTATTTGATGGTGTATTTGTTGGAGTTTCAGTAGGAGTCACCGATGGACTTACACTCGGGTCAGGTGTATTCGATGGGGTATTACTTGGGGTATTTGTTGGTGTGTTCGTCGGAGTTTCTGTTGGCGTTACAGTTGGAGTATTACTTGGTGATACTGCCGGAGTATTGGATGGGGTCTGAGTTGGGGTTTCACTTGGAGTGTTACTTGGAGTTACTGCAGGAGTGTTTGACGGTGTTTGTGTTGGAGTTTCTGTCGGGGTAATAGACGGAGTGGCACTCGACGATGGAGTGTTACTAGGTGTATTAGATGGCGAATTCGAAGGTGTGTTTGTTGGGGTTTCAGTTGGGGTTGTAGAAGGTGATGCTCCTGGTGTGGAACTAACTGATGGTGTTGGGGTATTTGTCGGAGTTTCGGTCGGAGTTTCTGTAGGAGTATTTGTTTGAGTATTTGTTGGTGTGTTTGATGCCGTTACACTTGGTGTGTTCGATGGAGTATTTGTGGGAGTTTCTGTTGGTGTAGTAGTCGGAGAAGCTCCAGGTGTTTCACTTGGTGATGGAGTTACTGTGGCAGTTGGAGTTTCAGTTGATGTTGGAGTAGGTGTTGGAGTCTCTGATGTAGATGGTGATACTGTTGGGGTTGGAGTTTCACTTGAGGTTGGAGATGCCGTTGGGGTTGGAGTTTCAGTCGTTGTTGATGTTGGAGTATTTGTTGGAGTTTCTGTTGGTGTGACTGAAGGTGTGGCCGTATTTGTTGGGGTTGGAGATTGAGATGCTCCTGGACTCATGGTTACCGTTGGGGTTGGGGTTTCACTCGAAGTTACCGTCGGAGTTGGAGTTTCGCTTGAAGTTATGGTAGGTGTTACAGTTGAAGTTGTGGTTGGTGTAATTGTTGGTGTTGGAGTAATTGTACTCGTCACTGATGGTGTCACAGTGTTCGTTGGCGAAACAGTTGGTGTCGCGGCAATACTTGAAGAAGGAGTATTTGTCGGTGTTTGTGTTGGGACGAGAGAACAATCAACAACTTGTGTAACTATACTTCCTGAAAGTGTGATGACTTGGGTGTAAGCTACGGGTGAAATTGTTCCCAAAATGTAAACACCATAAAGTGGAAATCCATCAACTTCGAAGGGTAACCCCGAAGCACTCTCAATGACAACACCCACATTACTTGGATATGTATTCAGATAAACTGGAGAAAATTGTCCATCGGCGTTTAATGGATTGACTTGAAGATAATCGTAAGCCTGACATGCGTCTGTTGTAGAACCTGTAAAATTACCTTCGTACAAACTGGAATATGTTAACTGTAGAACATAACGAGCATCAGTTGGTGTAATGGTTGGGGTTGGCGTTGGTGAACTACTTATTGTCGGGGAAACAGTTGGTGATTGTGTGGGTGTCGGTGTAGAAGTCCTCGAGTTTGTTGGTGTAAAAGGGTATTCACAATCTTCTTCAACGACCATTGTGTATGAGAAAGCGGTGCTGAAACTACCATTAGTTGTCCAAAGTCTTTTACGTTGTCCTGGCGCCAATTCATAGTTGTAGTTCCACATTTCTGTGGTGTACTCCTGATACGAATAAGTCATTATCTCATTCGTCGGATTAAAAATTTCAATTACACAACCTGCCATCCTATAGTCTTAACTTTTATAAATAGATGAACGTTAGATAAACCTTTATGTGGTTATTTGAATTTTACTTTTATTCCGTTACGGATGGAGTGGGTGTTGGTGTAGGCGTGGATGTTGGTGTGTTAGACGGATTGGGACCCCAAGTTGATTGTGTAATAATGGTGAAACCTGTGAATACAGAGTCACCTGATAAATTAGTCCCAAACCCCTCAAATACTACATCCTGAGTAAACACATCATAAGGAGTATCAATTGTTTGAGTAAATGTATTGGCTGAAAATCCACCAATAGGTATTGACATCGTAACACTTTGAGTAATTGGGTCTCCTGTTGTTGTGGTAAATATTGCGTCACCGCTAACAGTCAAATTAGCATCCAAAATATATGGTGACCATAAAGTATATTCAGTCTCTAAAGAACCTGAGTTGTAAGCCGCATTCCAAAAAAGATAACCGGAAATTGATGGGTCACATTCACCACTATAGACTTGTGCCGAAAACCCACCAGAAATTCCGTCCACACATTCACAATCGAGAGGTGAAGGAGATGGGTAAGTCCAAAAGAAATTATTTGGGGGAGCAAATGTATTATATGATGAGGTGGCACAAATACTTCCAAATTCGTTTTCTAACAACCATTGTGTTCCATCCCAATATAGAGTATAACCAACTGGAGTTGGTGGTAATCCATTAGGAATGATATCAAAAATGAATGACTTTTTACCGTTGATTGTTCCATTGTCGGTAGTTCCACTAACAGAACATAGATAATCAGTTGTGTTAGGTTCTATACACCAATCATTACAATCTTGCTCTGCGGTGTAAGGAACAAAATAAAAACCAGGTGCCTCACCTGTCCAATCTGATGTTGTTGGGAAATTAAGTCCATTCGGATTTGAGGCAACTATCGTTGAAGTTGATAACAATTCTTGAACCCATTGTGTACCGTCCCAATACAAACGGTAAAGTTGTATATCGCCATAACCAAAATAATATTCCCAATATTGTTTTCCATTTATGGTTCCCAAAGACTGAACAATATAAGAAAAACCTTCACTATACAATATCAAACAAGTCGGTACAAAAGAGGTCACAGTTGGTGTAACCGTCGAAGTTGGTGTAACTGATTGTGTCGGAGTGTTAGTTGGAGTTTCTGTTGGTGTTGGGGTATTTGACTCTGTAACAAGCGGTGTTGAAGTCTGAGTTGGAGTTATTGATGGTGTTGGAGTATTAGTTGCGGTTTTAGTTGGGGTTACGGTATTAGAGGGTGTAAGAGTGGGTGAAGATGTTATCGTGGGAGTAGGAGTTGGTGTTGCCGAGTTACTCGGTGTTGGTGGGATAGAACAATCCACACAACTCAAATCCAAAAGATAATATTTGTCTTTTAATATTCTGAAATTGTGTTGAATCATTGAAGCGTCTAATGGTTCAGAATAAAATCTGAAAGCACTTATGTCGCCTATGAAACTTCCACCAAAAATTTCTTCAATGTAAATGTCTGTCGTAAGACCCGAGTATTCTGTTGTCTGTCGGAGTATTTCAGTAGTTAAATCTTCAGGGTCTTGTTGATAAGTCATTCCTATAAGTGACGGGGGACATGAACCTGAGAATGTTAAGTTATCTTTCAATCCTTGAGTACCGCCACCTACAGACATGTTAAATGGAACCCCTACTTGTTTTTCTTTTTCCGTATTAAGAGGTCTCGGAATAATTTCTTCAAAATCATCAACGGTCATAAAAGGTCTACCGTTGATGAATACTTTAAGTTTACCGAGTCTGAATTTTCGTTGTTCCAACCAATAGTCATTAATTTTGACAATATCGGTTTTGGCCGGTGTGTACCCCGACAGACCCTCTTCGTGAGTAGTCGGGGCCTGTACTAATGATGCTGAATTACCAGCAGTCGTTGCCGTGAACACAGGAAACACAACTTGACCGAGTCCACCAAGGGAGCTTAGGTCTTTACAGTCAAACCATTCGTCCCTTTGGAAAACAACATCAACTTGTACCCAATGTTCTTCGTCCAAATAAGTTGTACCACTACAAACGTCAAATATCCCTTTTGTAGAACACCATTCAATAACTGTGGTGCCGGTTGTCCAAGTGGTTGCTGTGAGACAAGTTCCTGATGGAACACAACTGCCCGTGATAAGATATTCCTTAACACAAATTCTTGGGTTACCTGTATCACCACTGAACCTGACAGACATACCATTCGATACACCATCATATAGGGGGTCGTATTCACCGATTACTTTTGTTGTTGGACAAGAACACGCACACCCACATCCACAAGTGTTTGATGTAACCGCTGTGAGTTGATAAACAGGAAAACAATCGGCGCCCGTTCCACCTGTAATCAAACAACCACAAGTGTTCATACAGGTCAACCCTGAGGTTACCCTTGTGTAACCGGTGTCACTAACAGGACTCCCACTCGCTGGGTGATAGAATTTGTTTTCGGCTCTTGCCCCCATGAAAAAGAAGGTACCTTTGTTGCCGGGGTATCTATAGTTGAGACCGACGTTGGTGTCACCCGTCCATCTATGTTTCAAAAGAAATTCGGCGGTCCATCCATAAGAATATCTTTCAGGTAAAACTTCGTAGTCGTAACCTTGAAGTTTGTAGAAACCTTGATAAAAACCACCATCTAATCTGGCAACTTGTCCGATATCTCCACCGACATTTACGTATGACAATCCATAATCGTATGAGTCGTCAGGGAATATTCTGTTTTGTGGTGTTGTACTACCCGTGATTGGGTGCATTTTGAAACGACGGTCGTAGGCTAATCGGTTGTAGGTAAGTGCGGTGGTTGTGAAAAGACCCGTGTATGCTGTCAATGTTAAACCTGAAAGTTCCGTAGTCAAACCATTGTCGATACCGGTAAGACCCACATCACATATTTCAGTTGTGACGGGACAGAAGTTCGGGTCAATTTCTAAAGGATTGTAGTAGTTTTCAGAAACAATAGTGTCGTACTGAAAAGTTTGAACCAACGGGTAAATTGTTGTCCCTGTGGAGTTGAAATCCATTTTTACAGGAAGACGGTTTCCGTCGTTTTCCGCAATCAAAAGTGGTGAGAAAATTACTTCTTCGTGGTAATCTCTCTCGTCGGCAGCCAAGCAAAAGTCTTGAATTTCACCATAGGGAATAAGTCCCCACCTCCTGTAATAATACTGATTGATATTTTGGTACGACATAAACTACAGATAAATACCCGACCAAAGAGTATTTATAGTAAAAAAACTCATGCTCAAAATTAACGAGGAATATTTTGACAAACATTATTACTTCCTTCTTCGTGAAAAAAAGGATGGAGGACACCTTTGGTTTGCCGCTGAGCCCACACTTTCTGAGGCTCGTAAGAAGGACGAGTACATCAAATTACCAAAAAATTTGGTTGGAAAGATTAAAGATTTCTTAGAAAAAACCATCAAGTCAAAAAAGAAAAAAAGTACTAAGGATATCAAATCTGAGATAGAAGAGTTGGTGGACTTGGATGGTTCAATCAAAACTTCGGCAGTTCCAATTTTGGACCCAAGACTCCACCCAAGAAAAACAATGGACCAAACCATTCAATCCACGACCCAACCGGGTAACTATTTGGCAAGAACTTATGCGGGTGGTAGAACTTTCTATTCCGAAACTGAAATGAAAGAAGAAGATTTGTCTGCGGCGTTCGGGTATGAGGAAACAAAAGACCTTCCACCGAAACAAACTATTAAAAAGTTAAAATCTATGGGAGTAGATAACCCTGTTGAAAGAGCACTCGAGTTTGGTAAAGACCCCAAGATTTCTCAAGAGAGAAAGAAAAAAGGTAGTCAGATGAAAATACGTCTTCAAGAAAAAGAAATTCTTGATAAGATTGCTAAAGAAAAAATGACAAAGATGGTTGAGGACATCTTGGTCGATAAAAGCAAGAAGAAATCCAAAGATGTTCAAAAGACAAAAAAAGATAACATGGATTTAACAAAATCTTTGACCAAAGATTTTATGGACCTTCTCAAACAAATTGAAGACGAACAAAGCTCGATTCTAAAATCATCCAAATGAACAGCAACCTCTACTCATCCGCACAAGGAATAGTACCATTTCCTAAGGAACTTCGTCAGTACCTAAAGAAAATGTATGCGAAGTTTCAAAATGTGGATGAAAACACTGACGGATATAAAAGAAACCTCGAGTTACAAAATCAAAAAACGATTGATTACAAACAATTGAAAAGAATTAAAAACTTTTTTGATAACTTCAAAGGAACCGATAAAGACCCATCGTTTAATCTGAACGGTGGAATAGAAATGAAAAATTGGGTGGATAATGCTCTTAGACAAATGAGAGAACGTAGTAAATTCCACAACCAAGACACCAAGCCAGAGTCTCCAACAATCAGTCATAATGACTTGAAAGCAAATGTTGGTAATTTGGTCCGCCCTTCGAAAGAACACAAAACCGCACAACAAAAATATGTTGAGGAACAAACTGTGGTTGAAAGTCTGAGAAGAATAAAAGAAATAATTTCAACTATTTAAATTATGTCAAATTCTAATCCCTATAGCGTTGACCTAAGTCAAAGTGAACCAAACCAACTGACAGCCATTGCCGACGCCGAAAGAAAAAAATTGATTACAAGAAATGATTTCATTAAAGACGCCGATGAATATGGTGTTACCAACTCTCAAGCCTTGGCTGATGGTGACGACATGGGTAGAGGTACAGGTATTTTCTTAGATGTCTACAACGACAACGGGGGTACAAGTGTTGATATCGGTGAAAGAAAAAACGAAATCAAAATCAACAAATACAATAAGTTCAAGACTTACCCTAATTTCTAATGAAACTATTTGGCGTCTTTAAGGAATTGATTACAGAAATCGCATCGCTCGATTCAATTCAAGACGCCATTAAAAATAAAAAAAGGGTTGTTATCTACTACGACGGTGATGAACCAGGTGGACGTGGTCTTCGTTTGATTGAACCTGTCTGTTTGGGGAGAAGTAAAAGAAATAATTTAGTTCTTCGTGCTTGGGATGACGAGGGAGCTTCTCACCGTGGTTATTTAGGTACAAGACCCATGCCAGGTTGGAGACTTTTCAAAGTCGATAAAATTTTATCATTCAAACCAACCGCTGAAGTTTTTACCACACCAAGACCAAATTACAATCCAAATGGTGACAAAAGCATGACTTCAGTTATTATTAATGCAAAGTTCTAAGTTATGGATATTGAAAAATTAATGATGGCTAAAGCCATCATGGACAGAAACACACAGATGGATAAGGGTATGACCCAAAAACCTGATAGACATTCTTTGTCAGAAATGCAGATGGATGACTTCGAGGCCCCACAAGCCAAATACAATATCCCTCAAGAATTTTTAGCTGAGGCTCCGAGAAGTTCTAACCCAAATCCAATGATGGGAGGTATGCCGATGGCGGAAATGGCATCAGCAGCACCTAAGCCCTTTATGAACAAACCATACCCACAAGCCTCAGTAGAGGCGATACAGAATTCCAAGTTACCTGACGCAATCAAAAAACTTATGATTGAACACCCGATTGAAAAACCAAATCAAGGAAATGGTGTTACTTTGACTGACGAATTGGTTGAGAAGGCATCAAGATTGATGGGTACGAAAAAACCTGTAGTAAATGAAAGTGTCAAATCGCAAACACAAGTTGACCCATCAGGTTTAAGAAAAATGATGAAAGAGGTTGTTAAAGAAGTTCTTAAGGAAAACGGCATGTTGACAGAATCTTCAGAGAAATCGAATGACAGTTTCAAGTTCCAAGTAGGAAAACATATCTTTGAGGGAAAACTCACGAGAATTAAGAAATTGTCTTAGACCCACTTTATTAGTTCCTACCCCGTTGTTATATTTTAGGGAAACCTATTTTTCTAACAATGGCAAAAATCAATGTATTGGTGGTCCCGTCCGACCGTTCGGGTGTCGGAAAATTCCGTTCTATTGACCCCCACATCTTTCTACAAAACGCATACCCTGAAGATTTCTATATCGAAATCGAATTTAATCCACCAATGAACGATTTGTCTTTCTATGACAAATTTCAAATTGTAGTCTACCACCGAAGTCTTGGTCCCGACTTTGAAAAATCTCATGAAGTAGTTGAAAAACTTAAAGAAAAAGGTATTGTAACCATTTGTGATATAGACGACTATTGGAGACCCACCAAAGAACACCCGATTCACGATATCATCGTATACAACAAAGTAGACGAAAAAATTCGTAAAAGTATTAGTCATGCTGGTGTTGTGACTACAACTACAACGTTTTTTGCTGACGAAATCAAAAAAATTAACAAAAATGTTTTTATATTTCCAAATGCCATCAATCCAAACGAACCACAGTTTCGTGAACCAACCCCTGAATCTGACAGACTGAGAATTGGTTGGCTTGGAGGCTCTTCTCACCTTTATGATTTGAAATTACTTAATGAGTCTTTCGCTAAGATTACCCACCTTAAGGATAAACTTCAGTATGTGTTATGTGGATTTGATACGAGAGGTACTATTACCGAAATCAATTCCGTTACTGGTGAACACAAAAAAAGAAACATCAAACCCGAGGAAACTGTTTGGGCTCGTTACGAGGAAATTTTTACTCAGAATTACAAAATCCTTTCTGATGATTACAAGAACCAACTTCAGAAGTGGGAACAAAAAGAATACCCTGAGTTTGTAGATGAACCATATCGCAGGGTTTGGACTTTACCCGTGACCTCATACGCTAAGAACTACGCCAAGTTTGACGTATCTTTAGCACCAATTAAAAACCACATCTTCAACCGAGTAAAATCTCAACTCAAAGTTATTGAAGCAGGTTTCTACAAAAAGGCAATCATTGCTTCGGATATTGGTCCATACACAATTGATTTGAAACATTGTTTGAAAAATGGTGAATTTGTTGATGGAAATGCTTTGTTGGTTGATGAAAAAAGAAATCACGCCGATTGGGCAAAGTACATTCAAAAACTTCTTCAAAATCCGAACATGGCGAAAGACATGGGAGAAAGACTTTACGAGACTGTAAAGGATACCTACGACTTGAACAAAGTAACAAAAGACAGAGCAGAATTTTACAAAAGTTTAATTAAGTAACATGATTAAAGTACCATTACCAAGAATATTGTTCTTGGACATTGAAACCGTTGGTGTCGAGAAAAATTACACCTCATGTGTTGAGAAACACCCTCGACTTGCCGAACAGTTTGACAAATATTTTGATTGGTTTCTCAAACGATTCCCTGAAGACCAATTGATTGAGGACGACCAAAAAAACAAAGTATTTTCAACTCGTTGTGCTTTGGTACCTGAGTTTGCTAAGATTATCTGTGTTAGTGTTGCCTTTGTTTTAGAAAATGGAGAAGTGAGAAAACAAACGTTCTCGGGACACGATGAAAAACAACTTTTAACCGATTGTCAGAAGTTGTTAGACCGTTGTGGTAAATTGGAATTTTGGCTTTGTGGACACAATCTAAAAAACTTTGACATTCCTATGCTCGCTAAAAGAATGGTAATCAATGGACTTCTTCCACCTTCAATTCTTCCATCTTACGATACGAAACCATGGGACATCAAAGCAATTGATACTCGTGAGATTTGGCAGTTTGGGGCATACACCGCTATCGGTTCTTTGGATTTGATGTGTACTTCGATGGATGTCCCATCACCAAAAGATGGTGAGGTGACCGGTGATAAAGTACATCACGCCTATTGGGATTTGGACAAACTCAAAGAAATCTCAGAGTATTGTGAACGAGATGTAAATGTACTAATTGATGTGATAAAAAAACTTATGAATTTGAAACGATAAAATGAGTAATTACGACTTCCACGACCCCGAATTTGCTAAAGAACTCCTTGCCCTTTACGAGGAAATAAAAAAAACTGAGGATGAGGAAAATCCTATTCTTCAAGATTTAGAGGAAAAAATGGGAATTAAAATTCCTGACTTCGAGGCACTACTACACGAGGCAATCTTCAAACGACCTCTTTATTTCAAAGTTTTACATCCCGATGCCATACCACCAAGTTATGCTTACTCAGGTGATTCAGGATTTGACTTTTATTCAGTCGATGAAGTTGAGATTGACCCTTTAGGAAGAGCACTTGTACCAACAGGACTTAGTTTTGACGTACCTGAGGGTTACGAAATTCAGGTCCGTAGTAAGAGTGGATTAGCCATCAATGAAGGACTAATGGTTCTGAATAGTCCTGGTACTGTAGACCACGGTTACACTGGTGAAATCAAAGTGATTATTTTTAACACCAACAATCACGTTTACAAAATCAAAAAGGGACAAAAAGTAGGACAAGGGGTTCTGTGTCCTGTTGAAGGTGGTTCAAAAGTTTTACTTTTACCTACAGAAGAAATAACCGAAAAAGACAGAGGAGATAATGGATTTGGGTCAACAGGAATATAATGGAAACTCCATCAGTCCTGTTTTACCTGATGGTGTAAAAAATTATCTAATTGATATTGATGGGACAATAACCGAGGATGTACCCAACGAGGAACCATGGAGGATGGAGACTTGTTTACCATATCAAGGTTCGGTTGAGATGATTAATGAATGGTATGACAAAGGTCATATCATTACTTTTTTTACCTCGAGGACAGAATCACATAGAAAGGTAACCGAAGAGTGGTTACAGAAACATGGTTATAAACATCATGGAGTTTTGATGAATAAACCTCGTGGTGGAAATTATCATTGGATTGACAACCACATTGTCCGAGCCACCCGATATGAGGGTAAATGGAATAAAATGACAAAGAAAAAATTGAATATAGAAGTTTTCGAATAATGATTACAATCGCATTTTCTACTAAATCTGACAAACCTGAACTTATTGAACACTTCAAAAAGTCATCAGGTTATGAAAAAGGAATCACCGTAATCCAAAAGATTAACAACGGTGAAAAATCCCTAACACAAGTCTATAATGAAATCTTAGACGAAAGTCCTAATGACATAATCATATTCACTCACGATGACGTTTATTTCGACACCAAAGCATGGTATCACAAAATCAAAAGTCATTTCGAAAAAACCGAGTATGGTATTTTGGGAATGGCGGGAACAACTCACCTTTCAGAAACAGGTCAATGGTGGGAAACCAAAAGACGGAAAGACATGATTGGAATCGTAAATCATGAAAGTGGAGGTAAAAAATGGGAATCAAAATACTCAGAAGGTTTTGGTAACGATGTCCACCCTGCTGTTATTGTTGATGGTGTGTTCATTGCCGTCGACCGAAAAAAATTGAAAAAGAAATTCAATGAAGAGTTCGGAGGGTTTCACTTCTATGACCTTCCGTTTTGTTATGAAAATTATTTAGAAGGAGTCAAAGTAGGTGTGATAACTAATGTTAGAATGACCCACAAATCAGTTGGTATGACTAATGAACAATGGGAAAAAAACAGAAGATTATTTGTTGAAAAGTTTTCCTCAACCCTTCCTACTAAAGTCCCCTTTGACTCCAAGCGAAAAATCAAAGTTTTGTTGTCCTCCATTTCATTTAGAACATTTACGGGTTCCGAGGTTTATGTCTATGAGTTGGCTCGTAGTTTACAAAAACAAAATTGTCAGGTAACAGTTCTTTCTCAAATTGGAGGTCCCCTTACAAACTTGGCCAAAAAAGAGGGAATCAGATGTGTTTCTTTTGAAGACGCACCGGGTTTCAGAATTGGTGACGGTAAATGGGCGTTTATCTCTCCTGAAGGTAAACAAGAAGTTTCTCAACCCAATGTCATGTATAAGATTTCCGAAGTTGATTTTGACATCATCATATGTCAACACAAACCTGTGGTCGAAAGGATTCTGAATATGTACCCAACGATTGATAAAATTTGTACGATTCATTCGGAGGTAATGTCCAAGAATTTGGAGGACCCAATAGTGGATGAATCAATTAAAAAATACATCGCAATTCGTCCAGAAATTAAAGAACATTTGATTGACAATTTTGAAATTCCTGGGGACAAAATTGAAGTAATTTACAATCCCGTCGATAAAGACAAGTTTACAATAAAAAACCCACAAGATAAAAATTATGTTTTGTTTGTTGGAACAATAGATTATTTACGTAGAGAAACAATCTTGGATTTAATTGATTATACTCGTGATAACGACAAAGAACTTTGGTTGGTTGGGGAAGACCACTCTTCTTACATGGATATTTTGAACTCCTATGACCATGTAAAAATTTTTCCACCTACTTGGGACTTAAAACCTTTCCTAACAAATGCCAGTGAAACTGCCGGTATTCAACTTGGTAGAACAACAATTGAGAGTTGGATTGCGGGTAAAAAATCTTGGATTTATAAAGTCGACCCCACAGGAATTATTCTCTCGAAAGAACTGACTGAAGTTCCTGAAGATGTTGATAAATTTTATTCAGAAAATGTTGCCAAACAAACTCGTGAATTAATCGTAAATGTTTTATCCTAATGGTTATTTTAACAACAACTTATAATTGTGAAAATTATGTAGAAAGGTCTTTGATGAGTATTATGAGTCAAAGATATGGTGATTTCAAATGTTATATCACAGACGACTTATCCACAGACGGTACCGTAGATATCGTCAAGAAAACAATTGAAAATGACCCGAGATTTGTGTTGATTCAAAATACCAAAAAAATGTATCAACCTGGTAACTACGACCAAGTGATTCGTCAAATGAATATTAAAGATGACGAAGTCTGTGTTGAAGTTGATGGAGATGATTGGCTTCCAAACTCAAACGTTTTTGGTAAACTATCTGAAATATATTCTGACCCAAATGTTTGGATGACGAGCGGTTCTTTCAAATATCACGACGGAAGACCAGGATTTGCGCAAGAACCTCATAGTTTCAATCAAGTTCGGACTTTGACATTTACACTGTCTCATCTTAGAACTTGGAGGTCTTGGCTTTGGAAAAGAATTGACCCCCAAGATTTGAAAGACGAAAATGGTGAATATTGGAGTGTTGCCGGTGATTTGTCTTTTATGTATCCAATGTTTGAAATGTCAGGACCTGACCACTTTAAGTTTATCAAGGATGTCTTATATGTTTATAACGAATCCAATCCAATAAATGACCACAAAGTAAACATGTCGAAAGTTATAGATTCTGTTAATAAACTACGTTCTAAACAACCATACGAGAGACTTTAATATGAAATTGAAAAACCCGATAGATTTAGTTACACCTTATCGTTTTGATTTGGTAATAAAATACATGTACGCAAATTCGATTCTAAAAGGATATCAGACAGATTACTTCAAGAGGATTTATAAAGACCATCTGAGGATTTGGAATGGATTCAAGGAGTACGACAATCCCATCAAAAATTCTTTTGAGGCGTTCGACCGAGAGTTTAAAAGTATTATTGAGTCCATTAAATCGGATGGTTTTAATCCAAATGTTTCGGAGGTACCAATTTTAGAGGACAAGTATATTGTGAACGGGGCTCACCGTGTTGCGGCGGCTTTAGCCCTTAAAAAAGATGTTGCGGTGAAACAATCAACGTCACCTCAAGATGGGCAAAAAGATTGTTCGTGGATGGGACTCTTCAATGGTTTAGGTCTACCCCAAAGAATATCAGACCACGTGGCAATTGAATACGCAAAACTCAAGGACAATACATACGTGGTCACCTTATTTCCCACAGCAAGAGGTGAATATCAAAAAGCCCTTGATGTAATCAACAAATACGGTAAGGTAATTTACTTCAAAAAATTAGATTTGAAAAAACACGCTCCGTTGAATCTAATGAGAGAACTTTATGTTGGAGAAGCGTGGGCTGGTGGTCCTGAAAACAATTGGGTCGGATTCAGACAAAAACAACAACTTTGTTACACCAACGATTCACCTACTTACGCTTTCTTGGTTGAACTCGATAAAATGGAAATTGGTAGAACAATCAAGAATGAAATTAGAGATATTTTCCAAGTAAGTAATCACTCGGTTCACATCAACGACACCCATGAACAGACCGTCAGGATTGCCCAATGTCTTTTTAACGATAATAGCGTTCACCATCTAACTCAAACGCCACCAGTGAATTTTGTTAAGTTTCAAAATTGTCTTGACCGATTTAAAAAGTTCATTGTTGACAATGGTTTGGATTTGGATGACTATGCAATTACTGCGAGTTCGGTGTTATCAATCTACGGGTTGAGAGAAGGTCAGGACTTGGATTACATTCATCACAACCTAAAACTTGTTTTCGACCCTTTTGATTTAATTCATTCTCACAATCAATATGGAATTGGTAGATACGACCTTCCATACGATGAAATTATCTACAACCCCGATTTTCATTTTTATTCACAAGGAGTTAAGTTTGTATCCCCAAGAATTGTCAGGTCCCTTAAATCAAAAAGAGGGGAACCGAAAGACATAACCGACGTACAATTAATAGATTCAATCTTATGAGAAAGTTTTATTTTGCTCCGACACCTTGGTCTTCAAGTGAACAAGTCTTTAACGACTACAGGTTTCAAACCCCAAACAATTTAGGTATTTGGGAGGATATCCAAGCAACCACAAATTTGGACGAAGCGGAATTTATTGTTATTCAAGATGAATGTTATGACTCCCAAGTATTGAGTCGTTTTGAACCAAAGAAACGTTTGTATTTCAATCGTGAGGCTTTATCTACGCACCTCAAAAACCAATACCCTTCGTTAGAGTTCAATAGATTCAGTTATTGGGATGGAACGGGTTATCTACCTCTTAGATGGTGGTACGGGTCAACAAAAAATGCTTCTTCACAAGGATATGGTGGTATCTCTATGGATTACAATGAACTAATTTCTCTGCAACCTTACGAAAAAACAAAAAACTTGTGTTGTATACTTTCCGATAAAACAATGACTGAGGGTCACAAGATACGGATTGATTTTACAAAAAAGTTTTTATCAAAATATCATTTTGATTTATATGGGTCTGTAAATTTCAAGAACTCAGAAATACCTAATAATAATAAAATAGATGCCCTGAAAAACTACAAATACTGCTTGGGTTTCGACAATCAAGATTTTATAAAAGACTTTTTTGGTACTCAATGTACGGATACCTTACTGGCATGGACAGTTCCAATTTTTTGGTGTGGACAAGATTTATCGAAATACCTTCCCGAAGGTTCGTTTATTCAGTTTAACGCACGTGACCTAAATGAAATTGACCAAATCATTGACATTATTGAAAAGGATGATTACAAATTAAGAATTCCCGCAATAAAAGAGGCGAGGGAATATCTTTTGAATAAACACAATTTTTTCCCAACGATTAAAAAACTAATTGATAATGTCTGAATTGAACGTCTATATTCCAACATGTGATGCCAACATGTTTATTGTAAAATACTTTCAATACTTTTTTAACAAGTATTGGGGTAAACACATGAAAGTAAAAATTTTAGGATTCAACCCCCCCGATTTTGAGTTGGATGATAATTTCGAATTTATTTCATTAGGAACTGAACAGTTGGGAGGTGCAAAAGGTTGGACAAATCATTTATTGGATTTTTTTGAAAATATTGATGATGAATATTTTGTGTTTGGTCTTGATGATTTTATGATATCTCGCCCCGTTGACTTGGATTTATTCGAAACCTGTAAACAATTATTAAATGACAAAATAGGTAGAATAGACCTCCAGCCTTCACTTCAATACGCAAGAGGACCTGAACAAGTAGAATTTTATACAGAATTGAATAATGTAAAATTTTTGTCGCTGAGGTCTCCTCACATTGGTTCTACTGATTATCATATTGCATCTGCCTTTTCAATATGGAATAGAAAATGGTTTCTGAAAAACATGAAACGAAACTGGTCTCCTTGGGATTGGGAACTGATTGGTAGTTCAAGTTTGATGGATGGGAAAAACGAACCTAAAGTAATCGGGTCAGTTGACCGGTGGGCTGTAAAAAAATTAGAAGTATTAAGTGGACGTTGGGGAGAACTTATCAACATCAGAGGTATTCGAAACGAGGATTTGGAGGAAATTAAAAAACTAACAAACCCTACAGACAGAATCAAAAATTTTGTTCCCATTATGGACGAACAATGGTATTATTCAGTACCAGGTGGAAATTGGGAAAAAACAATTTTTGGAGAATAAAAAATAACAAATTAAGAAATGACAAAATACAATTTAAAAGACAAATTGGTTTTAGTTACGGGAGGTACCGGTTTTTTGGGTAAACCTTTGATTAAATATCTACTCGAAATGGGGGTGAAGGTAAAGACTATTGCCAGAAATGAAGGAAAGTTAATCGAACTCAAACAAATGTATCCTAACATTGAAATTCTCACGGGAGACATTTCTGACCCGTTCGAAGCTCGTCAAGCCATGAAAGGTGTCTCAGCAGTATTTCATTTGGCTGCGTCCAAACACGTTGGGCTAGCAGAAAAACAAGTAAGAGAATGTATTAAAGCAAATACAATTGGAACAATGAATTTGTTAGATTATTCTATGAATGAAAATTTGGAATTTTTTATAAGCATCTCAACCGATAAAGCCGCCCAAGTAGTTGGAGTTTACGGAGCTAGTAAACTTCTGATGGAGAGACTTCACAATCAATACCAAGAAATCAATCCATCGTGTGATTACAGGATTGTTCGGTATGGTAACGTACTTTATTCAACCGGCTCTGTTCTGTGTAAATGGAAAGACCTGATTGAGCAAGACAAACCGGTCACTGTGACGGAACCTAAAGCAACAAGATTTTTTTGGACTGTAGACCAAGCAATAGATTTGATTTTTAATTGTCTTGAAAACTCAACTAATACAACCCCTTATGTACCTGATATGAAGTCAATGAGTATTGAAAATCTCCTACAAGCGATGTATCAGAAATATGGAAAGGAAAATCAACAACAACAAATAAATGTAATTGGTTTACAACCTGGTGAAAATTTCCATGAAAAAATATTGGAAAACGGACCCTTCTCATCTGAAGTTGAAGAGTTCACAATTGAAGAAATTAAAGAATTGATTTGAGATGGATTTTTCGTTTGGTATAGTTACAGGGGGGGTACACAACCATCGAGAAAGTTCCACTGAAAATGAAGTTGTGGAAAGAATAAAACAAATTATTCTTACCATTGAAGAACAACAAATACCTAATTATGAAATAATAATAATTGGTGGACCTAACGAATTTCAAGACTATGAGAACGTAAGACACTTACCATTCGATGACAAATCTTTTTTCGGATGGATTACCAGAAAGAAAAATATGATTACCAATTTGTCAAAATATGAAAACATAGTTTTCATGCACGACTATTATTCTTTGGATGAAAATTGGTACAAAAACATGTTGTCATATGGAAATGATTTCAAACTATTGATGAATAGAATTTTTGACATCAATGGAAACCGATATCATGATTGGGAAATAACAAATGTTTTTCAAAACGCCGACACCTTACTCCCTTATGATATCAAAGACCTACAAAAATTTATGTATTTTAGTGGTGGATTTTGGATTGCTAAAAGAGAGGTTATGAAAGAATTTCCGTTGAATGAAAATTTACGGTGGGGAAGTGGTGAAGATGTTGAATGGTCGAATAGAGTGAAAAAGAAATACATTTTTGAGTTGAACTACGAAGCAAAAATAAAATTATTAAAACCTCGTTTTATTAGTTCTACTAGAAGAGTAATAACTGAGGAACAAATTGAAATATTACGTAATAAAAAATGAAAGTAGCCGTTGTTTTTTTTGGTAAATTTACTGGTGTAAATAATAGGAAAGAAATTCAAGATTTTGAAAAACCTTACAATTATCTCAAATCAAATATATTGACAGAAAATACAGATATTTTTTTTCATGGTTGGGATGACGACGATGAACAATCAAAAAAATTGGTGGAGTTATTTAAACCCAAAAAATTTCTACTTGAAAAACAAAAAGTTTTTGACCACCCGTTTCAACACTATAATTTTGTTCCACATGGTCCTTGGAACACAAAAGATTATCTAAACAATAATTACTCAAGATTTTATTCCATAAAGAAAGCTCTTGAACTAGTAGATGAACAATATGATTTAGTTTTATTATCAAGATTTGATACTATTTTTTTGGAACCATTTCCATTCAATGATATGTCTATAGACCAATTTTACGTTAGTGATTGGGTACATAACTCTTATGGTATGGGTTTTCAAGATGCTTGGTTCATTTCAGGAACTGAAAACATGAAAAAATTTTCGATGATTTTTGACAGAATGGATAATTACATGGATTTGAATGGTAATTATTTACAATTCATCAAAAGACATGGTGGAGATGAAAGCAACATTACCTCAGGTCACGCAATTTGTCGCTATCGAATAGTTGAACTTGGTTTAGAAGAACACACTTATTGTGTTGGGTCCTTACCGGAAACTTGGACTTTATCTCGTTATTTGAATGGTCAATTAAACATCACGAATAAAATAACAACAATAAAAAAATTGAAATGATTTTAATATCACACAGAGGAAATACCGATGGTAGGGTAAAAAATATAGAAAATTCTCCGGACTATATTCAGATTGCTTTAGATGAAGGGTTTGATGTTGAGGTTGATGTTTGGTATGTCGACTCGGCTTTTTATTTGGGACATGATATTCCAATGTATGAAGTTGCCGAAAGTTATTTGGAAAACGAAAAATTTTGGTGTCACGCCAAAAACGAAGAAGCATTTTTCAAAATGTTAGAGAATCCAAAAATTCACTGTTTTTGGCATCAGACAGATGATTATACTTTGACATCAAAAGGAATACCTTGGGTGTTACCCGGTAAAAAAGTTACGGACAAATCTATTTGGGTTTTACCTGAAATTACTTCATACAAAAGTATTTTGATAAATTGTTTGGGAATTTGCTCAGATTATATTTCAATCTATAGATGATAAAACTAATAATATTTGACTTGGATGGTGTTTTAGTGGAAGCAAAAAACATCCACTATGACGCACTAAATCTTGCTATAGAAAAATATGACAAAAATTGTGTCATAGAATGGAATGAACATCTTAGCAAATATGATGGACTAAAAACTCAACAAAAACTTGAAATGTTAACAAAAGATAAAGGATTATCATTAGGGTTTCATAAATTGATTTGGGATGAAAAACAAAAAAAAACTTTGAAATTATTGAGTGATTTGAAAACAAATACTCAATTGATAGAACTTTTTTCCTCTCTATCTGAAAAAGGATACAAAATTGCTTGTTGTAGTAATTCAATCAGGAAAACTGTATTAACCGTATTATCAAAACTCGGAATTATAGAGTACTTTGACTTCATAGTTTCAAATGAAGATGTTTCAAATTCGAAACCACATCCTGAGATGTATTGGAAATGTATTTCAAAAATGGGTGTTTTACCCGAACAAACTCTCATAGTTGAGGATTCACCATATGGTTTATTGGCGGCTTCAAGAACAAATTCCCACATTCTTAGGGTTGCTAATCCTTCAGATGTGAATGTAAAAAACATTTACAATAAATTACAAAAAATTGAAAAACAAGTTATGATGACTACTCCAAAGTGGAAAGATGAAAAATTAAATGTGTTGATTCCTATGGCGGGAGCCGGCTCACGTTTCGAAAAGGCGGGTTACACATTCCCAAAACCTTTGATTGATGTTGAGGGTGAACCGATGATTAAGTTAGTAAGTGAAAACATCAACATGGATGCTAACTTCATTTACATCGTTCAAAAAAGTCATCGTGAAAAATATAACTTGGATACCCTTCTCAACTTGGTTTCACCAGGTTGTAAAATAGTAGAAGTTGATGGGATTACAGAGGGAGCCGCCGTCACTACTCTATTGGCTAAAGAACATATCAATAATAATTCCCCATTAGTTATGGCAAACTCGGACCAATTTATTGATTGGGATTCCAACGAGTTCATGTATAAAATGTCTGAAACCAATGCAGATGGTGGAATCATTACTTTCAAAGCAACCCACCCCAAATGGTCTTTTGCTAAATTAGACGAAAATGGTTACGTTACTGAAGTTGCAGAAAAAAATCCAATTTCTGACGTTGCCACTGTTGGAATTTATTTTTGGTCAAAGGGTTCTGATTACGTCAAGTATGCTGAGCAAATGATTGAAAAAAATGTGAGAGTTAACAACGAGTTTTACGTTTGTCCTGTTTTCAACGAGGCAATCGGAGATGGTAAAAAAATTCGTACTTATGAAATCCAAACCATGTGGGGACTCGGAACTCCTGAAGACCTTAATGTTTACCTTAATAGGAAAAGAAATTAAAATTAAAAATGTCGCAATACTCAATTCCCCAATTTCAACCATACCTCGATGAAAAAGAATACGAGGCAATAAAATCTTGTTTTGACCTCAATTGGATTACGGAAGGACCTAAGTCCACGGAATTCGTAAACAAACTCCTAAAAATGATGGGAGTTAAGTATGGTGTGTTAGCACCAAACGGTACTTTGTCTTTGTATATGGCACTGAAGGCTCTTGGTATTGGTAAAGGGGACGAGGTTATTGTTCCCAATTTTACATTCATTGCCTCAGCCAACGCAATTGAAATGGTCGGAGCAAAACCTGTGTTCTGTGACGTTCAAGAAACCGATTTACATATTGATTTGAAAAAGGCTGAAAAACTTGTGTCAAGAAAGACCAAAGCAATAATGCCAGTTCACATTTATGGTATGGCATGTGACATGGACGCGGTTATGATGTTTGCTAAAAAACACAATCTTAAAGTAGTGGAAGACGCCGCTCAAGCTGTGGGTGTGAAGTGGAATGGCAAACAAGCTGGAACATTCGGTGAGGTTGGTAGTTTTTCGTTCTTCGCTGATAAAACCCTTAC
>Ga0172362_10001410_pt1 | contig 20591 bp, 19 predicted proteins | sample LakKivs1_kivu2a2_FD_114534 | JGI IMG/M metagenome (GOLD analysis project Ga0172362, IMG submission 114534) | Sediment microbial communities from Lake Kivu, Rwanda - Sediment s1_kivu2a2 | ecosystem: Environmental > Aquatic > Freshwater > Lake > Sediment | place: Rwanda: Western Province, Lake... | reverse complement strand
CTGGGATAAAGAACTGTTCATTTAATCTTCGTATTGCTCTGGAAAATAAACAGCTCTATTTAACAGAAGGGGGCAGTTCTATCCGTTATCATAAGCTTCTAACTAAGAAGCCCTTAAAAATCTTAACAAGAAAAGATTTCATCAGAGTCTTTTTCTAAGCCAGACCCAGGTCCATGTCTATGTCCTGCATAGCCTGAAGACAAATCCCCAAAAACTCATTCAGACTCAAGCCCAGATTGGCACACTGCTCAATCTCTTCTCTTTTTGCTCCCCTGGCAAAGCCTTTCTCCTTGAAGCGTCGTTTGAGAAACTCCAGGTCTACTGCTTTCAGCTTTTTTTCAGGATGCATCAGCGTGGCTGCAATTATCAATCCGGTGGTTGGGTCTATCGAGTATATAGCCCAGTCCATGGCTGTCTCGCAGGGCACCTTTCCTGCATGGGCCTGAATAGCCCGAATGACTTCAGAGGGGAGGTTGTATTTTTCAAGAATTTTCACGGTCTCCCTGGTATGAAGCTCAGGGCTCTTTTCTGTTAATTCATAGTCCAGGTCATGGACCAGGCCGGCCAGACCCCATGCATCCTCATTCCCGCCCAGACGTTTAGCCATAGCCCTCATGCATTGTTCAACAGCCAGACAGTGTTTTATCAGATTCTTGTTATGAAGATATTGCTTTAAAAGTTCGAGTGCTTCTTCTCTGGTCATGATTTACTCCTTTCTGACTTCACTTTCTTCGATAAATGAAGTGATATTATATCGCAACTCAGCTTTTTTACTCAGCTTTTTATCAACAGCCCGGACTGTAATCACATACTCTCCCCCTTGAACCGGGAACCAGGTCCAGGTGTTTTTGCTTGAAGCTTTTCTCACCAGTTTTTCCTGGCCATCAGCCTGCCGAAGATAAAATTCATATCTGGGCTTATGAAACCCTGAAGACTGAGCTGTAAAAACTATCCTCTGACCGGCCGATTGCGGCGAATCCTTAGAGGGCTTGATGATGACCTGAGGTTCTTTTCTAAACGCATAAACCAAGCTCTTATCGTTCCGGAAATCATAAACCCCGGCCAGCAGCAGGTCACCAGCAGTAATTATATTCGTTCCTATTTCAAAAGTTAGCGGCGTTTCGGAAGCCTTTTTGCCAGTTTTAAGGTCAAATCCAGAAAGCGCTCCACCTGACGACGGGACTACTATCTCATCCTGAAAAATACGTGGCTGAAAGAAGACTCTTCCTGGAATGACCTGCCAGCGCTCAATATCGCCGCCCGACCGTCTTAAGGCATAAAGAAGCCCTCCTGAAGTTAGAACATAAAGATCCCTGCCATGGTCTAATAGCTTTTCAATCCTCTGGCCGCCTAAGCTTACCTGCCAGCGAATCTTCCGCTTTTCCAGGTCAAAACAGAGCACACGGCCTGACCCGACACCAAGAAAAAGTCTTTTTTCGTCAGGGTTTAAGACCGAAGTTATTGCCTCTTTAAAATCATACTGGCCAATCTTCTTTCCTGTCTCTCGCTTTAATCTGATTACTAAGCCGGTGCCTGATGGAATAAAAACAGAAGAACCAGTAAGAGTCAATAAACCGCATGCTTCTGCCGGTAACTCGAATTTCCAGAGGAGTCGTCCTGAAGTAACTTCCCGGGCTTCCAGGTTCCCCTTGTAAAGCAGGAGCACTTGCCCGCTGTCTTCAACCGGAGGATAAACTAATTCTTCGGGCAAAACTAAATCAAACACACTGTCGCCATTCTCATTCAGGTAGATAATTCTTTTCCCCGTCGTCAGCCAGAAGCCGTGGCTTCCTGAGACAGGAGGCAGCGATAATTGCGCGTCCAGGTTCACAACTCTCTTTGTCTGACCATTTTGAACATCGGCTAAGCAAACCCGGGCTTCTTCATTTGCCCAGAAGACCACTTTCTTTAGGACTCCGAGCCCAACGATCTTTCGTGGCAACTCAGCTCTCCAAATTTCTGTCAGAGAGATTTCAAAAGACTCTGTTCTCCGCTTTGTTTCTGCCCTGCCGGCTCTGGCCTGGTCTGGTCCCGTCTCAGATTGAGTCGATCTCGCCTCAGCCTTATCTTGTCTTTTTTCCTTCTGAGTTTGAAAGGTAATATCCATATTTTTTACTTCTGAAGCGCGTGCCTCTTCTTCAGCCGAAAGCAGCTCATCAATTCTTATAAAAGAGTACCCACGGGAGCCAAGCTCACCTATAAGAGCACCCAGCCGGCAATAAAACTTATCCGTCCTTTCCGGAGCTGTTCCGAGATGCAGAAGCAAGATGAAGCCGTTCAGTCCAGAATCCTCTGATCTCTCATATTCCAGAATTCGCCCGAAAATCTCTTCGGATGATAGATAACTGGCCATATCTGGAGTTGTATAGTCGGCGTTGGATGAAGTGCCCGGAGTATAATTCACCAGAATGACTCCCGCCTCTTTGGCCCAATTAGCAATCCCCTGGTTGTACCATTCATAGGGCGGAACAAAATACCTGGCTCCCGTTTTACCCACGCTAAATCTGGCCAGCTCGGCATAATTTTTTTCCAGGTCAGAAACGAACTCTTCTTTGGCTACCAGAGTCTGGTTGCGGTCGTTCCAGTCGCAATAAAGAAGATGGTTGTCTGAATGCGGACCCACATAATGACCTTCAGCCACCATCCGCTTTATCAGCGGCTCAAATTCTTTGTTCCTGAGAAAATTACCGGTCAGAAAAAAAGAGGCCTGAGTGTTCCAGGCCTTCAGAACAGATAGAATATGTCCACCGCCTTCGCCATATGTATCAGCCGTAAAGACCAGGGCCATAGATTTTTTGTCCAGCGGAGCACGAACAATGCCTCCCTCATCCGTGGTCATTGATTGAGCCACGACGAAATTTATAAGAAAATTCAGAAAGAAAACCAGGATTATTAAGTGTCTGGTTAATCTCTCAATTCTTTGCTCATTCATGATTTCTTTTTCAGAACTTGATTTTAAATAAACCGGGCTTAATGTGCAAATGACAACCTTTACTTATCCGGAATTAGCTGGTATCATTTTTTTAATGGTTAATTACATTTTGCTTTACAAAATAAGGAAACTGGTCAAGCAAATCCTTAAAGAAAAAATTGAGGACGGGGAAATCGCCACCACTCCCCGATCCTGCCTGGGCTGCCTGGCTGATGAAATAAGCTGGGAAATATATTACCTCTTCAAGGAAAGAGAAGAAAAGAAAAAAGGGTCGTCCGGAATCGCCCTGCAAGAAGAGGGAAAAAATAACCAAGACTAAAAAAAATTAAATGGACACTCAGAAATAAACAAAAGGCGCGTCTTTATTTAAGCAGATAAGAACATTCAAATACCTGATCCACGCACTAAAGAACAAATTCCAGAAAGAATTTCAATAGATTCATATTAAGCTAACTATAAGAAATTCTATAACATACAGAGCATCTGCCGCCATTTCTTCAACATAACTCCACAATAAAAACTTAGCTGATGGGATTTTATAACTTTGAATTTTCCTTCTTGCCCGCAGTATCAGACCGGGCGACTCAAAGATTTTTCAGTAAAGACAGAAGAGAAAAGTTTATTCTTTTTTACCTGACTTTTCCTGCCTGATTTTCTCCTTCAGAGCTTCCCACCAGTCAATTCTCTTCTTCATCTCTTTCTCAAAACCAAGGGTCCCGGGTTGATAATATTTACGACTTCTGAGCCTCTCTGGAAACGTCTCCATATTAGTAGTTGACAGCGGATGGTCATGGGCATACTGATAATCCTGTCCGTAACCAAGCTCTTTCATCAGCGGAGTCACCGGATTGCGGATGTGAAGCGGCACCGCCTCAAACGGACTTTCTTCCACATCCTTCATTGCCTGACCAAAGGCCGTATAGATGCGATTGCTCTTCGGAGCTGAAGCCAGATAAACCACAGCTTCGGCCAGAGCCAGCTCGCCTTCGGGAGAACCCAGAAAATCATAAGCTTCCTTAGCCTTCAAGGCCACGGTCAGAGCCTGGGGGTCAGCCAGGCCAACATCTTCTGAGGCGAAGCGCACCAGGCGGCGGGCAATGTAAAGCGGGTCTTCTCCAGCGTATAACATCCTGGCGAGCCAGTACAGGGACGCATCAATATCAGAATTGCGCAAACTCTTATGCAAAGCTGAGATAAGATTAAAGTGCTCTTCCCCACTCTTGTCATAGAGGAGGATTCTTTTCTGAAGCGCTTCTTGAACCTCTTTGGCCGTGATTTCTTTGCCACGCGTCAGGCTGGAGGCGATCTCCAGAGCATTTAGCACCCGTCGCGCATCGCCGTTGGATTGATCGAGCAGCATCTTTAAAGCTTCGTCGTTTACGGTCAGATGAAGCCGTCCCAGACCGTTGAGCTCGTCATTTAGAGCGTCTTCTATAATCTTCTTCAGAGCTGTTTCATCGAGTGGCTTCAGAACCAGAACCTTGGTCCTCGAAAGAAGCGGAGCAATTACCTCAAAAGACGGGTTTTCAGTAGTTGAGCCGAAAAGAACAACATCTCCTCTTTCCACATAGGGCAAAAACGCTGATTGCTGGGCTTTATTGAAGCGATGGATTTCGTCGATGAATAAGACAATGGGCTTGCCGTAAAGCTTTTTCTGCTGTTCGGCTTGAGCCATCACCTCTTTTATTTCCTTAATCCCTGAGAGAACCGCGCTTGAAAAGACGCAGGGCAGGTCAAAGTGCTTGGCCAGCATCATTCCCAGGGTTGTCTTGCCTGAGCCCGGTGGTCCCCAGAAGATTATGGATACCAGATGGCTGGATTCAATAAGCTCGGTTAGAATCTTTCCAGGCCCAAGCAGATGCTCCTGACCATAGAAGCGCTCAAAAGACTGAGGCCGCATCCTCTCAGCTAAGGGAATGTGCTGGCCGTCAGACTTTTTTGCTTTTTTCATATCAAAATCTCAATACTTGTGGCTGAACTCTCCTTCTCTGTTATCCATAATTATACTACCAAATAAGCGCCATCATAGCCAGAAGCTTTGCTCCGGAACTATCGTATAGCATGGATCTGTCCCATAAATAATATCTGATATGCCAATCTCCTCTTATCGAATAAGATTTCAGACCGAGGAAAAGGCGGTTCAGGCTATCCGCGCTTTTGCCTCCAGGCATCTTTTTCTTGTCTTAAGAAAAGAAATTTATAAAATGGTTGCAGGAGAGCAAAATGATGCGATTGAATAGATCTTTTATTAATCATTTCTTGTGGCTGGTAATTTTTATTCTGGCAGCTTCTTTAACATCTGCTGGCCTATCTCAATCAGAAATCAAACCGAGAGGTTACCTTTTCATCATTGGCGGTGGAGATAGACCTGGGCCAATGATGCAGCGCTTTGTTGACCTGGCTGGTAGAACCGGCACAGGAAGGATAGTCATCCTGTCCATGGCCAGCGCTACTCCTGACGAAACCGGCCGTAACCTGGTTGAAGAATTCCAGCGGATAGGAGCAAAAGAAGCCGTCTATTACAGCTTCACGCGCCAGCAGGCCGAAAGCGAACAAACCGCCTTGCTCTTGAACGACGCAGGTGGAATATTCTTCTCAGGTGGAGTTCAAACCAGGATCACTGAAGCCATCGTGGACACTCCGGTGCACAGAAAAATCGTGGAACTTTATCGCGCCGGAGCAGTCGTCGGTGGCACCAGTGCCGGAGCTGCCATAATGAGTGAGCTTATGATAACGGGCGACGAGGTTAGAAAAGCTGAAGAAGGACACGAATTTGAAACGATTGAATCCGGCAATATCATTCTGGCAAGAGGCCTGGGCCTGGTTAAAAGGGCAATAATAGACCAGCATTTCGCCACCAGAAAACGTCACAACAGGCTGCTCAGCGTGGTAGCTATGCATCCTGAGCTCCCTGGCATTGGTATTGACGAATCCACGGCCATAATTGTCAACCCCGACGAAACCTTTGAAGTCATCGGAAATAAAAACGTCATTGTCTACGATGCCAGCCGGGCCAAGATTATGACCCGCAACGATAAGGCCGTTGCCATCAGAGGGCTAATAACTCATATACTTCTTGCCGGCGAGCGTTTTGACCTCAAGAAGAAACGACCCCTTTAGGTCGGTCAGCAGAAGTTGCTCCAGGTTTGAGAATTCTTGACGATTTTGGGGTTAAATGTTAATGTTTTTATGAAATCAGCTCATGACCCGAGACCAGAAGAACGCAACCATCAGAGAAGCCATTGGCAATAAATTAATATTTACGTCCGAAGAAGTCTGCCGTTTATTAAAAATCACGGCTGAAACTCTTAAAGGCTGGGAAGATGAATTCCCGTTTTTCTTTGCCGGACAAACAGCCAAAGGAAAACAAATTTACCGTCAAAAGGATGTGCTGATAATCCTGCGGATTAAGGAACTGCTCGAAGAAAACACTCTGACTCATGCCGGCATCAAGAGAAAAATCGAAAAAGAATTCGGTTTCAAAACAGACAAAGTCCCGCCAGAAAAATTAGCCACGACCCTGACCGAAATAAAAGAAGAATTGACCTCCATTCTCAGGGCGCTTGAAAAAAGACGGAAAAAGATATAGATTTAATCACAGTTTCCAAACCATCGGGACGTGGCGCAGCCTGGTAGCGCACATGCTTGGGGTGCATGGGGTCGGCGGTTCAAATCCGCCCGTCCCGATTTTTTTATCGTTTAAAAAGAAGCTGATAGACCTGTTCTATTGATCATACATCATCCTCGAAGACCTTGATTCTGATTGACTCCAGTGGATAATATCTTACACTTCATCTATAATTGTCTTTAAATTTTCTGGACATAGAGACCGGATTAAAAGCAAACAGGGTCTGAAACTTGAGGCAATAATGAAAAAAACTTCTCGCAACAAAGATAGACTTTTTCTTCTGACCAACGACGACGGCTATTTTTCTCCTGGTATAACCTCCCTGGCCGAAGAACTGCGCCAGCTTGGACGGGTGTATATCGTGGCGCCTGACCGGGAGAAAAGCTCCATCTCTCTGGCTCTGACCCTGCGCCGGCCCCTTCGGGCAGAGAAAGTAAGCAAAGATATTTATGCGGTCGACGGCACCCCGGCTGACTGCGTTTATATTGCTTTAAGACATATCCTGCCCCGTAAGCCCGACCTCCTGATTTCCGGGATGAATATGGGAGCGAACGTGGGTTGTCAGGATGTCTCTTACTCCGGCACTGTGGCTGGTGCTCTTCAAGGCACTTTTATGGGCATTGCCTCTCTCTCTGTTTCTTTAATCAGCCGGAATGGCCGCCAGTATGACTTCAAGCAATCAACCCTCCTGGTCAGGTCAATCGTCGAACTTCTTCTTAACAAGGGACTTCCGCCCAAAACTTACTTGAACATCAACATTCCGCCATTTCCGGTAAAGGGCATAAAGATTACCCGCCTGGGAGAAAAGCGCTACAGCCCGGAACTCGTGAAAAAGAAAGACCCAAGAGGAAAAACTTATTTCTGGATTGGAGTCGGCCATCCCAGGGGCATCGGGCCAAGAGATTCTGACGTTCAGGTCGTGGACCGGGGCTGGGTATCGATAACTCCACTTCAGATAGACCGAACCTCTCATTCACTCATAAATAGCGAGCTTCTATGCAGCCTCAAGAAATTTCTAAATCAAGCAAATCAAAAGGCTTTCTCAAGATTAAATAAGGACCAGGCTAATTCAAAGCAGAAGTAAGCGGAGAATTAAGAAACTGAAAATAAATCGGCCGAAAATTAAAGGGCGTGGCTCAAAAAGCACGTTTCGTCCTGAAGTTTTGAACCCCGAATCAAGAAGAGAGCCACTCTTAAAGAAACAAAGATCATTCTATGCATAAATCTGATTCAACTTCATCCTTAGACTGTATTAGCATCTGCCTTATTTTTATCGACTCTGTGCTTCAGTTTTCTGTTTTTGATAAAGCCAACGCCTGCAGGAATAAGCGAAACCGCAATGATGGCTAATATCACCAGGAAAAAGTTTTTCTTAACCACTGGTAAATTCCCGAAAAAATATCCACCAAAGATGAAAATAGCTACCCAGAGCACGCTCCCGATAATATTGTAGATGATGAATTTCCAGTAGGTCATCCGGCCAATTCCGGCAACAAAAGGAGCAAAAGTCCGGATGATGGGTAAAAAGCGGGCGATGACTATGGTTTTGCCCCCGTGTCTTTCATAGAACCTGTGAGTCTTATCCAGATATTCTTTTTTAAAAAACTTGCTGTCTTCTTTTTTAAAGACCCCAGGCCCCAGTCTATAGCCGATCCAGTAATTAACAACATTACCAAGAACCGCGGCTGCGCTCAATGTTATGAAAAGCCCGTATACATTTAGCCCGCCTATCGCCGCCACGGCTCCAGCAGCAAACAACAGTGAATCACCAGGGAAAAAGGGCGCGACCACCAAACCTGTTTCTGCAAAAATCACAACAAAAAGGATGAGATAGGTCCAGAGTCCAAACTGGCTGACTATATCGCCGATATAGCGGTCAAGATGAACAGCTATGTCAAGAAGCTTTATGATAAACTTAATCAAATTTCCATCCCATCCTTGAATCTGATTTTGGCCCTACATACAAATCCCAACTATACACATTTTGCTATTTCCTGACAAGTCTTAATTACTGACTACGATGTAACCACGTGCCAGTTTTCAATTTAATTCAGAACTAAGCCTTACATTGGACACTTTATTCAATTTCCTGAGTGTATGAAAGAGCAGGTCTATAAGAACGCGGAATGTTTGGTATAATTTAAGGCGAGGCATCAGACAGCAGAAAATGAACCAGCAATTTAAAGTTCTAAGAAAGTTAGAAGCAATTGAGCGAGCGCTGAAGCATCTCTCTCCCGTTGAATCGAATTGCACTCTGTGTCCCCGTCAATGCCGCGTAAACCGGACACAGAGTCAAACCGGTATCTGCCAGACGGGCGGTCAGGCCAGGGTCTCATGCGGACTGCTGCATTATGGGGAGGAACCTGCACTCAGCGGCCGCGGCGGACCGGTGCGAGCCCGTGGTTCAGGCACAATCTTTTTTTCTGGCTGTAACCTGAAGTGCCTTTTCTGCCAGAACTACCAGCTCAGCTGGCTGAATGAAGGAGAACTGGTGACAGATGAAGAGTTAGCCCGGATGATGCTTGACCTCCAGGATAAGGGCGCCCTGAACATCAATTTTGTCTCACCCACGCACGTTATTCTGCCAATTCTTCGGGCTTTGCGAATTGCCTGTCAGGAGGGCTTAACCATCCCGCTCGTCTACAATTCTAACGGCTATGATTCGCTCGAAGTCATTGAACACCTCAGAGGAATAATCGATATCTATCTTCCTGACCTGAAATACGTCTCAGCCGAATTATCTAAGAAATATTCCTCTGCTCCAGACTATTTTGAATATGCCCATCTGGCCATCCAGGAGATGTACTGCCAGCAGCCTGACCTTATTCTCGATGGAAATCAGGTCGCCCGCGCTGGCTTGATCATCAGACATCTCGTTCTGCCTGGCTGCTCTGATGACTCGATTGAAGTCCTCGAATGGATAGGGAGAAATCTTTCAAAATCAGTTGGTTTGAGTCTGATGAGCCAGTATCATCCTTGCTTCAGAGCGCCAGCAGAGATTCAACGAGAAATAACCTCGGAAGAATACCGGAAAGTCATGAGCCGGGCGCTGGCACTGGGTCTGGAAGACCTTTTCCTCCAGCCCGAACCATTTTTAACCGATGAGCACCTGGTGCCGGATTTTAGACGCAAAAATCCCTTTCCCTGGAAATAAAAGTCCACTTTACAATCCGGCTGATAGCCTGCTAAGAAAAGCTGGCTATTATTCGTAGACCAGTATCTCAACCCGTCTGTTCTGAGCCCGGCCTTCGCGAGTTGAATTGTCAGCGACAGGCACCGAACTACCCAGGCTGACAACAGCCATCCTGTGTAACGGTATATGATGCGTCTTGTAAAGATACATCATCACTGCCTCTGCACGCTTGTGACCCAGCGGGATGTTGACGTCGTCGGAGCCGGTGCTGTCGGTGTGGCCCTGAATCTCGATGTAAACGCCCTTATTTTCTTCAATAAGCTTCTGAACGAACCTGTCGAGTGTGGCCTTGGCTTCAGCACTAAGCTCAGCGCTGTTAAAGGCAAACTTGGCTTCGTTGTTGCGGATGGTCTCTTTCATGACCAGGTTTCCCCGGATCAGAGTCTTAACTTCTTCAATCTTGCCATCAACTTGCTTGAACTGGGTGTCATGCTTATTGATTAGCTCGCCGATTGTGGCCAGCTTCTCGTCGTGCTCCTGGATCCTCTTCTGAGCTGCCTCCACTTCAGTCGAGATGTTGGCTACCTTCTGATCTACTGTGGCGATCTCGCCTCCGACGTATTTCTTAGTGGCGCAGCCCGAGCCAAAAACTATCAAGGCTACGAACAGTACGCCCAAAGCATACACAAGAAAATTCTTTTTCATTCTTACCTCCTTTCTTGTGTATCCTCTTTAAGGCTCGAATGGCCTAAGGAATTTATCCTGTTTATAAAATTATATCCTAAATAATAGCTTTTGTCATTAAAAGTTTTATAGAGCTCGTTTCTGCGAAATATCTCCAGTGATTTAACCCGCAGCGACATCTTAATATCCCTGCCTGGTTCGTATGCGGTACTTGCCTTTGACGGTCACAACTCTTATCCGCTTGTATGAGTCATCCTCCCTGTGAGAGGTATACCCTATCAGGTACTGGTGGCTCTGCTCCTTCTTAATCTCATTTATGGCGGCAAGCAGCTTTTCCATACTATCAATAACAAAAGCTTTCCCGCCTGTGGCCAGGGCGAAACGGTTCAGCGTGTCAACAATTCCGCTGGGCGTCAGGCCAGGCGCCCTTTTATGTTTCGCCAGAATCGCCTCAGCAAGTGGTATCTTATATCCTATGACATAGATCGGGACATCAACACGGCGGGCTATTTCCAGTGCCTGTTCAGCCGATGACTGGCTATCATTCTCGATGCCGTCAGTGATGAGCAGAAGGGCCCTCTTCTCGTTTTTGGCCCGGACAGCAAATTCGGGGGAAACAGCCACGGCATCGTTTAAAGCAGTCTTGCCATATGCCTTTTCCTTTTCCAGGGCTGCCAGGAATGCAGCCTTGTCCGCGGAGTGCCTGGTCGCCACCTCAACCTGGCCGTCGGCAAAAACGAGTAGTGCTATCTCGTCGTGAGGGGCCAGCATCTTTTCAGCCAGGATACGAAGCGCCTGCCTGCATTCTTCGAATTTATTTTCCAGGGCCATGCTGCCGCTCACATCAAGAAGAACGGTAAGGCTCAGGGGAGCGTTCTGGTCATGCTGGAAGTAAGTAATGGTCTTCTTCTCTTTATTCTCGTAGATAATGAAATCCTTTTCTCCCAGGTCGTTGATATAGCGTCCTTTCCCATCCTGGACAGTGACAGCAATAGTCACAGCATTTACCGTAAGGTTGTAAGATAAAGGCTTCTCCTGTGGGTCGGCTTGAGGCTTTTGCTGGGAAAACGCTGGAACAAGGAAGGGCAGGACAAGCCCGGCAGCGATAAGAGTGCGGCCAAAAGCAAATTTTATTTTCATTTTTTCAGCACTGAACTTTAAAATAGCACACGAAATCAGTTCGGGCAAGAAAGCTTGAATAAGCAATGAAAACCAGGATATCGCATCTCTAAACTAAAATCTGCCTGAAAAATCGAAAATAAGCTATGTATCCATAGACGACCATTACTTTAGTCGGGCTTTTGGTGCAGTTTAAGAAATCAGAAACTCCTAAAGACGCTCTTACGCTTCCCCGGTTCTATTTTAAGCTCTCGGGGTGATGTTTAACCACCTCTGCCTTGACCATATAGATAACATCTTCAGCAATATTAGTGGCGTGATCACAGATTCTCTCCAGGTGCCTGGCCACCAGCAACAGAGGCACTGCTCTGGGTGCAGATTTTGGGTCTTTAGCCATAAAATCATTTATCAGTTCAGATTGAACTAAATTTCTCAATTCGTCGGCTTCATTATCTCTCAATATAACAGACCTGGCGAGTTCCGGGTCTTTGTTAACAAAAGAATTTATGGTATCCCTGACCATTCCCTGAGAAAGAGTGGCCAGCTTGGGTATATCGATCAGAGGCTTTAAGAGCGGTTGCCCGGCCATTTCCAGCACCCTCTGGCCGATATCAACGGCTAAATCAGCGATTCTCTCCAGGTCAGTGGTAATTTTCATAGACATCACAATAAACCTCAAATCAGCTGCAGCCGGCTGGTATAGAGCAATCAGGTTCAGGCATTTTTCTTCTATTTCCAGCTCCATATTATCTATCCGGTCATCGTCTTTGATCACGGCTTCAGCCTTTTCCCGGCTCAATTCCCTGAGTGCTTTGATAGAATTGCCGATACAGGCCTCGACCTCAGCACTCATTTCAAGCAGTTTCTTATTCAGCTCCAGTAGTTCCTCATCAAAATATCTGGTCATTTCGGCCTCCTTTTCCAGCTGCTCTGGTCAGCCTCAACCGAAGCGGCCGGTAATATAATCTTCAGTCCTCGGGTCTTTCGGACTGGTGAAAACCTGGTTGGTCTCCCCGAATTCTACAAGTTCGCCCAGGAGAAAATACCCCGTAAAATCTGAAACCCGAGCTGCTTGCTGCATATTATGAGTGACGATGATTATAGTATAGTTTTTCTTCATCTCATACATCAAATCCTCAATCCTGGCTGCGGCTACCGGGTCAAGAGCTGAACATGGTTCATCCATCAGCACCACTTCTGGCTCGACGGCCAGTAGCCGGGCAATGCATAGCCTCTGCTGCTGTTCTCCGGTTAACGTCAAAGCGTTGTCATTCAATCTATCTTTAAGCTCGTCCCAGAGATTTACAGCCTCAAGGCTTTTATAGAGCCGCTCATCCAGGAAAAACCTGTCCTCATGGCCGTGAACTCTCAAACCATAAGTAATATTCTCAGCTATGCTCAAAGGAAAAGGATTGGGCCGCTGGAAAACCATACCCACCCTTCTTCTGAGCTCCAGAAGGTCTGTGCCTGGAGCGTAGATGTTCCGACCTTCAAAAAGAACTTCGCCCCTTGTTCGAGCGCCTTCAATCAGGTCATTCATCCGGTTAAGAGCCCTTAGAAAGGTCGATTTGCCACAGCCCGATGGCCCGATGAGAGCGGTGATCCTGTTAGCCTGGATGTTCAGATGGACATTTAACAGTGCTTGAAAACTGCCATAGAAAACATCCAGGTTCTTTACTTCAATGATGTTTCTTGTGCTCATCGGGGTTCCTCATCTTATGTCCCAGCGCATCCGTATACTCCTTTTTCATTTTATTTATCATTTAATACACGATTTTAAATTTACCTGCCTTCCGCCTCTCATCCAAATTTGCCCTCAAGGTAAGCTTCGGTCCGCTTATCGGCCGGCCTGGTGAAAAGCACTGGCGTCTCATCAATCTCCACCAGCTCACCCATCAGAAAAAAAGCAGTTCTGTCAGCTATTCTGGCTGCCTGTTTGGTATTGTTGGTGACCAGGATAATCGTGTAATCTTTTTTAAGCAGCCGCAATGAATCCTCAATTTTCATGGTCGAAATCGGGTCAAGGCCTGATGTCGGTTCGTCCAGTAAAATGTAATCCGGCTTAAGAGCCAGAATCCGGGCAATGCACAGACGCTGCTGTTGACCGCCTGATAACTTCAGAGCACTTGTTTTCAGCCGATCTTTAACTTCATTCCACAAACCGGCTTTTTGCAGCGAATCTTCGACTATCGTGTCGAGCTCCTTTCGGTCATTATCACCAAGAAGCCTGACTCCGTAGACTATGTTCTCATAAATTGACATAGGCAAAGGCACGGGGGTAGCAAACACCATGCCAATTTTTCTTCTCAGAGCTACGACATCCACCTCAGGCCGAAAAATGTCCTGTCCGTCTATCAGAATTTTGCCTTCAATTCTTGAGCCCGGGACCAGGTCGGCCAGACGATTCAGACAGGCGAGAAAAGTCGACTTACCACTCCTCGCCGGTCCAATGATTCCAAGAATTTCATGAGGGTAAACATCAAAGTTTAAGTTTTTCAAACTGCAATTGCGGCCATAATAATGGCTAAAGTTTCTGACTTGAATGACAGCTTCATTCATAATTTTCGCCTGATGTACTTTTCCATGAGATAATAAGTCAGGATATTTATGATCAAAATGGCAATCACAAGCACTGCGGCTGTGCCATATGCTTTGGGCATAGAGACACCTTCCTTGGCCAGAATGTAGAAGTGCACGGACATGGTTCTGGACGAAGAAAAAAGAGAAGACGGCATTCGCAGGGCACTACCTGCAGTAAATATCACGGCTGCTGTCTCTCCGATGCTTCTGCCGATACTCAGGATGATCCCAGTCACAATTCCAGGAAGAGCTGATGGCAGAACAACTCTGGTTATAGTCTGCCATCGGGTGCTGCCAAGAGAAAAGCTGACCAGCCTGTAGGCCGGGGGCACGCTTTTGATGGCTTCTTCGCTCGTTCTGATAATCGTCGGTAGAACCATAAAAGCCAGAGTCAAACCGCCGCTTAAAATAGACCAGCCGAATTTCAATTTGTTGACGAAAAGAATGAATCCAAAAAGCCCGAAGATAATCGAAGGAATACCAGCCAGACAATCGGCACCAAACCTGATTATTCTGGTCAAACGGCCTTCAATCGTATATTCCGTGAGATATATGGCTGTGCCAACTCCAAGGGGTGTGGCCACCAGCAGAGCAATAAAAGTCAGAAAAATGGTGGCAACAACGGTAGAAAAAATTCCGCCTTCTCGCCCCATATCAGCCGGGTTTCTGGTCAGAAATTCCAGGCTGAGCTGGGGAACTCCATTCTTTAGAATCACCGCCAGAATAAAAAGAAGGACGAGCACTGCAACTGAGGTAAAAAAGTACATAAAAGCCTGAGCAATTTTCTCCTCGGTCTTCGGTCTTAACAGCACCCTTTTACCTCTTCTGTCTGGCTGAAGTCAGATTAGCAATAGTGTTCAGAATCATGATGATGATAAAAAGAATAACTCCGGTGGCGAAAAGTGCCTCCCTGTGTTCACCGCTGGCGTAAGCCATTTCCAGAGCAATGTTAGAAGTCAGAGTCCTGACTGGCTGTAAGATTGACCCTGGAATATCAGCCGCATTTCCAGCGATCATGATGACAGCCATGGTTTCGCCTATGGCTCTGCCCATACCCAGAATGATTCCAGCAATGATTCCGGACCTGGCCGCTGGCAGGACCACCATCCGCACTGTCTGCCATTTAGTTGCGCCCAGAGCGATTGACCCTTCCCGGTAGGAATCCGGAACAGCCCTGATGGAATCTATGGCAATGCTGATGACCGTGGGCAGAATCATAATTCCCAGAATGATTGAGGCAGCCAGCACCGAAAGCCCCGGGCCGCCGAAGTTCTCCCTGATAAACGGCACCAGAAACATCAGCCCGAGAAATCCATAAACCACAGACGGAATCCCGGCTAAAAGCTCAATCACTGGCTTAAGAATCCTGGTCAGACGGCGGTGAGAGAATTCAGTCAGGAAAATAGCACTCGCCAGCCCCAGCGGCACTCCTGCTATCAGTGCTCCGAAAGTGACCATCAAAGAGCCAGCAATCATGGGCAGAAGACCAAAGCTCTTTTCCGATGGATACCAGTCGCCACCGAGAAGAAAGCTTCTCACCCCGTACTTGAACATGATCGGGGTCCCCTGCTCAAAAATAAAAATGGTGATGATGGCCAGAACCGAAACTGCGGAGAAAGCCACCATAAGAAGGCTTATTCTGATCAGCCGGTCATTCCTTTCAAGTTTCGTCATCAGCTTCTCCCCCGGCCGGGGCTAACAGGAATCAAGCCTTCCTTAGGCATCAAAGTCTGGATTTCTTCAGACAGGACAAAATCGATGAATTCTTTAACCAATCCGTGCGGTTCTCCCCTGGTCAGAAAAAGAAACGGTCTGACCAGCCTGTATTTTTTTCCTAAGATTGATTCTTCAGATGGGAAAATTCCATCCAGGGCAATGGCTTTGACTTTTTCGTTGACCAATCCCAGAGAAATAAAACCTACTGCGTTGGGGTCACGACTGACGATTTCTCTGACTGTTCCGTTTGAATCCTGCACTATGGCTCTTTTACTTATGCGCGTCTTGCCCATGACCATTTCCTGAAAAGCGCCTCTCGTTCCGGAGCCCTCTTCTCTGACGACCACAGTAATATTCTTATCTGCTCCGTTCAGCGTTTTCCAGTTGGTTATCTCGCCTGAAAAAATACTTCTGACCTGGTCGATGGTCATATTGCCGAGAACATTCTCTGGATGGACAACGATGGCCAGTCCATCTCTGGCCACTTCAATTTCATTCAGGTCTTTTTCGTCTTCTTTTAATTCCCTGGAAGACATTCCGATATTAGCTGCTCCAGTTCTGACCGCCTGGATGCCGGCACTCGACCCACCGCCCTGAATGTTGACCACAACTCCGTATCTCTTTTCCATAAATACCTCAGCCCACTTGTCGGCAAAAGGTTGAACACTGGTTGAGCCGGCAACTATGATTTCAGATGCGCTGCGATCAGAGCGGCAAGAAAAAAGCAAGAAACTTAGCAGCAGACACAGTCCTGCACTTATTGCCCTTAATTTGCTCATGGGGAGTCTGTTATTAGTTTCTTATTATACTTAACTCTGTGAAAATTTAAAGTCAGGATGAATACTTCTCTATTTCCTGGAGACGCCTCTCAAAGATTTCACGTTTTTCTTCGTAATCCTGGTAGGTCTGAGTGTATTCTTCATAAAGGGAATCCAGGTTTTTTCTCAGAGAATCAAGCTGCCTCGAGAGCCTGACCACTTCCTGACCATTGCCCTCAACTGAAGCTTCTATAACCTGCTGCGTTAGATTGTTTACCTGTTTCTCGGTTTCTTCAATCTGGTTTTCCAGGTCAATAACTCTGTCTTCAAGCGGCTTGAGAATCCTGGATTTTTCTATGATGACTTCAGATCTTAGCTGGCGAATCTCCCGCGGTGTCAGCTTAAATTTAAAAGACTCTTCAACAGTCTTTATTGACTCCGGAGCCTTTTCTTTCTTTTCTTCACTCCAGCCAACCTTCCTCAAAAATGTCTCATAATCTCCTTCAAAGACTGTGATTTTTTCATCCTGAAAGACTATCAAGCGCTCAGACAATGCCTGAAGAAACATCTCGTTGTGCGTAACCATGACCACTGTGCCATCAAAGTTATCCAGGGCGGCCAGCAGGGCATCGCATGATTCCAGGTCCAGGTGATTGGTCGGCTCGTCCAGCAAAAGGAGATTAACAGGCGTGGCAAGAATCTTTCCCAGCAGGACCCGGCTTTTTTCGCCACCCGAAAGGATCTTAAGCGGCTTCAGAGCATCATCACCTTCAAACATCAGAGTTCCGGCAATCATTCTGACCCTGCCCGGATCAAGCCGGGCATTGGCTGAAGCGATTTCCTCCAGCACCGTGTTCTCCGGGCTCAGGTTTTCAGCATAGGATTGTTCATAATAACCAACAGAGACAGACCTTGGTGAGCTGACGGTTCCAATTTGCGGCTTGAGCACTCCGGCAATAATTTTAATCAGCGTGGTTTTGCCCTTTCCGTTGGGACCGACAACCATCACCCGGTCGCGGGCGCCAACGTGGATATTGAAATGCTGGATTAAAGGTTTCTCCTTAGCATAAGCAAAGCTGATCTCATCCAGGCTGAGAGCATATTTATGATGAAAAGGTTTCTCCACAAAGGTAAATTCCATGTTTTTTATCTTCTCAAGCTTTTCCTTTTTTTCTATCTTCTCCAGATGCTTGATCCGGGACTGAACCAAACCGGCTAACCTGGCTTTAGCCCTGAAGCGGTTGATGAAAATTTCCATTTCTTTCTGCTTTCTTTCGTCGTTAATCCGCGTCTTCTCATAGACTTCTTCTTCCAGAGCCAGTTGGTTGTAGTATTTTTCGGTGTTACCTTCGATTTTCCTGACCTTTTTCCTGTGAATGCCGAGAATGTGAGTCACCACCCTGTCCATGAAACTTCGGTCGTGGGTAATGAGCATCAGCTCACCGCGCCAGCCGAGCAGGAACTTTTCCAGCCAGCGGATAGATGTAATGTCTAAGTAGTTGTTGGGCTCGTCAAGGAGAAGCAGGTTAAAATCAGAGAGTAGCATTCGGGCTAAATTAAGCCTGACCTGATAACCGGCCGAGAGCTGGTCTGGATTTTTCTGGAAATCTTCGGGTCTAAAACCCAGACCTGCCAGTACCTTCTCTGCCCGCCAGAGCTGGTCTTTATCATTTTCTGGAAGGCCGCAGCTGGCTTCCTCGATGACCGTTGTCTTAAGAAAATCTGGCTCCTGTTCCAGGTAGCCGATGCGGTAATTTTTGGGGACGATCACCCGGCCTTTGTCCGGTTCTTCCAGTCCAGCAATGATGCGGAAAAGAGTGGACTTGCCGTCTCCATTCTTGCCGACCACTCCCACACGTTCGCCAGGGTTTATCTTGAAGCTGATTTTATCGAAAAGAACCTGTCTGGCAAATCTCTTGGATAGTTCTTCAACTGTGATCATTGGCCTTAAATCTGTCCTCAGCTCTCCATAAAGTTCAGGATAAATTACATAAAAAACAAAGAGTCAAGTAAAAACTAAAAAGCTTAAACTGATGCCCGGAATTTCCAGGATTCAGCCTTATATGATAGCATTTTTGTCTTACGATTTTTACCCGGCTAAGACTTTATCGAGAAAGCAAGAGAAAAATAATTGTCAGCCTCGCCAATATTGAATAAAATAAATAACAGATTTTCCTTGAGCAGAGGAAAAAGAATGGCCGCAAAGATAGCAATAGTCGATGATGACAGAGTAACTATCTCTATGCTCGAGAAATTGATGACCAAACAGGGATATCAGGTTTTTACTGCTCTGGACGGTGCCGCCGGTTTAGAACTGGTAAAAAACAATAGACCAGCTCTTTTAATCTGCGATATGTTGCTGCCTAAGGTCCACGGCATGGACTTATGCAAAAAAATAAAAGAAGATCCAGAGCTAAAAAAAACAAAAATCATCTTAATCACCGCAGTTTACAAGGGAACCTCGATCAAGTCTGACATCAAAAGCTGCGGTGCCGATCATTATTTTGAAAAGCCAATTAACACCAAGGATTTACTGGACTGGATAGAAAAGAATGTCCCCAAGACGCCTGAAGAAGGAACCGGGGACAAGAAAATAAGTTTAGAATCCCTGAATATTGACGAGGTCATGCGGGAGCTTGAAAGTCTGGTAGCTGAAAAAAAGAAAAAGGCCTGAAGCCCCGACAGGTCGAACCCGAAGCTTCTGGCGACGAGAGGGGCGCTTTTCTGCGTGATTGTGCGGTGAGCTAAATTCTAGTTCTTCTCCTTCTCGCACTCTCCAGAACACAGGCCCATTTCTTTGATTAAATAATGCGCATCTGAGAATTTTTCGGTGACGAAGAGGACATAGCGAATGTCGACACTGATCGAACGCTGCCATTCCGGGATGATGTAATAATCGCCGATTACACTCTCGTAAGTCATGTCAAAGATGATCCCGACCTGTTCGCCCTTAGCGTTAAGAGTCGGTGATCCGGAATTTCCACCGGTGACGTTGGTAGTGTTGAGAAAGCATGCCGGCACATCCTTGAGAATCGGGTCTTCGTAGCGTCCAAAGTCGCGGGTCTTATACAGTTCTTTAAGCTTGTCCGGGACGTGGAAGGGAAAATCACCTTTTTCTTTTTCCATCACGCCTTTAAGAGTGGTAATTGGCTTGTAGACCACAGCATCTTTTGGCACATAACCAATAACCGGTCCATAAGTAAAGCGTATTGTGCCGTTAGCGTCTGGCGCTAACTTACCTTCCTTCATCTCCAGCAGAGCTTCTTCATAAGCTTTCTTGAGGTCAGCCCTTTCCTGACCCCAGGTCTTGCTGTCTTCTCTTACCACCCTGAGCTCTTTTTCCAGCTCGGAGGCGAGCAGAATGAACGGGTCGTTGGTTTTGAGAAGCTCTGCGGGTTTTAATTTTAGCAGTGCCAGCCTATTTTCGGCCGAAGCCAGGGTCGTGTCTTTGTAAAGATTGTCAACGTATTCTTCAATGGCTTTTTCTGACTTCTGGGCTATCAGGGATTTGAAAGCTGCCGGGATTTTATCCTCCGGAAGTTTCATCATCTTCTTGAGCTGGTGCTTGAAGAACTCGCGGTCAGTGTCGAGAACATAACCGCGCTCGGCCAATTGAATTCTCTGCTTGATGTAAGGCAGATTCCTGTCCTGATAAGCGGGCTCACGGTCTTTGTCAGGCTTCTGGAGTTCATTAACCGTGCGGTATATGGTGTAAGCCTGAGCGAGAAGGTTTGAACCGTAAAAGGGACTGATGATGCTGCTCAACAGCTCGTTTTTGGAAGCAAAAACATCGTATCGTTTCATGTAATCAGCTATCCGGTCCAGCACCTGGCCGTATTTTTTCTGGCGTTCGGGAGTGGCCTTAACCCAGGAGAGAAATCCTTTCTCCTGCTCCTTCTTATTGCTAATCAGGTCAACCTTTTTCATGCCTTCAACTTTGCCCTGCATGTTCTTCAGTGAATTATAAAGACCCCGCAGAAGCGAAGCATACCTGATTTCAGTCTCCTTGTTCCCTTTGCTGGCGTTCTCCAGGAAATTGAT
>Ga0172362_10001409_pt1 | contig 20598 bp, 19 predicted proteins | sample LakKivs1_kivu2a2_FD_114534 | JGI IMG/M metagenome (GOLD analysis project Ga0172362, IMG submission 114534) | Sediment microbial communities from Lake Kivu, Rwanda - Sediment s1_kivu2a2 | ecosystem: Environmental > Aquatic > Freshwater > Lake > Sediment | place: Rwanda: Western Province, Lake... | reverse complement strand
TTCAATGATTTCAGAACTTTCCTGCAAGTTTAAATCATAAGGGTACTTTACGTGCTTTTTTGGGCAAATCATAATATGGCCAGGGTTATATGGATATCTGTTCATTAATACAATGGTGTATTCCCCTATGTATAACACAAGAGTTTTTTCTTCATTTTCAGACTCAAGTGCTCTGCAGATAAAGCATCCTTTACTTTTATTTGCATTTTGGATGTAGTTCATCCTCCAGGGCGCGAATAAGTTCTTCATAAAAGTCTCCGTAATTATTATAAATGAAAAGTTTAAAATTCCAATTTAAGAACTTTCTATTTTTCCTGGAAACATTGTTGTATAATAAAGCAGCTCTTATAAGAAGCATTATAGTATCAAAATAAAAAAGGTTTACAGTGATGAAGAAAAAAAAGGCATTTTTTACAATATTTTTGACAATTTCATTATTATCTGTATTCATTTACACGAATTTGATTTCATTCAAGCTTTACAAAGAAAGCTGTAATTATGTTGATCTTTCAATTGAAGCAAAAAATGAAAGTTTCCAATCAGCACTTATATACTGCAACTCAGCGCTTAAAAGTTTGGGAATCATTACCTCTAAGTACCGTTTTTCTGCAATTAATTTCTTAATCCTTAGTGGTATCGCAAAAGTTGGCCCCTTTTCCTTCAGTAAACTAAAGGGAAGTGTTCTTACAGGATTGCAATTAATGGCATGGGCTGAGGAAGATCCTTTTATCTGCGCGTTAATTGTTGCGGATGATTATGGAGAGAAAATCACAAATTCTGAAACAAGAATAGGACTAGAAGGAGATATATTAAATGCATGCATCTCTGCTGGGAAAATTGAGGAATCTCAAAAGATATTTGATATGATGGAATTTAAGAATGATGCAGATGAATCAGAAATTAAAGGAGTGATGGTGAAAGCACTCCTGGAGCAAAATGAATTCGATAAGAGTTTAAGCATTGCAAGGTCAATTGATTACCAGTTTTTAAGAGAAGAAGCGCTTTTTAATATTGTTAGCGCATATGTCGAAATAGGAAAAATAGAGGAAGCGATAGGTATATCGGAAATGATCACAGATCCGTTCTTTTATGGACGATCACTTGGTGAAATTGCTCTAAACTGTATTAAATCTTACGAAAAGGATAAAGTGCTGCAAATGATTGACGAGCTTTGCAGTAGAGCGTTATCAATCAAATGGGGAAAAGGATACTGGGGAGCACTTTCCTTAATTGATATAACTTCTTCCTATATACAGATTGGAGAGCTGGAAAGGGCATTGATTACAATGAATAAAGGTTTTGAAATTACTAAGAATATTGACAATGAACTCTTCGAGTCTTACAGGCTAGAAATGCTTGATGGTATTGCATGCGCATATACAAGGAGTGGAAAATATGAAGAGGCTTTTAATATTGTTAACTCAGTTGAAAGTAGCGATTTTAAAGATGTTATTTTATCCCATATTGTAAGTTTAAACTTGAGCGTTGAGAGATTTGATGAAGCAGTTAAAGCAACTAATAAAGTTATCAATATTTCCCTAAAGGATCTACTCTTATCTCAAATTGCGCTATCTTATGCTGAGGATTTGGAGTTCGATAAACCAATCATAATATTTAGTAAAATCAGTGATGAGAAACTAAGGGCTAAAATTATAGAAAAGCTTGTTTATGAATATTCGGATACGGGAAATATAGGAAAAGCAAGAGATATTTTAGAGGATTACTATAAATTCATTTTGGGTAATAAAATCACAAATGAAACCGACAGCAATATAATAATGTCAACCATTGCAAAATCTTTCATAAGTATTAAGGAAATCAACACTGCTCTGGAGATTTCACGGGAACTTGATGATGATAGTCTAAGAAACGAAGTTTTGCTTGAAGTCATTTTATCTCTTTCTAAAGATAACAAGTTTGAGAAAGCGCTAGAGTTTGTTCTGCAAAACGATAAGACAGATTTCCAGGTTCACTCGCTTTTGCAGATAGGAAGAGCACTTCAGGCAGCAGGAATTCATACTCCTGACGCTGTTAAGGGGAAATTGCACGAGATTATATTAATATTAGCAGGTGATATTGTGCCCATGCAGGCATCACTTTCTTCAATTGATTTCTAGTCTGAAAAATTTTGATAACTCTTCTATTTATAATTTTGAGAACCTTAAGTTTTATAATATGCAGTTTTGAAATTTATTTTTTAAAAGAGTATAATAAGACCATGAAAACAGGTTCTGCTGATTTGCCCCTTCATGGTGGTTCTGCCCCCAAATGGCTTTTTGAAAGAATGAAGCGTCTTGCAAGGGAGATTTCAATTGCCATAATTATCAGTTTTGGCAAGGACGAGTTTTTTAAGAGGCTTTCAGATCCTCTCTGGTTTCAGTCTTTTGGGTGCATTTTGGGTTTTGACTGGCACAGTTCTGGCCTGACGACGACAACCACAGCTGCATTAAAGGAAGGACTAGCAGAAGAGACGAAGAACCTGGGTGTGTTTTTTGCAGGAGGTAAAGGGTTAAGAGGCATTCATACGCCAGATGACATTGAGAGCGTTTCAGAAAAAGGATATTTAAGTTACGACAAAGCAAAAACTCTTATTAATTCTTCACGTCTTGTCGCCAAAGTTGATGCAGATGCTGTTCAGGACGGGTATAAAATCTATCACCATTTTATGGTTTTTGACAGATCTGGAAACTGGGTGGTTGTGCAGCAGGGAATGAACTCTCAAAGAAAGTACGCAAGAAGGTATCACTGGGCATCTTATGAAATGGAGAGTTTTGTGAAAGACCCACACAAGGGAGTTATCTCAGACCAGATAGGAAAACCACTAAATCTTGTAGATAGAGAAATTGAAGAAACACAGAGTCATATGGTTGAGTTATCAAGAGAAAACCCCCGTCTTGTGATAAAGGAGATCAGAAACATTAAATTACCAGAACATCATCCGCTATATCCTGGTGATTTTAACATTTCATACCTTGAAAAGGTGTTAAAGAAAACGCAGGAATTTTCTCCAGGCGATTTTGAAAATCTACTCCTTGTTAAAGGGATTGGAGAAAAAACGCTTAGGGCTTTAGCTCTTCTTTCCAATCTTATCTACGGAAGTCCACTGTCATTCAAGGACCCAGCACTCTTTTCTTTTGCCCACGGCGGAAAAGATGGATATCCATTCCCAGCTGACAGAAAAACTTATGACCAATCAATAGAAATATTGAAAGAAGCTATTAGAGGTGCCCGCATTGGAGAGTTAGAGAAATTCAATCTCATTAAAAAATTAAGCACAATATCATGAAGTACAAAACGATAAAGGAAAGTGTAACAATCAAACAAAACATTAATAAATCGATTTTCATTGGCTCAGTCTGCGAAGTCCAATCAATTGAAGAAGCGAAGAATTTTATAAAAAGGATAAAAGCAATCTACAGAGATGCTACACACAATGCTTTTGCCTTTAGAGTGGGACTTGACAGAGAGAATTATCTTTATTCAGATGACGGAGAGCCGTCTAATACCGCAGGGCTTCAGATTTATAACGCTATTAGAAGTTCTGGGGCTACAAATACTGCAGTTGTCGTAACCAGGTACTTTGGAGGTATAAAGTTGGGAGTACCGGGCTTAATACAGGCTTATGGAGGAATTGCAAAGTTTGCCCTGGAAAAGGCGCAAATTGTTGAGAAGGAAACTTATAAGATGTTCCTGATTAAATTTCCTTACTCTGAGATTCACCTTGTTCAGTATTTTACTGAGAAATGGAGAGTAAACGTTGCTAACAAAGACTTTTCTGAAATTGTAACTTTCAAGCTTCAAATAGAAGAAGATGCTTTTTCCAAGTTTAAAGAAAGCGTTCTTGCTAAATCAAGACTTGTGGAGTTTATTGAAAACTTATAAGCCTTTCATGCTCAATTCTACTGCATTGTTAATAGAACGCTGAAGTACTGGTGGAAGACCTTCTATTTTAATATCAAGAAATCCTCTTAAAATTAGTGAAATTGAGTCTCTTTCACTTATCCCTCTTGCCATGAGGTATTCAATTTCGTCCTTTGCAATTTTGCCTACCACTGCCTCGTGGCTCATTTCCACTTCTTTATTTTTAGCAATAAGCTGGGGAATTGTATCAATTGTTCCAGAATCGTTGATAAGTATACCGTTGCACTCCATATGTGCTTTTATATCTTTTGCCTCTACGTAGAGATTACCAACACTTCTAATATTACCACCGTTACTTATTATTCTGCTCACAATTTCACCACTTGAGCGTTCGCCTTTAAGGTAAATTGTGCCACCTATATCAAGATTTGTTCCCCTTTCAGCATATAATATCGAATAGAGTTTTGCTATTGAATTTGCACCCATAAGATATACATTAGGTGCAGATTGTGTGCTTCGAACAGGTTTCAAGCTTGCATAATTTGAGATAAAAACTCCATTTTCGCCCACTACTGCGGTGCTTCTTGGACGCACCACTACATCCTTCGCCCAGTCATGAATCATTGTGTAAGTTACTTTTGCGTCCTTTTTAATGAAAAATTCAGTTACTGCAATGTGAGAGCCTTTATTACCATAAGTTGCAACAGCACATCCATTAATTAAATGAAGTTCTGAACCTTCTTCTGCAATAATAAGGTTATGGACGACCTGTGTCATTCCAGATTCCTTCATATAGAAACAAGCTTGTATTGGGAAATAAGTTTTAGCTCCGGGAAGGGTCCTAATGAAATAACCTTGAAGGTCCTTCTTGTAAACAATTTTAGTAAAAGCATCTTTATCTTTGTTCACCGCTTTCCAGAGATAATCCTTTATCCAGTCGTATTTATCAACCGCCATCGAAAGAGGCATAAGTTCTATACCTTTGTCATGAAGTTTTGCTTCTACGATCGTATTGTTAAGAAGAAAGAATGAACCAATGCGTTCTTTATCTTTGACGTCAAAGCCAACATTTAAAAGCTTTTCTATATCACTATCTGAAATTTCAATCATTTTTACACCCTTCCTTAGTTCTTAAAAGCTCTTTCGCTTCAGTACAGGGCTTGCATCCGTTGAAGCCATTCTTTTCGATTTCTGCAAGGATTTCACGAGGGTTTCCTTCGCAGGTAAGATATCCATTAAATATTGTGTAGCCCTTATCTGCCTCGACATACTTCAAAATATGCCCCGTATGAGTGACAATAATAGCAGACCTATGTCTTTCTGAAAAATGCTTATCTTTTTCAAGTAATTCTGCAAGCACTTCTCCTATTATTTTAATGTTCTCTAAATCAACTCCCGATTCTGGCTCGTCAAGCATCACAAAGTAAGGCTTCTGGGCAAGCAATTGAAGTACTTCTGAACGCTTGCTTTCTCCTCCTGAAAAACCCAGGTTAACATCTCGTTCAAGCATGTCCTCAAAATCCAGTTTTTTATAATATTCTTTAAGTTCGCCATTATCTGAAATGATATTCAGGAGTTTTGAGAGCTTTACTCCTCTTATAACAGGAGGTCTCTGGAAAGCAATACCTATCCCAAGATGAGCCCTTTCATATGGTTGGAGGCCGTTTAACGGTTTTCCCTTGTATAGAATCTCTCCCTTTGTTATTCTGTAGTTTGAGAATCCCATAATTGTCATTATAAGTGTGGTTTTTCCACTTCCATTTGGCCCGAAAATGGCAATTGTTTCTCCTTCATTTATATCCATGTTTATCCCATGAAGTACTTCATGCCCTTCAACCTCTACGTGCAGATTAACTATTGATAATACAGTGTTCTTATCCATTTTATCACCTCATAAATTATAACTGACATTGTTATACTTACCAAACTTGTATAAAGATATTTGCAAAATAATGCAAATTTGAAACTCGTTAGCTTATATTAAAAGATAACTTAACTGTTTATGTTTTTGAAAAATTATCTTATTTGCTATAATATGCAGATGACTTAGTAAAAAGTTTTTTGAAAATGTGTGAATTTTGATCATAGGAGGTCAGAATGGAAGAGAAAAGCAAGAACTGGAATTTGTTGCCTTCTTGTGGTAAGGAAGCAGAGAATCTTTACATTGTCTTTGCATGTGATGGAGCAGCAAGTGTTGGCCAGGTTGGGAATGAAGTTGCAAAAGACTTGACTAATCGCGGGGTTGGTGCGAGAATGTGCTGCACCGCAGCAGTAGGCGCAGGCTCAGAAGCTCATGTAAATATTGGAAAGAAAGCAAAGAAGGTTATAGTTATTAATGGCTGTTCCAGTAAATGCACCTCAAAAATTATGGAGCAAAGAGGTGTTAAAGTTGATTATGAATATACGATTGCAGAGTTGGGGGTTCAAAAAGTCCCAACTCTTGATATTGATAATGATGCAGTTGTTCGAATCGCAGAAAAAATTGCAGAAGAGACAGGTTTAAATAACAATAAAAAGTAGCTAAACAAATAATTAAAACAGAGAATCCTAAATAAAGAGAAGAGGTTTTGTAAAACTGAATTTAATTCTATAATTTAGTTATGGAAGAAATGCTCAATTTGTTTAAGCTTTTTGCGAATAAGACAAACCTACGCATTATCCAGCTTTTTGTTCAAACAAACAAAGAGATCTGCGTTTGTGAGATTTCTGATGTTCTGGACATTCCTGCGTATGACATTTCAAGAAGCCTTTCTAAATTGAAAAGGAAAGGTTTTATTAATTCAAGAAAGCATAATAAATTTGTATATTACAAGAAAGAAGGAGCTTTAACTGACCCGCTCAAGAAAAAGCTAATTAGTTTAATTAAAAACCTTCCCGAAGCTTCTTTTGAAAAAGATATTATCCTTCTAAAAAAAAGACTCTCTATGAGAAAGGATAAGAACTGCGCATGCATTATTGGAAAAGCAGAATGGAAAAGAGAAGTCAATTTTACCTTAAATAGAGAATAACTATTTGATCCAATATAGCGAGCGTTCTACTGCTCTCTTCCATTCTTTATAAAGCTTGTTTCTTCTGTCTGAATCCATATCTGGCCTGAAAACTTTTTCAATTTTGTTAAGTTTTGAAACTTCTTCAATGCTTTCAAAAAAGCCAGTTTCAAGCCCTGCAAGTGTTGCAGCTCCTAATGCTGTAAGTTCTGACACTGCTGGACGCTCTACAGGAACTCCTAAAATATCTGCCTGAAACTGCATAAGGAAATTATTTTTTACTGCACCTCCGTCTACACGTAGAGTTTTAAGGGAAATTCCGGAATCTTTTTCCATTGCTTCAATCACTTCTTTTGTTTGGTAGGCAATTGCCTCAAGAGTGGCTCTTGCAATATGCTCTCTTGTTGTATCTCTTGTAATGCCTATGATAAGACCTCTTGCAAACATATCCCAGTATGGTGCTCCAAGGCCCACGAATGCTGGTACAAAATAGACTCCGTTTGAGTCCTTCACCTTGAGAGCAAGTTCCTCAATTTCTGCTGCAGAATTTATGATATTCAGACCGTCTCTTAACCATTGTATTGCTGCACCTGTTATAAATATGCTTCCTTCAAGGGCATAGTGGACATGGCCCTTAAGCCCCCACGCTATTGTTGTAAGAAGCCCATGGTGAGACTCATATGGTTTTTCACCTGTATTAAGAAGAAGGAAAGAGCCAGTTCCATATGTATTTTTTGCGCTACCCTCATTAATGCATGATTGTCCGAAGAGAGCTGCCTGCTGGTCTCCAGCAATGCCTGTGATTGGAATTTCTTCACCAAACAATTCTTTTTTTGTTTTTCCGTAATAATGGCTTGATTGAAGTGCTTCAGGCAGTATTTTTGCAGGAATGTTAAACAAAGATAGAATTTCCTCATCCCACTTTAGAGTGTGAATGTTGAAAAGCATAGTTCTTGAGGCATTAGAATAATCTGTTGCATGCACTTTGTTGCCTGTCAGGTTGTATAAGAGCCACGAATCAATGGTTCCGAAAAGAATTTCTCCATTTTTTGCTTTTTCTAAGGCTCCTGGTACGTTTTCAAGAACCCACTTTATTTTTGTCCCCGAAAAGTAAGCATCTATGATGAGCCCTGTTTTTTCCCTGATCAAACCTGAATAGTCTTTTTTGAGGTTTTCGCATATTTCAGCGGTTCTTCTGCACTGCCATACAATAGCATTATAAATCGGCTTTCCTGAAGTTTTCTCCCATAGGATTGTTGTTTCTCTCTGGTTTGTTATGCCGATACTGTCAATCTCACCAGATTCAATTCTAACCTTTTCTATTACTTCTTTTGCAACTGCAATTTGCGTTTCAAGGATTTCCATTGGATTGTGTTCAACCCATCCTGGCTTTGGATAAATCTGCCTGAATTCTTTCTGAGCGACACCTAAAACTTGCTGATTTTTATTGAAAAGAATTGCTCTGGAACTTGTGGTTCCTTGGTCCAATGCCAAAATATACTTTTTCATCTCTCCTCCGCTTCTATTTCAATTGTTTCCATAAATTTCTCTTTATAAGGTTCAATTTCTAATTCTATCATTTCCGAAGGTTTTGCGTTTAAAACAGTTTTTCTTACCTTTCTGTTTACTGTAATATTGCACTTTTTCATTGGCTTATCAACTCTCAAATATAGGACAAAAGGATTTGATAGTGTTGCATATTCTATGTTTATAGTACTTATCCCCTTTTTCTTTATAATCTTTGATTTTCTTTCAGGAAGTTTGTTTCCTTTTGCAAACCTTGCTGCATATACCCCTGCAGTTTCTCCCTCCATTACTACAAAATCAACAAGATCATGGATTATGATATTATTTCCTGCTGCAAATACGTTTGGGATGTTTGTCCTCATAAGGTCATCAACAACTAAGCCACCATTCCTTGATTTTTCAATATTGCTTTTCACAAGATCGTTTTCAGGTATCAGGCCAACAGAAGCAACGAGCGTATCTACCTCAATAAAGCGCTCTGTTCCTGGAACTGACTTGTTTCCATGGAATTTTGCGACATTGACTCCTTCAAGTCTGCTTTTCCCGCGTACTTCCATTACACTCGTTGAAAGATATAGGGGTATGTTGTAATCCATGAGGCACTGATATACATTTCTTGTGAGTCCCCCGGGATATGGAAGGATTTCGTAAACTCCTTCAACTTCAATTCCTTCAAGGACAAACCTGCGTGCCATAATCATTCCTATGTCCCCAGAACCTATAATCACTGCCCTTTTTCCGGGAAGGCAATTTTCTACATTAATGAATTTTTGTGCAAGTCCTGCAGTAAAGATACCTGAGGGACGTTCACCCGGAATCCTTAAAGATTCGAAAGGCCTTTCTCTTGCACCTGTAGCTAATACAATAGCTTTGAATGAAATTTCAAAAAGACCTGCCTTTGAAATCCCATAAATGTAATTTGTATCAAAATCTATATATAAAATTGAAGCTTCAAAAAGAGTATCAAAGTCCTCCAAATTACTTATATAAAGTTCGTGAAACTCCGGACCTGTTAATTCTTTATTGAATACCTGCAGACCGAAGCCTGTATGAATGCACTGATTCAAAACACCTCCGGTGGATGCCTCTCTTTCAATGAGAATAACAGACGCACCTTCTTTTAAAGCCCCTTTGACTGCTCCTAATCCCGAAGCTCCTCCTCCAAGTACAGCGACATCGTATATGCCTTTCATTTTGCTTCACCGTTTAGTATTTTTGAGCCATTGCTGTTCTTTTCTATTCTGTTAAATGGAATTCCAAGTTCTCTTGATATTATTTTCATGATATTTACCATGCAGAAAGCCCCCTGGCATCTTCCAAAGGTCGCAGAAGTCCTGAATTTAACTCCATCAATAGTTTTAGCACCTCTCTTTACTGCTTCAATTACCTCTCCTTCAGTAACCTTATTGCACCTGCAGACAATATTCCCAAATGAGGGATCATCTCTTATTATTTTTTCTTTTTCAGAATTGCTTAAATCTTTAATAGAGATAATTCTTTCTCTTGTCGGGGTAAAATCCCTGTTAGTTTTAAGGCTAAATTTTTCTTTTATGAAATCTGCAACTTCTCTGGCAATTGCAGGAGCTGCAGTAAGGCCTGGAGAGCGAATTGCAAGCAGGTTAACGAAATATTCTCCATACGAAATGTCAAAGTCATGCATGGCATTTTCGGGACGTAACCCTGCAAATGTTTTTATTGTTTTTGATAGATCTATTCCAGGTACCAGTTTCCTGGATTGCTTGATAATTTTTGACAGTCCATGAAATGTTGTTTCAGCGTTTTCTTTCATCGTTTCAGGCAGGTCTTCTGCGGTGGGTCCTAAAAGTGTTGAGTCGTGCACCGTAGGGACTACCAGAATGCCCTTCCCTTTTTCTCCAGGTGTAGGAAAAATTATTTTTCTAACAAGTTCGTTTTCATCCAGTAAAATGTATTCTCCTTTTCTTGGGTATATTTTGGGGACATTCATTCCAGATTTAAGTGCAATTTCGTCTGAAAATATTCCTGAGGCATTGATTACGAAATCAAATTTGAAAACCCCTGAGTTAGTTTCTACAATTACCTTTTTTCCTTGTTTGAAAAATCTATTAACTTCCGTGTTAAAGAAGTAATCGGCTCCATTTTCTTTAGAATTCTCAAATGCTGCAATGGCAATTTCCCAGGGGGCAACAATACCAGCAGAAGGTGCAAATAGAGCTTTTTTTACCAAAGGATTAACTGAAGGTTCCATTGAAAGCGTCTTTTCTTTGTTAAGAATTTCCAATCCTTCTACTCCGTTTACGTGTCCTTGTTCGAGGAGTTCATACAGGGTCTTTTCCTGCATTTCATTAAATGCAAGAACTAGAGAACCGATTCTCTCGAAGTCAAATTGAAGCTCTTCGGAAAGGCATTTGTAAAGAGCATTTCCCTTTGCGCAGTATTTTGCACGGTTACTGTTGGGATTGTCTCCGTAGCCTGCGTGTATTATTCCTGAATTTGCTTTAGTTACTCCCCATCCAACATCTGGAAGTTTTTCAAAAACTGAAATCTGACAGTTTGATTTTGAGATTTCCCTTGCTATGAGAGTTCCTACAACGCCTGCACCAATTACCAAGATGCTTTTCTTTTCCAAATCTTTCTCCTAAGGATATTTCAATAATGAATGTTATATTATATTTGAATTTTATTTTTTATTATTTTGATAAATTATCTTTTATCTCACTTCTTTTCTATGTAATATTTGAGATTGAGGCAGAACATGGCAAATCTTGAATACTTGACTTAACAGGGATAATCAATAAAATTGGAGATATGAAAAGACAATTTAAAAAAAGCACAAGGAAAATTGTATTATATGTTTTGATAGTTTTATTTATTGTTGGAGCCGTGATATTTGCACTTCAATTTTTTAAAACAGTTGAAAAAATGCTTACTTGCAATAATTTTGTAAGTACTCAGGATTTGATAGTAAATACTGTGCCGTTGAATGGAAAATTGCTTGTTGCAACTTCTGAAGGAAATCTTCAATGTTTTGACTCAAAAGGCAAGGCTTTATGGGAAAAGAATATGGGAGGTAAGATTTTTAACATCAATGTCAATTCAGCAAAAACTGAAATATCTATTGCTTCAGTTGATTTCCATCTCCTGGATAAAGACGGAAAAGAGCTTTTTAAGAAAACTCTTGAGCTTTACGTTCCGCTTAGATGTCAGTTTCTTGCAAACGGAAGTTATAAACTTTTGTTCCAGTCTCTATCTGATTTCTCGTATGTTGCTCTTACAGTGGACAAAACTGGGAAGACCTTGTCCACTGAAAAGGTTCCGGACTTTGGAGAGTCTTCGTTTATTGACCTTTCAGCATCTGGAAGAATTCTTTTTACAGGAGAGAGGGGCGAAGTTTATGTATACGAGAACGGGTCAGTTATAAAAAATAATCTGATTGATAAACAAGTTACCTCGATTCATAATGTTTACGGGTACTTTGCTGGTTCAGGTAATATTGTAGTTGGGTATAAGACTGCTGATAATACCTCTCTGAAAATTCCAGTGAATTTCTTTGATGAAAATTTACAGATAATTAAATCTCTGCAGTTTGACACAAACGTTAACGGAGTAAATTTGGATAAAGAAGTTATTGTTTTTGCATTAGATTCTGGATTCAAGTTTTATAACAGCAGTGGAGAACTTATAAAAGAAGCTAATGATTACGGGTTTTCTGCAATAAGCTATTTTGAAAACGGTATTTATGAAGTATTTGTATATTTGAAAAAACCTGAAAAAGAAAATGACAAGCCATTATATAAAATTGTTGTCAAAAATGCGCAGGGTAATGAAATTGGGACTTATTTGAATAATTATGATTACCCCCCTTTAATTTCTCTGTCTGATGTAGGCAATTTAGTTTATATTTCGTATCAGAATAAAATTGAGTGCCTCTATAAATAAAGGAGGTAAAGTGAAGATTGATGTTTCACGCCTTACAAAGAATGAGGCGGAAAAACGCCTGAAGGAACTAAGGGATCTTTTGAATTACAATAGTTACCTTTATTATGTTCTTAATAATCCAAAGATCTCAGATCGGGAATATGATATCTTATTTAGGGAACTTCTTGCCATTGAGGAAAGGTTTCCAGATTTAGTAACTCCTGATTCTCCTTCTCATAAGGTTGGAGCGGCTCCTCTTAAGGAATTTAACACAGTTATACATTCAATCCCTATGCTTTCTCTTGGGAATGCCTTTGACGAAAACGATTTGCGCGAATTTGATAAAAAGGTGAAAAGAGAGGCAGGTCTTGAAGAAATTGAGTATATAGGAGAACTTAAGATGGATGGGCTTGCAGTTTCATTAAGGTATGAGAACGGGATTCTTATAAGCGGGGCAACCAGGGGTGATGGAATTCGCGGTGAAGATGTTACTTTGAATGTGAAAACAGTGAAGAATATCCCCCTTAAACTTGTAAGAACTGAGATCCCGCAAGTAATTGAGGTAAGGGGAGAGGTTATCATGTTCAGTGAAGATTTTGAAAGGCTTAACAAAGAAAGGGAAGAAAACGGAGAACCTCTTTTTGCAAACCCACGCAATGCTTCTGCAGGGTCTTTAAGACAGCTTGACTCTAGGATAACAGCTGAAAGAAAACTTCATATGATTGCATATGGTGTAGGTGAAGTTAAAGGAAAGGATTTCAAAACACAGGATGAACTTTTAAAATACCTGAATGAAATTGGGTTTAGAGTGAGCCCTGAAGTTAAGGTTTGCAAAACGATTGATGAAGTTATTGATCACTGCAAATACCTTACTTCTTTGAGGACAATGCTTCCTTTTGGTACAGATGGTGTTGTTGTTAAAGTTAACAGCATTGATTTGCAGAAATCATTAGGGGCAACTTCACATGAGCCAAGGTGGGCTATTGCTTTTAAATTTCCTGCCGAAGAAGCAGAAACTGTTATCAGAGAAATTTTTGTAAGTGTTGGCAGAACTGGTGCTTTAACGCCTGTTGCTATCTTTGATCCAGTTGAAATTGATGGCTCCATTGTTTCAAGAGCAGCACTCCACAATGAAGACCAGATTAGGAAACTCGATGTAAGGGTAGGCGACCATATAATTGTACATAAGGCAGGCAGTGTAATACCAGAAGTGATTAAGGTTGTTAAAGAAAAACGTACCGGTAGTGAAATAGCTTTCAAAATGCCTGACAAGTGCCCGGTATGCGGAGGTCCGGTTGAAAGGTTAGAAGGTGAGGCTGCAACACGCTGCATAAATGCATCCTGCCCAGCCCAGGTTAAAGATGGAATTTTCCATTTTGTTTCAAGAGATGCTATGGATATCGAGTCTATAGGTTACAAACTAGTTGATCAGATGGTTAATTTGGGAATTATTAAGGATTACGGAGACTTATACTATCTTACAATGGAAAAGCTTTTAATACTTGAAAGAATGGGTGAAAAGCTTGCCTCAAAAATTTTGAAAAATATTGAAGAAAGCAAAAATCGTCCATTAGCCAACCTAATATTTGCGCTTGGCATCTTTCAGGTAGGGAAGCGCACTGCAGAACTTCTTGTCCAGCGTTTTAGAAGCCTTGATTCACTTATGCTGGCAAATGAAGAAGATATTATGCAAGTAGAAGGAATTGGGCCTGTTACTGCAAAAAGTATCTTTGATTTTTTCAGGACAAAAGAGAACAAGATGTTAATTGAAAAGCTCAAAAAGGCAGGATTAAAAACTGAGGAAGCTATGCTTAAAGAAGAGTTACTACCTTTAAAAGGTAGGGTGTTTGTTTTTACTGGCACTCTTAAGGAATTTGCAAGAAATGATGCTGAAAAGATAGTTGAATCTCTTGGTGGAGAAGTCGCAGAATCTGTTTCTAAGAGGGTGAATGTTGTTGTGTTTGGTAAAGAACCTGGTTCTAAATTGGAAAAAGCAAAAGAGCTCGGTATAGAAACTTTAGATGAAAGTGAATTCAAAAAATTAGTAGGGAGGGATTAAATGATTGATATTGAGCACATTGAGTCACTAGCAGCGCTTAGACTTGAAGGAGAAGAGAGGGAGAGAATCAGAAGAGACCTTGAAGAAATTATTAGTTACTTTGAAATCTTGAACGAAGTTGACACTGAAGGAATTGAACCACTTGTTTTTACAAAAGGGGTCCAGCTTTTTTTAAGGAAAGATGAAGTTAAAGTGAGTTTGAATAGACAATTAATTGAAAAAAACAGGCAACTTTTTGGAGATGGCTTTTTTAGAGTGAAAAGAATCATCGGAGAGTGATGTGGAAATCACAAAGCTTGGCATTAAGGAAATTTCTCATCTTATTAGAAATAAAAAGGTTTCAACAAAAGAGGTTGTTTCTTCATATTTAGATGAAATTCACAATAAAGACTCTTTAATAAAAGCGTTTTTATCAGTTCATGAAGATGAGGCTTTAAGAATAGCAGAGCAGCTGGATAATGAAAATAATAAAACTGGTATGCTTTTTGGCGTTCCTTTTGCGATTAAAGATAATATAAATGTTTTTGGCTTTGAGACAACTGCAGGTTCAAAAATTCTCAAAGGATATATTGCACCTTATAATGCAACTGTTGTTAAAAAAATCAGAAATCATGGAGGGATAATTATTGGGAAAACAAACCCTGATGAATTTGCAATGGGTTCTTCGACTGAAAATTCTGCATTTTTTCCAACAAAAAACCCAATTAATACTGATTATGTCCCTGGCGGATCTTCTGGTGGGTCTGCAGCTTCTGTGTCTGGAGGTTTCGTTCCCGGTTCTTTAGGCTCAGACACTGGTGGCTCAATCAGGCAGCCTGCTGCATTCTGCAATGTAGTTGGGCTTAAGCCAACATACGGACGCGTATCCCGTTATGGCTTAATTGCTTTTAGTTCTTCCCTTGATTGCATAGGCCCTATAACTAAAAATGTGGAAGATGCTGCAATTATGCTTAATGTAATTGCAGGTTTCGATGAAAATGATGAAACGACTGCGATTATAAAGATTCCTGATTATACCGAAAGATTGAAAGATGGAGTAAAAAACGTTAAGATTGGGATATTGAAGGAAATAAAAGACTTTGATGTAGAGAGCTCTGTCTTAAATGCTTTGAATAAGGCTGTTTCTAAATTGATTGATCTTGGTGCAGAAATTGTTGAAGTTTCCATACCTCATCTGAAATATGCACTTCCTGCATATTACATTATTGCGCCTTCTGAAGCCTCAGCAAACCTTTCCAGATTCGATGGTGTTCGCTATGGTCTGGAAGGAGAAGGTTTTAACCTGAGAGATTTTTACGAGGATACCCGCACCAAAGGATTTGGAAGAGAGGTAAAAAGGAGAATTCTCATTGGGACTTTCGCTCTCTCTGAAGGTTATTATGATGCTTACTATATGAAAGCTTCCAGAGTGAGAAGATTGATCGAACAGGATTTTGAAAAAGCATTCAATGGTGTTGATAGCATTCTTCTTCCAACGACTCCAACATTGCCATTTAAATTTGGTGAAAAGAAGTCTCCTCTTGAAATGTATATGAGTGATATCTTCACAATACCGGTAAGCCTTGCTGGTCTTCCTGCAATCTCAGTTCCGTTTGGTGAATCACATAATGGGTTTAGGGCGGGAATGCAGTTCATAGGGAAGTGGTTTGATGAAATGCGGCTCTTTCAGTATTCGAATGCTCTTTTTGAGGAGGCATAGATGTACAAAGCAACTGTAGGACTTGAGATTCACGTCCAGCTTTCAACAAAAACAAAGCTCTTCTGTGGTTGCTCAACGGAATTTGCAGGAGAGCCGAATACTCAGGTTTGTCCAGTCTGTTTGGGACTTCCTGGGGTTTTGCCCGTTTTAAATGAAAAGGCGATTGAATTTGGAATCAAGCTTGCTCTTGCAATGAAAATGGAGATAAACGAATTTTCCACATTTTACAGGAAAAATTACTTCTATCCAGACCTTCCCAAGGGATATCAGATTACTCAATACGGAATTCCTTTAGCTAAAAATGGCTCTCTTGAAATTAATACTAAGGAAGGGTTAAAGAAAGTGAGGATCCAGAAAGGGCACTTGGAGGAAGATTCTGGAAAATCAATACATATTGGGGATATTACTGAATCTGAATTTTCATTCATTGATTTTAACCGCTCAGGAGTTCCTTTAATGGAGATTGTAACGGAACCTGACCTTGAATCTGGAGACGAAGCTTACGAATTTCTGGTGCTTCTCAGAAGCATTGTCAGGACTCTTGGTGTTTCCTCAGGGGATATGGAGAAGGGTGCCTTAAGGTGTGACGTGAATATTTCAGTTTCAAAGGACAAAACCAAAGGGACAAAGGTTGAGGTGAAAAATCTAAATTCCTTTAGAACCGTTAAGAGGGCTATTGAGTATGAAGTTGAGCGTCAAATAGGCCTTGCTGAGAAGGGAGAGCGAATTATCCAAGAAACCAGGCATTTCGACGAAAAAGAAGGAATAACCAAGCCGATGAGAGTAAAAGAAGAGCTTAATGATTACAGGTATTTCCCGGAGCCCGACCTTCCACCACTAGTCGTGGACAAGAATTATATTGATGGAATTAAGAATTCCATCCCTGAACTTCCTAATGAAAAAGAGAAAAGGTTTATTTCCCAATATAGGATACCGGAAGATTATGCTCGTTCAATTGCATATTCACCAAGGTTGTCAGTATACTTTGAAAATGTTGCCAAGTTTGCTGACCACCCCAGGGAGGTTGCAAACTTCCTTATGGTAAACATTGCAGGATTCTTGAACGAGAAAAATATTGAAATTACAGACATTAAATTCACCAAAGAGCATTTTAAAGAGCTGTTCGAGCTAATAGAAAGTGGTAAAATATCACTTAGCATCGCTAAAAGTGTTATTGAAGATTGTCTCAGAGAGAACAAATCTCCCGTGCAGGTTGTACAGGAAAAAGGGCTTATTCAGATTTCAGATCCAGATTCTTTGACAAAGATTATTTCTGAAGTTTTACGAGATAATAATCTGCAGGTTGATCAGTATTTGAACGGAAAAGACAAGGTTTTCGCGTTTTTGATTGGACAGGTTATGAAAAAGACTCAGGGAAAGGCGAATCCTGAAACAGCAAACAAACTTCTCCTTGAAGAATTATCAAAACTTAAAAACGAGAGGTAAAAAATGATACTGAAAGAAATTCTAAAAAGAAAGTCAGTCAGGTCTTATCTTGATAAAGATGTTGGCAAGGCTGCTCTGAATGAAGTACTTGAAGCAGGACGGCTTGCTCCTTCTGCATGCAATATCCAACCATGGAAGTTTATCGTTGTTAGAGATAAGGGAAAGAGGGAGAAAATTTCAGAAGCATGTAAGGGGCAAGATTTTATTTTTGCTGCACCTGTTATAATAGTTGCCTGCTTAGTCTCCAAAGGATTTGAAATGGGTGATTGGTACGATTCTGGCATTCTTGATGTTGGAATTGCGCTTGACCATATGACCTTGCAGGCAGTGCACCTCGGACTTGGAACTTGCTGGATCGGTGCATTTGAAGAACAAACTGTTAAGCAAATCCTTGGGATACCTGAAACTGTAAGAGTAGTTGCTCTTCTAACCCTTGGGTATCCGAGGAATGATAGTTTCTCACAGAAGGACAGAAAAAATCTTTCTGAGATCTTATCAAACGAGCATTTCTGATTTTTTTCATTTTTTCTTCACAATTATATAGTAAAATTGCAAAAGGAGGCACTTATGGATTTGAAACAAATAAAAATAATTGGTGGAATTGGTGCAATAATGGTTCTCCTGTTTTTTATTCCTGTGTTTGGGTGGGTTTCAAGCATTGCAGGAGCTGTTCTTGTTTTGGTGGCTTTAAGCTCTATATCCAGGCTGCTCAAAGAAGCTAAAATATTCACAAACTATCTTATAGCAACAATTCTTTCTTTTGTATCAGTTGTAGTTCCTATAGTTTCTGCTGTTGCATTATTTATGAAATTTAGATTTAGTAACGGTTTGAAGCTTTTTGGGAACGGTCTTTTAAGAGGTTTGCCTAATCGCGGTTGGATGCCACTATATAAAAATTGGAACTTTGATGGCACTACTGTATTGAGTGCGTTAAAAGGGCATTTATGGATTGCACTTTTAGTTGCATTAGCAATTTGGGCAATCATTATTGTTGCAGGTTACTTTGCAAAGTCGAGCCTTGAGAAAGTTTCGGATAAAATTAAAGATACAAACTTCAAAACTGCTGGCTTGCTTCTTTTCATAGGTTCAATTTTACTCCCGTTTTTTGGAGTTGGTGCCATTATAATTGTAACCGGTTTTGTTTTTGAAGCAATCGGCTTTTTTTCGCTCAAGGAAAATAATATTCCTGAGGTTATGCAGGTATAATTTAAATTCAATTCCTTCCCTAAATCTCTTCTTTTTTATTCAAATCATGTATAATTATTTAGTATTAAAATAAAAAGGAGGAGGAATGAACTTAAAGAATGCGAAGCTTCTGGGTGGAATTGGTGCAATTCTTATGTTCGGAGTTTTATTTAGGAAATTCGGCACGTTTTTGACTATTGCAGGTGTAATTTTGACGCTTATTGCTCTTAAGGACCTTGCTGATAAGTTCAAAAGATCTGAAATATTCTCTAATTACCTGATCGCTTTTATTCTCCATATTGTTATAAGCATATTATTCATTGTCGGGTCTATAGCTTCACTTTTTGCATTAGGATTAACCTTGCTTTTTTCCTTTAGACTGGGCGTTCACCTGGGAGCCGGCTTTATAATCTTGCTTGTTGTTTTATACGCTCTTTATGTTGTTTCTGGCTATTTTGTCAAGAAGAGCTTTGATGAGGTGTCAGATGCGACTAAAGTGACCCATTTCAGGACCGCAGGACTTCTTCTTTTTATTGGGGCTGTGTTATTAATTGTTTTTGGGCTTGGTGCTCTGGTCGCGCTGATAGGATACGTTTTCGAGATAGTTGCATTTTTCTCTCTTCCTGATAGCATTAGTTTGCCTCAGGAAAATTCAGTATAATATAGGTCGAGGAGGTAAAGATGGCATTAGTTTATTTGTTGATTGTAATTGTAGTTATCGGGTTGTGGTTTATTGCAACCTATAACGGCTTCATTACTTTGAAGAATAGGGTGAAAAATTCATGGGCACAGGTTGATGTCCAGCTTAAAAGAAGGTACGATTTGATCCCTAACCTTATTGAAACCGTTAAAGGTTATGCTGCACATGAAAAAGAGATTTTCGAGAAACTTGGCGAGCTAAGGGCTAAGGCAATGGGTGCCCAAACCGTTAAAGATGTTGGTGATGCAAACAATGAAATCTCCCAAACCTTAAAAACGCTCTTTGCAGTTGCAGAAAACTACCCGGAGTTAAAGGCAAATCAGAATTTTCTTCAGCTTCAAGAGGAACTCACTGCAACTGAGAATAAGATTGCCTTTTCAAGGCAGTTCTACAACGATGTAGTTATGCAATACAACACAATGCAGGAAAAGATCCCGGCGAGCATAGTTGCGCGTGTAATGGGACTCAAGGCAGAACAGTACTATCCTGTTAGCGAAGAAGAGAGAGGACCCGTTAGGGTACAGTTTTAGTTAAGAGGTGTTTTTTTGAAAAAGACTTTATATGAATTAAAATCAGAGAACATTAGGAACACTTACTTGTTTATTGTTGTTTTCTCGCTTATTCTTTTTGCAGTTGGTTACTTCCTGGTTTATGCTTTTAACTGGGGGACAACGGGGATTGTTTTTCTTTCCATATTTATAATTGGCTACAACCTGGTTTTATATAACTATTCAGATAGGATTGCACTTGCATCAGTTCATGCAGTCCCTGCAGATCTAAATGAGTTCCAGGTGCTCCATAATGTTGTTGAGGAAGTTGCGCTTGCAGCAGGAGTTCCAAAACCAAAAGTCTATATTATGAATGAATCTGCACCAAATGCTTTTGCAACAGGGAAAAATCCGCAAAATGCCTCAGTTTGTGTAACAACTGGCTTACTTTCAATGATGAACAGAGAAGAACTTCAAGGCGTTATTGCTCATGAAATGTCGCATATCAAGAATTATGACATTCTACTTATGACTGTTGTTGGCATTATTGGAGGGCTTATAGTATTACTGAGGGATGTTGCTTTCAGGTCAATGTGGTTTGGAGTTGGCGGAAGAAAAAGGAGGGACAGCGAAGGTGGCGGCAATTTTATGTTTATTATTGGGTTAGTCCTTGCCATAATTGCTCCAATTATTGTTGTTCTTATCCGTGCTGCGGTTTCCAGACAAAGAGAGTACCTCGCAGACGCAAC
>Ga0172362_10001408_pt1 | contig 20598 bp, 15 predicted proteins | sample LakKivs1_kivu2a2_FD_114534 | JGI IMG/M metagenome (GOLD analysis project Ga0172362, IMG submission 114534) | Sediment microbial communities from Lake Kivu, Rwanda - Sediment s1_kivu2a2 | ecosystem: Environmental > Aquatic > Freshwater > Lake > Sediment | place: Rwanda: Western Province, Lake... | reverse complement strand
GCGACCTCGTCATTACCACAGCTCAGTTCATTGACTGCCTCACCGATATTTTCGATTGCCTCGGCAACAGCCTGTCTGTGCCGGGCGGTAAGCAAAATCGACGATTGACGATCGACGCTTGACGATTGACGACTGACAATTGCCGTATCAATTGCCGCCCGCAGCAGACCAAGACTTGCACTCGTTTTTGCAGAGATAGGTAAAAAGGGGCCACAGAGGACACCGAGAGCACCGAGCTTTTGCTGATCTGGTCTTTTTAATTCTCTGTGGCCTCTGTGCTCTCTGTGGCGAACAAATTCTCTGCCGAGTAGTTCATTCAGCATAGCAAGGCGATCCGCCAGTTTCTGCTCCGGCAGCAAATCACATTTTGTCGCCACCGGTATCAGAGTTTTCGGCTCAATCAGTCCACGAACGTCCACATCTTCAGCCCAATCTACTTTGGACACATCTACACAGAATACGACAACCAAACTATTTCGCAGCGCCTCAATCGCAGCCTGCTGCGCCAACTCATCCAGAACAGAGGACGGAGGACAGAAATCAGAGGACAGAAATTCTGTCTTCTGTCTTCTGTCTTCTGTCTTCTGAGTGAGACCAGCGCAGTCAAACAGTACACATCGACAGTGCTCCAGAGAAAGTTCACCGGTCAGGACATCTCTGGTGGTCTTACGCCGGCGTGAGACGATGCTCCTGTCTGTGCCGAGCAGCTTGTTCAGCAGGGTACTCTTACCGGCATTCGGAGCACCGGCAATTCCCACCGCGGGCAGGTCAATTACCGCCTCATAACTAATGCTTGCCGAGGCCAGCCGCTCAAGCTGCTTCTTTATGTCGGCCAGTCGGGCAGCAGCATCTGCCCGGTTTATAAACTCTATATCCTCGCCGCTAAAATCTATGCCCGCTTCGATCAAGCTCAGAAGGTCCATTATCGCGGATTGGGCCTGGGCTGTAGCTTCTCCTAACCGTCCGGCCAGGAGTTTTTCAGCCGCCGTTAGTTGATAACTGTTGGAGCCTACCACCACTTCGTTGACGGCTTCAGCCTGGGCCAGGTCGATTTTGCCATTAAGGTACGCTCGTGCGGTGAACTCGCCCGGGCCAGCCATGCGAAGACCCCCTGCTTGCGTCCCGAGCGAGTCGGGATCCCCGCGAAAGCGGGGACCGAGCAGCCTGCCCAATAAGACCCCGGTAACAGCGGCGCCAGCGTAGACGTGAATTTCCGCAACATCATCGCCGGTATAGGAATAAGGGGCAAAAAATAAATACAGGACTCCATCAACTCTTAGCTCGTCATCAATAGCTACATTGCCCGGCATCACGCAGGTCTTTCGGCTGCGGATCGGCGGACGAAAAATCCGCTGACAAGTATCAAGGGTTGCGGGTCCAGTTATGCGGACAATCGCCCGGCCCGCGTGTCCCGGCACACCGGCAGGCGAACTCACAGCTACGATAGTGTCATTAAGGTTGTACACACCACCTCACAGAATCACGAAAAAAAACGAATTTTTCAGAAAATTCAGAGAAAACACTTGAACATATCACCGATGTTTATTATAGTAATAAAGGTTAAAGCGGGTAAAGCCTGCAATGTGCCTTGGGTGTTCCCTTCCATCGGCTGGCTAATAGCCCGAGGGTTAGACCGGCATTGCAGGGGCCGCTTTTTTTGTAGTCATATCTATCGCAAGTACTCGGTTTCATATCTGACTTTATTCTGGAATTCACTATACCATTTGGTGTCATTACGTTCATATTTTCTGGCAATGCCCCAGCAGAATAAGTCGACTGCCTGCAATACAGCATTTTCCTGGGATGTTAAATGCTCAACGTCAAAACCTGTATTCAAGGGTAGATGTCCCTGAATATAATTCTCAAGATAATGGTTAAAGTCTCTTATTTCCTCTCGGTTTTTACTTCTGTCAACAACCAGTTTGACATTTGCAGAGACTTCTTGAAGAGGCAACTTTTCTATGATGAACCGGGCAAGAAAATTATAAAGCTTGTCTCTTTTCCCCCTTAGCGCAGCATCAACTCTGCTTTTGTTTAATACAACTGTGTATAACTGCCAATCAGAGGCTTTAATTTGCTTTAGGAAGTATTTCTTGATCTTCAGGGCAGTATTTGTCCTTTTGAGCTCAATAATTTGTCCCGGCTTGTTTTTATCCTTGTTAATCTTGTTTCTTACAGTCCTTCTGACAGCTTTTTGAAATTCTTTTACTGTATTCTGCGATTGACACACCAAAAGCGTGATAACGAATTTCTTTGTAGTCTTTCGCTTGCCAAAGTCAAAACCCAGATCGCCGGACTCATCCAGATATATAAACATGCACCTTCTCTTCCTTGACTCCGCTGAGGTTGCCAGTCAACTTGCGTCTTGTGTCCTACTTAAAGCGGATGAACGGTTTGGGCTTTTTCTTTTTGACCTTGCCGCCGGTCTTGGCGGTGACAGATACCAGGCCCTGGGCTTCCTGGTGCTCTTTCTTCTCGATGTGCTTGCGGATAATGTGCTGCTCAATAACCCCGACAAAGGTACTAGCCATGATATACAGATTCACTCCCGAGGCAACCTTATAAAACATCAACGGAAATAGTATCGGCATCATAACCATCATCATTTTTTGCTGCTGAGCCGCTTGCGGATTCGTAGACGCCGCTGGCTGGCTGGGCATCAGTTTCTGCTGCAAATAAAACGCCACGCCCATAAGAATCGGCAACAGATTCAGAGAATCTACCATTCCGAATAGCGGCAGCGTCACCCCCTGAAATCTAATCAACGCATCAGGGGCGGAAAGATCCGTAATCCAGAAAGGCAAAAACGGCGCACCACGCAACTCAATACTGGCATAGATAGCGCTATATAGCGCAATCCAAATAGGCATCTGCGCCATCATCGGCAGCATACTCATAATGGGAGTCGCACCCTGCTCTTTGTAAAGAGCCATCAACTGCTTGTTCATCTCAGTCTTGTTGTTGGCGTATTTTTTCTTGATTTCCTCGGTCCTGGGGGCGAGCTTGCTCATCTTGCTCATCGAAACTTGACTCTTTTTGGTCAGAGGGTGCAGAGCAAGGCGGACCAAAAATACCAATATGATAATTACCACCCCGTAGTTGCCGATGAAACCATACATCCCTTTCATTACGGCCAGGATTGCGAACGCCAGAGGTCGGATGATGTTCGCCGGACAACAACAGCACGGCATAAAATCGATGGTGTGGAAGAAACCCAACGTCCGATATAACTCATTCTTTTGGAAAAGAGTCCTGTCTTTGGGGCCGAGATACAACTGAAAGGCATAGGCCTTTTCGCTGCTGGCTTGGCCGGCTGGGGCCAGAGCAGCTAAGGCAATCTCCAGATTCACGCCTATCGCCTCATCGCCACTATCGGCCCTTGCATCTTGATCCGGATTGTAGAATCTGGCAGTCTGATCTGATAGCCAGTCGCAGTAATTTTCGCCCTGGCCAGGCACTGGCCGGAGTATGGCAGTGAAATACTTGTTGGTAATCGCCGCCCATAAGAAATTATCCGGCAAATTGTGCCCTATCCGGAGCATCCTTTTTGCATCTCTAAGATCATCCTCGTTGCCGCTTCGCAGGGCGTTTTGATACCGCTCGGTAGCATCTTTCAGGCCCAGTTCGCCCCTGAATTTGGCAAAAAAAGAGCTCAAAATACCCTGGCTGGCGGAGACCACGCTGCCTTGCGATGTCATGAAACCGCCTACAACCTTTCTCACATCGCCTCGGTCGCCCTCTCTGGCGATTCCAGTCGGGCCGGCAAGATTAAAACGCACCTGCTGCTCGCTACTGCTGAGATTTTCGACGATCAAGTTACATTCGACAAGATAACTGCCTACGGACAGGCGGTAGGTCTTATTGAGCTTCAGGATTGGCTGGCCGGCTGGATCGTTGATAACTACCACAAAACGAGCAGTCTGAGAGCCGTCCTCTGCCGTTTCGACATCGAAGCCTTCCCAGCTCAATTTGTCCAGGGCAAATTGCCGGTTCTGTTGAACGAGCAGCAGCTCCGTATTGGCCATTGACAGGATTTCGCTGCCGTCGCTCCAACGCACAGGATTCAGCAGTACTAATGGTTGTGGATTTCGATAGTTGCGGTCGTCGAAGCCCTTATTGTTTCCGTTACTGAAGGTGGCTTTTCTGATAGCTGCACCTTTTGAACTCAATTCCACCTGGAGCTTAAAACCGACATCAGGGTCTTCTGTTTTGGGATCTTTCGCCCCGAGGATAACACTTTTCGCTGGGCCGCCGGTTGCGGAAAAATCGTTGAAATCAGCCGCTTCCAGGTGCTGCACTTTCGGACTCGGCTCATTTGGCCCTGCCGGCATATTCTGGCCCGCTTTTTGTTGCAGGAGTATGCAGCGATTGGCCGGCTCGGCCTGGGCGTTGCCTGATAAGTCAAACAACCCGGATTGGACAACAAGCCCGCCGCAAAAGATAACGAAACTGACGAGGATAACAATTAAGAACTTCTTCATAAAAATAAAAAGCTAAAGGTGAAAGCTGAAAGCCAAAGCTAAAAACCCAAATCTGATCTTTTCCCCTTGAGGGTCAAAATACTCGAACCAAGTATATTTGCCCGTTCCTTGGTCTCATTTAGAAGATAGTTCAACCGTGCACTTTTTATTTTCTTTGCGTCCCTTAACAAGCCAAGCCAATAGGGGCTTTCGTTTGCAGACTTTAGAGAATTGCTGAAAAAATTAGTGAAATCTTTTTTAGAGCTGGCTCCTTTAGCTTCGACGATATTAGCACCAACGGATGTCGCTGACCTTAGCAACTGATTAGCAATGACCGACGTGGAGGCATCTTTCGGCAGAGCATCTAAGAACTCTATAACGTCAATGGAGTACTTGTACACTCTGTGCCGCGGCTCAGTTTTCAGTTTGGATTTTTGGTTTTGCATTTTCAACTTGACACTTTACACTGTTTTTATCTTCCGTCGCGCAGGCGCTCGCCGTGGAACTTATCAAGCTGTTCAATCGCAGCAATCTTTTGTATCGTGGCTTCAAAATCGTACTCCAGCCGTACAAAGTGCACCTTGTTTTCAGCCACATAGACGTAACTTGCCCGGTTGTCCCGGTCTCTGGGCTGGCCGACTGAACCGATATTGATAATCGCTTTCTCGTGCTCGGTGATCGGGTAGACGCTGCGAAGCTCATCGGGCGTATAGAAATCCGGCTCACTAAGAAATACGCCGGGCATGTGGGTGTGGCCAACAAAACAGATATGGCCAACCCGCTCGAACAAAAGCCGAACCTTGGGCGGATTCGTATAAACATCATCGGGAAATATGTACTCATTAACCGGCCTGCGGGGCGAAGCGTGAACAAAGTCCATAACCATCGTGTTCGCTCCGAGGCTGCTTTTGAGCGAGCACCGCATCGGCAGGTTACCCAGGAAGCTCCACCATCTGTCGCCGCGGTTTCTATCCTGCTCGGTTTCCAAGACCTCGCGGGTCCAAAAGCTGGCCTGCTCGGCGCCGTAATTGAAATTTGTCGGCTCATAAAAGACCGCATAATCGTGATTGCCCAGCACACACCAAACGGCCTTATCTATAATTAAATCGAGGCACTCCTTGGGATTAGGCCCATAGCCGACCACATCACCCAGGCAGTAAATCGTTTTTATGCCTCGCCTTTCGATGTCAGCCAGAACCGCCGTTAAGGCTTCCAGGTTTGAATGTATATCGCTTAGAACCGCAAACATAACCTACGTAATAGCAGAAATATCGCAGCAATGCCAGCAAAAATAACCCTGTAAAAATTTGACAATTGACAATTGACAATTGACAATGGGTAAGAATGGCAGATATGACTCTTCTTGAAACTCGTGGACTGGTCAAAAAGTATTCCGGCCGGGCTGTAGTCAATCAAGTGTCCATCACTATCGGGCGACGCAGTATAGTCGGACTTCTGGGCCGAAATGGAGCCGGCAAAACCACAACCTTCAGAATGATTATGGGCATGATTACGCCCGATGGTGGACAGGTCTTATTCGAAGGCAGGGATGTGACGGCACTGCCGATGTATAAACGTGCCCGCCTGGGCATCGGCTATCTTTCACAGGAACCGAGCATCTTCCAGCGGCTGAGCGTCCGCGACAACCTGCTGGCGATCCTGGAGACGATGGCCGTCAGCAGTATTGAGCGATACCACAAGGCCAATATGCTGATAAAACGATTCGGCCTGACCGAGGTGGCTGAAAGCCAGGGCAGATTCCTTTCAGGCGGCGAGCGAAGAAAGCTCGAAATCGCCCGCGCGATGGTAACTGAGCCTTCATTGATCCTCCTGGACGAGCCTTTTAGCGGCGTCGACCCGATTACCGTTGAGGATTTGCAGGAGGAAATCCACCGGCTGGTTGCCGCCGGCATGAGCATTCTGGTCACCGATCACAACGTTGAAAGGACGCTGGAGGTGGCAGATTATGCCTATATAATAGACCATGGCCAGGTTATTGGGGCCGGCTCTCCAGCCGAGATCGTCCGCAACCAGACCGTGCGAAAACTCTACTTGGGCAATACCTTCGCCGGCGATGAATTCGACAAGCGGTAAGGTATTTAGCCGTCACCGAGGTGGAATAAAAATGATTGATGTTCCAAAATGCAGAATCACGCATTATCCGGCGCAGGTTTTGGCTAAGGGTGCCAAGCCGGTAGAAAAAGTCGATGACAGCATCCGCCAATTAGTGGAAAAAATGAAAGATATTATGCTGGCAAATAAAGGCGTTGGCCTTGCCGCGCCGCAGGCAGGCATTCCGCTTCGCCTCTTTATCGTATCGCTGGACGGAAAAAGAGAAAACGTCCGGGTTTACATAAACCCAATCGTCACGCCGCAAGGCGAACTTGCCGAGATAGAAGAAGGATGCCTGTCCGTGCCCGGCATTTATACGAAAATCCGGCGATACAAGCAGTGCAGTGTTACCGCCACGGACCTCGACGGCAATAAGTTCACCGAAGAATCTGACGGCCTTTACGCTCGATGCTTGCAGCACGAGTACGACCACATAGAAGGAATAACCATCGCCGACCGAATGCCCTCGACAGCGAAAATCGCCTATCGAAAACAGTTGAAAAAACTCAGAGAACAACACGCAAAGAATGAGAAAACCTGACAATATTTAGCCCCGCAATTTATTGCGGGGTTCAGAGACCTCCGTCGCCGTGCCGGCGACGGCTAAACATGGAAAACCATTATGAAAATAGTCTATCTCGGTAGTGGCGAATTCGGCCTTGCGAGCCTGGATGCTTTGCTTGCGTCAAAGCATGAGCTGCGATTTATCGTAACGCAGCCGCCACGACCAGCCGGCAGAGGCAGAAAGTCCACGCCCACGCCCGTAGCCTGCTGGGCAAACGCCCACTCAATCCATTTTATCCAGACGCAAGACGTCAATACGCCGGAAATCCGCCAGGAAATTGCCAGCTACGAGCCGGATTTGATCGTGGTCATCGCATTCGGGCAAAAAATCGGCAACGAGCTGATAAATCTGCCCGGCCCTGGACGGGCCATAAATGTGCACGGGTCTTTGCTTCCGAAATATCGCGGAGCTGCACCAATAAACTGGGCGATAATCAACGGGGAAACTGAAACCGGCATCAGCATAATAACTCTGGCGGAAAAAATGGACGCCGGCCAAATCCTGGCCCAGCGAAAAACCGAGATTCTTCCTGACGAAACAGCCGGCGAACTTCACGACAGACTGGCAAAAATCGCCGCTCCACTGCTGCTGGAGACTATAGACCGGATCGCCGATGGGACCGCCGTCTATAGTGAGCAAGACCATTCCCAGGCAACTCTTGCACCGAAGCTGAAAAAATCGGATGGATTCTTGGACTTCAATGAACCGGCTGAGGTATTGGCCCGAAGAATTCGTGGTTTATCGCCCTGGCCCGGTGCGCTGGCCATATACAGCTCACAGAAAACGCAGAAATCTCTACAGGTAACTATAACCAGAGCTGCGATCGTAAGGCAGCAACATCCTGACTTTCAGCCGGGTGTGTTTGATGAAGACCTAAATGTAGTATGCGGCAACGGGGGCCTGAAGATTATAGAAATCAAGCCTGCCGGCAGCCGGCTTATGAGCTTTAAGGATTTTGTCAACGGCCAACAAACCCAGCCCGGCGACATGTTCGCCAAGATAGATAACTAAAATGCCTGCGCAATCACCCAAACCTGCCCGGCTCATTGCGGCGGAAGTGCTCAACCGATTTGATCCAAAACGAAATTACGCCGGGCCAATCCTGGCCGAACTGCTGCCGCAAACACAAGAAAAACAGCGGGCTACCGACCTGGTATTCGGAACTATAAGAAACCGCTCTGCCATCGACAGGGTAATCGCCACGTTTTCGGGTCGGCCTGTCCAGAGAATACCAATCAATCTGTTAAACATCATCCGTTTGGCCGGCTATGAACTGGTCTATTGTCCAGAAACGCCTGCGTACTCAATTGTCAACGAAGCAGTTGAATCCGCCAAGCTGATCGGCAGTCAAAAGCAGACCGGCCCGCCAGACGTACGGCGGGCTGGCTTTGTTAACGCTGTGCTTCGCCAAATTACCAGAGGTATAACCAACCGCAATGCTGAACGTTCACAGGTTGACCTAACAGCCGCACTTCCGCAGACGCCCGTAAGTTGTTGCGAATTTGACAGCAAATTTTTGCCGGATCCAAAACATTTGCCGGCTGATTATTTTGCCGCTGCTTTTTCGCTGCCTAAGTGGCTGATAAGTGAGTGGCTGAGCGAATATGGCTTAGAAAAAACCAGGCAGATTTGCTTTGCATCAAACCGTAGGCCCAGCATTTACATAAGGCCGAACACGCTGAAAATCACCGCCCAGGAATTAGGCGAGCATCTTCGCAGGGCCGGTATCGACCATGAAATAGTCCCAGATGTCGAAACGATAAGAATCAAAAGTCCACAGGATGTAACCCAGCTTGCGGGTTTTGCGCAAGGCTTGTTCACCGTACAGGATATAACCGCTTCACAGGCGGTCAGGCTGCTGCAGCCCCAGGCGAATTGGACAATACTGGACCTGTGCGCCGCACCAGGCACAAAAACAACACAGTTAGCGGAGCTTACCAGCGACTCGGCAAAAATTATCGCCACCGACATCGACAGTCAACGACTGGAAAGAGTCAAGGAAAACATTGCCCGGCTGGACATTAAAAGTGTAACTACCGTTCTTTACGGCGAACTCTTTGAAAATTCTCAATTCAAGACCTGTCCTGAGCGAAGCCGAAGGATTCTAAATTCTAAATTCGACACCATTTTGCTGGATGTGCCCTGCTCAAATACCGGCGTACTGGCAAGGCGTGTCGAGAGTCGCTATCGGCTAAGGCAAAAGTCGATTGCAGAATTGACCCAAGCGCAAGCGGATTTGCTGCAAAAGGCAGCAGCACTGGTAAATCTTGGCGGAAAAATCTGCTACAGCACTTGCAGCATCCAAAAGTCCGAGAACGGTTGTCTTTTAAGAGATTTCCTTAGAGGAAATCCCAATTTCCAGCTCGAATCCGAGCACCTCACCCTTCCATCTGCAGAAGGCTTTGACCGCGACGGTGGCTTCGTGGCGAATGTCAAACGAAAAGTATGACTTGCCATAATATGAATCGATTATCTGGCATCGCGATCAGATACTATTTCCTGTACTTTCTAAGCATCAGTGCCCCAAGGCCAAGTAATACAATCGTCGCCGGCTCAGGAATAAGGATGATTCTGGCATCCCATCCAATTTGAAACCCATTATTGATTGGTTCGCCACTTGCCAGCGTACCTGTCAGCCACCTGATAGGCTCGATCGGAGGGTCGGCTCTAAATATACTGGTGATTTCTCCGTAGCCGACGCTCTGACCATCAATTGAAAAATCAGACCCATTTATTCTTATTATACTGTCATTATTTAGTATTAAATTCCCACCTATTGAGCCTCCGGAGATATCTACCCGAGCGAAATCCCCGCTTTTAAGGTCATTACTTATTGCGCCGCCGGAGATATTCACCCGACTGGTGTCGTAACTATAAAGGCTACCTATTGAGCCGCCGGAAATATTTACCTTGCTGTAATCGTCGCTAAAGAGTTCGACGCCGATTGAGCCACCAGAAATATCTACGCGGCTCTCCCCGAGGCTTTTAAGATAGTCAGCTATTGAGCCACCGGTGATATTTACCTTGCTCAAACCCTGACTGATAAGCGAGACGCCTATTGAGCCACCGGAGATACCTACCTGGCTCGAATCATAGGTCAGAAGCGAGAATTCTATTGAACCACCAGAGATATTTACCTGGCTGGAATTGTGGCTTGAAAGATCGACGCCTATTGAACCATCAGACATGTCTACCCGGCTGGACTCCCAGGCCTGAAGTCTACCAATCACGGAGCCACCACGGACATTTATCCTGGCGTCAGTAAATCCACGAATGTCCTCCTGTACGCTACCACCGGTCAATAGGTTTACTGTGGTGGACATCCCCGGTGCCTCATAGTCCACCCAAACATTGTCGTCGATTGAGTAGTTGATGTCATGGGTCAGGCCATCTTTGAACTCAACCAGCCCAAGTGCGGGGCAAGCACCCAGAAACAATACTACCGCCGCCAACCAAATTGTTCTTACACTTTTCATTTTCGTTCCTCCTCAAAAAAAGTGACATTTATTTGTTTAATTTATTCTGCACTTATACAAGGTCAGTCAAGATACGAACTTAGATTGAAATTAGGATATGCGTGTGGGAATTAACAAAACGCTACTCCTCCAAAAAGCCGAAGTTAAGTATCACCATCCAAAAATCACGAATCTTCTCGCATAATTCCATCCATATTGTAAGCACTCTTTGAAAAAGGTCAAGGAAAAAGTGGCGATTGGAACCAGAAATTCGTCAATTTGATCGCAGACAAAAATATATGGATTATATTTGTTAAGAAATTCGAAAGCCTCATGCTGCCACCAGCCGAGCGATTCGACCACGATGGCGGCTACGTGGCGATCATCAAAAGCAAATAAAAACCTATCGCCTCCGGCAGGAACCGAATCCACAGCTTTTCCACAAGACGCAGTTGCGATGTGAACACATTGTTAGAAACAAATTTTTTTTTAGCGCAAAGTCAACGCTGACAATGGGCTTTATAAAGTGGAAAAGAATTTGTGCAAATCAGACTTGATTCATAGTCTCCAGGCCGATAAGTTCAGCAACATCAGGGTTCCACAAAGAACTGAAAGCCTAAAACTTAAAGCGTAAAGCTGTGGAATTCGATAGTTTTTGGGGGTTAGCTTTCAGTTTTTAGCTATGTGAGATTCGCAGGAACCCGAGGGCAGACCAGCACCAATTGAGCCTGTAGCCCTGCTTCCGTCCGGCAGCAGGGCAGGGCTTTCACGGAAGGACAACTGGTGCAGGGCCGACCAACAGGAGAGCATGGATGCAGGGCGTGTTCACGGATGAACGCTTCAAGCCTACGGGCTCAGAGAGTTCCCGCTTGACGGGGGCACAGTCCCAGGCGATAGCGACACAGCCTCCGGGTTCCTGCGAAGTACATGCGCAGGATTCCCGCGCAGAGGCGATCCAATCGGGGCAAATAAACGCTATTTGCCAGGCTATTGCCGAAAGGCTGGGACAGCAGCGGTATCAAATATGGTTCAAGAATTCGACCAAATTCACGCTTGGGCAGCCCCGGCCAGGCGAATCCGCCGGCTACCTAAAGATCGGCGTGCCAAACCTGTTCATCGCTGGCTGGATCGAAAGTCATTTCCTGGATGAAATCAACCAGGCAGTTCTGGCGGCCACGGGTAACAGCCTTAAGATTACCTTTGCCATCGATCCAGAGCTTTCGGCAATCCCAGTTCGCGGCGTTCCAGGTCACTTATCTCTCGTCCATCATCAGCCGGCGGGCAATGGACGACGGACGATGGACGATAGACGGCGCGGCCGAACCACGAAGCTGACTTTGGATACATTTGTTACCGGCCCATCAAACCAACTGGCCTACAACGCCGCTAAACAGGTTGTATGTGAACAGCAAAGCCACGTTCCTGCCGGGCAGCCGCCCACCTTCAACCCGCTGTTTATTCACGGGGGATACGGGCTGGGCAAAACACACCTGCTGCAGGGCATCTGCAACGAGGTAGCTAAAAATCGAACGCAGACTCATTGGCTATATCTATCGGCAGAAGACTTTGCCAACCAATTTGTGCTGGCCTTAAAGACAAAAAAGCTCGAGACCTTCAGGCACAAAATGCGACAAACTGATTTATTAGCTATCGACGACATCCACTTCCTGGCGAACAAGCCCTCCACACAGGAGGAATTTCTGTATACCTTCAACACCATCAATTTAGCAGGCAAGCAGATTGTTCTGGCCTCCGATGCCCATCCCAAGATGATCACTCAACTGTCGGAAAAGCTGGTCAATCGTTTCATCTCTGGAATGGTCGTCAAGATTGAGCCGCCGGACTTTCAGACCCGCTGCCAGATTTGCCGGCAATATGCCGCCCGCTTTGCAGGCGGAAATTCCCCTGCTTCCGCAGGGGTAAACTTGTCCCCGCAGCACCGGGGATTGCCCGGCTCTGCCGGGCCGTTACCCGAAAGCGTGATAAGATACATTGCCGAGAATCTGCGAGGCAGCGTGCGGGAAATAGAAGGAGCGCTGGTGAAGGTTGTCGCTTATGCGGCATTACAGAACGAGAAAATCACGTTGGCGATGGCGCAGGCGGTGCTGGCTGAACACCTTGAAAGATGCGACCCAATCGTGCGCATATCAGACATTGAATCGGCGGTAGCTACCTACTTTGGCACAACAGCCGCAAGTCTACACTCCTCCAAGAAAGATAGGACCGTGTCGCTAGCCCGGCATTTTAGTATGTACCTGGCAAGAAAGCATACCAAAATGAGCTCCTGCGAAATCGGGCGATTTATGGGCAATAAAAATCACGCCACGGTGCTGCTTGCCTGCCAAAGAATCGAGGAGCTGCTCAAACAAAATTCAGACGTTCACTGGCGTTCGCCCGCCGGCAACAGGCTGGCCAAAGCCAGAGTAGTGCTTACTGCCCTGGAAGAAAGCATATCAGCCTGACCAGGGCAACAGGATACCCGGCTATCAGGCTGTGGGCATCAGGATACCAGGTTATCAGGTTCCTTTTTCCTCCTGATGCTCTGATGTACTGATTTCCTGCACCCTGTTTTCCTGATGCCCCGATTTCCTTTCGCCCGAGTCACGGGCGACGATTTTGGTCTTGCACTTGGGTATTGCCGCCAGAAATTTGGCCCCGTATGGTTTATTGAATATTCTACTATCCAGAACAACGATCAAGCCGGTATCGGTCTTGCTGCGAATCAGCCGGCCAAAGCCCTGCTTGAACTTAATTATCGCCAGCGGTAACTGATAGTCGTAAAAAGGATTACCGCCCTGTGCCCTTATTTGCTGCAGACGGCCTGCGATTAGCGGCCTGTCAGGCACAGCAAACGGCAGACGAACAATGATGACGTTGCGTAACGCCGCGCCAGGCACATCCACTCCTTGCCAGAAACTATCGGTTCCAAACAAACAGGACCTACTGCCAGCCTTGAAACTGGCAAGCAGCGCAGTCCTATCCAGACCCGCACCCTGCTGGTGCAGGGCAAAATCATTTTCTGCCAGCCAAGCCGAGAGCTTATCAGCGAACTCCTGGAGCATCTCGTAGCTGGTAAAAAGTACAAAAGCGCCGCCAGCGGTCTGGCATACATATTTTTTTAGCGTTTGGACCGCGGCATCAATAAAAACCGGCTCGTTTGGGTCCGGCAGGTCCTTCTCGATATAGATAGTCACCTGCTTATGGTAATCAAAAGGCGAGCCAAGCCTAAGCGCGTCAAAATCAGCCAGGCCAATACGACAGGCAAAAAAATCGAAATCATTCACTGATGGATGATTACCAATGTATGGTGCGCTACTCACCGTGGCGCTTGTAAGGATGACTGATTCATAACTGTCGAATAGGCACCTTCTTACGTCCGGCCCGACATTTAGCGCGGCACTTTTTAGAAAAATTCCGGCTTGTGGATTCTCAGGACCAGGCGTCTCGACCCAATAGACGTAATCGGGCTTTGTTTGCATCAGAAAACATTGCAGGTCTTCCGCAATCGCCTCACAGCGGTCAGTCGCCCGAATAATTTCAAATCTCTCGTCAACATCTTTTGTCTGCCTGGCAAGTTTGGCTAATTCCGACCGCAAATCCTTCAGATGACCGGAGATTCTGTCATCGACAAAATTCTTATAGCACCTGCCGTTGGTCTCATCCTTTGTCCGCTCAAACCAATCACGAACACTCTGAAAGAAAAGCCTCGACTGGCTGGCTATCCGCCCGACCAAATCGATGGCTTTATCTGCGTCGGTGTACGCCAGAAGCCCTTTTCGCGTGCGTGGATTGTAAAGGCCGTCCAGCAGAAATTTGACCCGGCGGTCGCTGATACTTATGCCGAAATGCTCCTCAGCAACGTGCTCAATATTGTGCGCCTCATCTACTATCACATAGCGATAATCCGGCAAGACGGCTGCTCCTTCTTCCTTGAGCGCCAGGTCGCTGAATAGTAGCGCATGGTTGGCCACGATTATGTCGGCGTTTTCCAGCTTGCGCCTGGCCCGCCAGTAGAAACAATCGTGAAAATGCGGGCATTTTCTGCCCCGGCAGTTTCCATGCTCACTTTTGACCGCGTCCCAGAGCATATTCTTCGGCACAAATGGAATGTCACTCAGAGAGCCATCCTCTGTTTGGTTGGCCCAGTCACGCAGGACTTGAAGCTGTGAGCCAGACTCGTCGAAAAGTCGCATTTGCCGGCGCAGTGCAAATTCCAGCCGACGCCTGCAAAGATAATTGCCCCTCCCTTTTGCCAATGCCGCTATGAATCCGCCCGGTATGCAATTGGCCAGAAAAGGAATATCCTTACTGATCAACTGTTCCTGCAGCGTGATGGTAAAAGTGCTGATCAGCACCCTGCCCTGCACACCAAAGGGTTCGGGGGTCGGGGATCGGCGATCGCGATGCTGACCCCTGGCTCCTGACCCCTGGCCCCTCGGATTGTGCCGGACTTGTTCTATCGCTGGGACAAGGTATGCGAAACTTTTGCCGACGCCGGTGCCGGCCTCGACAACTAAATGCCGACCGGTTTGAAAGGCCTTACCAACCGCACAGGCCATCTGCACCTGCTGAGGCCGCTCCTCAAAGCCAGCAAAGGCCTTTGAAATCAAGCCTCCCGCAGCAAGAACAGTTTGTATATCTAATCCCGATAAATCTGGACGCATCGCGGGTTCCCTCCCCACTTTGCGGGGGCTAATTATTGATTCTTTGTCGGGCTATGGCCTGGTCAATGGCGTCCTTAACAGCCATAACAGCCGGTGAGTCCGGCAGCATTTTGTAAGCCTCATCAAGCGCCCTTTTGGCCTCGGACAATCTTGCCGTCCGTAGGTAAATATAGCTCAGCAGAAATTGCAGCTCACCCACGCTGCCTGTTTGGTATCCCGCCTTACGACAGGCTCGTAGGCATTCCTCGACATCGGCTATTCGGCTGTTTAGGCTATCTTTCGGAATTGACAATTGACAATTGACAACCGACGATTGATCAGCCTGCAATGCCCTACTGAGAAATAGAGCGCTACTGATATATTCGCCGGCGGCAAATAACGCCAAGCTTTTGCCAGCGTACACAAGCGCCGCTGCTTGACGCTGGCGAAGCGAACCAGGGGGACCGGATTTGTATATTGAAGCCAGAGTAAAAGCATCGGCGGCACGGTAGTACTTACCCTGTTTAAGATATTCTTGGCCGGCGCTAGAGTACTGCTCGAATTTGTTCGCCGAATATGTGTTGTAATCCTCATGCCCACCTAAAATCCGCTTAGCCTCGGCGGATAGCTCCTGGGCAGAAAGCTTATTTACTTCTTGCAACGCGGTAAGACTCGTAGAGCCGGGCAATCCCCGCTGCTGCGGGGACAAGTTTACCCCTGCGGAATCAGGGGAATTTCTGTCCGCCAAGCGGGCGGCTGCTTGCTCGTCGGCCGTCCCACGGGTCATAAGCTGCTGGTCACTAACCAGGCCGTTATCCGTCTGGCGGACAAGAGGTCCGACGCCGGACAGTTCTTGCGTAACAGCCGTATCCTGCGACAGTTCAGGCGGTGATTGCTTGGTCTGTTGTTGTGACGCCGATGCCAGTAGACTGTCCAGCTTGGCTCGCACCTCGGCAGGACTAACCTTCCGGTTGAATTGCTCAGTAACATCTTGCAGACCGGGGTGCAAAACTCTGTCGGACTGGCCCCCGCCCTTGTCTTCAACAAGAAGACGCGGGGGTCGCTGCTCCTCTATCGTCCCTCGGTTCTCCTGGCCAGATAGAGTCTGCACAGATTGCCTCAATTCAGCCGCTTCATCAGATAGTCGCTTTAGCTCTTGCTGTATCTGTTCCATCTGCTCGCGGTATTGCGCAGACGTCAGGCTTTCACCTTGCTGAGCCGAGGGCGAAGCATCTGGGCTGCGCAAACGAGATTCTTCGCTCCGCTCAGAAGGAGCTTGGCCCTGCAAAGAGGAGCTGAGACTCTGGGAGGTTGCAGTCCGCTCCAGGTCAGCCGAGATCAACTTTTCAAGTTCTTGTGGTGTTTTTGCCATTGGCCTAGACCTTACCGGCAGCACATCAAAGGAGTCGCCAACGCGCCCGGCCAGCGGATTCTGCGCTGCAGGTATATCTTGCAGCTCGTCATCAGGCAGGCCGCTCCACGACAGTTCAGCATTGGTTCTTATCTTTGTGCTTGCAGGCCACGATAGGCCGGAGGTGGGCTGGCCAAGCCTGATTGTGCTAACAGTGCCTGTTGGTGAATAGAATGGGCGATATGCCTCGGTGAGAGCAGCAACATCTTCAGAACCGGCTGAGTACCTCAAGAACGAATCCAGCGAAGTTGAGCCGAGCGGCGCGCGGAAGTCGGTTGTCGAGTAATATGGAATTCTGCCGCGGAATTGCTTGCCTGCCTCGACATTGCCGGTGATTATCATGTTACCCATGCTACCACCATTATCGACAGGGTTAGGGCTACGAACCAGGCCACTCTGAATGCCGCTTTGTGGAACCGTGGCCGGTCCGACCGGATTGCCAAGCCCAGAATTTGCGACTCCGCCTGGACTACACACGGCGGCAAGCAGTACCACCACTAATGACAGGCCTTCGGCCAAGAATTTCGAATTTCCCATTCAAGACCTCCCTTCAAGCCATTGTAACCAGCCAGAAGATTGTCCTTTGCCGTACCGGCGACGGCTAAAGCTCACGCGTACTTGGGTTTTTCAGCCCAACTGAGTTTGGTTGCCAACGTATCCCAACGGGTTCGTAGCGGATTATTAACGACCAAAAAATCGCTGCCTTCTTTTTCAATCCTCACCGCATCATCGACTGACAACCTCATCGAAACCTGGCCATCAATCGAAAGGGTCGTGCCTTTATTAACCCGCACAGCAAAGACTTCCACGACACTATCGGCGTCTATGACGATCGGCCGAAAACTCAGTGAATGAGGACAAATCGGCGTAATAACCATCGCCTCCATCGAGCCAGCTAAAATTGGCCCGCCGGCAGAAAGATTATATGCTGTTGAGCCCGTCGGCGTCGAAATTATCAAACCATCGCTTACACAACTGGCGAGCGGCTGACCATCCACCGCGACCTTCAGCTCAATCAATCTGAATGGCGGTCCTGCGGTGATAAAGACGTCATTCACGGCCTTAGAGCAGAACTTCGGCTCTGACAAGCCCTTACGCCTTTGTAATGCACCGAAAACTCGACAGCCTATCAGCATCCGCCTCTCTATCGGTGCCTTACCCGATATTATATCGTCAAAAAGCTCCTTAAGTTCACTTACACTGAATTCTGCCAGAAAACCCAGTTTGCCCAGATTAACGCCTATTGTGGGCACACCCGCCTGGCTGAGATTCCTCGCAGCCGAGATAATGCTGCCGTCGCCACCGAAAACGACCGCAAAATCGCACTTTTTCAGGGCTTGGGCAGTGCAATTGTCGATACAACAACTAGCAACGATCCGAGCCTTGCCTTGTGCAAAATCGGCAAATTCCTCGATTGCCGCAGCCACAGGCCCTTTTTTCGGATCACCGAAAATGACAAGTTTGGGCAAAGATTTCCTTTTTGCCATCTGTTATCTATCTTTACAACCCCACAATTAATTGCGGGGCTAAACACTTACCCGATTCTCGACCAACATCTCTTTGCCGGTTCTTACTATCTCATCGGCAGTTATACCCGCCTCCATAAGTTGGTACTCACGGCAGTTATGTCCGATAAACCTCCTCGGTGCGCCGACCACGCGTATGGCATCCAGCCGGCGGCTGTGCTCGTTATTCGCTGCGGCCGACTCCAATACGGCTGAGCCAAAGCCGCAGGCAAAATTGTGGTCCTCAACGGTAATTATACCTTTGCCCTGACCCAATAGGGCGATAATACTTTCATCGACAGGAGCAGCAAACCGGGCGTTAATCACATCAGCCGGCACATTTTCCTTAGCCAGCAAATCGGCTGCTTTCAGCGCTTCTGTCAAAACGCTGCCGTAGATGACGATGGCAATAGCCGCACCTTTAGCCCTTCTGACAACCACGCTCTTTCCCAGCCTGAATGGCTCGGTACAGGCGGCTCTGACAAACTCCAGCGGCGGAACCAGGTCTCTGGGATACCTTATGACTACGGGCTTATCCTGGCCCAAAGCAAACTCCAGCGCCAGCCGCACCTCGGCTTCCACTGCGGGTGCCGTAAGCACCATGTTCGGCAGCATTCGCAAGAAACCTATATCCATCATCCCGTGATGCGTGGGGCCATCCGTCCCGACCAGGCCAGCTCTATCCACACAAAAAACGACCGGCAGATTTTGCAGTGCCACTTCCTGAAATATCTGGTCGAAACTTCGCTGTAGAAAGGTCGAATAGATGCAGACTACCGGCCTGGCGCCAGCTCTGGCAAGCCCAGCGGCAATATCCACAGCGGCGCTTTCGGCAATACCTACATCATAAAACCGCTCGGGCAGGTTTTTACGGAACTCTACCAGTCCGGTTCCGTCGCACATAGCTGAGGTTATTGCGACAACACGTCTATCCTTTTCCGCCAGCTCCAAAAGGTGATTGCCAACTACATCGGTGAACGTGGGTCTATTCTTGTCCGTTACCGTCTGAACCTGGTCGCCATTCATTCCCTCGGCCGCGCTCGGGACAAGCTTGAACGGGCCGGTCGAATGAAATTTGCCGGGCTGCAAACTGGCTGGGGCGAAACCTTTGCCCTTTTTGGTGTAAACATGCAGAATTGCCGGGTGCTTTAACTGACTCAATGCGGCAAACAACTTGATAAGCGAGCCGATGTCGTGGCCGTCAACCGGACCGAAATAGGGAATATTGAGGCTCTCAAACATCTGACTGGCTGGCAGCACCATACGAATGCTCTTTTTGATTCTTTCAACCGCCTCCTCAACGCTCTTGCCGATACCCGGCAGGTGCTCCAGAATATTGCTGGTAGTCTTCCGCAAATCCTCGTAGGTCTGGCTCAGCCGGACCTTCGAGAAATACTTTGCCATCGCCCCGACCGTTGCGTCTATGGCCATAGAATTGTCGTTGAGCACAATCAGCAATTGCCTCTTGACCAGTCCGAGATTATTGAGCGCCTCAAAAGAAACGCCGTTGACGATGCTGGCATCTCCGACCACAGCAACTATGGCTGGTCGTCGGTCAGCCTCATTTTTGACTTTCAGTTCCTCGCCCAGAGCCATTCCGATCGCCGTAGCTATTGCGGTCCCGGCGTGACCCACCATGAACTGGTCGTACTGGCTTTCTACGGGATTTGGAAAACCGCTTATCCCATCAGCCTGGCGAAGACGGGCGAACTTATCCTTTCTGCCCGTGATGATTTTATGCGTATAGCATTGATGCCCAACATCCCAGAGGAGCTTGTCCTTCTTGAAATCGAAGACATAGTGCAAGGCCAGCGTCAGTTCCACCACGCCCAGATTGCTGGCCAGGTGCCCTCCGGCTTTGCTGACAGAATTGAGAATCAACTGACGGATCTGATCAGCCAAAGTGCCGAGCTGCGCAATCGTCAGCTTCTTCAAATCCGCAGGGCTGTTTATCTGCTCTAATAATGTAGCCATACAAGATTCCGTCGTTTCAATCAAAAGTGCTGATAGCTAAGCTGTAAAATCAGAATTTTTCAAAAAATTTTTACTACTTTTACTATAACAGCTTACGCCAAAACATGCCACTGGTCAAACCTGTTTTTTCGCATCAAACGCGCAGATTGCTCCAATTATGGAGCGCCACAGCGCGCAAACAGGCAAACCTGATAATTGTGAAAGGCATCAAAAGTGATGAACGGTAAATTGTTGGCCACGAAGATCATACCCTTAACACAGGGCAAATTCGCAATTGTGGACGCCGAGGATTATGCCTGGCTTAGCCAACACAAATGGTGTGCTGCGAAAGACAAAGCCACTTTTTACGCCCACCGAGGCAGCAACGGAAGACTTATTTTGATGCACCGAGAGATTATGCGTGCGCCGAAAGGCCTGATGTGCGACCACAGAAATCACAACGGCCTTGACAATCGCAAGAGCAATCTTCGCCT
>Ga0172362_10001407_pt1 | contig 20600 bp, 16 predicted proteins | sample LakKivs1_kivu2a2_FD_114534 | JGI IMG/M metagenome (GOLD analysis project Ga0172362, IMG submission 114534) | Sediment microbial communities from Lake Kivu, Rwanda - Sediment s1_kivu2a2 | ecosystem: Environmental > Aquatic > Freshwater > Lake > Sediment | place: Rwanda: Western Province, Lake... | reverse complement strand
CTTAATAACTTCTACATCAACTTCTTTACAACATTCATTAATACACTTTTTAACTTCATTTTTTTTACAATTTTTTAAACTATTATTCATATATTATAATTTATATTTTTTTATAAAAATAATATTATAATTCCCTAGGGTCATATCTTACTAATTCAACATTAGTATTACATATTGGTTTAATATTATTATTATTGCAATTGTTGCAACATATTTTAATACATTTATCACCGATATAACCATGTAATGTAATTATATTATTAGGAACATATCGTCCAATTAAATATGATGGTAAAGTTGCTATATATATTCTACTTACTGAACATGGTGGTAAACAAGTATTACATGGATCAGTTATATTTCCTTCCATTCTTAATGTAGATGTATTACTTAATAATGATATATTTTTTGGATTTATTGTGCTTGATTGAAATGTTGTTGTTGTCATAATACTATTTTCAATTAAAAAAGTATCAATTAATGATACATTTTTTACTTCACAATTTGTATTATTTTTTATAATAATTTCATATAAATAAGCAAATTCGTCTGATATGTTTGTTAATATTCCTAAAAAATTTTTAATAAGTTCAACATCAACTACTTTACAACATTCGTTTATACATTTTTTAACTTCAACTTTATTACAATTATTCATATATAATAATTTATATAAAAATTATTATATATGAATAAAATTAATTATTTAATATATTTATTATTCTTCTACACCACTTGGATTATATTCAGATAATACATAATTAGTATTAAATATTGGTTTAACATTATTTTTATTACATCCATTGCAACATTTTTTAATACATTTATCACCAATATATCCATGTAATGTAATTATATTTGGTGGATAATAATTTCCAATATTATAATTAGGTGCTACTGCTATAAATATTCTACTTATAGAACATGGAGGTAAGCATGTATTACATGGATCAGTTATATTTCCTTGTCTTCTTAATGTTGCTGTATTACTTAATAATGAAATATTTTGAGGTTGTAAAGTTTCTGATGTAAAAGTAGATGTAACCATAAAACTATTTTCTACTAAAAAAGTATCAATTAATGATACATTTTTTATTGTGCAATTTGTGTTATTTTTTATCACAATTTCATATAAATATCCATTTGGATTTAGAGTACTCAACAAATTTTTAATAATTTCTACATCAACTTCTTTGCAACATTCATTAACACATTTTTTAACTTCAGGTTTATCACAAGATTTAACTTCAGTTTTATCACAATTTTTTGTATAACTCATATAATATAATTTATATTTTAATTTTTAAAAATTAAAATATAAATTATTATAAATCAAAAATACCATTAATATTATTATCATAAATAGGTTTATATGATTGATTTTCATTTAATAAATACATTATATTTTTACTTGATTTATATTTAAATCTTTTAAGTTCGCATCCATCACAATCTTTATATATAATACCAATATTCATACCATTTAATACTAAATCAATATTAGATTCTTCAGAATTAGTATGTCCAATTTTGATATTTTTACATAATTTCTTAATGTGATTATCACTAACAATTTCATCAGATACTAATTCAATATCTAAATCAGAATAAAATTCATTAATTAATAAACTTTCAGGAATTATTTTTGATTTTTTCATAATATTAAACACAGATTGATATAAACTATATTTACTATTAATATCTTCTGTTTTATATTTATATTTGTTATCTAAAAATTCTAATATATCAATATCTTCAATATCATCATAATTTATATCTCCACCTTTTTGTATTTTTTTTGTTGATTTAAATTTAGAATCTACATCTTTTGAATATATTTCTTTTACATATCCTTCTTTTCCTTGTTTTCTAAAAATATAATACCTATTTAATTTAGACATTTCATAAGAAGATTTATTTACTTCATTATTTTGATCATAAAATTCCCTAACATTAATTAAAAATTGTCGTGTATTTGGATTTTCTTCATATTCTATTATTTTAGTAAAATAATCTTTATGTTTATTAAATTGATTGCTAAACATATCTGTATCTACTAATTCTAATTTGCATTTTTCAAATAATTCTTTTATTAAAAATTCTTTTTGAACTAAATACTCAGTTATATAAACTCCTTCTTGTGAAATTAATGCATTATGAACATCAATGGCTACTCCTAAACCAATATTATCATCTGATTTAATATTTTCATATCGTTTTAATATTTCAAAAAATATTTTTTGTTCTCCTTCAGTATTTGTATAATATGAAGCATATTTATCAGTATTATTTAATAAATTTAATATAGTATCACCATCAAAACAAGTTAAAATTAAATATCCATCTGGATTCAAATAATCATTAATATTTTTTGTAAAATTATCCCAAGTAATTTGATTTTTTAAGAAATAATGTAATGCAAATTGACAATTAATTCTATCAAATAAAGTTCTTTTAGAAGGTTCATCTGAGAAAAAAGTATTAATTAGATTCTTATTAATTAATGACATATTACCAATTGTTTTTAATTGTTCATTATAATTTAATAAACTAGTTATATCTGCATTTATAAAATACATTCGTGGGAAATTTGGATGTGTTCTTTTTAATCTATTATATCTACTTAATGCACCATCTACTGGACTTATTATTCCATTATTATCTACATCTATTCCTACATACATATTTACTTTTGAATAATAAAATTTCATAATATCTCCGCCTCTACCACATCCAATATCTAATATTTTAAATTGTCTATCTTCTTCATATTTTGGATTACAATATGTATATATTAAAATACTTTTAATCCAATTATGGAAATTTCTCATAGGTTTTCCAATATTTGTTCTTATTTGATAATATACATTTTCTTGTCTCGCCGACATAATTATACTATGATCTATTTTACTTCTCATTAAATCAATATGTTTTGAATACATTTTATCATTTGATAAAGTTATAATATCATCTATTAATACTGGATTTTTTATACTTCTCCATATTTTACTTGCAATATCTATATAATTACCATATTTTTTATTAAATCTCTGAACTGATTCTGTTTTATCATATCTTGTTCTAAGTGGTATCCATCTATTTATTTCAGGTATTTCAGGATTATTATCATAATAAAATTCAACAACAGTATTATCCATTATAATATTTCCTTCTATATCTCTAATTTCACCATCAATTAAATATAATTTTGCTTTATTTGAATTATTATTTTCTAAAAATGGCACTGGTTGTTCAATTCCTTTATTAAATTTACCTACAAATAAATTTACTATTTTATAAGGTTTATTTTTAACAGTATCTTCATCTGAATTATCATATAATTTTATTATATTTCCTGATTCTTGACTCTTTTCTAATTGTATATAAAAATCAATTGAATTTTTTTCTGGTGGTTTCCATTTATATTCAAAATATTTTGTTTCTTTAACTGATACTATATATTTTTGGTCTAATGGATGAAAAATTAAACCATCTAACATATATGGACAATTTGTTTTTTTATCTAATACATATTTATTCCATATTAATTCAGAATATTTAAAAATTTCATTATCTTGTCCTCCTTCAACACATGCAAAATATTTTCTTCTTACTAATGGATATTGTTTTTCTATTTTAATATCATGATTTAAATTTTCCATATACTCATCTATCTGTTTTTCATGAAATTTCATTATTTCATCTATATTAAATTTTCCTGTATATCCACTAAATTTTATATCTTTATTTCCTTTCTGTCCTTTAAATATAAAACAATCATTTATTATTTGACTTAAATTATTTAATCTTTCCTTAAATGATGATATCTGTCTTAAATCAGTATTTCCATTAAATAAACAATCAAACCCTAAATAAATATGACGATTTTGATTTTTTATAAATATATACTCTCCATCTATTAAACTATAATTATATTTTCTATTTTCTCCTTCTAATTTTATTCCAATATTTTTAACTACCAAATTATCTGATATTAAATAACATATATTATCTACTATAAATAATAAATATCTATCTCCATCCGCTTTATCACTTACTCCATATTTATTTGGTAATTGATCTACTACATGTTGAACTTCTAAAGATATTGCTTTTCTTGTATTTAAACCTGTTAATGAATCTAATTTACTATCCATTAAATCTGCATATAATGATAATATTTTTGTTGTTTGTTGTTTTGTTATTAAATAATTACTTTGTTGAATTATTTTTAATAATACTGAAATTTCCTTTAATAATGTATTATAACTTGTTTTTTCTGGGGTTTTATCTGATTTTGCAAAATATTCTATTTCTAATTCATATAATGATGGGTTTTTTTGAATCTTATTAATATTATCTGACATTTTTACATCAGTTAAATCTATTCTTATTATTTTATTATTATCATCCTCAATTATTAAACTAATACGTTGTTTATATCTGAATATTATATCATTTCTATTTAATTCTGTTAAATTCTTTAACATATCTATCTCTTTTTTTGTTAATTCATTTTCTTCACTTAATCTAACTCTTAAATTAAAATCAGTTATATCAATTATATTTGTTTTTTTTTTAATTTTTTTCATTAATTGTAGATTTTTATCTTTTTCTACTAAATTAACTAAAACTGACATAATAATATGATTTTTCCTAGAATGAAGCATTTCTAAATATTTATTTATTGATTCTAAACTATAAATTGTTAATCTATAAGAATCTAATGTATTTTTTTGTGAATAATTAATATCTAAACTTGTTTCTTTTTCTAATTTTAATTTTTGTATATTTGATTTATAAGTTAGATATTTTAATATTCTTAGATAATTTTCATAATTTCTATCTTCTTTTAAAAATGATATTTCAAATTCGTTATCTTTTTTTATTTTATCAAATAAATCTTCTATAGACTTTTTTTTATCATTATCTATCAATTCTTCAAATGACCCAGATATTTTACTTGTATTTGTTGTCATTATAAATATTCCTAATATAATCTAACTAATATAATTTCTAAATCAATTTTTTTATAATATATTTAATTTGTTATGCAAATTAAATATATTATAAAAAAAAGGTAAAATTAAACTTAACTAAGTTTAATTTTTCAATTTTTTTATAATTTTTAAATTATATAAAACTTAAATTATTTATTTATATTATATGTATTCTTTTAAAGATATTTCTTCTATTAATCCTGAGTTTTTACCTTCTTTAAGTTCGTTATCTGTATCAAAAAAAATATCAGATAAAGATAACGAAAATTCATTATTCTCTTATAATATTCCCTATCCAAGATTTTCACTTGGTTTCCAATATTATTATCATCAAACTAAAGATAAAATGGAACTTACTCAAGAATTTACTAATAAAAAAAAAGTATATTGGGTATTTAATTTATTTGATAAAAATATAGATGATTATAATGAAGATTTAAATAATACATCAATACAATATTTTAATTTAAAAAATAGTCAATTAAAATTATCATTTTATAAATTATGGGAAATTAATATGATGTTTAATTTAATTTCATTAGATTCTGATTTTAAATCTATTCATTTTTCAGATAATTTAGAACCATCTATTCAATCAGTTTTATTTTATTTTAATAAATTTTCTAAAATATCAAAAAATAAATATTATGGTTATAATTTAAATATTTATAAACAAAAACAAATTGGTAAAGAATTAAATGATAAAAATATTATAATTAAATCAATTGATGATTTATTAAAAGAAAAAAATATAGAAAAAACATTAAATAAATTAGAAAAAGATGCAGATTTAATTATAACAGATGGAAAAGTTGGTATTGATAATAATAATGTTGAAGAACAAGGAAATTTTAAATTATTATTAATAGAAATTATAATGTCATTAAATTCATTAAAAAAGAATGGAAATTTAGTATTAAGAATATATGAATCATTTACTGATCCTACTGTTAAATTATTGTATTTATTAAATTCATTTTTTGATGAATTATATATTTATAAACCATTAACTTCAAGATTATCTTCATCTGAAAAATATATTATTGGCAAAAAATATAAACCTAATAATAATTTAATTAAAAATTTATTAAATATTTTTGATGAAAGTAATAAGTCAATTAATTTAGATAAATATATTGTAGATATTTATACTAAATATAATATTCCTTCTGATTATTTAGATTATATTACTAAAATAAATTCTGATATTGCAAATAAACAATTTAAACAAATTAATTTAATGATTGATTTTATTAATCAACAAAATTATAGAGGTGAGGTTTATAATGTTCGTAGAGATTTACAAATTAATTCATCTAAATTTTGGATTAATTCTTTCTTTATTGATCCTAAAAATTTATCTTCATCTTTATCTACTTTCTCTAATTTTGTAAATAATAAAAAATAAAAAATATATTAATTTTTTATTTTTTATTTTATTTTTTCTTATTTTTTGTTGCTTTATTTAATTTTGGATATATATATGTATTTGCTAATTCTTCTCCTAATTCCTTTTCAACATTTTCTAAACTCTTCTTTCCACTCTTTACATTATCTAATTCTGCTAACATTCTAAATAATGGCATTATATCCTCTCCACTTAATAATTTCATAAATACTGCATAATATCTTAATGAAAAATCAAAATATTTTTTTTCCATATGATCCATGAATTTTTCATTATCTTCTTTTCTTAATTTTAACATTTCATCATTTGACATATAATCTATTATTTCTAATATTTGATCCAATAATTTATTTACATCTGGTATATTTGGACTACCACCATCTACATTATATACATATCCTGGTCCTTTATCAAATTTATCGCTTGACACTAATTCTGTTTTTAAATTTTTATTATCTATATTAATTTTTATATCACTCATATATTTTTATTTATATTATTTATTATTTGTTTATCCGCTATTCTTAAATATCATATATATATAATTATCCTGTTGAATTTTTGATGTTACTAAGTTTTTTATATATTCCTTTGATATATTTATATTCTTATTATAATTACAATATAATTCTCTTAATTTTTTATAATATGGTATTACTTTTATTAAATTATCATTACAATGTAATATCTCTATATTCTTCATATCTTCTATTTTATCTATTTTGTTATTACCTATAAATAAACTATTTATATTCGGTAAATTTATTTTTTCTAATTTATTATTATCCGCCTCTAATTCTTTTAATGATACTATATTTAAATTAATTAAATTATTATTTCTACAATCTAATTTTATTAAATTATTCATATTTTTTATTTCACTTATTTTATTATTCATACAATTTAATATTTTAATATTATTATAACCATCTATTTCTTCTAATTCATTATATGATATATCTAATCTTTTTAAATTATTGTAATTCCTAATATTATCTATATTCTTTATTTTATTCATTTTACAAAATATTTCCTCTATTTTATCATTTAATTTTGGTATTACTGTTAATTTATTATATGATATATCAATTACTTCCAAATTTATTAAATTATCTAAATTAATTAAATATTTGTCTTCTAATTTACATTCTGAAATAAATAAATATTTTATATGTGTTAATTCTGGTATTGTAGTTATTTCTAAATTACTTAAATCTAAATAATTGTCTTTTTTTGATTCTGCTATTCTCCAATTTATATCATCTCTATCACTTAATATATCTATTTCTGTATCATTATGTTTATTTAATTCATCTATATCTAAATTATTGTATTTTTTAAATTTTAAATCATTATTATAAATTATCATAGTTCTATCCAAATCTTTATTATATATTTCCATTATTTATTATTATTAAATTATCTTAATTTATTTAACTCATCTATTAATTCTTTCTTAGTTTTTTTCTTTGAATTTTCTTTTAATATATTTATATTGTATTTCTCAGCATATTCTTGAACTATACTTAATAATGTTTTTGGATTTTTTATTATGTTAAAATCTCTTTCACTTATTTTATTCTTTTTATATTTGTAAAATATATCTTCTTCATTTTTTGTTGATTCTAATGTTATTTCACTATCTACTATTGTATCCTCTACTATTATATCATCATTTTCTTTTTTCTCTATCTCATATACTTCATTTATATTTTGTATATTTTCTGGTATATCTTGAATATCTGGTAAATATTTTGTTAAATCTTCACTACCTATTTTAAAATTAAGTTCAGTTGGATCATTTAAATTATAATTATATATATGTATCTTTAATTTTTCTACTGTTATTATTTTTTTTAATGGTTCTGTATTATAATACCATATCAATTTATTATTATATTCTAATATCTCATAACATTCATTAAATAATGTTGTTAATATTGTTGGCTTATATTGATTATAATTCTCTTCTCCATATATTGCATATAATTTATCCTCATTTACATTTAATAAAATTATATTTATATTGAAATAATCACTTAATAATCTTAATAAAATTTTATCATTTTTATATTTTATTAATGATTCTTTTATGTCTTTAATTGTCCATTCTAATTTTTCATATTCATATGTTTCATATAATTCAGTTATATCATTTATTAATTTTTTATTTAAAAATTCTATTATTTCTAATCTCCCTTCTATACTTAATTTTAAATAATTTTCATATACACCTGCTAATATTGTATAAAATAATGATATATTTAATTTACTATTTGGAAAATAATGTATTGTTCCTATTCTATTTATATTTTTATAAAATGGGTCTAATATTTCTTTTAATTTATTACCAATATTCGTTATATTCTGTTTATTATTTGTAATTTGATTTTTTAAATCTATTAATGAAAATGATATGTCGTTATTAATTATCGGTTCTGATAATATATCATTGTCCTTATATTCTATTGATAATACATAACTTATTAATTTATTTAATGTTAGTTTTTTCTCCATATTACTTTATTATTAGTTTCTCTCTAAATAGTTTTTTTATTTTTCAATTTTTTAAATAAATTATTCTTACAAATAATTTATTTAAAAAAGAAGTAAAATTTAAAATGATAATTTTATGTTTTTCAATTTTTTTATTTATTTAAAAAAGAAGTAAAATTTAAAATAGTAATTAATCAATATTAAAAATGAATGAATCATCTTTAAAGGTAGCACCTAAAGATAATAAATAATCACGGAAGTCATTTAATTCTTTTTGATTTTTAATTTTAATTTGATAAGTTAAAACAGAATCTTTATCAATAGTTTTAGTGATATCTTTAACTTGTAAATTAATATTAAATTTAATTTTATCTTTAATTTTTTCTTGAATATATTTAACTCTATCTTCTAAATTATAAGGGAAAGGATAAACAGGATGATTTTTAGGAATCATAATATATGTCATTTTATTTTTCTTTTTAGAAGTACTATATTTTTCCATAAATAATAATTTTTCTTTAATTTTATTACATATATCAATTCTTATTTCATCTTTTGATAATTTAATATTTAATGATTTTGCAATATCTTCTAAATATTCTCTTGTTTTACTAGAATAACAAACTGCACCTGTTAATGATGGAATACCAATACCTCTCTTTTTCTCTAATATTTTATTTCTTCTTTCTCTTATTTTAAATATATCAGACAATTCTTCAACTGATTTACCTTTCTTTTTTCCTGATTCTTTATCAATAATTCCAACATATTTAAATTCATCACGATTATCATAATAATCCATAATTGATGTAAAATCATATATATTATTAATTTGAGTATCAACTGTATCTTTCTTAGTATCTTTACTTTTTAATTCTATATATTTAACATTATTTTTAATAAAATTGTGTAAAGTTAATTCATTTTTCATTGGTTTATCATAATTTGATCTATAATACATTGGTACATCTTCATTTTGGTCAAATGGTTGGAAAATATAGTATTTACTAATATATATTAAATAACCGGGTCTATTAAATTTATCAAATATTGTATCTTTAAAATTATTAAAATCATTTTCAGTTACTGGTATTAATTCATCTAATGCTTTAAATACAAAAAATTCATCAAATAATTTTCTTTTTTCTCCTTCAAATGAATTCTTTATTTTTTCTATAATATCATGTAAAGTATAAACATATTTTATTTTATACATATCTTTTATTTTATTTTTTGTATTTTCTATTTCACTTCTTGCTAAATTATGTGTAAATGTAGTATAATCTAATTCTTCTTTTGGTATTTGTTTATAACTATTAGTTGTTTTATCATAATATTTTATATTTAAATCTTTACTATCACACATATAATTACATTTTGTATAATCACAAATTGCTGGACAATATTTCTTTTTATCATCCCTTTCTTTAACACCTTCTAATGGCTCACAATCTTCATTATATGTTAATTCTTCTGGGAATAAATTTGCACTTCTATTTAATGGACAATCAATTGCACTTTCTTTTAATGCTCTTTCTACTTTTTTAATTAACATATATTTTTTCTCCGCTTTTTTATATAATTCTTCTTCAGTTGATAAACCATTATCAACTCTAACTGCATATTTATATACTAAAACACCAGGATATCTATTTTCATCATTTGTTATTTGATAATGAGAACAATGTCTAATTGCTCTTCCAATTACCTGATCTACTTTTCCTAAATTAAAATATACATCTAATATATGCACTTCTGCAACATTTTTTAAACTAATACCTTCATTCATAACTTTAGAACCTAAGACAAATTTAATATATTTACCTTCTTTATTATTAATATTATTAAAAATATCAGTTAAAATAGTTTGTCTTTCTTCTGGTAAAATTTCAGTTGATTCTTCTGAAGATTTTCCAGTAATTGAAATAAATGTTGCTGGACTAAATTCATGTTCAGGTGGTTTTGATGTTTTTAATTCATATTCTGATGAAGAATCATCATTCTTTTTTGTTGTTTTTAAATTATCATTTTGATGTTCTTTATAAGTCCTACCACAGAAATAACATCTGGTATCATTTGAAATTTTATAATTTGATTGATTTTCATTATATTCTAAATACCCATTTTGTAATAATATCTGTTGGAATAATTCTATTCCTATTTTAACTAAATTTGAATATACAAATGCGGTTCTTGCTCCTTTCTTACCCCATACTAATCTATTTAATTTTTTTAATGCTTTGTAAAATTTAGTTGAAAAATTTATTAAATTTTCTTTTTTTAATATTTTACCAGTTATCGTTTTTCCATCATCTGATGTATATATATAATCTCCTTCTGATTCAAAAGTATTATTAAATAATGTTTCTCCTATTTTTTTATTTAATAATTCATAATGAGTTTTTAATTGATTTTTTATTATATTTAATCCTTCACGACCAAAATATCCTTCTATTCCTTTTTTATCTTCAGTTAAACCAGGAAATGCAAAATTTGCTACTGCTTCTGATCTTCTATCTAATGCATCCGCTTCTTCATCTATTTCTTCTTCTTGTTTATCTGTAATCTCCATTTTAACTACTGTATCATATATTTTCTTCTGAAATGATGACATAGTACATCTCACTATTTTTGTAAATAATAATCCTTCTGGAATTTCTCCTTTTTCAATTCTTTTTGCAAATGTTAATGGATCTGCACCTCTTAAATAAGATACATAACCGCGGGTCATTTTCTTTAAATATTCTATACCACCTGGCTTAAAATCCATATCGTAATTTTTTTTACTTGTAAATATTTTATCCCTTTCCATTGGATATTCTTTTGGTCTTAAAAAATTTATTAATTCTACTATATGATCTGCTAAATTTTTCATTGGTGTTGCACTTAATAATACTACCTTTAAATTTACTGAATTTGCTATTATTTTTGCTAATGCTTCTCCATATACATTTCCAGTTAAATTATGAGCCTCATCTACAATTACTAAACTATTACTTAAATTATAAATACGATCAATAGATATATCTCTTTCAAATTCACCTTCACTTGTTTTTCTATATGCTACTTTTATTTTATTATCTTTAGTTTTTATTTTTTCAATAATTTTTTCACCTAATACTTTTTTATAAAAACTTCTATAACTCATAAATCTATAATATTGTAATGCATTATTAATAGCAATTTTATTAATTCTATCTTTATCAGATTGACTAATTAATACAGAAGTATCTTGAGGTTTTAAATAAGTTTCACCAGTACATTTTAATAATTCCTCTTTCCAATAATTTTTAATCATTGGACCAGAAACTAATACATGTATTTTAGTTCCATATTTTTGAACTAAATCTTTAAATCTTTCAGCAATAGCAATTCCAGCACATGTTTTTCCTGTTCCCGTTCCGTGAAATATTAATACTCCTTTATATGGTGTATCTGGATTTATATAATTACTTAAAAATGATTGTTGTTCCTGTAATTCAAATTTTCTTGAACATATTTTATCTCTATATTCTTTTATATCTTTGTATTCTTTTAATTCACTTCTTCCTGGAATCTTATGATAATAAAATTCTCTTTTTTTATATATATCTGATTGAAAATCATCATTATCTTGTGTTGGATAAGTAAAATCTTTTTTTAATTCTTTATCTAATATATCAGGTTCTATACTATCTGTTATTTCATCTAAATCACTACTTGTATTATTATTTTGTCTATCAAATAATTTATTAAAATCTTCATCAGTTCTTCTAAGACTAAACATTATATTTATACAAGATAATATTTTAGTTTATATTTCAAATTATATTTTCTAATATCATATTAGTAATTAATTTTGCGATATTATTTATATTTAAATTTATTAATATAGTATATGGATCAATTATCCGAATATTCTCATGATATGAAAAAAAGATTGGCTAATCGAATATCTAAATTAAAAAAAAAAGAAGATATTATTAAAATTTATGAAATAATTAGTAGAGAAAATACTGATTTTACTGAAAATAGTAGTGGTTTATTTCTTTATTTTCATAAATTAAGTAATAAAACTTATTATGAAATTGAAAAATATCTTGCATTTATTAAAAAAAATGAAAATCTTATATCAACTGATAGTGCTTCTACTGAAAAAAAAGAATATGTTCCGTATTATCAAGATGACTTTTCGAGTCAAAAAATTATAAGTCCAAAGTTAAAATTTAGTAATAAAGAAAAAAATATAATAAAACGAAGAAGATTTGAAGATATTATAAATAATGAAAGTTCTTCAGATTTAGTTAATTCTGAAAAGGAAATTAAAAAAGTTTAATATAATTAAATAAAAAAACTGAAAAAATAAAAATATAAGTAAGTAATATATTATATATAATATATGACAAGTCCCTATATAAATACAAAATTATCAACTAAAATAACATTATATCCAGATCAAATGGATAATAAATTATATATAAATTTAAAGAAAAATTTAGAGAAAAAATTATTAAATAAATGTTATAAAAATTATGGATATATTAAAGAAATATATGAAATAATAAATTTCAGTTCTGGATTATTAGAAGCGGAAAATTTAATGGCATCTGCAATATTTGATGTAGAATTTTCATGTAGAGTATGTTATCCATTATTAAATAAAAAACTTGTATGTCAATTAGATAGAGTAAATAAAGTATTAATTACTGCTGATAATGGACCAATTTTAGTATTAATAACAAATGATCGTATTAATGATAAATTATTTTTCATAGATAACAATAATAATATCAGATATAAAACTGGTAATGATTCAAAAACATTAAAATCAAAAGATTTTGTAGTAGTTATAGTTACATCAATGTTATTTAATAATGGAGATGATCGTATAAAAGTAATTGGAGTATTAGATGATGTAGCAACTGATAACGAAATTGAACACTTTTATAAGGAATTATATAATAAAGAAGTAGAACAAGAATAAGAATTAAAATAATAAAAAATATATTAATAATAATTTAAAGAATTATTATTAATATAAATTAATAAAGGATGTCTATAAATTCATATGACATTCAAACTAATAATTTAAATAAAGACATATATTATAAAAAACGAATAAAAAAAAGAATGAAAAATAATTTATTTTGTGGTAATTGTGGAAAAAATGGACATATATATAAATATTGTTTAGAACCAATTAATAGTTATGGTATTATATTATTTAAATTAAATTTAGATGATACATTAAAAGAATATATAACAAATAAATTAGAAAATTATAATATATATAATCATGAAGGTATAAATATAATAAATGAAAATAATTTAAATTTATTTTGTGAATTAAAAGATAAAATAGAATTTTTGATGATAAGAAGAAAGCATACATTAGGATATATTGAATTTGTAAGAGGAAGATATAATGTTGAAAATATAGATGGTATTATTTTTTTATTTAGACAAATGATAAAAGAAGAAATTGAAAGAATAGCAAATTATAATTTTGATGAATTATGGAATGATTTATGGTCTCATAATAAAACTAAATCAGTATTTCAAAATGAATATATTACTGCTAAAAATAAATTTGAAAAAATAGTTAAAGGATCAGAATTATATTTACCATTAACATTTTATATAAAAAATGTTATACCAACATGGAAATTTCAAGAATGGGGTTTTCCAAAGGGTAGAAGAAATTCATATGAAGATGATTTAACATGTGCAATTAGAGAATTTAAAGAAGAAACTGGTTTAAATTCTACAGATTTTAAAATAATTAATAAAAATCAATTAATAGAAGAATTTATTGGAACAAATGGTATATGTTATAAACATATATATTATACTGGTATTTCATTAACTAATACTAATCTTAAAATTGATCCAGAAAATTGTAGTCAATGTGATGAAATTGGAGATATTGGATTTTTTACATTTGAGAAAGCAATAGAATTAATAAGACCATATCATACTGATAGAAAAAACATATTAAGTAATATATATATAAATATATTAAATAATATAATAGACATTATAAATAAAAAACAAACATAGAAAAATAATATTTTAATATCTGTAATTATAATAGAATAAAATATAATAATGATAGATATTAAAATATTATATAATTTAGCAAAAGAATCTAATTGGGATACTTTTTTCAATTTATTAAAAGATAATGATGATATAGATGTAAATATAAGAGATGATAATAATAATTATTTAATTAATTATGCAATAATACAAAATAATATAGAAATAGTATCATTATTAATAAATAAAGGTGCAAAATTAGATATTGTTGATACAGATGATAGATCAATATTATATATTCCAATTAAATATGGATTTAATAAAATTTTAGATTTATTATTACATTTTAATAAGATTACTATTGGAATTTCATTAATTGATATTAAGGATAATAATAATAATATTCCAATTCATTATGCTATTATTAATAAAAATATTTATGCTATTGATAAATTGATTGAATATGAATCTAATGTAAATATTAAAGATATTGATGGTAATAATTCATTACATTTAGCAATAATGACAAAAGATATAGAAATATGTAATAAAATATTAAATACAAATATAAATATTAATAATAGAAATAATTTAGGAGAAACAGCATTACATATAGCAATTAGTTATCAATTAAATAAAATAACCGAATTATTAATTAAAAATAATATAGATATAAATATACAAAATAATATACATGAATTTACACCATTACATTATGCAGTTAATTTAAATTATATAAATTTAGTTAAAATATTATTAGATAATAAAAATATAAATATAAATATACAAGATTATTTAGGAAATACAGTATTACATTATAGTTTAATTGAAAAAAATTTTGAAATAATGGAATTATTATTAAAAAATAATGATTTAAATTTCAATTTATATAATTTAGATAATAAAATTCCATTACATTATTTATTAGAAAAATATGAAAAAATTAAAAATAATTCTATTATCAATAATTATTTAAATTTATTTATTTTAAATAGTAATTTAAATTTTCAAGATAATTCTGGTATTACTTGTTTGTTTTTAATTAATAAATTTAATATTTGGAAAGAATTTTATGATATTCTTAAAGTTAAAAAATTAAATATTTTTATTAAAAATAAAGAAAATCAGCGTCCAATTGATTTAATTAATAAAAATGATATTAATGAATATTTAAAATTAATTACAACAAGTTATTTATTTTTATTAAAGAATAATAATAAAGAATGGTCAAATGAATGGGAAAATATTTGTTCTAAAGATATAACTAATTTAACTGATAATGAAAAAAATATATTATCTAAATTATCTAATAAAAAAACAACTAATGATATTAATATTTGTTATGATATTATTTTTAATAAATTAAATGAGTTAATATTAAAAAAAGAATTAACATGCAATGATACATCTTATCCAAGAAAAAATACACGATGTGATATTAAAATAGAAAATATTGAAAATAAAAAAATGTATTATTTATTTACTGGTATATCATTTGATATATTAATTGGATTAATTTATTTATTGAATAAACATAAATCAACATGTTCAGTTTTAAATAAAAATGTTGATAATAAAATTAATAAAAAATATAATATGTATAATTTTGAAATTATTTGGAATTTAAATAAATTAGAACTATCTGATAACTTCTTTAATCTTTTTGTTAAATGTAAAAATAGATTTACTATTATTCCTGTTGGTATTGAATTAAAAATTGGTAATCATGCAAATTATCTTATTTATGATAAAAAATTAAATGAAATTGAAAGATTTGAACCTTATGGCTCTAATCCTCCACCTGGGTTTAATTATAATCCTAAATCTTTAGATGATTTATTAGAATATAAATTTAAAAATATTATTAAAAATATAAAATATATTAGACCTTCCGAATATTTACCTAAAATTGGATTACAATATTTAGAATCTATTGAATTAAATAAAAAATATATTTATGATCCTGAAGGTTATTGTGCTGTTTGGGCTATTTGGTACACTGATATGCGTATCACTTATGCTGATATTGATAGAAAAAAATTAATAAAATATTTAATTAATGTTATTAAGGAAAATAATATATCTTTTAAAGAATTAATTAGAAATTATTCCTTTAATATTGTTAAAATTAGAGATTCCATTTTTGATAAAGCAAATATTAATATTAATGACTGGATTAATGACCAATTTAACCCTAATCAATTAAATATTATTAATTCCGAAATATCTAATATTATTTTATCTTTAATTCATTAATTTATATACTATATATACTATTATTACTATTACTAATATTATTATTGTACTCATTAATATACTATTTAAATATTTATCATCATTCTTCATATATATCTTAAATGCTTCTTCGTAACTTAATTCTTTCTTTCCTGTTATTATATTAACTTGATTATGTATATCTACTAACCAATTAAATAATTTTTCTTTAGAATTTAGAATATCATCAGTTAAAGGGATTTTAGAAATATTATTAGAAAAATGCTCTTTACATTTTTCACAAGGAAGAATATTTTGTAAGGAATAAAAAAATTGTTTATAATTATTTTTTTGTTCTTCAGTAGGACATGTTGGATATCCTAATGTTATATAATGTAAAAATGTCCATGCAGATGGACCCCATTTTTCTGGTATCATATTATTATATTAGATATTTTAAGCATTATATAATATATATTTCTCAATTTGTTTATACCATTTGAAATATTCTAAATTATTTTTTAATTTTTCTATTGGATATTTTTTTATACTTTCTTTTATTTTTATTTTTATATCTTCATAGGGAATTATTTCTATTAAATTTTCTATAAATGGTCTAAAATATATTCTTGAATAATCCTTTTTATTATTTATTAAATAATTCCCTGTTATTATTCTTATCATAAATATTATATTTATTTTTAATTTTAATTTATTACTTTCTCCATATATTCTTTTTTCTTCTTTATATTCTTTTATATATTCATTTAGTGTATATATATGTTTATTATGCATTATATTTACTTCATTATGTATATTAATTGACCATTCTAATAAATTATTTTTTGATAAAAAAATTTTATTAGATATTGGATATTTTAATAAATGTTTTGAAAAATTAATTTGACATGTTTCACATGGTATTATATTTTGAAAATTAATTATAAATTGTTTATATTTATTTTTTATTTCATTTGTTGTATTATCTGGATAATAATAAAATAATTCATGTAATATATTCCAAAATGTTGCTCCCCAGATTGTTGGTATCATATTCTATATTTTTATATTATTTTTAAATTATTATTTATTATATTTAATTTATATTTTATAGTATTATTACTTTTTAAATATAATTCTATTTTATCATTATTTTTAAATATAATATTTTTTTTAAAATGTTTTAAATTCTTAATTTTTACATCATTTACTTTTACTAATTGTAAAAATGTTATTTTATCATCATCTAATTTTATCATTGGTAAATCTTTCCTATCAAATTCTAATAATTTTATATCATTAAAATTAGATCTAATTATATCATAAAATATAACACACCTGTTATTTTTATCATTAAATGGTTTTTGTTGATATTTATTTATATAATTTCCAACTAATATTTTATTTCTATTTATATAATATTCTATATGTTCTTCTGTTAATTCTATAAATATCATACCATCCATATTAAAATAATTATTATCATATATTATTGGTAATATTCTATTTATTGATATTGGTTCTAATGTTATTTTTATATCTAATTCTCTATATTTATTGTCTATTAATCTATATATTTTTACTATTAATTCTTTATTTATATAATTATGTAATGTAATATATTCAGTTATATATATCCCATTTATTTTACCATCACTTTCAATGATATTATTGTTTATTGAACAAATAATATCATTGTCTTTTAAAATAAATTCTTCAGTGTCTTTTTTTTTTAATATTGTTGTTATTAAATATCCTATTTTATATTGATTATCATTTAATTCTAATAATGTTTTATCTATTAAAATATCACATAATCCTTTAAAATTATCAGTTTCTATATATTCTTTTAAAAATCTTTTTATTACTTTATAACTGGTTATTAATAATTTATTATCTATCATACTGTTTAATATCCCAATTATTTTATTATCATTATATATTGGTGTTCCACTTGCTCCTTTTATATCATCATTTATTTCATTATTTTCTATTTCTATATATGGTATTTCTGGCATTGAATAACAATTTATTTTCTTATTTGTTTCTATATATTCTTTGAAGTTATACTTTTTTCTTATTAAATCTATTTTCTCTTTTCTTTCCATTATTATTATTTCCATTGTTAATTTATTATTTTTATTTTTTATATCAAATGTATCAATTGATGTTGTTGTATTTATTATAATATTTTCTATCTCTAATAATCCTAAATCTAATTCTTCTGATATTATTTTTTGTTTTGCTTTTATTATACTTATTTTATTATTATTTTTTTTGTAACAATTTATATCTACTGCATTTTTTATTCCATGAAAACATGTTAATATATATGTCTTATTTTTAATATTTATTAATGTTCCTATACTTGTTTTTATATATTTTCGTTCATTTAATTTATTCCATGGTGTTATATTCTCTATTATTTTTGATATTATATATACTTTATTGTCATCTTGTTCTGACATTTTATATTCTTTTTTACTTTTATATTTTATTATGTTTATTTATCAATTTTTTTAGATTAATCTAAAAAAATTGATATAAAAAATATATGTAATATGTAATTATATTACATATTAATAAATGATTACACTTAAACACTTTAATGGAAAATTAATTTATGAAAAAAAATATAATTTAGATAAAAAACCAAGAGCAATTCAATTAAATGAATTAGGAACATCATATATTTTGATAGATTATTTACCACAAAAATTAGAAGAATTAGGATTAAAAACATTTAATGATATGTGGAATTTACATCCTTCCGAAAAACATAAAATAATACACTATAAAAAAGAAATAGAAGTTTATAGATATTCACAATCATATCTTAATACACCAACTAATTTAGATCATGTTGAATATAGTTCATATATGTATTCTGGTTATGATACTTCTAAAAATAATATTGAACTACCTAATTTATTTAAACCATTTTATGATCATATGACTCAATTAGATAATAAATATAATCAAGTTATTGCTAATTGGTATGACGATAATAATGATTTTATTGCTAAACATAGTGATTGCACTAGAAATATGATAGAAAATCCAAAAATATCTATTTTATCATTAAATCCGTCAATATCTAATAATAATAGATATTTACATATTAGACCAAAAAAAAAGAATTTACAATCATTAGAAGATAATATATTAATTGAATTAACTCATGGTTCTATTATAACTATGTGTGGTGATACACAAAAAGAATTTGTTCATAGTATTAATAAACAAACTGATTTTTGTCCTAAAAGAATAAGTTTATCATTTAGACAAATGATATCTTAATATCTAATTAATTTATGTTCATAGTTCTTATTATTTTCAATAAATTCTTTTATTTCTTTTTCTGATGAATATTTTATATATCTATTATACATATTAAAATCAAATATATTTATTATATGCTTATTTATAGTTATTAAATATTCATTAATATTATTTGTTTTAAT
>Ga0172362_10001406_pt1 | contig 20601 bp, 14 predicted proteins | sample LakKivs1_kivu2a2_FD_114534 | JGI IMG/M metagenome (GOLD analysis project Ga0172362, IMG submission 114534) | Sediment microbial communities from Lake Kivu, Rwanda - Sediment s1_kivu2a2 | ecosystem: Environmental > Aquatic > Freshwater > Lake > Sediment | place: Rwanda: Western Province, Lake... | reverse complement strand
TGGGCGGTGAGATCGGGCCATAGATCGCCAGCTTATCGGGCAGCACATCCGCCGCTTCGATAAGTCGCAGGACGTTCTTCTCCGGGGACACTCGGCCCAGATACACCCAACCCCTGCGGTGTCCATTCGGCGCCTGCGGTCCGATCGACACCCCATTGCGTATCAGTTGCACCCTCCGCGACGGCAGGAACTGCTTGAAACTCAGCCAATCGTGCTCACCCACTAAGACGACGCGATCCAGGAACAGACACGCAAGGAAATCCAGTATTGCGGCCGCCGCCTTCACTCCCGGCCCCCAGCGTTTCTCGCCGCGGCGCCACCCGCAGCCGTGAACCGTAAGGATGCACGGAACGCCGCTGAGCTTCAGCAGCAGGCCCAGCGGTGCGGAATTCGTCTTGTGTAGGTGCACGAGGTCGATGCCCTGGCTCCGGATATACTTGCGGGCCACCCGCCACTGCCTCAGAACATTGCCGGACAACTCATGGACTCTGGGGAAGACGCCGTCATGGTCCTGCTCCACAAAGACGTGGCTCTCCATCTCGGCCAGCCCGTCCACCAGGTCGGCCACCAGTCTCTCCGTCCCTCCGTGGGCCGGCGGGTAGTTCTTGGCGCCCACCTGCAGGACCTTCATCCGAAGATCTCCCATATCCTGCTTTCCCAGTCGGACTCGATCAGGTCGTACAGCTCCCGGTTGTCCTTGCGGAAGTCCCGCTGTTCCGCCAGCAGGCGGTGCAGGACCTGCGGGAGGCTCCTGTCCCGGGCCAGGCCTTCCTGCCCGTCGCAGGGCGTCATCTGGTACCGCCATGCGGGATGCAGCGGCAGTCCCCGGAACGGGGCCCCTTCGGGCAGGACGGCACCACATCCCGCTTCCAGCGCCTCGACGATCACGTTCGGAAAACCCTCGCTCATACTCGACACCACCACCAGAGAACAACGTTTCAGATACGACGCAAGGTCCGCGACAACACCGTGACTCTCCAACCACGGCTGCCTCCATACTTCCGGCAGACTCCTATTGCCAAACAGATGGACGTGATACCGTCCCTCTCGCAGACTGGTCAGCACAAACTCAATGTTCTTCACGGTCCTGAAATCGCCAACGACGCCGATGTGCCCGTCGAACGGCCTGCTGGGCGGCAGCGGATGCCCCACGGTATTGGGAAGAACATGCGCCCGAGGCAGAGGACCCAATCGTTCCATGAAAGCCATGTGGAGATCCTCGGAGGCGAACACGAACACGCAGCCAAGCCGAGCCATCCACTTCTGAAGAATCTGAGCTGTCCGAGCCCGCAGCGCGCGTCCCTGAAACCGGGCCCACGCCACCTGATCACCTCGCACCATGTAGGCGACGGTCAAGCGGGGATTGATCAGCCGGGCAGCAGCCACAAAGGGAGCCAAGACATCGTAGTACACGATGGCACAGGCCCTCCGGCCACGCAGCCGCAGCGAGAGGATGCGCCACAATGCAGACATCGGGCGTCGTATGCACGCACAACGCCGTTTCCGCAGCACGTCCACGAACATGAAGAAGCGCTTACCGAATCCCCCTTCGGTCTTCCCGACGTGCACGACGATATACTCGTCGTATCGATCGGCCCGAGCCGTCACACGCCGGGGAGGCGTCGCGAGTTGAATGCCTTCAGATATCACGCTTACCCTTCTGGTATTACCGTCGTCTGTTCCAGGTCCCGCCCGGCACATTTCAAAGACCATAATGCTCGCAGGTGAATCACGAGTCTCTGCACCGCGATAGGAAGGGCGACCCCCGCGACAATGGCAGCGACGGCCTTCGCCAGGAAAGAGAAACCGCGCAGCATCGGCACCTGGTAACAAACGACGCGCGCAGAGCTTTCAAATAGCGTGTGAAAGAGATAGATGGTCATGGAGGACGCGCCGATGTAGGCAAGGACAGTAAGCCAGCGCGGCTTGCAGCCCGCGATGCTCCGACACACGAGGATGGTGGCGGTCACGCCAATCGTGCCCAGGAGAGCATCGCTTACCCGCTCACCCAGGACGGCGCCGGGCGTCCGCAGTTCCCAAAGGCTCAGGAACAGCACGGTGCCAATCACGGCGGGCAGCAGGGTGTTCCTGGAGACATCGCGGTCCAGATCGATACGCAGGACCTGGGCGACATAGGCGCCGGCCAGAAAGCACGGGAGATTCTCCCATGTCGGACCGAGACACAAGAACATGGTGGGAATGCCCCATACTCCGGCAATGACGATCAGAACCGGGAACGTCCGAGGTCCCAGCTTCTGAATCGCGGGAAAGACCGCCTGAATGCAGAACAACGAATAGAGGAACCACAGCAGCGGCACATAGGAGTGTAGCGGATCTATGAAGATGTTGGCGACACTGGCGAGACTGACGGGATTGACCAGGTGCATCACGTGCGAAGGAACGATCTTGATACTCAAGAACAGAACCGCCAAGGCGAAATAGGGGATCAGCAGCCGGCGGGCCTTCCTCCCCAGGTAGCTGAGATAGGGCTCCCCGGGCCGCAGATGCCAGACATATCCCGCCAGGAAGAAGAAGACCCGGACATCGATCTGGGAGATCAGGTCGTTCAGGCCATTCCACCAGCCGGGCGAGTCATCCGGATGATAGTGGGCGATCACCACGAGCGTAATCGCGATGCCTTTCGCCAGATCCACGACCACGCTCCTCTTGTCGGCCGGCGCCGACGGCTTTACCATTGTGCCCCGGATAGGAAGTTGCATGGAGAAAGAATCACTCCCGAAGTGTCAAGGCCGTGTATTCTGTCGGTTCCAACGACTCGTCCCCACTGAGGGATGCGCAGGACGATTCTGCGCCCTGCTTCCCCGTCTGGTCCAACTGGTGCAGGAGGGCCTCCACGCGCAGGTTGCAGCAACTGTTGTCGCAGAACGAACCCTCCTCAAATCGCCAGGAATTCGCCGTCTCGTCCCATATCATGCGTCCCGGTTTCCCGTCGACGACACACTGCGGCTCCGAAGGATCATCCACGCCGAACAGCGCCTGCAGCTCATTCACCAGCAGCCGGCCGTCGCACGCCACGAGGACATCCACCGCCATGCTGGTGAAACAGCCCGTGTTCGTCACGTAGCGCGCGAAATCCAACAACTCCGCCGAAGGCCTCTCGTAGTGCCACGCGTGCGATCCGCTGTGAAAGTCCCCCCGCTTGAGCTTCTCGTAGCCGAAATAGGAATCCCCCAGGCGGATCATGCGCCATTCCTGGGCGTCCGGCAGGTACTCCTGCAGCAGAACGCTTCCCCACTCCCGGTCGCTGACGCAGCGCGTGTACGCTCTGAACCCCTTGCTGAAACACCGCTTCACGTGCCGGCGCAGGGCACGACGATCCCGTAATACTCTGACCCCCGAGGCCCCGGATCCGAAGTCGCTCTTGTAGACGATGGGCAGGGCCGCCTGTTCGACAAACCCGAGAGTCTGCTTGAGATCGTGGAAGACCCACGTCTGCGGATGCGGGACGCCATGCGCTTGGAGCCAGTAGTGCATTCGTTTCTTGCTCTCGTAGAGCCAGAGGCCCTCGTAATCCGGGAACACGACCTTGCCCAGGTCCAGGGCGATCACACGGAGGCGCTCGTCGTACAGTCGCTTCCACACCGAGGTCAGGCCGGACGGGCGCGCCAGGAAAGCATCACAACCCGATTGCTCCACCTGGGCCAGCCAGTCGGGCCCCGAGATGTCCACCACCTTATAGGAGACCCCCAGATCGCGACACGCGGCCACGTAGGGCAGGTGGAAATCGCAGAATTCCTTGAGGATTCCGAGGAGGTACGGGTATTTCGAGCCGGAGGAGGAAGCGGTAGGCATGTCCGTGTAAGGGTTTCCTGCCATCCAGATCGCTCTCCGGACTTCCAACAAGTTGCTGTACCTCAGGACGACCGCAATCACGCCGGCGAGAGGAATGCCGACGCACTTGGCCCATATAACCATTTGGTGAAGGTGGATCATGGCGTTGTCTCCACGAAAACGTCCCTATCAGCTTGTCCTCTGCGCGCGTCTATGATTCGCCCCCTCTTCATCCGACACCCTCGGCGCCCGGCATCCCCATTTGGCCTTCGTCCCTGTCCCGGCTCATCCGTGGGGGAGAAGGGTCTCGGCCGCCGCACGTTCGGAGCCCGCACGTGCCGGATCTGCCCCCGCCATGGCAGCCATCACGGCAGCACTGCCCGCGTAGGAAACGACGACGCCGGCACGATGGGGAGACACCACCCGCTTGCTTTCCACCGCCTCGGACGCAAAGCTCTGGCTGCTTTCCGTGAGCAGACGGTTCCCCTGTAGAGTGAACACGGAGAGCATCAGGTTGGGAAGGCTGTGACGCAAGGCCTCGCGCCACGTTTCCCCTCGGAGCACTCCGTGGAACTGCAGAAGAAACACTTCGTGGGACACGACCAGCACCCTCGCACATCCCGGCTCCGCAGCCAGACGCATAAGAAACTTGAAGAACCTTCTGGCACGTCGGTATAGGGCAGGAAACCTCTCGCCCTGCGGCGGGTTCAGAGAGTGGAAATCGCCGCCGATCTTGAGATACTTGATTTCGGGCCTCACGTGCTCCACCTCCTGGTACGTGCGGCCCTGCATGGCCCCGAAATTGCGCTCGTTGCACAGGGCGCATTCCACGACTTGCTTGCGGTCATCCGTGAGGATCCGCGCCGTCTCGATAGCCCTCGTCAGCTTGGAGGCAACGACGACGTCCACTGTTTCCCGCAGGCACGCCGACGCATTTCGGCAGTCACTCGCACCTTTATCGTTCAAGGGAACATCAATCAGTCCCGCATAGCGTTTCTGACGATTGAAATCCGTTTGACCGTGCCGAATGGTCATGATGGTGATCTTGCCGTCATGCATAATAGACTCCTGCCAGCCTGATGAGTTCGTTCAATCGAAGCACGGACGAGTAGTCCGTGAACAAGGGGCCGATCTTGATGTAGGGAACCGCGTATTGATTGGTCACGGAGCAGATGTAAGTGGACTCCGTGCTGATGGACCGGTGAGAGGTGATAATCGTCTGGTCGTACGCGCGAGCGGTCCGCACGGCTTCCAGGGTGGCCGTTACGGTCCCCGCCTGGTTCGGCTTGATAATGACCCCATTGCTGTATCCCGCGCTCGCCCCTGCCCGGATGCGTGTCGCGTCCGACGAGTACAGGTTGTCCCCGATGATGCTACACGCCGGGGGTTTGGCGGCGGTCACCGCCTGCCAGCCGGCGAAGTCCGTCTCTTGGAACGGGTCCTCGAGAAACCGGAGCGGGTAATCCGTGCTCAGTTGGAGCCAGTATTCACAGAGCTGGTCCGTAGTCCGGACGGAATCATCCGTCAGCGAGAAGCGATAGCCGTCGGGCGTCCGCAGGTCGCCGGCGGAGGCATCGATCATCAGATCGTACTGGTCCGCGAGACCCGCTTCCCGCAGGACCTCCAGCAGCAACTCGATGGGCGCCCGGTTGTCCCGTGTCTTGAACACGTTCACTGGGTTCCCGTTGATCACCGTCTTCTCGCAATGCAACAGCTTCTCCCGAACGCGTCGCTGAATCTCGTGATGCTCCTTCAGCGTGCCGGCGAGATCGTTGGGCTCCGGCACTAACATGATCTCCGAGAAATCGCACAAGACCGGGTTCGTATAGGCATGCCATCCCCCGTTGAGGATATTGAGACACAGCCTGGGAACCACGCCGGGCCGGGAGTCATCGATCCCGGCGCAGGCGGCGTTGTGGAAAGCCAGCGACAAGGCGAAGCAGTTGTTTCGGCCGAAGCGCTTCATATTGCCGGTCAGAAATTCGTCGAACGTCTCTTGATCGATGGGGCGGCTGCAGATATCCGTCGCCTCGACGGCGTCGATGACCGTCCTGGCATCGGCGGGACCGCTGCGGTCTTCATAGATGCTTATGGTCTCTCCCCTGGATGAAGACCCGATGCCCCGGGACCCGTCCCGGAGCTCGACGATGAATTCCTTGGTGAACTGGGCGTGAGAATTGAGAACGGTCCGCACGTGGAGGGACGCAATCTCGAACGTCCCGGCGGCTCGCCCGGTCTGGGTAAGAGGTCTGGTTTCCGTGCTCCCTTGCGTCATAAGAATTTCCTTTCCCGCACGATATGAATTCCGCGGTTGCTCGGGCGGTGTCGTCCCGAGGTCGGCGCCTTGCACAAAGACGCCGTTGTTTCCGTCAACTTCCGCGGTGGATGGGATGGTCCGTGTACATCCGGTCGCGTGTGTGAGGTCTATGCGCTGCCGACTGGCCAGGCGTCACCGCGCCCGCCGACTGCGGGTCACCGCAGGATATAAGCCTCTTCACATCCGGAAAACAGTCGACGTGTTGCTTCAGCCATTCAATGTCTCTGTCCCACCACGCCATCGCGAGGAGTCTGTCGATGGTCTCTCTTGCGAACCGATAGCGGATGATCTTGGCCGGGACGCCGCCGACGATCGCGTAGGGAGGCACATCCCGGGTCACGACGGCCCCCGCCGCGACGACGACGCCGTCCGCGATCGTCACCCCATCCATGATGATCGCCCGGGCCCCAATCCAGACATCGTTGCCAATGTGGATCGGAGCGTGATCTTCCCTGAAACGCGTGTTATCCACGAGCGTCAAACAGGGTACCGGCTTGCGATAGAACGTCGGGGATGTAGCGGCCCTGGATTCGACCGGATGCCGCCCCAGCCCGCACAACACATAGGGGGCCACAGAGCAGAACCGGCCGACGACGCTGTACTGGAATATGGAATCGTGCCCAATGTAGGTGTACCTTCCGATCTCACAGCGAAAAATCCTGGCGTTAAACCGGATGACCACTCCCTTCTCGAAACGACTGTCCTCATCTGCGAAGGTGCCCCATTGGAAGACGGTGCCCTCAAAGCGTTTCTGCAGGTAGCATCGCCTGGTTCCGCTCATGACAACGTGCCAGACGGATTCCAACAGCCCGCGCGGCATGGAGGTGATTTGCAGCACCCTTCTTCTCACCAGGGCCGTGGGATGACAGTACCGCGTCAGATCGTACAACAGTGCGCATCCTGTAATCCCCAGACTTACCACTGTTACCTTCATAGGGAGTATGCTCCGGCGCCGACCGGGCTGCTGCTTTCGCTGCTTCTGCGGTCTTCCGGAGAAACGAGATGCAGGTCCGACGTGCCCACCAGCTTGATTTCAATACCCAGTTCCGCCAGGAGCGCGGCCAGACGCAGATTGCATCCTCCGTGCTGGCAGTAGACGCCCTCCTCGAAGATCCACTTCTCCGTTGTGGGATTGTAGAGATATCGTCCCGCCTTGCCGCTCACCACCATCTGGTAGGGACGGACCCAGCCGAAGTGAGTCTGCAATTCGTTGACGAGATACTGGCCGTCCACCGTCTCAAATATGTCCAGGTTCATGCTCTTGAAACGGCCTTCTTCCGTGACGGACCTGACGAAGTCCAGGAGCGTTGCGGGCGGTGTGGCCCAGGCGAATTTGCCGGACCCGCTGTGAAAGTCCTTCTCCTTCAGTTTCTGGTGGCCGAAGAAGGAATCGCCCAGGCGGATCATTCGCCATTCCTTGACGTCCTGAAGGTATTCCTGCAGGAATACGCTGCCCCATTCCCGGTCGCCGACGCAGCGCGTGTAGGCCCTGTATCCCTTGGTGAAGCACTTCGTGATGTGCTTTTGCAGAGCACGGCGGTCCCGGAAGATGAGGACGCCCGAGGCCCCGGAACCGAAATCGCTCTTGTAGACGAGGGGCAGGGCGGCCTGTGCGACGAACTCGAGAGCCCGTTGGAGATCGTAGAAGACCCACGTTTGCGGATGGGGGACGCCGTGCGCCTCGAGCCAGTAGTGCATCCGTCTCTTGCTCTCGTAGAACCACAGGTCTCTGCAGTGAGGGAATACCTTCACGCCCAGGTCTTCCACCATGACGCGGAGTCGTTCGTCGTACATCTGCTTCCAAACGGACGCCAGCCCGTAGGGGCCCACCACGAAGGCATCGCAGGCCGAGTGTTCCAGCTCCCTCAGCCACTGGGGACCCGAGATATCCACCACCTTGTAGGACACCCCCAGGTCTTGACACGCGGCCACGTACGGCAGGTGCTTGTCGCAGAACTCCCTCACAATCCCGATGGTGCACGGGTATCGGGAGGGATAAGACGACGCCCGGGGCAGGTCCCCATAGGGATTCCCCGTCATCCAGATGGCCTTCCTGACATTCGGCATGTCCCGGTGCTGGAGCACGAAGCGGGACAGCCATGCGGGGACAACGCTGTGGTGTTTCATCCACCGGATGGACTTCTGTGTGAAAGAACCCATGGATTTGGCTCCTCGCATTGATTGGTTCTGTGGCGGCCCTACGCCGCCTGGGCTTTTTCGAGTTTGCCCGCCATGCAGCCCAGCGGCATCATGAGGTAGACCGTCTCGCGAAACATGATCTGTCCGGAGATCATTCCGGAGATGAAGAAGATACTGAAGATGGAGGCCGCAATGAGGAGTCCTTCCTCGCGAAATCTCCAGGTGTGCCGACAAAGACTGAAGAGGCCCCCCAGGATCATCAGGTACGAGAGGATTCCCGCGGTGCCGTAGTCATGGAGCATCTCCAGGACGTCGCTGTGCGCATACATCTCGCCGAGCCACGCCCGTCCGATGAACTCGGGGGCACTCCAGAATCCGAAGCCGAACAGCCAGTGGAACAGGTCGGCCCGCCACCAGCGCTGGACCAGTAAGGGGTAGAACTGGGAACGCCCCGATCCTCCATCCTCCGCCAGGCCGGAGAACCGTTTGAGGACCCACTCCAACTGGCTCATGCACACACAGAACCAGATGACGACCACCCCGATAATCCACGGGGCATTCCTTCGCAGGAACTCCTTCAGGAGTCCCAGTCGTTGGCCCGCCATCAGCAGCGACGCACCAAGGACCGCCTCCGCGAGAATGGCCCCTCGCTTCAACGACATGGGGACCAGGAGCAAGGCGAATGCGCCCACGACATAACCGCGGCGGCCGCCGGCGGCCGCGAGGCACAGCGACACCGCGAAGATGGACAGCAGGTTCCACCCGACGTTCGAGCTGGCGCTCCCGGCCATGGCCGCAATCTCGGACCTCAACTCCGCCTGGGATACATAGTACCAGGCCGCAAACACGAAGAGCACCAGGAGCAGGCAGGTGAGCTTCCAGGTATATCCGCGGACCTCGTCCGCCAGTGTCCGAAAGAAGAAATACCCGATGGGCCAATAGGTGAATTTGGTCAACGTGACCACCTGGTCGCGCCCCGACACAAACGCGGCATTACACAACGAAAGCGCCAAGAAGACCACCAGGCTCACCTCCCAGAACATGACCGCCGGTATCCGCGGCAGCCGATAATTGCAGCACACGAACACGGACATCGCGCCCAAAATGCTGATTTGGATCAGATGGCAGAGCGTCCTGTCGTTGGAGCTGATTTCGCTTGTGTGCCTTGTGCCGGGAAGTGCCATATCCGCAAGCAACGACATCATCATGAGGAATAGAACCACGTTGGCAAAAAGGTCCCGGTCATGCAGGATTCGTCGGGGCGTGCCGCGCGGGGCGCCGGGATCGACGGACCGGATCTTCATGTCATTCCTGCTATCGATGCAAGTGCTCCCACGAGGTCAGTGAAACGGTCTGGAGGGCTTCCCCATCACCGAGCCCGGCGGCGCGGCACTTGCGGCACCGCGGGACGAGCTGGACGAGGGCCTGGTGCACGACCAGCAGATCCGAGCGAGCCAGCCGGAAGACCTCCCACGGAGGGAGCCCGCTCAGTCGAAGAAAGCTCAGCGTGATGATGGTCGAACTCGCCAGGTAGCTCAACGTCATGGCGAGGGCCGCCGCCGGCAAGCCCATGAGGGGCATCAGCAGCCACAGCGCCACGAGATTCACCGCCACGCCCGTCCCCACCGCGACGGATTCAATGCCGGGATGGTTGGTCCCCTGAAGATAGGACGTGAACACCTTGCACGTGCACCGTACGAGCGTTCCCAGCGCGAGAATCCGGATCAAGGGCACCACCGGCAGGAAGGAGGGGGAGAACAGCAGCCTGACGATGGGGGTCGCACACCCGGCGACGACCAGGATCGCGACGCCGCAGGCCAATCCCGTCAGTCGCGAGCAGCGGGCGATCAGTTGCGGGCGGCCCGACCGGTCCTGCGAAACCGTCGGCAGCAAGACCGTCATCACCGCGTCCGGAATGGCCATGATGCCCACCGTCATAAGCTGGGCGGCCACGGCCATGTACCCCACTTCGTCCCGCGTGGCGAACATGGCGAGGATGATGGTCCCCACCTGCACGTTCGCGTTGTTGGCAATCTGCCCCACGTGGTAACGCAGACCATAGTAGAAGACCTCTGCCATCCGGGCGAGGGAGGGCCGCACCAGTCGGATGTGATACTTCCAGCGAAGGAGCGCCAGGACCGCGAGGATCACCAGCCACTGTCTCACCACGCAGGCCAGCAGCGCCCCGTGGACATCCAGCGACAGGCACCCGATGAAGAACAGGGCCAGCAGCAGGAACGACACGCCGTTCAACACGGACACCAGCGCGAACCAGCGAAACTCCCGAATGGCCGTGAGCAGTTGCACGAACACCAGCGCGAAGAACGTCGAGGGGATCAATAACAGCGCCAGGTGAAACGAAGTCCTGTCCGCCGCAGCGAAGAACGCCCAGGGCATACGCAGGAGGAACAGCCCGCTCGTGATGGCCAAGGTGGAGCTGACCATGCCATAGACGAGCGTCTGCGTCACTCCCTGCGACAGAGTCAATCGCTTGGAGGCCACGAAATAGACGCTCGCGACATTCCAACCCGTCAGGAAGACGGTCTGGAGAAGCGTGGTGAAGACCAGACAGACCGCGTAGGAGCCTCGGCCCGCCGGCTGGAGAAGCCATGCCATACAGGCCTCGAGGCCCAGTCCGGTCACCAGCACGACGGCTCGGGAGGCGAAGCTTGCGGCAATATCCCCAGTGAGAGATTTCATGAAGACCTACGCGTAACCCGGAATCGATATCGGGGGTCGATGTTCCTACTCTGATGTGTCCGTCACACCGATCTCGACGGCGCCGAGATCGGGCTTGCCGTCCCGCACCTGCACCACCTCGGGCCATCCGGCGGGCAGGCGTGTGCCTCGATCTTTCGCCGGGCTCCCTTCCTCGGGCGCAAACACGTTCCAGAAACGCTGAACCTGGGCTTCCAGCAAACGAGGCAGACCCGTCTGCAAAACGTTGCCATAGTCCATGACCGAGAGTGTGTCATAGGGCGCCGTGCCCAGGGTTCCGGCGTCGAGCAGCGGCGGCTCCCGGAAGGCGGGGTCCGCCTGTAGACCGTGCGGATCCAGGCCCGTCTCCCGCGCCATTCTCGCAAAGTCGTCGTAGAGGTACTCTCCTGCCGTGTTTCCGGCGTAGCTGAAGTACGCGATGTAGCGGGAAGGCCCCGTGGGCCCGATCCAGTACAGATTGTAGTCGACATCCGGGCCATTCGCGAAGGGAACGAAAGCCCAGCCCAACTGCGGGTCCTTCCCCGCGTACCGCCAGTACAACTCGGACCCCGGCTCGAGGTACTCGAGCTCGAAAATGTTGTTCCGGTAGACATCGCGCCGAAACACCGGGTAGTCATAGGGATGATGCGAGATCAGGTCGCTCAGCGCGACGGTGTTGTGATAGAAGTAGGCCCGCTTGTCCGTCGCGACCGGCTGGTCCGCCCCCGTCTTGTTCAGACTGCCGCAGTGGTAGAACAGATTCCGGAAGACCCAGACGTTTCCGCCCAACTGTCCGGGCACTCCGATGGAGCCGTCCTCCACGTGATGACACACGTTGCGGTAGACGCGAATTTCAGGACAATTCTCGTCGATGTTGACGTGCGTGGACAGGCAGTGCGACAGGATATTGTCGTGAATCGTCACGATGCCGTTGGCCAGGACGGCGCCGTAGTAGCCGTGGATCACGTTGTTGCGAATCTCGGTCCGTCTCTGGGCGTCATTCGGATAGTGTTCCAGGGCGATCGCATGAGTCCAAAGTACGGTCTCCTTGCAGTCGTAGTACCAGTAGCGTTCCCACATCCCTCGCTGCTGGATGAAGTTCCCGGCGACGTTCAGATTGTCCGCGCGCCTGACGTAGATCGCATACATATCGCCGGTGAAGCAGGAGTCCTCGATCCGTGCGTCGTCGGCGTCATCCCCCACAACTACCGCGTATCCGGCCGCATTGGCGAGCACGAGATTGCGCAGGGTGACGCCGCGCGCCGCCAGGACCACCAGGTTCTGCAGGACCGGGATGGAGTAGACATGGTTGCTCGGATCGTCTTCATCGGCACTCCACACGTACAACTCACCCTCGCGCTCGTCGTACAGAAAACGCCCGGGAATGCGGATCTCCCGCTTGTACGACGCGTAGGGATGGAACATGGAGCTCGCGGGATCGAGTTGACTGATGCTGGTGTACGGAGCGCCGTACCCGCTGGTCCCATAGTCCACGAAGCCGCCCACGTATCCCCGCAGAAGCACGCCATCCTCGTAGACCTGCATGGCGATGCGATCCGCGGCCTCGCCTCCGCCATACTGATTGAACTCCCGCGTTTTCAATTGCGGCTTGTACCACGTGTAGGGGGTCCGGTACACCTTGCCCTGGACGTGCTGCCAGGACGGTCGGCCGAAGGACGGGTCGGACCCGTCGAGGATCGGGGGCTGCGCGGCATTGAACGCGGCCAGGGTGAGGCCTTTCTTCCGGATGGTCACCGTCTCGCGGTACGTGCCTTTCTTCACGAGAATCGTATCGCCTTCGCGAGCCTGGTCTACCGCCTGTTGGATGCGACGAAAAACGCGATTCCCGGTGCTGGTCGCCGTGGGGTCCACAATGATCGCGAGCGGATCGTCCTGACGGACACTCCCGTCCGGCAGGGGCATCTCGGCGCACGTTGACAGAGACAGGAGAACCAACGTCATTTCCAACAGGTAGTTCATGAGATTACCGTAGAGTGTAGAAAACCACGTGGCGCGCGGAAGGCCGAGACACATGGCCGTCTGCGGAACGCTCCCCTGCCCCCAGATCACATCCGGGCAGACCGGCGACTTCGGAACGCCGCCAAAGTCAACCAGATGGGCGCAGACTCCGTCTCCGTCGGTATACACCGGCGCGTCATCCTGAGGAGACACAGAAGATAGGCACGGGACCCAACAGCAGGTCCCTGCGCGGGTACTCAATTCGAGCTGCTTTCGGCACTGGTCCGCAGAAGCAGCACTTCTCGGAGCGTCTTGGCGGCGACGAATCCCGGCTGCAATTGCAGGCAGATCTCGACTTCGCCGAGCGCCTCCGACTTACGGCCTTCATCCGCCAGCAGGCGGGCCAGGCGGTAGCGCCACATGACGCCGTTATAGTTCCGCTTCAGGGCCGCCTGGTACGTGTCGACGGCCTCGTCATTTCTTCCCAGGTCGGCATATCTTTCCGCCAATCGGGCCAATCCGTCGCCCGTCGCGCCGGGCGAACGACATTCCTGCTCCAGGAGGCAGAGGATGCGGTTGGCGAGGGTCGTCCGCAGCTCGCAACAACCATCCGATTCCTTCAGGATCTTCTCCACCGACATGAGCTGCAGCACGTTGTCCGACACTAAGTCCAGGGCCGCCTCCGGTCGGCCCAGGGTCTTGACGAGCAGGGTCGCCACCTCCGTGAAGAGCTTTTCATCAAGCTCCACCGCTCGTCTCAGGTCCGCAAAGGCCACTTCCACCTGGCCTTGCTCCGCCCGGAGACCGCCGCTGACAAGACAGGTGATGGGGTCGTTCGGCGCGAGCTGCCGGCCCCGGAGTATGTGTCGCACCCCCGTCTCGCGATCCGCGACGGTATACCTCTCGATCTGCCCCAGGATCGTCCACGTGGGGCCATGAGTGGGGCACTTGCGGAGCGCCTGCCTTAACTCGTCTGCGATACGATCGGCGAACTCCAGCATCTGGGCGGCAGGAACAATCTCCTCGGCATTCGGATCGTTCACCCGCGTGATGGCGCGCCAACGATAGACATTCAGCCAATGGCGGTACGTGATGTTGGCCGGCTGATCATCCTGGGCTTTGGCCGCATGGCCCAGGAGATATGTGTACTCGCCATCGCTTCCCTGCCAATCGTTGGCGGCGATCCTGTGCTCCGCCTCCAGAGCCCTTGCCCAGTGGGTCTCGGCGCGGCGGGCCGCATCGGCATCGGCCAGTGCGATCGCCGCAACGAGAGCGACCGCGGCCAGACAGAGGATCGGCCCGCGCCGGCCGCCGGCAGCCTTCCGAGAGACCGGATGGGGCACACCTCGTGCCGGAACACCGGCGCCGGAAAGGCGGATCAACACCGCACAGAAGATGACAGAAAGGAAGGCGTTGGCAGGCAGGTGCTGGCCGAAGTCGCCCAGGCTGTGAAGCAGGATGGCCACCAGTCCAAAACCCAGACCGAAGGCCGCCGAACAGAGCGGGTCCCGCGATACACGCACCGCGCGGGCGTAACCGATCCACACGAGCGTCCCAAATGCGATCAGGGCGACAAGGCCGGTCAAGCCGGTTTCCTCCGCGGCCTGGGCATACTCGTTCTCCGCATGGCTGGCGATCGCGGCGACCGTGGCGCGATCGAACATCGGATACACGACCTCGTGCGTCCCCAGGCCGGTGCCGAAAAGGGGGAACCGCGTCCATGCCACGGCAATATCCTTCAAGATCTGCCAGCGCCCCCCTTCGGCCCGGTCGATATCGTGCAGAGTGCCCAGGCGGTCGTACACCGCGTCGAAACCCACGTAGAGAACGCAGATGAATGCTCCCAGGGCCAGGAGAGCCAGAATCCAGCCGGAGCCTTTGACCGGCCGGCCCAAACTGATGACCAGCACGGTGAACGCGCCGGCGATCATCGTACTGATCATGCCGCCGCGGCTGAGCGACACGAAGATGCTGGCAGTGCCGAGCACCACCAGCAACATGAGGCCCAGCAGGATCTTTCCTTCCCGCGACCCGAGGTACTCCGCTGCGATGGACGGCGTCACCGGCCGCCCGTCGAAGCGCTCGTGGACCCTCATCACGATCAGAGCCAGAGCGGCGCCGATGGAAAGGTTCATGAATTGCGCGAAATGGCTGTGGTTGACGAAGGGGCCGGAGAGGGCCACGCCGTGGGGGCTCGGGATAGACCAGTAGAGTCTGCCGTTTCCGAAGGCCGCCTGCAGCAGAGCCTCTATGGCAACGGCGCCTCCGATGATCGCGACGGCGCCGAGCAAACGAGCGATCTGGTCGGGTCTTCGCATCGTGTTGAGCACCACGAAGAACACCGCGGCGGCGGCGAGCACCAAGCGCAGGTCGTGTTTGGTGGCGTGCACATAGAAACTGATGGTCGCGCTCGACAGCAGTCCTTGCGGGCCCGCCAGGTCCTTCAGCAGTTCCAGCTTCTTCGCGGCCGTCTGGGGCGAGATAAGCCGGACGAGACCGGTGGGCAGAGGGATCATCTGCAGGACCGCCACGAGGAGGAATCCTCCGATGGGGAGATACACCCAGGTCCATGTCACCGTCGTCTCCGGCGCCAGGACCCTCTTCAGACAGAAACAGAGGAGAAGGGCTGCCGCCAGTGCGAGGACCACTTCTTCGCTCCACGCGTGTACGACGCCGAAGGCCAGCGGCATGAACGCCAGCAGTCCGATCAGAAGCCATTCGACGGCCCGATCGAAACGGTCTCCGTCATCCGCTGGTCCCCAGGTTGGCTCGCGTATCGCAATCATCTGACCTCCTGCCTCTGCTGGAGAAGGGGAGAGCGGATCCGTTCCATCGAGAGCACGCGCGCGGGATTGCCAGAGCACACCAGGTTGGCAACGGAAACGCCCAGCCGGCTCTGGATCATCGCGAAGGCCGCGGTCATACAGGGCCCCGCGGGCCCGGGATCGTGTGCATCAGTGGCAATCACCGCCGCCCAACCCTTGGTCAGGAGCCACCAGGCATTCTGTGCGGCGGCCCGTCCGAGATAACCGAGGAGACTGCCGGCGGTGAGCTGCAGGGTCACGCCGTAATTGAGCCACCGCCAGAGCGCTTGCCCATGTGCCATCAGGGGCGCATTCCTCTCCGGGTGGGCCAGGATCAGATCCACGTCCAGGCCGGCCAGTTCGACGATCAAGGGCTCGATATCGATGAAGGCATCCTCCGGGAGTTCCAGCAGGAGATGCCGATGCCGGTCCGCCAATGTGAGAATCGCATCTTCGGCCAGCAAAGTGCTCACCCTCTCGTCGAGCCGAACCTCCGCACCGGGCGCGATACACAGGTCAATCCCCTCCTGGGCCAGCGCGCCGTTGACTTGTTCGACAGCGTGTCGAATGACATCAGGTCCCGCGGACCGGCCGAATCGGCCGAGCTGGTGCGGCGTAGCCACCACCGCGCCAATACCGTCTCGGGTGAGAGACCTGCAAAGGGCCACGGTCTCCCGGCAGGACCTCGGTCCATCGTCCAGCCCGGGCAGGCAATGGCAGTGCACATCGATGAACGAGACACGCCGGTGCGGTGCTGATCCGCCCGGCGATGCTTTCATTTTGTGAGGGTCAGGGTATCTCATGTTCATCGGCACACCTGTCATGTTCGGACCACTGCGCGGGGACGATCCTTATGACTCGCCTGCGCTTCGCCTGCTTTCTCCTTATCGCCATTCGATCCGGAACCGTAGGTGCGCTTGTATCGTCCGTAGTAGTAGCCGTAGCGATCGCCGCTCTTGGAGATCTGATTCACTACCGTCCCCAAGACCTGCGCGCCCACGCTCCGCAGCGCGTCGATCGCGCGCTGGGCCATCTTTCTCGTCGTCTTGTCGGCCTTGATGACGAGAATCGTATAATCGCATGCCGCCGCCAGGATCTGCGCATCCGTCACGACATTCACCGGAGGCGCATCGATCAGAACACGGTCATAGTGTTTCTTGAGGACCTCCAGCAGCCTCCCGAAGCGCGGGCTGTTCAGGATCTCCGCGGAATTGGGCGAACCGCCGTGGCACACCAGCAGATCCAGCCCTCTGACCTCCGTGGAACCAATCGCCTCATTCAGCTTCACGGTCCCGCGCAGGACCTCTTCCAGAGATCGGCCTTGAGCATCCACTCCGAAGATCAAACGTTGGGTGGGTTTACGCAGGTCCGCATCGAGGACGATCGTCTTCTGACCCGCGACCGCCATCGTGACCGCGAGATTGCTTACCAGAGTGGACTTGCCGTCGCCCGGGGAGGGCGACGTGACCAGGAGGGTCTTGGCCCGTTGCCGCGGGGCGCCAAAGAAGATCGCCGTACGCACCGTGCGGAAGGCCTCTGCCTCGTGGGAGTCCGGTTTCCGGAGCACGCCCGGACCGGGCGACGACGTCTTCGCGTGGCGCGGCATCGTGGGGATCACGCCCAGCACGGAGATGCCGAACGTACCGGAAATCTCATCGGCCGAGCGCAGAGTCTGATCGAACCAGTCCCGGGCCACGGCAATGCCTCCCCCGATCAGCAGTCCGAGCATCAGGGCCAGGGCCATGATTCTGCTCTTCTGGGGCTTGGACGGATTCTCGGCGGTCTGCGCCGTCGCCAGAATGGCCATCCGAAGTTGCCCCACGTCTTCATTCACGATGCGCGCGATCTCGCGTACCGATTGATCGAGGGTCAGACGCCGGCCGTCGAGGTAATTCACTTCCGACTGCAGGCGCTGGTACCCGGCGAACGCGGCCTTCAACGCCGCAATCTGGGCCTTCTGCTCGTCGAAGAGCACGCGGAGCTGCTGTTCATAGTCCGCCGCCTCGGCGCAGTATTTCTCGGCAGCGGCCACGGCGGCATTGACGAAGCGACTGTCCAGTTCCGTGGACCTCGCCTCGACCACCGATCGTTGGTTCAGGAGGGCAGCAATCGTAGGATGTTCGGGCGTGAACTTCTCGGACAATCCGCTGGTCTCAAGGCCCAGCTCGGTGAGGCGGCCCTCCAGCGGAGATTCCTGTACTTCGCTGACGTAGCTTCCGGTGTCCTGCTTGAGGCGCAGATACTGCCGCAGGGCGCCGGCATCCAACGACAGGGCCTTCACCGCGTCCCGGAACGACCTGGCCTCGATCGCAGCGATCTCCGCCGCGGAGAGCCTGGCTTGAAGGCCCAAATAATTCTCCATGACGCCACCCCCGTCCTCCGGACCAAGCGACAGCGGCATCTGGGTCTTGCGAAACTCCTCCAGTTCTGTCTGTTTCCGCGCCAGCTCCTTCCGGACGTCTCCGAGGTCTTTATTCAGAATGGCATGGACTTGTGAAGCATTTCGCTGCTCATGCTCGGAGCGCGAGGTCATGTAGGCCGACACAATCGCGTTGACGATCTGGGCGGCCTCGACCGGATAGGGGGAGTCGAAGGAGATACTGATGATGTCGTCCTTACGGCCCACGTCGATACGAAGGTTCTTATCGACGAAAGCCACCGGGACATCCACCCCCTCGAACGTCTGCAAACGCTGGGGTTCCAGGGTCTGCACCGCATTGGCCACGATGGGCCGGGATCGCAGCAGTCCCGCCTGGGTGTGAAGATATCTTTCGGTCTGAGGCGGCCTCCCCGTTTCGGGAGTCAACGGCGTGATGTCCACGTAGTCGAGATAGAGCTGCGAGGTGCTCGTGTAGATCGGGGTGGCCGTCTGGACGTAGACGAATCCCGCCGCGACCGCCAGGACGACGCACACCAGTATGATCCGGCGGCTGCGCCAAGCCACGGAGGGAAGAGTCGCCGACATCGAGCCCAGCGCCGCAGCGCCCACGTAGCCGGACGGCATACCCACCAAGGCATTCATGCGACCGGCCGTCGCGTCCGCCGGTGGAACCTGGAAACGAGATGGGTTGCTATTGTTCACTCATCACCCCATAGGTCGTTCGGGTTGAGGTACAAGCCCAGACTGACTCGGAAGATCCGGTCGAGGAAGGCATTCAAACGAGTCCGGGGAGTATGCTCGACGGAGACTACATCGCCCGGCATCAACGGCAGGGCCAACTCGTTCGTGAGGTGTTCATGATCCTTGGGGTTCACGAGCTGCACCGTGATCCTGGCAATGCTGCCGTCCGACCGCAGGCGATACACGCTGACATACCGGGGGTCTGCCAGGAGATCGAGGCCACCTGCGAAGCTGATCGCCTGGATCAGTGTGTAGCGCGCCGTGGGTGGATAAGGGAGATTGCCGGGCCGAGTGACCAGTCCCACGACGGCGACGAACTGCTCCTGAGGCCACTCCACGACAACATGGTCACCTTCCTCCAAAGCCACGTCCACGAAGGGGATATTCAGTCCTTTCACCGGCAGGACCAGCGGGGTGGCGTCTTCGCTCGCCTCCGGCTTGTCCATTCCCGCCAGGGCCAGCCGCCGAACCCCAGACCCGCCGCGCAGATCGGCGGTGTTCGCCGCGGTCGCGCCGACTCGACCTCCCAGGTCCACGCGCCGGCCGGGCTTGCCCATACGAGTGATCTGAATGACGGCCGCGCCTTTCTCCGTGATGCCGCCCGCGCGCATCAGCAGCGACACCAACGACATCTCGTCGTGGCGCAAAGAATAGACCCCGGGCATGGCCACCGCCCCGACGATCGATACGCGGCGCGTCTCGTATTCCAGCACCGCGGCATGGACGGGAAAAGGCGACTTGACGTATTTCGGATAGTAAGCAGTTACGATGCCCGCTTCGATCTCCGACAGGGTCTTGCCGGCCACGAGGTAGGGCCCGACGATGGGAAGCAGGATGGCGCCGCGGTCGTCCACTCGGTACTTGAACTCCTGCCGGTTGGTGGCGGTGACCTCGTTCCACGATTGGGCGTCGAGCACGCTCAGCACGTCCACCTGCAGCGTGTCGCCGGGAACGACGCGGTAGGGTCCCGTGGCGATCTTCGCCCGCGTGATACGATCCATATCGACCGCGGGTCCGGCCGGGACGGCCCTCTCAAACTCCATGCGTTCTTCCGCGGAAGGCGGAGGCAACCGGTCACTGCAACCACCCACGATCACTGTCGATAGAAGGGCAGCGAGCAGGTGGAAGCGGCTTCTGCCCCTCGTGCGAACGCGCCGCGTCGCGCCGGAGATCCGTGCCACACACTTCTGCTTCCTGCAGCGTCTGAAGTCACAATCCATTGTATCTCCACGCACTACCACGACCGCCGGCGGGCACCGGACCCACCGCACGGTCCCACGGGCGTTGAGCGTCGGGGCCCGTCATGAAGACTTCAAGGGGCGGGTGTCCGAATCGGCGCAGACCCTCCGTGTCCCGCCACTGACCCACAAAGGCGTTCCCCCGCCCCTGAAGCGTCCATCGTCATCGCGGCCCGTCGGCCCTTCGTCACAACCCTTCCTGCCGAATTTTGCATCCGGATATCATCTACCCGCTATTCGGCACTCGTCCCGCACTGCTACCTTTCTTTGGGACTCAGGTCATGGCCGAAAGGCGCTGCGCACACCGGGCCTCGTGGGGATCCGGATCGCAGGCCGCATGTTGAAACTCCTCAGCCAGAGAGAGTTGGCCGGCCGGTTCACGGCCGAGACGTTGGACACGAGAACAGACCGGAGGGCAAAGGGATCGAACACCGTCACCGAGGGGGCCCCGATGGCTCCGGCGCCCGCCCCCTGCCCGGGCGACTCGAATGCTGCGAAGGAGATGGACCCTGTCACTCCGAGAAGCAGACAGAG
>Ga0172362_10001405_pt1 | contig 20615 bp, 18 predicted proteins | sample LakKivs1_kivu2a2_FD_114534 | JGI IMG/M metagenome (GOLD analysis project Ga0172362, IMG submission 114534) | Sediment microbial communities from Lake Kivu, Rwanda - Sediment s1_kivu2a2 | ecosystem: Environmental > Aquatic > Freshwater > Lake > Sediment | place: Rwanda: Western Province, Lake... | reverse complement strand
TACCCCAGGCAAGTATTACATTGACAATGTGCAGTTGATTCCTGAGCCAGCGACAATCGCTCTGCTTGGCCTGGGCGGACTAGCTATACTTCGCAGGAAACGCTGATCATCGCGTGGTATTCGTTTGGCAAATCATTTAGCAGCAGTTCGGGCCTATACTGACTGTGTATAGGCCCATTTCTTTTTCGCACCGAGGCAGGCAAGTATGTAGAACCGGGGCTGAGCCTGGATATTCCGCCGTAAGTCGATGTTTGATGCTCGATGCTGGACCACGGTGAGTGAGTCGCGATACAATGTGTTGGAAAAAGTATTGTGTGGATGGCCAAAGACGGATAAAATTAGTGGCCAGAATGAGACGGGAACAAGAACTAGAAAAGATGTATGGCGCGATAAAAGGCCCATATTCACAAGCCTCTATTAAAAAGAGGATTGAGGCCTTTTTCCTCGATAATATCGGCAAGGTTGTAACCCGAGAGCAAATAATAGAGGTTGCCAAAGCTCCCAAAACTGGAATGGAGCCAGAAAATTGGCACCAGCGACTATCCGAATTGAGAACTGACGACGGTTATACTATCCTTTCTTGGCGAAATAGAAAAGAGCTAAAAATCAGTGAATACCTGATGCCTACTCCGGAAAAGAGAGCAACCGTGTCGAAACGGGCCAAGATCGACCCCGCAACGTGGCAGGAGGTTCTAAAGAGAGCAGGTTATAGGTGTGAGTGGAAAGAGGGGAATTTCGTTTGTGGTCTAAGAGACGGGGATGTTGATCCGGTTGGTGGGGGAACAGTGAAACTGACGCCAGACCACAAAAGACCGCACGCAACTGCTATCCCAATTGACCCTCGAAATCCTAATGACTGGCAATCTTTGTGTGGAAGACACCAGGTGATGAAGAAAAACTATTGGGATGATAAAAGTGGCTGGCTCAACGTATATGCAATAGTCCAAGCGGCTTCTGAACAAGAAAAAAGAAGAGTTTATGAATTTCTGAAAAGGTACTTTGGAGATAAGTAAAAAGGAGTTTTTGAAGATGAAGTCTGCAGAGATGGATACGGGGACAATTGATTCGCTACAGCAACTCCTATTTGAACATAAGCGGGAGGAAACGGTATTGGAAGCGGACAGCATAACTATATTGCCCCCTCAGGATGTGATGAAAACTATGCAAGAGATCAGGGGAAAGGTAACAACTACGATACTGGATCCCTGGTATAACAAGGGGGTAGGCGGTGAAAGGGATGATTATCACGAATGGCTTTTTTCAGTAGTAAAGGCTGCAGCAAAGATTTCAAGCAACATTTTCCTTTGGGGATTCCCGGAAATAGTATACAAGGTCGTCGAGCAGGTTCCTGCCGGTTTTCGATTGGTGACGTGGCTTACATGGTATTACAAGAACTGCCCATCTGTTATTCGAGGGTGGCGGTCCGCTCAGCTTGCGTGTCTGCATATTGCCAAACGAGGGGCAAGGCTATACCCGGAGCATTTCCTAAATGGAGCACAACTGGAAAAGCAGCGTCAAGGGAAATTAAGATATATGCCAGGCCCACCCAGCGTAATTGAAGTGCCGCTATTGGTCGGCTTTGTGGGCAAAGCAGAACAGGTTGGCCATCCCGCACAGAAACCTATTAAGGTAATTGAACCTTTGGTATTGATGACTACAAAAGAGGGAGATATAGTCCTCGATCCGATGTGCGGCTCAGGCACAACGGGGGTGGTTTGCAAAAAGCTGAACCGGCGGGCGATCCTGTGCGATGAATCGGAGGAATATACGCGTATGACTGAAAAACGCCTGAACATCCAGCGGGTGCCAGAATAAACGGTCTAACACAGGACCGAACCTGATCGCACGAAGATGGGCCTGTTGAAAAAGTCGATTCGGTCTGCAAAAGTATAGGATTGTGCGTGGCAGGTACGCTTCGGGGATGAAACTTATGGCCGAAAAACAAAAAATCCGACCCCTTTATTCCCAATTGCAAGGATATCTCTCACAAGGTCCTAATGCAGATGGAAAAACGAGTGTAATAAGTGACCCTGACTTCTGGAATCACTATAACAAAACGATTGATGAGTTGAATGACATTTCTGGCAATAACTATGACCATCTTGAAGTTCAACCGATTAGGGGCCAAGCAGCCAGTTGGGTCCCAATTCAAACTTATCGCAGTAAACTTGGGGGGTTAATCTCAAGACTCCATGGTCAGTTTTTCTCGGATGAACCTGCCCCATTCGGTAGTATGCCTTCAACTATTATCCGTCAGAGCCAGCAGCAAACTCAATCTTTCCAAATACAGATGCTACTTGAAATACAAAGTACGATAGATGAAAAAATCCGGCAATTCGAGAAGGGCAGTAAAGAACAGACATTCCTGCAAAAGGTGAAAAGTTCTTTGGCGTCGATTGCCAACATTACGCAATTGGTTGCTCTTTTGTTGAAAGTTGGCCATGAGGTTGGTTTGACCATTGAACAAATAGCAAAGATCTTCAGTTAAGTTTAATAGTTAAGCTCTTATTATGTCGGCGATTTTCATCAAGCGTGAGGTGTTGTCACGCTCGGCTTCGGACAGTTTGTCGTAAATAAACCGGATGGTTTCGTGCAGTTCGGGAATGACCACATGCTCCAACACGTTGACCCTTCGGCGGGTCATATTAAGCTCAACAGCTAACAGCCGAGCCTGCTTTTCTTTCTCCGCTAACTCAATTAGGCTATCAAAAGCACGCTCCAGAGCCAGCAAGGCGACGTCTAATTCGCCTGATGTCGTGGCAAAACCGTAGCAGATAATTTCGCCGGAGATTTCTTTCAATAGGCGCGGGACCTTTACATTCATTACGCGGGCAAAGTCAATACTCAGGCTGCATTTTTTAGTGGCGACCTCGAGAGCAGCTTTAACGTGTTCCGGCTCCATCGTTGCCCGCGCCAGCATAAAGCGTCGGCAGGTTTCCAATAGCTCTGTCTCGACCTTCTGGCGCAGCGGTTGAATCTCTCTGGCGATGTGAATTAGCTGCCGGGAAAGCTCATCGCGTTTTTCGCTAAGTAAGCGATGGCCTCGCTGCGCAAGCGCGACCCGCCTCCGCAGATTCAACAACTCCATTCGCGTTGCGTTAACATTCGCCAGCATAATGCTTATCTCTCATACGTGTTAATGAGTACACGAGTTAATGAGTATATGCGATAATGCGTTCACCCATTTGCCCATTAGTTATTTGTCCATCTACTCATCACTGACTCTTGGATTTAAGATACTTGATGAAGTTTAGCGTCATTCTTCTTAGGGCCTCAACCTCATCAAGCAATGTACTTGCTTTTGCATATCCCAGTTTTTCCGCTATGAGCAACTGCGTTTCCACTTCGGAAAGCGATCCTAATGAAACATACACAAACTGAATGAACTCTCTTTTTGAAGACCTCGCTGCGCCTTCAGCAATGTTGCTTGGATAAGATATTGCCGCCCTTCGAATTTGCGATGTTAAAGCATAAATTTCTTCTCTTGGGAAGTTAGCTGTGACCTTGTAAATGTTTCCGACAAATGCAATGCCACGCTGCCAAATCTGCAAATCCTTATGTGTCTTCATAAAACTAACCTTTCTGTCCATTGGTGCATACGTCAAAGAGTCCATCGATCGGTTCATCAATCGCGGGGTTTGTTTTTCATTTACGCATCTACTCGCCCACTCATTTACTCATCTACTTTTTTCGAAATCGCGGCATATATTTTTCTATGAGCTTGACGTCGATGCGTTTCAATTCGGCGTTGTCAAACATGCTCAGCAGCTCCCAGCCAAGGTTAAGAGTCGTTTCAATTGTGCGGTTCTCGTAATAATCTTGGCAGACATATCGCTTCTCAAATTTTTTGGCAAATTCCATATACTTTTTGTCCTCTTCCGAAAGGGCAGCCTCACCCATAATCGTCGCAAGCTCCTCCATCTCTTTTCCGCGGGCGTAAGCTGCATAAAGCTGATTGTAAAGATCAGCGTGGTCTTCGCGAGTTCGGCCTTTCCCGATGCCTTTATCTTTAAGCCGAGACAGGCTGGGCAAAACATCAACTGGCGGCGAAATTCCTTTTCGCAGCAGAGGACGAGACAAAATGATTTGTCCCTCGGTAATATAGCCGGTAAGGTCCGGCACCGGATGCGTTTTGTCATCTTCGGGCATGGTCAAGACAGGTACGGTCGTGATGGAGCCTTTTTTGCCTTTGATTCGCCCGGACCTCTCATAGACGGTTGCCAGGTCCGTGTAAAGGTATCCGGGATAGCCGCGTCGGCCCGGCACCTCCTTTCTGGCGGCGCTGATTTCTCGAAGCGCTTCGCAGTAATTGGTCATATCGTTCAGGATGACCAATACGTGCATATCCAGGTCGAAGGCAAGGTACTCTGCGGCGGTAAGGGCAAATCTGGGCGTGGCAATTCTTTCGATGGCAGGGTCGTTTGCCAGGTTGAGGAACATAACCGCCCGCTCAATGGCGCCGGTTTGTTGCAGGTCATCGATAAAAAACTGCGCCGCCTCAAAAGTGATGCCCATAGCTGCAAATACGACGGCGAATTCCTCGCCTTTTCCCAAAATTGTTGCCTGGCGTGCAAGCTGAGCGGTGATGTTATCGTGAGGAAGGCCCGAGCCGGAGAATATCGGCAGCTTCTGGCCACGCACCAGCGGGTTTAAGCCATCAATTGTCGATATACCGGTCTGGATGAACTCGATGGGGTAATCGCGGGCATAAGGGTTGATGGGACTTCCGTTGATGTCCATCAGCTTGTCGGGGATTACCGGCGGACTGTCGTCTTTCGGCTCACCCAGACCGTTGAAAACTCTGCCCAAAATATCCGTAGAGACGCCGAACTCCAGCGGTCTGCCCAAGAACCGCACTATGCTGGCGTTGACATCGACGCCGCGCGTGCCCTCGAAGACCTGTACCAGGGCTTTGTCTCTCTCGACCTGCAAAATTTGGCCGTGACGTATAGAGCCGTCGGCAAGTTCAATCTCAACGATGTGAGCATACTTTGCCTGGTCGACCATCTCGACCAGCATCAACGGCCCTGCGATTTCAGCAACTGTCTGATACTCCTTCAGCATTTCATACTCCCGATGTTGATAACCCCCCAATGAATTGGGGGGCTAAATATAGAAAATATTTAGCCCCGCAGTTTACTGCGGGGTTCAAAATCGATTTATGTCGCCGGTGTGGCTTGGTACTGTTTCATCTGCTCGTCTAAGGTTTGCCTTATTTGGGCGATTTTTCTGATATTATCCTCCGGAATATATTTTGCTCGGGCGATTTCTTGCCGCACCGGGAGCTTAAAGATGTCGGCGGTTTCCACTGCTGTCTCAATGGCCTCCAGTGCTCGCTGGTGAAAATGAAGCACATTCTTGAGCATCTCGTATTGCTTGACCATAGAAGTATAAGTATCGACCTCGTGAAAAGCGTTCTGGTGCAGAAAGTCCTCACGGATGGACCTGGCTGTCTCCAGCGCCAACCTTTCTCTGGGCGATAAGGCTTCGGCACCCACCAGCCTGACGATTTCCCGAAGCTCAGCTTCCTGCTGCAGAAGACTCATTGCAGTCGCCGACAGTGCTTCCATTTGCTGGCCTTGTTCGGCGTCTTGGAAGCATCCTTTCAAGTACTGCTGGTAGAAAGAATAGGAGGTCAGCCAGTCAATCGCCGGAAAGTGCCTGGCGTAGGCCAGTTCGGCTTTCAGCGACCAGAAGACTTTAACTACGTGCAACGTTGCCTGAACCACCGGGTCTGAAAGGTCGCCGCCCGGTGGGCTGACTGCTCCAATGACCGACAGTGAGCCTTCTCGTTGCGGACTGCCAATGCACTGAACTCTGCCGGCCCTTTCATAAAACGCAGCGATTCTGGCGGCAAGATACGCAGGATAACCTTCTTCAGCGGGCATCTCTTCCAGACGCGTGGATATCTCTCGCATTGCCTCAGCCCATCGGCTGGTGCTGTCTGCCATTAAACCTACGGTATAGCCCATGTCACGGAAATACTCTGCTATGGTGATGCCGGTATAGACCGATGCCTCTCTGGCTGCCACCGGCATATTCGAGGTGTTTGCGATCAGCACCGAGCGGCGCATAAGGGGCTCGCCGCTGCGAGGGTCTTTCAGTTCCGGGAACTCCGTCAACACGTCTGTCATCTCATTGCCGCGCTCGCCGCAGCCTACATAGACCACGATGTCGGCATCGACCCACTTGGACAACTGATGCTGAATGACCGTTTTGCCGGAGCCGAATGGCCCCGGCACACAAGCGGTGCCACCCTTGGTGATCGGAAAGAAAGCGTCGATGACTCTTTGGCCGGTGCCAAGAATTATGTTTGGCGTGAGGCGATTTTTTACCGGCCTGGCGATGCGGACAGCCCATTTGTGCATCAGTTTTATCTGCTGCTCGCTGCCATCGTCAGCGGCGCAGACGGCCACGACTTCCTCCACGGTGTAGTCGCCTTCAGTGATTTTCTGGATGGTGCCTTTGACGCCGGGCGGGACCATAACCTTGTGAAGGACCATCGTTGTTTCCTGGACCTGGCCGATGATGTCGCCGGGCCCAACTTTTGTCCCCTCAGCTATCGTAGGCTTAAAGTGCCATTTCTTCTGCCTGTTTAAGCCCGGCATGGCACTTCCCCTGCTCATAAAGTTGCCTTCGGCTTTTACCAGCAAGTCCAGAGGTCTTTGGATGCCGTCGTAAATGCTCTCGATCAGGCCCGGCCCCAATTCGACACTCAACGGCGCCTGCGTGTCGATCACCCGCTCTCCGGGGCCGATGCCTTCCGTTTCTTCGTAAACCTGTATTGAAGCCAGGTCGCCGTGCAGCTCGACAATCTCGCCGATGAGGTTCAATTCGCTCACCCGCACGACGTCATACATTCGCGCGCCGGCCATACCTTGGGCGACCACGACGGGACCTGCCACTTTGACTATTCTGCCTTCTCGTGTTTCAGCCATTGTCAAGACCTCTAACAAATCTGAGAATAAAATTAAATATCAAAAATAAAAAATCAAAACTTGTCCTGAGCTAAGTCGAAGGATTGCGGAAGCCCGATGGGTCGGGATGACTTCCTTAATTTTACATTTTGCTTTTTGATATTTGATTTCCTTGCCAGTGGACTATTAACCACCTTGCAGGATATTTACGCCTGTCGCCATCATAAGAATCTTCGCCAGAGCTTCGGTGGCAAAGCCTTCGGATTTGGTAGTAAACGGCACCACCAAAACACAAGGCGTCGGCGAACCCTCGTAATCTGCAAAAACTGTGTCGGCAGCCAGGGCTATGTTTTCAGCCACCAATACCAGTGTATATTTGCCCTGAATTATCTTTTTGGCATTTTCGATTACGTCAGCCTCATCGCCGACGGCGTACGTATCCACTCCCAGTGCCGCAAACGGCATTACAAAATCAGTGTCACCTAATACCGCTATTTTACCTTCCATAATTCCTATGTCGTAATTCTGGTTATCAGAGTATCAGGTTATCAGGTAGTGGACATCAGTGTATAAGGACATCAGGTAACCGCGCTGAAGGGACGTTGATTTTTCCTGATGCCCTGATTCCTGGTATCCTGCATCCTGATTCCCTGATATTCTGATGTCCCAATAATTACTCACTTGATTAGCCCAGCCGCTCCAAGATAAGCTGGCTGTCGAGGTTGTTCTTTTTAGCTGTTAATATTAATCTCACCGTACGGATTTCGTGCTCCTTCATTAGAAAATACGCGATAATCGGCTGGGACCCGGTGACAATATGAGCCGTCGTCTTGAGGAATCCGAGCAGATGCTCATCGCAACGCTGCTCAAGTCCCAGGAAAGATTTTTTTGAGGCCAGATAGTTAGCACCCGACTCAACAACTTCATAATAGGGTGTCACGAAAAACAGCGGCCCCAGCGACTCGTATCCGATCTCTAATCCATGATGCAGCCGCTCCAAATCAACATATCCGCCCTCCAGAAAAACGTTACGCTCTGTCCCCGCAAAGTGGGGATCCTGCTCTGATTCAGTGAATTTGAGCCGAAGCATAGTGCGAATGTTGGTCAAATCAATCTGGATTCGGAAAAGACCGAGCAGAAAAATACTTCTTAGCTGGCGGGCCCTTTTTAGATTGTATTCAGCTTGCACCTTATCTACCGCGTAGTCAATCTGGCGGATATCTTTGTTCTGGTAATAGGCCAGAACCGCCTGGTCTATCGCGGTCTGAAGATAGTCCGGCAGCAGCTTATAATTTTCCTGCTCAAAGACCTGTTCAAACCGTTCGGGCGGAAAATTGCCATCATTACTGTAATCGACTCCCAGCGGTTTTTCTGTCAGAGTTCTTCTGACAGCCAGCCGGATATTGGCAAAATCGTCCCGTGTTCTAAAAAGCTCAACGAATGCCTTATCAAACATCAAATCCGCAAAAAGCTGACGGATCGCCTGCCTTCGGGTTCGCAAAATATTCTCCACCTCCGTAAAGTCTCTACCGGCCTGCGGCAATGCGTATTCAGTCGCTGTTAAAAAGCTGGCTGCCGCTTCGTAACCCTCGGCATTGACCATATCCAGCAGCGTAGCTCTGGTGATTATCTGCATCTCGTACATTCGCACCAGAGCCGTCTGGTAGAGGTATCGCCAGTCATCGTCGCCTATAGGCGGATAAGTATAAAAGTCTACAACCGGTAGTGTGTGTTCTGTATTCAACATTGTATTAGGTTATCAGGGTATCAGGTTATCAGGAGGTTGACATCAGGCTATCAGAGTATCAGATTCCCTTTGCTCTTCCGGTTAGCCTGATTTCCTGATATTCTGCATCCTGATTTTCTGATGACCTGATTTCCTTTAGACGCTCTGTTTCTTTATATCCGATACTATTCAGCGAATAGTCCCTTGGCTAATTCAATCTCCAGTTTTTTGCGTGCCTGAGAAAATAATACCTCGAATGACACATTGGTTCTTATCTTGCCACGTCTTAAAACAAAGCCGCCCCCCAGGTCTTGCCTCTGGTCCGACAGTTTTAAGTTACCCCCTGCTTCCGCAGGGGCAGGCTTGTCCCCGCGAAGGCGGGGATCGCCTGCCAATCGCTGATTAACCTGATTGATAAGCTCCTGGTCGATTCGATTTTCGTTTTTATCGACCACAACCTCTTCGTTTTCGTTGCCGGTTTCGACTGCGCTGACCATCAGGTCGGCCATAAGCCGGCGGTACTGGTCGTCGGGCAGATTCAGCAGTTGCCGGCGGGCCTGCTCAAAGACCTCATCCAATATCTTTCGCTTCTCTATCAGAAGCTCTTTGGCGATTTGCATTCTGGCTGCCGCCAAGAGATGCGATTTCTCATCTTCGGCAGCTTTTTGAGCAAGGACGTCAGTCTGCTTTTGGTACTGGGCTATTTGTTCGTCGAGCTTAGCCTGCTCGGCAGCCTGTTTTTCTTGAGCCTGACTTTTTATTTTCTCGGCCTCAGCGCCGGCGTCAGCGAGTATCTTTGCGACAACATTTTCGGCGTCCATATTTTCGTCCCTCGTCGTGCGTCGTGCGTGGAACGCAGTACGCAATACGAATTTAATCCGCCATACGTTGGGCGGATTAAGCCGCTTTGGGCCAACTGATGCCGTACAGCAGCATAAACAGAGTCGCCAGCAAGCCCAGAATGGCGTAAATCTCAACCATTACCGCGAAAACGACGCCCGCCTTGAACGCGAGCTCAGGTTTTTTGGCGGCCATCAGGATGCCGGCCGATGAGACTCTGCCCTGATAGATTGCGGTCACAAGACCGGCAATGGCGACTGGTAAGCACGCCATTAGAATTGATAGGCCTGTGACCAGACCTATATTTTCGGAAACGCCGCCCTCGAAGAATTTGAGATTGAGCATTACCATAAAGGCGGCCAAAAATCCGTAGAATCCCTGCGTACCAGGCAGGACAACCATAATGAAGAATTGCCCGTATCTTTCAGGTTTTTCGCTCAATATGGCTGTGGCGCTCTTGCTGGCAACGTGGATTCCCAGTGATGAGCCGATGCCGGGCAAGAACACCGCCAAGCCTGCGCCAGTTAAAGCTAATGCCATTCCATAATCCATTGTTGAATCTCCGTTCAATCAAACTCAAAACTCGAAACCAACGGCTTACACTGCTTCCAGGTGAACATGTTTATACTCCTTATGCAGTGGCTGAAAAGTTCTGCCGCCGCCAATCAGGAACTTAGGGAAGAACTCCACAAACTGCAATCTCATTGTATGGACAAACGCACCGAGCACCGATAGGATCAGATTGAACGCATGGCCGCCGACAAAAACCAGTATCATAACCAGGATGCCGATACCGTAAGGTATTTTTAGCGTCAACTGGGCTATTAGATTGACCGCCATAGCCAGGCCGGAGCTGACCATACCCAGGGCCATCAATCGCAGGTAGCTGAGCACATCGCCGAGGTAGAAGACCGCGCTGAACAAGTTGTATGCACCAAGTCCGAGCCGTCCGCCCCAACTGCCCTGCCGATTGCTCAGCAGCACAATCAGCACTGCCGGTACGACCGCGAGCCTACCACAAAACTTGCCAATATCGGCGGAGATTACTCCAGCTTTGCTCAAACCCAATAGCACCAGCGCATTAAGCATTATCAGCCAGGTCAGTTGCTCAAATACGGCTGCCGCGTAATCTTTCATTCTGAGATTGTGCACAAAGGCAATCACAAGCCCGCTCATAAGCTGTGTGTAACCCAGTATGATCGCCAGGCCAAGCATCATCAATGGTTTCTTCATCGGGTCGAACCACATCAGCCTTTTCCTTAGCGATTCCAGGCCGGGCACAAATTGTTGAATTGCATCGCCAAACCACGAGCCGGTCAGTGCTCCGACCAATATTGCAAAAACCGCACAGACCCCAAGCATCCAGAGCAGCTTCTTGTCGCCCTGCATTTTTTTTACAACTATAACCGTTGCGGCAACCATAATAAGACCGTAGCCGGCGTCACCTAAGCATATCCCGAAAAATAGCGCAAAAAACGGCGCAAGAAATATAGTGGGGTCAACATTAGATGGCTGAGGCATACCATAAAGGCGAGTTATGACCTCAAAAGGCTGGATGATTCCTTTGTTCTCAATCTCAACGGGGATTTCTTCATCCGCTGCCGGCTCAATCCTACTCAGGCTGGAAGCTTCAAAACCCGAAACTATTTTTTCAAGGCGGCGATAATCATTCTCCTTCACCCAGCCCTCCAGAACGACGGTGCGGTGTGTAGCCGGCGCAGCGCCTTTTGTTTGCTCTCGATTCAATAGATTCCAGTAGTGATCGTAAAGAATTTCCAGCTTGAGCAGACTCTTGGACAGTTTTGTTGCGCTTTCTATGTAGCTTTGCAATTGCCCTTCCGCCTGACTTACTTTTTCCTCGTGCTGTCTTATCAATTCGGATACAGTGCCGCTCATCGCCGCTAAACTGACCGGTGCAAATTCCGCTGCGTGCAGCAATTTTTGCACCTCATTGGCGTTTTCCTTCAGATAGACCACCAGACAGGCATAGCGATTCTCTGTCTGGCCTACCTGCTGTATTGCCCCACCAACTTCGCTGATATTGTCCTGGACATATTTAGCCTGCCCGGCCGGCAATAGCCCCGCCTGACAGATGGTCCAGGCGAGTGAGCCAATCTCTTCTACGGGCGTCGTAAGAGACTGCCACGGCTGTAGCTCCAAAAGAGTCGCGCGAAGGCCTTCAATTTGGCTTTTTACTTTTTCTATCGCCGTTTCGAGCTGTTCGCACTGGTCGATGAGCTTTAGAGCCTGTTGGTCTGTGATAGTTTTTTGGTAAGACTTTTCATCGACCACCACCCGCGGCGCCAGCATACTTACTAAGGATTTTGTGGGATCGCCGAAACCTTTAAGAAATGTGATGCACTTTGTAAGCCGATTTAACAGCTCCTCAACATCTTTTGGCTTCTGCTCTTTGACAGCAAGCTCAGGAAGGTTTCTGCTAACGGTGGCCTCTTGAGCATTTAGAATCTGGCAGATGCCCTCTGTCTGAAGGGCTTCCAGAAGCCGAGCAGCTTCGCTATTATGGCTGATAATTAGGACTTTTGCCATCGGCAGGATAGCCATCGTTAGTCCTTATACGGGGACCTGATTTTGCGGTCTTTTCGCAAAATCCGAACCCAAGTAATCCATTACCCTGGCTACAGCCGCAGGTTTCTTGTGTTCCGCCTTTTGGCGCAGCTCTTGACGTTGCTTTTCAGCCTGAGCTTTAAGATTCTCAATCTCTTGCTGGGCATGAGATTGACCACTGGATACAGCATCCTGGATGGTCTTTTTTCGCCGGCGTTCCGCCTCTTCCAGAAGCCCTCGGCGTCTCTGCCGGGCTTGTTCAGATAAACTTGCTGTTTGGGCTTTAGCCTGCTCGATGGCTTCCTGGGCCTGCGATTCAGCTTGTTTGATCTTCTTTATCAGTTCCATTCGAGCCCCTGATACATTACATTATCGTTCGGCAAACGATAAAATAAATAGCTTCAAAAGTACTTTATCATTGCAGCAGCTCGTTAACCCTCTGTACAAGTTGTTTGACGTGAGCGACTGAGCTATTGAATTGAGCCTGTTCGGATTCATTCAGCTTCAGTTCAATAATTTTCTCGACCCCATCTTTGCCCAGCACGGCGGGCACGCCGACGAAATAACCGCCCACGTCATATTCACGGTCACAATAAGCACAGCAGGATAGCACAGTTTTCTTGTCTTTCAGGATTGCTTCAGCCATTTCGACCGCCCCTGCAGCAGGAGCATAGTAAGCACTGTAGCCAAGAAGATTCACTATTTCGCTGCCGCCTTTTCGGGTTCTTTCAATTAGTTCGGCGACTTTTTTCTCATCAAGCAAGTCACTTATCGGTATTCCGCTGACCGACGTAAATCGCGGCAGAGGTACCATATCGTCGCCGTGGCCGCCCAGCAAGACGCACTTTATATTCTCCACGCTTACGCCAAGCTGACGAGCAAGAAAGTAGCAAAAACGTGCCGAATCCAGAGCGCCAGCCATTCCCACAACCTTATTTTTGGCAAAGCCGGTAACCTTGTAAGCGGCATAAACCATCGCATCAAGCGGGTTGCTGACCACAATAACTATGCTATCGGGCGAATATTTTGCTGTTTTTTCAGCGACATCTTTAACGATCAGGACGTTTTTTGCCAGCAGGTCGTCCCGGCTCATACCGGGCTTGCGAGGCAGGCCACTTGTTATAATGACCAGATTGCTGCCGACGGTTTCTTGCCAGTCGGTTGTTCCCACGGCATCACAATCGTAAAGCTGAATCGGGCCGGCTTCGGCGATATCGAGGGCCTTGCCCTCGGCCAATCCCTTGACTATATCCAGCAGGACGATGTCGCCAAGCCCTCTATTTGCAACGGCATGGGCAGCCGTTGCCCCGACATTGCCCGCACCAACTATTGTTATCTTGTCCCTTGTCACGCCAATTTTCTTTAACAAATAGACCACTCTGTGTCAACGCGAAATGGCGGGCAATGACTACGGCGGCTCTTTCCACGTGTGTGCGCTGGGCCCGGTGTCGATGGTTGGAAATGCCGAAATCCGCAGCCTGGCACAACCCATCGGTATCAACGTGATGGTTTCGGTCGCTTCCTCAGATTTGACAGGGCTTTGCTGAAGTTCGCCGACCAAGCCGAGATGATCCTTCTTCCATTGTGGAATCTTCTTGGCTTTGGCGCGCAGTTCAATCGGAGCAGTGGTGGCTTCAAAAGGCTGCCCGTTGGCGGGCCAATCCTTCTGTACGACCTCGAACGCTGAAGCCGGCTCAGTCTCATTCAGCAACAGTCCGTAGTTCCAGTCGGTGGTCGGATGAATCTCCCAGGCGGGCCACTCATCGGTTCCCCCTGCCTGAACGTATTTCTCGCCGATCTTCAATGAGTACGTCAACGGCCCGCGATTAACCGACACGCTATTTTTGTTTTTCTTCCATACCGTAGTGGTGATCTTCATCGGCAGCTCCAGGCACACCTGATCGCCGTTGGCCCATTGGCGAGAAATCACAACGTATGAGCCTGGACGCCCTTCGACCAGCACGTTTCTCAAGTTAATCGCCAGCTTAGGCCTTTCGCACCAGAGCGGCACTCGCAAATAAAGCGGGAAGCATACCGGCTTGGCAGTGTTGACGGTAAGCTCAATAGTGTCAGCGAAGGGATAATGGGTGCTTTCTGTGATTGTAACGTCCCTGCCGGTTCCGACCTTCGCAGTAACCTTGCAGGGGGCGTACAGTACCGCTGCCAGGCCGTTGCCCGGTGCAGCCAGCCAGAGATTTTCGGCATAATAAGGCCAACCATGCGCAACGTTGTGCTGGCAGCAGCGGTGGCTGTGCGGATCAAATAGAAACATCGGCCCACTATTTTGCACGCCGGGCGATTTGTCGGCGCTGTCACACAATATCAGGTTCGGAGCAGTCAGATAATGCAGGGCCTTCAAATCCGGCGTCAATGACGCAGGAAACGAGTTGAATGCCACGTCTTCGCAGCGGTCGGCCCATTTGACATCACCGGTTATTTGCAGCAGCATCTCGCACGAGAGCATCATCTCAACCATCGAGCAGGTCTCGGCTGCCTGGCGGGGATCTGTGTAACCTTCCCGGCAGTTTTCATCGGCGCCGTACATTCCGCCGGGCACCTGCCCGTAGATGTCGTAGACCGTCTGGTAATCGCGTTCGGTGGCAGCCAAATGTATGGGGTCTTTGGATTGCTGGTAGAATATAGCTGGCCCTCGGAAACACTGAGCGATGTTCACGCCGTGCCAACTGGCTACGCCGGCGGTCCAGTTGGCAGTGCAACGGTAAATCTTTTCGCCCAGCTCTAGGAGTGCTTGATCACCGGTAAGATTATACAACCAATAGACGCTGGCGAGGTTGTCACTGGCTCTTTGATTCTGCCAGAAAGGAAGCAGAAAATCCCCATCCGGAATGGTAAGTTGCCAGTGAAAATACTTGCTCATCAAATCAAGCACCCGCTGGTCGCCGCTGTATTCATAGTACGACTGCAGCGCGTTGAGCATAATCATATTGGGCCACAAATCAGACTTGTTCTTGGTGTGGGTCAGATTTGAGCGCGGCCCGAAGTATCCGTCTTCGCGCTGGCTGGCTATTGCCGCCTCGAGCCACTGGCGGGCTTCTTTTATGATCCGCTCATCGCGTAGCACATATCCTGTGTCGCCGAATCCTTTGAGCCAGTACGGCACTTCCTCCCACGCGCTGTGGCCGACCCCTGCGGGGTTCAGCCAAGCGTTGTTTTCTTTTTTCAGGAACTGGCTGATTTCGGTCAAATGTCCGCTGAAGCCGTCGGCTTGAAGTTCCAGTTGCCGGCGGACCCAGCCCTGCGGTTCGATAGCACCCACCGGCAGCTTCATAAAGGCGCTGGGCATCAAAGGCGCCCGGTTACCAACGTAGAAATCATTACCTAGAGCGATATTGGGCTTGTCAACAACGCGGACTTTTTCGCCCGCACCGCAACCAAAGATGGTCACGCAAAAAACCGCAGCAACAGCAAATAACGCATACTTAGACATCTTTCGCTCCCTTTCCGGTTCGTTAAAAGGTTGCGGTTGCGTAGCTCGTTATGGTTCCGTTTACCGTAGAACGTCAGCCGAAACGAGTAGCGCAACCGTTAAAGGAAAAACGGTTTACCAGCACTGATTATAAGCAAAATGCAGGACCGCACAACTTAAAATGTAAAGCTTAAAGCGTAAAGTTGTGGAATTGCCCAGTTTTTGGTTTTTAGGTTTGCCCTTTACGTTTTCTGTGCGGTCAAGAAATGGACATCCGATAAGAAATTCAAATATCAAAATGCAAAACGTAAATTTAAGGAACGCACTCTCGCAATTCCGCAATTTTGAATTTTTATTTTTGATTTTTGAATTCCCGCGGGCCGAATTGTCAGTAGTCCTTGAAGCGTCTCATCCACTGAGGCCAGTATTCGGGCCTCACGCCGCCGGCTTTAGTCCAGTAGTTTCGCGTGTCATACTCGCGGTGCCACTTCAAGATCCACAGTTCCTTGAGGCCCACTTTTCGGATTGACCAATCGCAGAACATCCCGCATACGCATCCTTCATGGCGATTCACGCAGCAAGGCAGCGAACTATCTTCCCAAATACCTTCGTGTGCAGGAGGCTTGGCGTCAAACAATCGGCATGCCCACCAGAGAACGCTATCCAGCAATAGGGGTACATTTGCCGCACCTTTAGCAGGAACAGTCTGCCAGTATCGTGATTCGCCCGATCCGCCCACCTGCGACCCTGGCATATACTGAGCCCAGATATTCAGACCGTAGCTACAGTCCAGTCGTGAACGGCTGGCTATACTTCGTAGAGACCAGGCTGAAAATGTGCCCCCGATGTGCCAATCGCTCGAATCGGGAAGTTCGTTCTTTGGTTTTCTGGCCATCGGGCACAAGAACAAATCGTTGGTCTGTTGGTGATAAGGCCACAGTGCCTTGAGCACCTGCGGCCAGGGTTCAACTGATTCAACCCAACCTGGGAATCTGGTATCATTCTCATTTGCGTACATCGAGAAGATGAGACTCCATTGTTTGAGGTTGGATTGACAGCCGATGGCTTTTGCCCGGCTTCTGACCCGCTCCAGCGCGGGCAGTGAAATTGCCATAAGTAACGCAATAATGGCAATCACCACGAGAAGCTCTATCAATGTGAATGCCTTGTGCCGTCGCATCTTGTCAGTAGTCCTTGAATTTTCTCATCCAATACGGCCAGTCTTTGGGCTGAACGCCGCCGGCTTTGGTCCAGGGACCAGCGGTGTTGAAGTCCTGGTTCCACTTGAGCGTCCAGAGCTCCTTGAGTCCTACCTTTCTCACTGACCAGTCCAGGAAAAGACAGTTGACATGCCCATTGTGTCGGTTCATGCAGAAGTATGCCATGGTACTACCATTATCCCTTGCGAGGTATTCTTCTGCAGATGGCGGCGGTGTGTCATCGGTGGGCGAGATGGAATGGTACCTGGAGTCCAGAAGCAGGGGCACGCCAGCCCTGCGTCGCAGCGAGAAGATGTCTGTGTAGGTGCGGGGCTTCTCCATGAGAAGACGCACCCTCCACATTGGATCATCAGGGTCACCGGGGGGTTGGAACAGCCAGCCGTTCAGTCCATAGCTGCCATAGCTGACACGAAGCGTCGGACCGTCGTGGGCGGACTCTATGAGTACCCAGGGCTGGAACGTTTCACCCATTTTGATATCGTAATCGACTTGTATTCCTTCGGCGGTCTCGGTGCCCCCGCCACTTACAGCAGTAGCGAGGCCTCCAGGTATGGTGACCATGGGACACAACATGCCTTTCGTCGGAACGGCATGGTATTGCCTAGGCGCCTGCATGTGGCTGTCGCTGCCGCGCTCGCGAAAGGCCCGGCCGGTCAGAATCCACACCGTGCCGAGGAAATCGTGGGGCAGGTGACCCTCATTATCCTCCACGAACACAGCCAGGGTCGTCGCCCACTGTCTGAGGTTTCCCTGGCAGGCCGCGGCTTTGGCCTGCCTTTTGACCCGCTGGAGAACGGGGAGCAAAATCGCCATAAGTAGCGCAATAATGGCAATCACCACGAGAAGCTCTATTAACGTAAAGCCCTTTTCTTTTGCGGATAGCTGACATTCATCCATCAAAAGAATCCTCGGCCCGACATTTTTACTTTTAGATATGGTGCAATCCACGAGTATGTATATCTGCCGCCATTCTACCGCAGGGCCTTGTGGGAATGCAAGGGAATTGAGCAAATTTTTTGGGCGTACACCGTGTGAATTATTCGACCCCTGCCAGCCAGTTTGCGGCCAGTTCGGCCAGGTCGGCGATGTCCACCTTGCCGTCGCCGGTAAGGTCGGCTCCGGCGCAATTGTGGACTTGGCCATCCCTGTCGGGACCGCAGGATGTTTCTTGCCAGAAAACGCTCAGCCAGGCGAAATCCACAAGGTCCACATCGTAGTCTTTGTCGATGTCACCGACTTGGCCTTTACTCTGATAAAGGTGCACTTTTCCGTCGCCTGCGCCGACAAGCACGTCAAGATAACCATCGCCTGTCCAGTCGCATACAAACGGTCTGGAGCGCGGCGTGCCGGCAAGATTAATTGGGACGCCATCTGACTCAACGCGCAAGTAGCCCGAGAATTTCGGCTCAGCGTCGGTTCCAATGTTGACGTATAGCAGCAATTCGCCCTCGGTGTTTCCTGTAAGCAGGTCTTTTTTGCCGTCGCCGTCCAGGTCAAGCACAACAGGACTGGAACGCGCCGATGGCACAACCAGGTCCTGGTCATTTTCCTTGGCGAAGTCTCCTATGGGCACTGAGTAATAAAATGCCGGGACAGGCCAAGTGCTGCCGCAGTTAATATAAATGTGTATCTTGCCGTCCAGGCCTCCGACCACCAAGTCGTCCATGCCATCGCTATTCCAATCCACAAATGTAGGGGTCGCCCGTGCTCCCACGTTCAGAAACGCTCCTGGGACGTTGACCAGGACATTATTGCCGGAATCGAACGTGGGATTTTCATCGGTGCCGGTATTCAGGAAAATTTTGACGGTTCCATCGCCCAGTCCCACGAGCAGATCTTTACGTGCGTCGGCGTCCCAGTAAACTACCCGCGGGAAACAACCCAGGCAACCGGAAGAAGTGACCGTCAGATCAGCACCATTAGATTGCGCGTAGAAGCGGTCGGTGAATTGTGGATCGGTGCTGGTTCCGACATTAAGGTAGATACGGACCTTACCGGTAGTTCCGCCGCCTCCTTCGCCGATGATAAGGTCCGCCGGGCCGTCGTTATTCCAGTCCACATAAGACGGCACCGAATAACCGGACACCTGGATGTCGGAACCTTTCGCCTGGACAAGCTCCTGCGGACCGAGATTCAGCAGCGATGCGGATAGCCGTTGTGGGGTCAACATCAACGCAGAAACAATTAGCATCCGCAGTGTATATTTCACCCTGCATCTCCACCGGCAATTGACAATTCAAGGACCGCCATCCTTGTTGTAATCTAAAAAATTTTACCTTATTTGGTTGGAAAATGTCAAGAGAAAACGCCGACCAGGCGTGAAACGCGGGCTAAACGCATCTCGATCCAGGTCGAGAGATATTAGCTGGGCTTTCCCATGAATTCCGGTTTTTCTGTGGCTTTAGCACCGAAAGACCTATAATTCATATTTTCTCACGCAGATATTATAAGTGAGAACCAATTCTTTATTCACGATTCACAGGCTTTTTTGGCCTGATAACGTGTCTAAAAATCATTAGCTTATCCTTTCTTGCGCTTGATTAGCTATTAAGGAGCGAGTATAATTATAGGTAATTTGAGTGTTTCTAAAGTTATAAAGGAGGAGATTTTATGCTAAATAAAAACTCAAAAATTTATTTGATGACAGGGCTAATTTTCGTAGCTTATGTCACTGCACATGCCAACTGGTCGGAGACATTTGGCGGCAATGCCTTCGATCTGACAACCTGGAAATTCTACTGCTATCCTGACGTGACCAAGACATTCAAGGCGACTATTAAGGATGGCGCCGCTAACAATGATTACCTATCTATTAGTGAGACTACTTCAGTTGGCGCGATGCCTCCGGGCTCGGCGTTTGGCATGGGTTTCGGTTCGGATGAAGTATTCCGCGACGTCCGCGTCGGTGCGGTATTCAATGTCACCGGTGATGCCTCTCGCAACTACCACGGCGTGGCGGCCAGAGCAAGTTACTTCATCGACCCGGATGGTTCGCTGACCGGCGCGCCAGGGATAGTTGCCAGTGCCTACATCATGATCATACACTATGAGGATGGCCCGGCCAACATGAGGATTGAACTGTTGAAGATTGTCAACTTGGATGACGAGATTATGCAGACCTATCAGCCGGAGGTTCGAGTGCCCGGCCTGGATCACGCCAGGAGCCACTATGTTGAGCTGGACGTGGTCGGGTCAAACCCGGTATACATCACCGGCAGTATCTATCAGTACAAAGGCGGCCCTTTGCTCGTGAGAACTCCAACGTTTATTGATACCAGTGCCAATGATCCCTGGGAGAAAGCAGGTATTCATGATGACGTGTACGCCAGTGGCAGCAGCGGTATCTTCAGCTCGAATCAAGATACCGAACCGGCCGGCTACTACTGTACTTTCGACGACGTTTTCTCTGTTTCGGATGGACCAGCAGCGGTCAATCTGAGTCCCGCGGATGGAGCAACGGGCGTCTCCATTCAAGCTGATCTTAGCTGGAAAGAGGCCGCTTTTGCAACCTCTCGTGAATTGTGGTTCGGAAAACAAGGAGCTATGGCGAAAGTTACTCCTTCCCCGTCAGGTGCAACATTTGACCCCGGCCTTCTCGAATGTGGGCAGACCTACCAGTGGCGGGTCGACGAGGTAGGCCCTTCCGGCACAGTTACCGGCCATACCTGGACCTTTACAACAGGTTGGTGCCTGACCGTGGATAATTTTGAATCCTATGCTGATGACGCTGCCATAGCAGCCAAATGGGTGCACAACATTCCGGGCGGCTTTAGTTATGTCTTTCTCGAGACCAGCACCATAAACCAAGGCGCAAAATCAATGCGTTTTGAATATCAGAATCAATACGACCCGTACCTTACCGAAGCTACTTACACCTTTACTGCTGCCCAGGACTGGACCATGTACGGTGTCAAGGCGCT
>Ga0172362_10001404_pt1 | contig 20627 bp, 13 predicted proteins | sample LakKivs1_kivu2a2_FD_114534 | JGI IMG/M metagenome (GOLD analysis project Ga0172362, IMG submission 114534) | Sediment microbial communities from Lake Kivu, Rwanda - Sediment s1_kivu2a2 | ecosystem: Environmental > Aquatic > Freshwater > Lake > Sediment | place: Rwanda: Western Province, Lake... | reverse complement strand
GCCCGCTGCGCTACATCCTGAACTCGAAGGACGGCGCGCAGGAGCTGTACGACACCGCGTCCGACCCCGGCGAGGCGAAGAGCCTGATCGCGTCGCCGCCGGCCGACGTCGCGGCGCTGCGCGCGCAGGTGGAGACGACCCTCGGCGCGAGCCGCCTCGCGGCCGCCGGCCAGCAGCTGAGCGACGAGCAGAAGGCCGCGCTCAAGGCGCTCGGCTACGTCGAGTGAGGGGCGGCGCGCGCGCATGACGCTCGCGGTGAACGCCGCCGCCCGCTCCGCCGGCACGCCGCACGGCGCGCGCGCACACCGCCGCCCGATCTGGCCGTACCTCGGCTTCGTCGTGATCGCAGCCGTGTTCGGCTGGCAGCTCCTCTTGCAGGGCCGCATCCTGCTGCCGACCAACCCGGCGACGCTCGCGCCGTGGTTCGGCGACGCACCTCCCGAGTCCGCCGCGGTACCGTCGAACGGCCTGATGATGGACACGCTGATCTTCACGTGGCCGGCGCGCGTCTACAACGCGGAGATGCTCGGCCGCGGCGAGATCCCGTTCTGGAACCCTTCGGTGTTCGCCGGCTACCCGCACCTCGCGATGATCCAGAACAACGTGCTCTACCCGCCGAGCACGCTGTTCGACCTGATCGAGCCGGTGTCGGGCATGGGCTTCAGCATCCTGCTGCACCTGGCGCTCGCCGGTGCCCTGATGTTCGCCTTCCTGCGCTCGCGCGGGCTCGCCGACGACGCGGCTTTCCTGGGTGCTGCGGCCTTCGAGCTGAACGGCATGTTCCTGATCCGCGTGAGCGCACCGAGCTACGTGTTCAGCGGCACGTGGCTGCCGCTCCTGCTGCTCGGCGCGTCGCGCGTCGCGCGCGGCGGCCTGCGCGCCGGCTGGCCGGTGACGCTGGCGACCGCGCTCAGCGTGCTCGGCGGCCACCCGCAGATCACCTCGCTATGCTTGACGCTCGCCGGCGTGTTCCTGCTGGTCGAGTCCGCGGCGCACGCGGCCGCGAGCGAGGCCTCGCGCATCGCGTACGTCGTGGCGCGCGTCGCGGCGTTCGGCATGCTGGTCGTCCTCGGCGTCGCACTCGCGGGCTACCAGGTGGTGCCGTTCCTCGAGCTGATGGCGAGTTCGGCGCGCGGCAGCGTCCCGCTCGCGGACTATCGCAACGCGGCGATGCCGGTGACGGGACTCCTGCAGGCGCTGATCCCCGATGCCTTCGGCCACCCGATCGAGATGGACTACTGGCTGCCAGACACGGCGCACCTGGTCGACGGCCGCGCGCTGCGCGAGCGGCCGTGGGCGCTGAACTTCAGCGGCGAGAACGTCTACACGGGCCTCGCACCACTCGTGCTCGCCGCGGTGGCGGTGCTGCGCGCGCCGGCGCGGCGCGACGTGCTGCTGTTCGCGGGTACCGCACTGCTCGCTCTCGGGGTCCTGCTCGGCACACCGCTCGTCGATCTGGCCTACGCGGTGATACCGGGGTTCCGCTACTCGCGCCCGGACCGGATCCTGTTCGTCTACATGGCGGGGCTCTCGGTGCTGACCGCGTACGGCTTCGCGGCGCTGCGCGACGAGCGGCTTGGCGCCGGCGACGGCGTCGCCACGCCGCAGGCCCGCCCCGCCCGCCCGGCCCACGCCGGCGACCTGGGGCTGCCACGGGGTGCCGCGGCGGTCGTCGCGGCCGCGGCCCTGATCGTCGCGTGGCCGCTCGCTCCCCGCCTCGCGACTGCCGCCGGGCGCGCCGACCTCGGCGCCTGGCTCGCCGACGCGCGCGGACAGTGGGCGCAGCGCAGCGCGCTGCTGCTGCCGGAGCTCGCGTGGACGACGGTGCTGCTCGTCACGCTCTGCGCTCTCGTGCGTCCCGCGGTCGCGCGTCGCGCGACCGCCACCAGCGCAGGCCTCGTCGTGTGGACGCTCCTGCTGCTGGCGCCGCTGCTCTGGTTCGGCTGGCGCTTCAATCCCATGCAGTACCCGCCCGTCCTCGGCGCGACGACGCTCGAGAAGGAGGTCGTGGCGCTGGCCGGTGTCGGCAACGTACGCGTGGCGCGGGTCCTGCCGGGGCTGCCGCAGGCGCTGCCGGCGAACGTCCTGCAGCTGCTCGGCGTGGACGACATCCACGGCGCGAGCGCAGCCGGCGTCGGCGGCTACCTCGACCTGATCGCCGCTGCAGAGGACGGCTCGGTCGCAGCCCACAAGTACTTCCGCGCCTTCCGCGACCCGCAGACCGCGCAGGGCCGGCTGCTCGACCTCCTGAACGCAGGCTACGTGCTCGCGAACGTCGAGCTGCCGCCACCGTTCGAGCGCGTCGGCGGCGAGGACGGGCTCGTGCTGTACCGCAATCCGGACGTCCTGCCGCGCTTCTTCCTGGTCGCGGACGCGGAACGCTACGCGACACCGGAGGAGGGTCGGGCGCGACTGCTCGCCGCGGACTTCGATCCCGCGACACGCGTCCTGCTACCCGGCGACGAGACGACGCCGCTGCCGGCTGCACTCGCTCCGGGAGCCGCGCACGAGCCGGCCGACGCGCGGGTCGAGGTCGTGCACCGCGCGGCGCACGCGATCGTGCTCCGCGTGACGACACCACGCGACGCGATCCTGGTCTCGAGCGAGGTGTTCTACCCGGGCTGGACGACCCGCATCGACGGCGCCGACGCCCCGACGCTGCTGGTCGACACCGCCTTCCGCGGCACGGTGGTACCCGCCGGCACGCACCAGGTCGAGATGGTCTACGTACCGCGCTCGTTCCGCATCGGTGCGGGTGTGAGCCTCGCAGCAGTCCTGGTCTGCGTCCTGCTGTGGTGGCCGCGGGCGCGCACGGCTGCGCGCCCTGCTACGGCGTGAGCGCCCCGATGCTTCACACGTCGTCGAAGAACAAGGCTGCGATCCTGCTCGTGGCCGTCGCCGGCGCGGCCCTCGCCGCGTTGGGCTGCAGCCGCGAGCCACGGCAGCCGAACGTGCTCCTGCTGTCGATCGACACGCTGCGCGCCGACCACCTCGGCTGCTACGGCGGCACGCGCGTCGCGACGCCCGGCATCGACCGCCTCGCGCACGACGGCGCGCTGTTCGAGAACGCGGCGTGCCCGATGCCGATGACACGCCCGTCGCTCGCGACCGTGCACACGTCGCTGCACCCGCGCGAGCACGGCGTGGTCAACAACGGCGTGGCGCTGGCAGCGGAGAGCGTCACGCTCGCCGAGACGCTCGCCACGGCGGGCTACCAGACGGCCGCATTCACGCCGGCACGCCTCCTCGACGCGGCGTCCGGGCTCGCGCAGGGCTTCGCGACGTACGCGGCACCCGAGGCGCACCACCTGCCCGCCGATCGTGTGGCACCCGGCGCACTCGACTGGCTCGCCGCGCGCGATCCGGAGAAGCCGTTCTTCGTCTGGTTGCACCTCTTCGACCCGCACCTGCCGTACGGGCCGCCGGCGCAGTACGCGCCGGGCGCAGGCGCCACCGAGATCTCGTGGAAGAGCCTCGTCGCGACGGCGAACGCGCACGACGGCGACGTGCCGGCGGCGACGCTCGCGCGCGCGCTCGAGCTCTACGCCGGCGAGGTCGCGTACGTCGACCACTGGGTCGGCGCGGTCACGGCGAAGCTCGCGACGCTCGGCATCCTCGACGACACGATCCTGGTCTTCACGGCGGACCACGGCGAGTGCTTCGACCACGGCATCTTCTTCGAGCACTCCGACTGCCTCTACGAGGGCGCCGTGCAGGTGCCGCTGGTGATCCGCTACCCGCGCAAGATCGCGGCCGGAACACGCGTCGCGACGCAGGTCGAGCACATGGACGTCGCACCGACGATCCTGGCGCTCGCGGGCATGGCACCGCCCGCGGAGTTCCGCGGCCGCGCGCTGCTGCCCGCACCACCGCCCGCGACGAGCGACCTCGTGCCCGGCGCGTTCGCCCTGATCGAGCACCCGCACTACCAGGAGCGCAACGCCGCCGAGCGCAGCCGCAAGCGGGACCGCATCCGCTCGGTCGCCGGCATGCCGACGCGCGAGGTCGTCACCGACCGGCGGAGCAACGCGCTGCGAGGAACCCGCTGGAAGCTCATCACCGACGGCAGCGCGAGCGAGGTGTACGACCTGCCCGCGGACCGCCGCGAGCAGCACGACCTCGCCACCGTGAAGCCCGAGCTGACGACCGACCTGCGGCGCGTCCTCGAGGAGAAGCGCTCGAGCCACCCGCTGCGGCTGCGCGAGGGCGGCGACGTCGACCCGCGGCTGCGCGAGACGCTCAAGGCGCTCGGCTACGTTCAGTGAGCCGCGGCTGGCGTCGCGCCGGCGGCGCCATCGTCGCGCCGGCGCCACGCCGCGACGACCTCGGGCTCGATCCGCCGCATGCGTACCAGGCCGCCGCGCTTGCCATCGCTCAGGTTGGGATTGAAGAACTCCCAGACGATCGTCCCGTCGGGCGTCACCTCGAAGGCACGCCCGCTGTCGGACTGCGCGATCAGCGTGTTGCCGTTCGGCAGGCGCTGGTTCGCGCCGCGCGTCTGCGTGTAGAAGCTCTTCGGGTCGGGCGCGCGGTACTGCCACACGATCGTGCGCGACCTCGGGTCGATCTCGAGGACGCGCGACCAGCCGCGCCCGAGGCCGTTGTCGAATACCAGCAGGTTGCCGCTGGGCAGGATCACCGCGTCGTGCGGACCGGACAGCTCGCCCTGCCCCCACGCCCACACGACCTTCTTCGCGTCCCAGTCGACGATCGCAACCGTGTCCTGATGGCGGATCGTCACGACGACGTTCGACGTGGCGTACAGCGGATCGCGTGCCGCGAGCTGCGCGTCCTGCATCCACGCCACCGAGTTCGCGTGCAGCAGGTCGAGGTGGCCCTTGCCCCGGGTGCGGGTCTGGAAGCGGAACTGGTCTTCTGGCGCGGTCTTGAGCAGGTCGTGCAGCGACGCCGACGCGAGCACGGTACCGGTCTCCGCGGACAGCAGCGTGAGGGCGTCGTCCTTCAGCTTGCGGCGCGCGTCGAGCTCCGGAACGAGGCGGCGTGACGCGGTCAGCACGGCGATCTCGCCGCGCGGGTTGAGCTGCGCGTCGTGGTGCGCGCCGAGCGGCACCTTCCACCGCACCTCGCCGTTCCAGCCGAGACGCGCGACGTAGCGTCCCGCCGCCCAGCCGCGCGCGCCGTCATGGTCACCGCCACCGTGGGTATCACCGCGGCCATCGCCGTCGGCCCTACCGCGGTCGTCACCGTCGGCGTCACCGCGGTCGTCACCGTGAACATCACCGTCGCCGTCGCGCCTGTCGGGCTTCTGCGCACGCCCGACCACCAGCAGGTCGCCGTCGGGCAGCAGGCTCGTGTTGTCCCAGCGAAAGCACGGCTCGAGCGCCCAGGTCCGCAGCACGGTCCCGTCGGCGTCGACGAGCTGCGTCGAGCACAGGTGCGCGTTGGTGAAGACGTTGTAGCCCGGGGAGGAGCGCTTGCGGTCGTGCACCACGACGCCGGAGCGCCCGTCGACCGGCTCGTCGGTGACGTCGACGTAGCCGAGCGCCTGCAGGCGCTCGACGTCGGCGCGAGAGACCTCCAGCGGGTGCGGCGGCGACGCCACGCCCTGCGGACCCGTCGCTACGGTCGCCGGCGGCTGCACGTCACGGTCCACGACCGCGCTCGTCGCGGGCGGCGGCTCCTTCGCCGGCGGTGCTGTGCGCTCGCACGCAGCGAAGGCGCCGAGCGCGCCGGCGGCGAGCAGGATACGGGAGATCGATCGCATGGCGCCGAGCGTTGGCACGCCCGCGGCAATGCACTATGGAAGCGCCGTTGTCGATCAAGCAAGGCTGCCTCGCGCTCGCGGCGCTGCTCGCGCTGCTGCATTTCTCCCGGTTCGACGTGCGGCAGTCCCCGATCGTCACCGACGTCCGCTACTACGTCCACTTCGCACCGCTGGTCGCGGACGGCGCCGTCCCGCACCGCGACTACTTCGACAACAAGACGCAGCTCGCGACCTACGCCGGCGCGGCGCTGGTCCGCACCGGCCGTGCGCTCGGCATCGAGCCGTTGCTCGCGATGCGCGGCGGGTACCTGGCGCTGTCGATCGTCGCGGCCCTGCTGCTGTTCGCCGTCCAGCGCCGGCTCTACGGTGGGTCCTGCGTGGCGGGGCTGCTCGGCATGCTGTGCTACCTGGGCTTCTCGCTGCTCGGCTTCCTGCCGGCCATCGGCCCGCTGCCGAAGCTGCTCATGGGCATCTGCGCGTCGCTCGCGGCACTCCTCGCCGACGCCGGCTGGTGGGCCACCGCGGGCGCGCTCGGCGCGGTCGCGTTCCTCGACTGGCAGATCGGCGTCCTGGCGGGCCTCGGCGTGTTCACCGCGGCGCTGTGCGAGCCCGAGGACCGTGTCCGGACCGCGCTCCGCACCGCGGGCGGCGGTCTGGGCGTGCTGCTCGGGTCCGGCGCGTGGTTCGCGGCGCACGGCGCACTCGGCGTCACCTGGCACCAGGTGGTGCTGACGTCGCTCGCGCGTGGCGAGTCGGCGCTCGAGCACAAGACGCTCTCGGGCCGCGTCGCGCAGATCCTCGACACCGTGCAGGTCGCGTGTCCGGGCCACGCGTGGCTCGCCGTCCTCGGCGTCGCCGGCATGGCGCTCTTCCCGCTGCTGGCGTACCGGCTGCGCGGCACGCGCGAGATGCGGATGGTGATCGCGCTCGCGGTGTTCCACTACGGCATCGTCGCGTTCAGCCTCGCGGACTACCAGGCTTACGGCGACCTGTTCGCGCTGCTCGCGAGCCTCGCGCTGTTCGCGGGCGTCGCGCTGAACGAGCTGTGGCGCGCGCTGGACGCCCGCGCCGCACGCGACGCAGACGCCGCGACGGCGACGCGACGCCGGCGGAGGCTCGCCGTCGCCGCCGTGCTGCTGGCGCTCGTCGCCCTGCGCGTCGCGCGACCGCGGCTCGACATCGAGCTGCCCGACAAGATCGCGAAGGGCGCGACCACGCTCGACCAGCAGCGGAGCGTCGCGCGGCAGATCACGCAAGCCACAGCCGGCCTCGGCAGCGTCGTCTTCGTGAACTGCCCGGAGCAGCTCTTCCTCACCGGCCGGGTGAATCCCCTGCCCTTCGGCTTCTGGAACCGCGCGACGTACGCCTACTTCAAGGCGAGCGCCGCCGAGCGTCCGTTCGGAACGCTCGCGCGCCTGCTCGACACCGTGCGGCCCGACGCCGTCCTGTGCCCCACGCCGCGCGCGGAGAACGACCTCGTGCGGAGTGGCGCCTTCGAGCGCGTCGTGCTGCACGCGGACGGCGGTGAGTACGCGGTGGTGCTGCTCCGCCGCCGCGCCGTGCCGTTGCCACCGGGCGGCGTGGATCTGCCCGCGACCGACGCGCCTGCGCCCGGCGCCGGCGACGCGTGACGCGATCTCGAAGAGTGCACTAGAGATAGCCGAGCGCCTCCAGGGACTCGACGGTCTTCGCGTCGGGTGCGGGGGCAGCGGAGCCCGTCGCGGGGACGCCGAGCTTCGCGAGCGCCTGCTCGAGCCCTGCGTCGGACGCGGACGGCCCGTGGCTCCGCTGCTCGCGCGGATCGGAGGCGAGGTCGTACAGCGCGACGGTGCCCTTCCGATCGTCGCGCAGCAGCTTCCGGTCGCCGGCGCGGACGCCGCGCAGCGACACCGTGCCGTCGTGCGACGCAGTGTGCAGCGCGAGGACGCGCGCGTCGCCGGCCGTGCCCGCGTCCGCTGCAGCGGCGCTCGCACCGGCGACGGCGCTCGCACCGGTGGCAGCGCTCCTACCGGCTGCTGCACCGGCGGCGGTGCTCGTACCGGGGGCTGCACCGCCCGCTCCGAGCTCTGCGAGCACCGAGCGGCCGTCGAGCCCGGCCGGCAACGGTGCACCGACGCGGTCGAGGAGCGTCGGCACGACGTCCACCAGCGACACCACCGTCGCCACGCGGGCGCCGCTCGCCACCCCGGGCCCGGCGACGATCATCGGCACGTGCAGAACCTCCTCGTAGAGCGTGTCGCCGTGGCCGAAGCCGCCGTGCTCGAGGAACTCCTCGCCGTGGTCGGAGGTCAGCACGACCACGGTGTCCGGGAAACGCTCGTCCAGGCGGCGCAGCAGCTCGCCGAGGTGTGCGTCGAGCGCCAGGATCTCGCCGTCGTAGAGGTCGACCAGGCGGTCGCGGTCGGCCTGCGACATGGCGAGCGGTCCCTTGCGCGCGGCGCGCTGCAGGTCGAGGACGCTCGCCACGCCCAGGTCGCGCAGCACCTGGCCCGAGCGCTGGTCCTTCGCGAAGCGATTGAACTCCGCCGGCGGGCGGTACGGCGTGTGCACGTCCATGTAGTGCAGGAAGAGGAAGAACGGCGGCTCGAGCCGCGCGAGCGCGTCGAGGATCGCGGCGTGCCGCTGGGCGACGTCGGCGCGGCGCCGGTCGAAGCGCTGGTCGAAGCTCGCGAAGCCGCGCGCGAAGCCGTAGTCCCGCCCGACGAAGGGCGCGTTGACCAGCGCCGTCGCATGGTAGCCGTGCGCGCGCAGCAGCTCGGCGAGGAGCGGCACGTCGTCGCGGATGCGCGTCGCCTCGGAGATCGCACCGTGCCGGTAGGGCGATACACCGCTCAGCAGGCTCGCGTGCGCGGGCAGCGTCCACGACGACGGCGAGGTCGCGCGCTCGAAGGTCACGCCGCGCCGCGCGAGCGCGTCGACGTTCGGCGAGGTGGCGCGCGCGTAGCCGTACGTGCCGAGGTGGTCGGCGCGCAGCGTGTCGACGGAGATCAGCACGATGTTGGGCCGTTCGACCGTGCGCGCCGTCGCGGAGGTACGGGCGGGCTCGGGATCGCCGCTCCGGCAGCCGGCGAGCGACGCGGGCAGCGCGACCACGACGGCGGCAAAGAGCAGCCGGCGGAGCAGCGGCGTCGCGACGATCACGGCGAACCCGGCGACGCTCGCCGCAGCGCCCGCGACCCGCCACGTCGCGATGCGCGCACGCCGTCCGTAGCCGACCAGCAGCGGTCCCGCGTAGAGCGCCAGGAACGGCAGCAGCGGCACGCGAAAGCGGTTGGTCGCGTTGGCGACGACGTACACCGCCCAGTGAAACACGAGCAGCGCCACGACGAGCAGCTTCAGCCGTCCGCCCGGTACGAGCCATAGCGCGACGAGCCCGAGCGCCGTCGACACGACGTGGAACACGACCTCGACGCTCGCGACCCGCCGTCCGACGCCGCGCCACCCGTCCGCCAGCCAGTCCGACTTGACGAAGCGCTGCAGCTGGCTCGCGTTCGACAGCAGGTAGTAGGTGTTGCGCGCGAGCTTGCGGAAGATCCAGTCGGGCTGGCGCTCGGCGATCGCGCGCAGCGCGGCCTCGCGCGCGAACGCCGAGCGCTCGAGCTCGTTCGGGAGTGCGTCGTACGCCGGGACGAAGGCGCGGTTCTCGTCGCCCATGCCGAGCAGGCGATCGCGCGGGATCAGGTTGCCGACGGCGATCGGATACCAGCTGTTGGTGGAGAGCGTCGGGCTCCCGAGGAACGCCTGGTTGCGCACCATCCACGGCACGACGAAGAGCAGCACCGGCACCGCGACGAGCAGCGCCCGGCGCGTGGCAACCCGGGCGGATGCGCCGGGCACGAGCCACGTCCACGCCACGGCGACCGGCACGAAGAAGAGCAGCATGTCGCGCACGAGGACCGCGCTGCCGAGCGCCGAGCCGGCGCCGACGAGCCACGCGTCGCGCCGGCTCGCGTCGAAGCGGTCGAGACAGAGAAGCGCCAGCAGCAGCAGCGTCGCCACCACCGTCTCCGACCAGAACAGGTGGCTGTAGAAGACCAGCGTCGGGTGCAGCGCGCAGACGAGCGCCGACAGCACGGCGGCGGACGTACCGAACCGTCGACGTACCAGCGCGAACAGCGCTGCGAGCCCTGCGAGCGCGACCGCGACCTGCACCACGCGCGCGATGCGCAGCGAGCCACCGCCGGCGACCAGCGCGGCCGCGACGAACGCCGGATAGCCGGGCGGACGGAGCGCGCCCGGGTAGCCTTCGCCCTCCACGAGCGAGCGCGCCGCGCGCACGTAGTAGCCTTCGTCGCCGTGCAGGCGCGCCACGTCGCCGAGCGTGAACGCCGACGCGAGCCGGAGGACGGCAGCCACGAGCAGGACCAGCAGCAGCGCCATCGCGGGCGACGGTCGGCGATCGGCGCTCACCGGACGCGGGATAGCAGAGCCGTGCATCGCGGTCAGGCGGCAGGCACCCGCCGTGGCGCGCGGTCGGAGTGCGAGAGCGCCGCCGTGGCGCACGGCCCCGAGTGCGAGAGCACCGGTCATGGCGCGCGGCACGGAGCGCGACAGCACCCACCGCGACGCACGGCCCCGTGTGCGAGAGCACCCGCCGTGGCGCGCCGTGTCGGCCCGCGAAAGCCGCGACGGAAGCTCGTTGCGGGGCGCGGCGGCTCGCCCGCTCGCCTCGCCTTGACGCGGGCGCCGCGATGGGTTCACTCAGCCACAGATGCTCGAGCTTCGCTTCTTCGGCGTCCTCTTCGGCCTCCTGGCCCTCGCGCTGGTGTGGGTGGCGCGGTTCCGCTGGCAGCGCCTGCGCAACCTCGAGTGGCTGCTCGGCACGGCGGTCGCGGGCAGCATCGTCGCGCTGGGCCTGTTCCCCGACGCGGCCGACGCGATGCTCGCCTTCTTCGCGTTCGAGAAGGGCGGCGGGCAGCGCATCCTCGGCCTGCTGATCTTCTTCGTCCTCGCACAGTACGTGCTGACGTTCGTCGCGCTGGCGCGCAACCGCCGCCTCGAGGCGGAGATCGACCGGCTCGTCCGGGAGCTCGCGAAGCAGGACTACCGCCGCAAGCACGGCGCGCACGACGCGTCGATCTACGTCGTGATCCCGGCCTACAACGAGGCCGACAACATCGAGCCCGTGCTCGCACGCGTGCCGCAGGAGGTCCTGGGGATGCGCGTGCGGCCGCTGGTCGTGGTCGACGGCGCGACCGACCGGACGCAGCAGGTCGTCGAGCGCATGAACCACGCCGCGGTCGCCTACACCGTGAACCGGGGCGGCGGCGCCGCGCTGAAGGCCGGCTACGAGATCGCGCTCGAGGACGACGCCGAGATCGTGGTGACGCTCGACGCCGACGGCCAGCACTCCCCCGAGGAGATCGAGCGCCTGGTGAAGCCGATCCTCGACGGCACGGCGGATCTCGTGAACGGCTCGCGCGTGCTGGGGACCTACGAGAAGGACAGCCAGGTGCGCGCGGTCGGCGTGGTGCTCTTCAACTGGCTCATCAGCCTGCTCACGCTCACCCGCATCACCGACTGCTCGAATGCGTTTCGGGCGATCCGCGTGAGCGAGCTCGGCAAGCTGAAGCTGCGCCAATCGCAGTTCCACAGCTCCGAGATGCTGATCGAGGCGCTGAAGCGCGGGCTCCGGGTGATCGAGGTGCCGATCACGATCACGCGCCGCGCGAGCGGCGAGAGCAAGAAGGGCATGACGCTCACCTACGGCTGGGGCTTCGCGCGCGCGATCGTCACGACGTGGCTCCGCTGAGCGGCGCGGAGCAGGACGACGCCACGCCACCCCAGGCGCGGCGCGCGGGAAGCGCGCACCGCTGGCTCGCGGCAACGCTCGTCGCCGCGGTGTTCGCAGCACTGCTCGCGCGTGACGCGCGACTCGACGAGATCGTGCTCCGGCTGCGCGGGCTGTCGCCGGCGACGCTCGCCGCGGCGGGCTTCCTGCGCGCGCTGCGTATGCGCCTGCTGCTGACGCGCGGCATCGGCGTCGGGCAGGCGTACGCGTTCCATCAGGTCTACAACGTCGTGACCGCGGTGGTGCCGGCGGGCGTCGGCGAGGCCGCGTCGGCTTGGCTGCTGCGGCGCACGTTGCGCGTCCCGCTGCACCACGGGCTCGTGGCGCTGGTCGTCGGACGCCTGCTCGACCTGTTCGTGCTCCTGCTGCTGTTCCTCGTCGTCGTGCTCGGCGGCGGCGCGGCCCTGGCGGTGGGCGGCGACGCGTTGCTGCCCGGTGCGGCCCTGGTCGCAGCCGGCCTCGCGGCGCTGGGTGTCGCACACGTCGTCACCGGCGGACGCCTCGCGCTCGTGCTCGAGCGCTGGGCGACCGCCGTGCACGCGCAGGGCCGCGCGCGCACGCTGCTGCGGCGCGCGCTCGGCGTCGGCGCCGAATCGCTGCGACTGCTGCCGCACCGTGCGCGCCTGGCGGGGCTCGTCGGCCTGACGGCGGTGCTGCAGCTGGTCTCGCTCGGCGCGCTGCACGCGCTCGCGAACGGCGCCGGCTTGTCCCTCACGTACGCGCAATCGGTGGCGTGCTTCGTGGTCTACGTGCTGCTGCGCATGCTGCCGGTGCAGGGCATCGGCGGCATCGGCACGACCGCGGCGTGGTGGGCGCTCGCCCTGGGCGCGCTCGGCGTCGCGGCGGACGAGGCCGCGGTCGTCGGCGCCGTGCTGTACGTCGCCTTCCTCGTGCTGCTGGTCGCACTCTGCGTGACGAGCCTGCCGCTGCTGGCATTCCGGCGCGGGGAATCGTAGCCCGGACGGTCGTGACGACGTCGCGGTGGACGTGGGCGCTGGTCGCCGGCAGCGCGTGGACGCTCGCGCTCGCGAGCCCGTGGCCGGACGCGCTCGGCGGCTGGCCGTGGCTGCGCGTCCTGATCGCGCTGCTGCTCTTCTCGGTGCCGGGCTTCTGCCTGCACGCGCTGCTCGACCCACGCCGCGAGCTCGACGCGACGACGCGGCTGCCGGGCGGACTCACCCTGTCGGTCGCGGTCACCGGGCTGCTCGGGTTCACCGGTTCTGTCCTCGGACTGCCGACCGGCTTCGTGACCGGCGGCCTGTTCGCCGTCGGATGGGTCGGGATCGTCCTGCTCGCGCGGCGCGGCGGCGTCGTCGTGAAGCGTCCGGCGCGCCCCGACTCGGACGCGCTGCTCGACGCTGCCGCGCTCGGCGTCGCGCTGCTCGTCACCGGATGGCTCTGCATCGCACCGGTACTGGGCTCGGACGACCTCACGCACGTCGCCCGCGTGACGGCGTTCCAGCAACGCTCGCACCTCGGCTTCGGCGGCATCGCCTTCGGCGGCGACAACGTGATCGCGCCGCGCTACTGGCTCGCGTTCTGGCCGCTCTGCGAGGCGATCCTGTCGTCGCTCGCCAGCGTTCAGCCGCTCGAGCTGACGACGAACCACCTCGGCGGCCTGCTCGGCGTCGCCGCAGGTCTCGCGGTGTTCGGGCTCGCACGGACGCTCGGCCTGACCCGTCGCCTCGCGGTGGTCGCCGTGATCGCGCAGAGCGCGGGGCTGCTCCTCATGGCGGCGCGCGACCAGCCGGGCGTGCTGTTCTTCAACCGCGTCACCGAGGACAAGTTCGTCGCGTTCTTCGTGCTGGCCCCGGCGGTGCTGCAGACGATCGCCGCCCACTTCGGGCGTCCGTCGCGTGGGTCGCTCGCGCGCGTGGCACTCGCATGGAGCGCGCTGGTGTTCAGCCACGCGACCAGCCTCGGCATGGTGGCGCTGGTAGCGGGCGGCTTCTGCGCGCTCGAGCTGCTGTTCGGCACGCGCCGCGAGGCGGCGCTGGTCCTCGCCCTGATCGTGCCCCTCACCGGGGCCGCGGCGATGGTGCGCTTCGTGCCGCACGTCTACCTCGACCGCGTCTACTTCGACGTGCAGAGCGCGGCGGAGGACCAGGAGGTCACGGCGGGCCGCAAGCGGCGCATCGCGGTCGTCCGGGGGACGCGCTTCTACGGCATCGGTCCCGCGGCGGTGGGCGCCACCGGGCGCGTGCTCGGCGCGACGGTCCTGCTCGTGGCACTCGCGTGCGCACCGCGCCGCCGCGACGCGCGCTACGTCGCCGCGGCGCTCGGCACGGTCACGATCGGGGTCGTACCCTACACCGGCTGGATCCTCGGCGCGCTGCTGACGCCGTTCCACCTGTGGCGCATGGTGTCGCTGGCGCCGTTCGGCATCGGCACGGCGTTCCTGCTGGCGCTCGCGGGCGACGCGCTCGGCGCGCGTGCCACTGCCTTGCCCGGCGGGGTGCGCCGGACCGGGCGCGTCGCGCTCGGCAGCGGCCTCGCGCTGCTGCTCGTGCTGGTCGCGGCCGGCGTCGGCAGCGGCAGCCGGCTCACCGCCTTCGCGCGCCCGGGCCGCTGGCAGGACGCGCTCGTGCTGCACGCGCGCAAGCGCAACTTCCACTACCGGCTGCCGTACCCGGAGCTCGCCGAGCTGTCGCGCGTGCTGCGCGATGCGACCGCGGGCGGGGCGGTGCTGATCGCAGATCGCGGCCTCAACGACCTGGTGCCGAGCCTGACGGCGGACGCACGCCTGCTCGTGTTCCGCTCGGGCGCGCAGAGCGCGCTGCACGCCGGCATCCCGCTCGCGGACGCGCGACGCCTGTGGGACGAGCAGAGCCGCGTCGTCGGCGGCGAGACCGCTCCGCAGGAGGTCGCGGCCTTCCTCGCGCGGAACCGCGTCGAGCTGGTGCTCACCACCGCGTCGGCGAAGAGCTGGCTCGCGGCGGTGCCGCCCGATCTCGTGCCCCGGACGCGCGTCGCGAGCGTCGCGGGCCTCGACCTCTACCGGCTCGGCACCGGCTCGGGCGCTCGGCCCCGCACGAGCTGACGGAACGGCCACACGAGCTGCGCCCAGGTCGAGCGGAGCAGCGCCGCCGGCGTGCGGCCCTGCTCCATCGGGAAGGTCGGGTCGCCGATGCCGCACTCCGGGTACGTCGTCGCGTCCGCGTGCTGCGTGCGGAACAGATGATCCCACAGGCTGAACACGACGCCGAAGTTCCTGTCGCGGTGCTCGGGCTCGACCGAGTGGTGGATGCGGTGCGACTGCGGCGTGACCAGGAGCCAGCGCAGCGGAGCGCAGCTCAGGCGCACGTTGGCGTGGCAGAGCTTGGTCCACGCCTGGTGGAACAGCGTCCACGTCACGATCACGGGAAACGCCGTGTCGACCATGAACAGCGGCACGAACTGCACCGTCTGGCTCGCGAGGCGGTCGACCGGGTGCACCCGCACGTCGGTCAGCACGTTCATCTCGCGCTGCGAGTGGTGCACCGTGTGGAACGCCCACAGCGCGGGCACCTTGTGGCGCACAACGTGGTGGAACCAGCCGAGGAAGTCCGCGAACAGGATGGCGAGCAGGACGCGCGCCCACGTCGGCCACGCGGTGACCGCCTCGATGGTCAGGAAGTCGAGGTGGCGATCGTAGACGGCGCGCAGCAGGGCCACGTAGAAGCCCATCACCGCGAGCCGGAACACCGCACTGACGGCGACCCACACGCCGTCCTGGAACAGGCCGTTCGACAGCAGCTTCTGGCCCGCACGCGCGGGCCGGACGTACTCGAGCAGCAGGGCGGCCACCAGCGGAAGCCACAGCAGCGGGCTCAGGTAGACGTCGACGACGTGCGTCTCGCGGAGCGGCGCCAGCAGGCTCCGCATCGCTTCGGCGATCCCCTGCATCGCAGGGGCCCAGCTAGCGGAGGGCGCCCGGCCTCGCAACGGTCGCGGACAGCGGGCGCCCGGTGCCCGGCCTCGCGACGCGCGCGGGCAGCGCGCGCCCGGCCTCGCAACGCGCGGGATTGATCGGTAGGAGTCCGGGGCGTCCCGGCGCGTCCGGGGCCTCGAGAGGAGCCCGCATGCGCATCGTCATCGCCGGAATCGACGGCTACCTCGGCTGGCCCCTCGCCCAGCACCTCGCCTCGCAGGGCCACGAGATCGCGGGAATCGACCGCTTCCTGCGCCGCGCGTGGGTGGACGAGATGGGCGGCGAGAGCGCGATCCCGGTGGCGGGCTGGAGCGACCGCGCGGGCTACTTCCGCGAGCGCATGGGTCGGGAGCTCGTCTTCGCGGACGGCGACCTGTGCGAGTACGCGGTGGTGCACGACCTGCTCGCGTCGTTCCGTCCCGACGCGATCGTCCACCTCGGCGAGATGCCGTCGGCGCCGTACTCGATGATGGACGTGCAGCACGCCGTCTTCACGCAGCAGAACAACGTCGTCGGCACCCTCAACCTGCTGTTCGCGATGCGCGACGTGGCGCACGAGGCGCACCTCGTGAAGCTCGGTACGATGGGCGAGTACGGCACGCCCAACGTCGACATCCCCGAGGGCTTCTTCGACATCGAGTACCGCGGCCGCAAGGACCGCTTGCCCTTCCCCCGTCAAGCAAACAGCATGTACCACCTGTCGAAGGTGCACGACTCGGCGAACGTGACCTTCGCGTGCCGCGTCTGGGGCCTGCGCTCGACCGACATCATGCAGGGCGTCGTCTTCGGGACGCGCGTCGCGGCGATGGACCCGTCCGACCCGCGCGCGCGCACGCGGCTCGACTTCGACCAGTGCTTCGGCACCGCGCTGAACCGCTACTGCACGCAGGCGGTGATCGGCGAGCCGCTGTCGGTCTACGGCACCGGCGGGCAGAAGCGCGGCTTCCTGCCGCTGCGCGACTCGATCCAGTGCCTCACGCTCGCGCTCGAGAACCCGCCGGAGCGCGGCGAGTACCGCGTCTTCAACCAGTTCGAGGACGTCTACGACATCGCGACGCTGGCCCGGAAGGTCCAGGCCGTCGGCCGGACGCTCGGCCTCGACCCGCAGATCGTGCACCTCGAGAACCCGCGCGCCGAGACCGAGCAGCACCACTACAAGCCCGACCACGAGCACCTGCTGCGCCTCGGCTACCGCCCGACGCGCGACATGGAGACCGAGCTCGCCGACGTGCTGTCGGACCTGATCCCGCACCGCGAGCGCATCGCCCGGCACCGCGCGGTGCTCGCACCGGACATCCGCTGGAGCGGCGAGCGCCGCCAGATGGGGACGTTGCCGGTGGAGGAAGCGTCGAACACGCCGGCCGCGCGCCCGCGCGCACAACGGGCGGCGTCGGGCGCGTCGCGCGCGTGACGCCGGATGTCGGGCGCGTCGCGCGCGTGACGCGCCGGCTCGCGGCGGCCGCGCTCGCGGCGCTGGTTTGCGCCGCGTGCGGCGGCGGATCGGAGCAGCCGCCGCCGCGAACGCGCGCGACGTCGGCACCGGCGGTGACCGCGAGCACGTCGCCGAGCGCCGCCCCTCCCGTGACCACCGTGTCCGCCGGCGCGGAGCGGCCGATCTCCGTCCAGCTCCACGTGCACGGCTCGTTCAGCGAGGGCATCGGCAGCATCGACTCGCATAGCTGGGAGGCGACCGATGTCGGCGCCGACGTGATCTGGTGGAGCGACCACGACTTCCGCATCACCGGCCACGGTCACGTCTCGACCTTCGGCTTCGAGGACGCGACCGAGCCGATGCCGAGCGACGGCCGCGTCATCGCGCGGCGGAAGAAGAAGCACGCGCTGGTGAAAGTGCTCGTGCCGGTCGGGAGCGGAGCGATCGCGCCGGGCGGCAGCGAGTTCGTCGCCGGCGACGCGCGCGAGGGCGAGAAGAGCTTCCGCGTCACCGCGACGAGCGACACGCCCGAGTTCGCCGGCCGGCGCTTCGCGATCATCGCGGACCGGAGCCTGCTCAAGCGTCCGCTGGCGACCGAGGTGACGCTGCTCCTCTCCGTGCTGCCCGAGCAGGTCTCATCCGACGCGCGGCCGGTGATCGAGATCACCCTGTCCGAGCACCCGCCGCGCGAGGGGCTGCCGTTCGAGCCCTACCGCCTGCAGTACGTGCTCGACGACGCGGTCAAGGAGCCCGTGCGGGTCGGCACGACCTTCGTGGTGCCGGTGCCGTTCAAGGCGGGTGAGTGGAACGACCTCGCGCTGCCCGTCAGCCGCGACGCCGTGCGCGGCTTCCCGTTCATCGCCGGCGAGGACAACAGCCTCTTCCAGATCGTGGTCGGCGTCGAGGCACGCGACGGCGCGACCGCGTCCGCGCGCTTCGACGACCTGCGCATCGAGCAGGTGCTGTCCGGCACGGCCGTGTTCGACCGGCAGAAGCGGCTCATCGACGAGGTCGCGCGCGACTACCCGAAGCTGCGCGAGCTGCAGGGCGTCGAGCTGTCGTGGATCGGGCACCACCTGAACGAGTTCAGCCTCGACACCCGGCTCGTGGACTACGCGGAGCTCGAGCAACGCCGCCCGGAGGGCGAGAGCGCCGCGGACTGGCGCCGGCGCGCGACGCGCCTGCTGGTCGAGGACATCCACGCGCGCGGCGGGCTGGTGTCGTTCAACCACATGTACGGCACGATGATGGAGGGCGCGGAGCGTCGCGCAACGCGGGAAGAAGTGCTCGACGAGCTGCGCCGCGAGCGCGTGTTCGGCGCCGACATCCTCGAGGTCGGCTACCGCGACCGCGGCGGCCACCCGCTCGAGGACCACCTCTGGGTGTGGGACCGCCTGGCACTCGACGGCCTCTTCCTCGTCGGCACCGGCGTCAGCGACTCGCACGGCGGCCCGAGCCAGCGCTGGCGAACGGACCAGAACAACTTCCTGAGCTGGATCTGGGCACGCTCGCCCGAGAAAGCCGATCTGCTCGACGGGCTGCGAGCCGGGCGCGTGTTCTTCGGCGACATCGTGCTGTTCGACGGCAGCGTCGACCTGGTCACGCCGAGCGGCGCGCGCATGGGACAGATCGTGGTGCGCGAGACGCCGAGCGAGGACGTCGAGGTGCGGATCGACGGGCTTGCGAGTGGAGACTCCGTGCGCCTGATCGTGTCGGGCGAGGAGAAGGCGCGCTGGACGGCGGACGGCGCGAGCTTCCGGAAGACGGAGCGCGTGGCGCTCGATCCCGCGCGCCCGACGGTCGTGCGCGTGGAGGCCTGGACGCAGGACAGTGTCGCGAAGGTGTTCAGCAACCCGATCACGTTCTTGCCGCAGATGCCGCCCGCGGGGATTCCCGTGGCGCGGGCGGAGCGGAGTATTCCCTGATGGTAGCCAGCATGATACCGGCGAAGCATGCGTGCAACTACCATCAAGGTAGACGGTGAGCTGCTCGCCGATCTGCAGCGGGCGAAGCCGTCGAACGTCACCCTGACCGCGTTCGTACGCTCGATCCTGGAGCGCGAGGTCGTGGCCACCCGCCTCGCCGAGGCGGCCGACCGCTACGCCCGGTTCCTCGCCGACTCTCCCGACGAGCGCGAGTGGCTGAGCGAGTGGGAGCGAGCGGATCTCGCGTCGCCACCGAAAGGGCGGCGGCGACGGTGAGGCACGGCAGCGCGTACTGGATCGACCTCGAGCCCGCAGCGCCACCCGAGCTGGGGAAGACGCGTCCGGGCGTCGTCGTCTCGCGATCGGTGTACAACGAGCGGCTCGAGTCGCTCGTCGTGGTTCCGCTCTCGAGCCGCGCACCGGAGATCTGGCCGCTGCGGCTCGAGCTGGAGGTTCCGGGATTGAAGCGTTCTTTCGCAGTGGTTCCGGGGGTTCGACAGGTAAGCAAAGCCCGGCTGCACGGACTCATCGGCCAGGTTCCACGCGCGGCGATGCAGCGCCTGGCGGAGGCGCTCGCGCTCTACCTGCACGATTGACTTGCGCATTTCACGACGGGGTGACCCCGCGACGCACCGGCTTCGCCGCCCACGCGGGGATGAAGACGCGCCGGGGGGCCGCCGATGAGGGTGCGCCGGGTCTGCATCGGACGGCGCCGCGGTGCGATCAGCGGCGGACCCGTACCACCACGTGGTGCGGCAGCGGCACCACCTCCGCGCCACCGGCGCGGAGCCGCTCGACCAGCGCGTCGAGCGGCCCCGGATGCTCGGCGACGATCACACCGACCCCGCGCTCGTCGAGCAGGCGCGCGAGCTCCGCGTCTTGGCCGCGGCGGCCGAGCGGCCGCAGCGAGTACACCGGGCGGTCGAGCAGCAGCGCGTGGACCGCACCCATGTCGCCGGCGATCGCAACGTCGACGGGTGTCGTCGCGCGCACCAGATCGGTCGCGGCGACGAGGCTCGCGTGCTCGGCGCGCGCGTTCGGGCGCGGATCGCCGGCGAGCTGCGCGAGTGCCACCCCGAGTAGCAGCACGATCACCGTGCCGTTCGCGGCCGCACGCGAGAAGACGCGCATGCACAAGCGTTGCAGCGTCTCCGCGAGCGCCGCCACCGCGAGCACCCAGACCGGGAGCAGCAGCCGCGCCTGCGCGACGTAGTACACCGCGATGACGGCGCAGGTCGCGAGCGCGAACCACTCCGGCGCCTCGCGCCGTCGCACCAGAACGAGCACCAGGGCCGCGAGCCCGAGCAGCGCCGCGGGGAGTGCCAGCGCCGACGGCCGCCGCGAGACCATCGCGGTCGCGAACAGCGACGCGTACGCCGACGCGTTCTCCGCGATGCGGCCGCTCCAGCCGCCGGCGCCGAGTGCCGGCGCGTCGGGGTCGTTCGGATCCGCACGCAGGAACGCGGTCGTGTACGAGTGCAGGTCCGGCGAGTCGTACTGCGAGGTGTACGACGGCGTGACGAGCCACGGCAGGTAGAGCAGCGTGAACGCCGCGACCGGCAGGACGAGGCGGCGCAGCGCGAACGCGCGTGCATCTTCCTGTGGTGCGTGGGGCGCGATGTCCGCGCCAGCGCCGCGGCTTTCGAGCCAGCGCGCACAGCCGCGGTCGAGGACGATCGCCGGCACGAGCAGCACGTTGGCCGAGCGCACGTATGCGCCCGCGACCAGCGTCAGGACCAGCGCCGCCTCGTCCGCCGGCGAGGCGCGTTCCCGCGTCCGCCGCGCGAGCAGCAGTGCGAGCAGTGCGAGCGCCAGCGCCGGCACGTCCGACATCACCTGGTTGC